>VFQN01004533.1_pt1 | contig 18246 bp, 33 predicted proteins | sample 3512371 | NCBI WGS metagenome assembly VFQN01 (sample SAMN10412370, study PRJNA504923) | tailings metagenome | isolation source: Replicate 2 from Balatoc abandoned mine | place: Philippines: Itogon, Benguet | collected 2017-08-28 | reverse complement strand
GGGCGGCCCCGGGGGGGGGGGGGGCGGCGGTGGGGGGGGGGGGGGGGGGGGGGGGGGGGGGGGGGGGGGGGGGGCATGCGGATGCATGTGTGCACGTCGCAGGCGCCGGTTGATCAAAGGCCCGAAAACTTCCTTGAAGCCGTGCAAGCTCAGGCGTGTGGAACAGGTAGCATGCAACATTGTGGAACAGGTAGCATGCAACATTGCGGCGGCCTTTAGGTGGGGCAGGCGTTCATATGGGCTGGGTTATTGGGCCTGCTGTTTTCGGCGTGCGGAAGCCTACCTCGGCAAAGAAGTTGATGAGGCAGAGCCGGCCTGCAGCATTCGCTTGCTGTTGCAAAATCTCCAGCATGGTCGGCGAGAGGGCGAGGACCATGTTTGGCGGCAGGGTGCCCTCCCACCTAGACGGGGACAGGCACGCACATGACGTCACAGCGCTCAAAGGAGCTGAATGACAGCTGCTGCACTATCCCAACCAAAGCAACAAAAACCTTTTTGCAATCGACTCTAGGGGAAATGAAGGGTCTGCTGACTTCGCAGCGCGAAACAGCTCGGAGAGCTGATTGTCGACTGGGCCTCCTCCTTCCAGTCCCAACGTGCGCAGTCACTTCAGATGTGCGCTAGCGATACATCGGCACAATGCATGCGTGCTTAGTAGCAGCGCAGCCGGCAAGTGAGCAACAACGCCATGACATGCCTCTACTGGGCAGAAGTAAACATTTTGCCAAAGCATCAGCGCTTACCATTTAAGACCCATGGCGTCTTTGGCGTATGACTCTGCGCGCTCCCGCTCCCTTGCGAGGCGTCTGCGCGCCGAGAACCAGAGTTCAAGCGACTGCTGCGGAATTGCGTTCTGCGACTGCGTCCGGGTTCCCCACGTACCGGGACTCTGCTTCATGCCGCCGTCTCAAGGCATCAGGATGGTTACAGCAAATTGACGGACGCGAGAGAGTTGCCGCTAGCGCAGGTAGGAGCCTTCGACTGCTAGAAGCGTGTTGCAAGGTAGTGTTGCCAAGACGCCCACTAACAGTAAAGGCCGATGCCATTTATTTACTGTGGCAGAGTCCGCAATATTGTGTAACGCTCTTGTTGGCTGTGGCAGTATAACGTAGGCTAGAGCTCGCTGCCCAGGGCAGCTGAAGATGCAGTGGAAGATGCTTATTTCCTAAGGAGTGTTATTAGCAGGTCAAGCGGGTGGAGTTTATTTATGGCACGCTACCAGCTGGGATCAGTGGTAGGTGTTAGTTTTTTCTGCCGTAGAACACGTGTTTCATGGAGACGGCGAGAGGCGAGACCCTGTTGCTGTCAGCGTAAGAGCACAAACATTCAAGATAGTAACATTATTTGCCTTACAGCGGTTCCAAGCTGAAAGTCGCCTATGTCATTGAAGAATGAACCGCGGGTCCGAAACGCCTGATCGCCGTCGTATGGCACAGCGGCAATGGGTGGCCCATGCATTCACTGTATCAATATTTTTATTTATAGTTGTTGGTAGGAGCTGACCTGTATGCACAATAGCGTCAATGCCAAGGAGTTGTTACCTGCGAAGGGCATCAGCCGCTCATGCAGGCTCATGAGGGCTTGGACTGGAGGACCTGGCCTTAAACCTGCTCAAACAAGCAATGTCTTGATTATATCATATAGTTTTATTGTTGAGCTGTATCTGTGATACTTGCTTGACACCCTGCTCTGTGAAGCGCAACACCCCGACAAGAGCTGTCGAGGCTGCCGTTACTGACCAGCGCTAGACGGTTATAAAGGGGTGAAATGCGCCCTACACCTGCTGCTCTTTCTGCAAGCAGCCAACCGGTGGTGCGTGTGGTCGATGCGCCTCGACCGCTCTTTCCTCATGTTGGCTCCACGAGAAGAGGGAACCGGCGGTACTTGTGCTGCGAAGCCCTTCCAGATGCTGCAGCTGGCGTTGCGCAGGCGCTCTCTAGGTACGCTTGCTGGACAACCTGGTTGCGAAGCACATCGTTGTCCAGCGCGCCAAGGGCACTTAGGCTGTGGTTCAAGTCCAGCGCTTATGGCATCACATATCTTTACAAATACATGAAACACGGCTGCGACACTGTTCACGTCCATGCGCGGGCGTCAACCCAGCACCGCACAACTACTCGGGTTGTGGCCCAGGCAGCCTCATACGCCCAGGCTGGCACTGGGCTGCCCCTCTTCCTCCACAACCTGGGCACAACCCCATGCCACCTGCACCACACGTAGTTGTTCTCTTGTCCCACTGGACCGTCGACCTCGCTGCCGGCGCACCCACACGGAGCTGCAATACCCCGCCCCCGACCACAATCCAACCCCGTGTCCCGCCCTCTACCTTCCCACAGCTTCCCGCCGCTGTCCCCCGCCGCCGTCGCCGCGATGGCCTCCGACTCTTCCGAGCAGCTGCTCCAACTGGGTCAGGACCTGCAGCCGCACTTCGGCACCCGCGCCATCAGCGGCGTGGTCGAGGCGTTGACCGCCCAGGTCCGCAACCCGCACCCGGGTCTCTGCCCCATGCGATGACACTGCGGCTGCCTCCCAGGCTGGCTTTCCCGTCATCTGACAGCTTCTGCACTCCGGAAGCACGTGCGTTATTCTTGTGCCCATTCGGTCCTGTCGCGCGTTGCAGCCTTCGATGGCACCCGCGGTGGCCGCTGCCTTCCGATGACAACAACGGCACCCCAACCACTCCTTCCCGTCCTCCGCCACCACTGCTGCAGGTGGCTCCGGCGCTGCCCTCCCTGCCGTCCGTGCAGCTGCCCGAGCTGCCCTCTGTCAGTGGCCTGGGGGCCCTGGGGGCGGGGGGCAGCACCGCTGCTGGTGCCGGTGCTGGCAGTGGAGCTGCGGGTGCGGATGGCGGGCTGGTGGCTGTGGCGGGCGCCGTGCAGTCGTCGGGTGAGGCAGCACGGGGGCAGCTGATGGGGACAGGAGGTGCATGCGTAGACCGGGGTCGGGCGGGGCGGCCGCTCGCTCGGGTGCGTGGACCATTGGGCAGGGAGGCCTTGCGGGTGAAGGGCTTGTGGGAGCAGGATCTGAGGGCGTGACACGCAGGGTGCGGGCCGTACGGACGGGTGCTGTGACGAGGCTGCTTAAGGAACTGCAGCGGGGTGCGTCCCGCGAGCTGGCTCGGAGGCGCTGCTCCCAGCTCCCGCCCGCACGTCCGTTAAACCCTGCCAACCCCCTCCCAACCCTATGCCGCTGCCCTCTCCCATTGCCACCTGCAGTGACCAGCGCCCTCAGCTCCCTGCAGTCCCTCTCCTCCTCCGGCCCCGCCCCGCCCTCCGCCGACTCCCTCTCATCCCTGCTCCCCGCCGACCTCTCCGCCGCCCTTTCCGCCCCCGCCGCCGCCGCGCTGGCCGCCGCCGGCCTGGACCCCGCCGCGCCGCTGCCGCCGCACTTCGGCACCGCCGCCGTCGCCGCAGGCGTGGAGGCGCTGGCGGGCTGGGCTGGCGGGCGCTTCCAGGGCCTGGAGTTGTACGACAGCGCGGCGGCGGCGGCGCTGGGCAGCGCGCTGGACGAGCTGCGTAGTGTGGCGGGGCTCATGACGCTGCCGCCGGCGCCGTCGCTGGGGGGTGCGTGGGGCGGCGGGTGTACTGGTAGTAGGATGCGGTGCAAGGCTGCAGGGGTGACAGTGCATGTATCAAGACAGGGTTAAGGACGGCTGGTGGGACGGCTGGTGGGACGGCTGGTGGGACGGCTGGTGTGGCGTGTGGGGTAGATGCGGAGCTGTCGTCTGGGGCTTCCATGCTTGGTAGCTGTACGATGGGATAACGGGAATTGGGCATTGGTGTGGGGCCGTGAGCCGGGACGTACTCATGCGCAGGTGTGGTGCAGGAAGGCTTCTGCGTGACGGCGTGTGTGACGGGCCCTGTGTCCCTGCGCCCCGTGCAGCTGCCGGCAGCGACACGCTGGCTGCGCTGGGCGCCACCGCCACCGCCCTCAGCGCCGCCTTCCGCGGGGTGGAGGGCGGCGCGGCGGAGGGCGCGGAGGCACTGGTGGCGGCGGTTGCGGCGGCGGCGCAACAGGTAGGGGGGACGAGGAAACCGGGCCGGCAGGGCGCTGGCTGCTGATCATTCTCAGCGAACGAGACGGGTGTGTCTGTGTGTGTGGGATTGGGAAGTGTTTGCTCTACGTGAATACGACAGGGTGCACTGGGTCCAGGTGGATTGCCTGGTTCGGTGAATCCAACCGCCTGTTTGTGGCGCTGCCTGCAGGCTGCCACCAACGGCATCGGCGGCCACAGCCCCGTCACCGTGGCGCTGGTGTCGGCCCTGGGGCTGCTGGCCATCGCCGCGTCCACGCCGGGGCCAGACTACGAGGGTGAGCACCCCTGCTCATGCACCTTGCCGTACATATGTCTGGTGTGCAACCGCAGCATGTCGTGGTCGGATCGGGCTGTGCTGCGCCAACTCGCCAAAATAGGTCGGCCGCCGCCGTTGAGCCGCCCTGCCTGGCCGTGGCCCTGCGCGCAGGCCCCGCCTCCCCCTCCGACGGCGCCGACGGCGGGCTGCAATACGAGTACGACCCTGAGGCGGCCGCCGCCTACTGGGCGCGCAGGCCACTGGCGGTGGCCAGCCGCAGCGCGCAGGTGGGCGTGTGTGCATGGGATGTGTGTTGGGGATGCCTGTGGGGTGGTGCGGATGTTTGGTGAGGCGAGTGGGTGGAGCTCTGTGACACCCTCTGGACCCAACAAGAAGAGGGAGTAAGGTGACCTTAGGCAAACGGCGAGTGGCTGTGCAGAGGGTAGTTTCCTCCCCTATTGCAGGCGGCAACTCAAGGTCGCTCTCCCACCCGCTGACAACCCACTCACCCACACCTGCACCCCACCCTCAGGTTGCTGCCGAGGCCGCCTCGTTCGGTGCCGCGCTGCTGCTGGACCTGTGGACGGGGCGGCTGCAGGCCAACGAGCAGCAGCGCGCCGAGCAGCTGAGGGGCGTCATCGAGCGCCTGGGGCCGGCGTGAGTGGGGTCACGGCACTGCGTGGAGCGAGTACAGCGGCCCCGAGAGAGCATCCTCATCCCTTGCCCTCCGTTCTCCCGTGACGTACACTGGGTACATCACCTCGGCCACAGCGGCGTTCACGGACCACGTCCTCCACATACCCGGACCGCGATTCACCCCGTCCTGACCGCCCGCGCCTTTACCCACTCGTCTCCCCCTGCTGCCCTGTTGCCCCTGCGCAGCTACGTCAAGGTGGCCCAGGCGCTGTCCACGCGCGTGGACCTGCTGTCGCCCGCCTACTTCGCGCAGGTGCAGCTGCTGCAGGACCGAGTGCCGCCCTTCCCGTGCGAGGTGGCCAAGGCGGAGATGGACAAGGCGGGCATGGAGGGGCGGCGCGGCCGGCTCGGCATTGGCCGGGACAGGCCATGGGGGACCCGGCGTGGCTGAGCGCTAGGTACCAAGGTAGCTTAGGGGATGCGAAGATGAGGCGTCAAATGATGTGCTTTCGTTTGCACTGACGGCGTAGCCTCCTCCTCCGCAGGCGTTCGGTCGGCCGGTGGGCGAGGTGTTCTCCTCCCTCAGCGACAAGCCCGTGGCGGCGGCCAGCCTGGGGCAGGTGGGCTGGCCTTGTGCTGTGGCGGGATGGGAAGCTGTTGGCTGATGACGGTGCCAGCGCATGGGACCTATGCACGGGTGATTTTACGCGTTTGCTCGGCAGTACGGTTGGCAGCGTGTGGGTTGCTCATTCGGTCTGTGCAGACACCACCGGCGGCCGCCGCGCTGCGGGCCTGTATACCTTTGACGGTGCACCAAGCTGGTTGTTCCGCTTCCCTCATCCCGCACATAGGTGTACCGTGCCACGCTGCGCCTCGAGTACGGCGGTGGTGAGGTGGCGGTCAAGGTGCAGCGCCCGGGCGTGCTGGAGCAGGTGCGGGAGGAGGGGTTGTGATTGGATCATGTTGTGTTTTGTTGTGTGTTGTGTTGTGTTTTGGGCCGCCCAGCGGGCACGCTTGCTGTGCACGCGACGCACACAGCCAATGCCAGAAGCATGCTGGGTGTTACGAACAAACGCCTGCCACGTCCCCATGCAAACTGACAACCGCCGCCACCCCGCCGCCACCACTCTCTCCCCCAGGTCAGCCTAGACCTGCTCATCATGCGCAGGCTAGCCATCGTCATGAAGGAGCAGCTGCAGGTGCGGGAACGGGCAGCGTGGGCGGTACCAGCGGGCATAGGTGTGGGCTGTGGGACAGCGTGTATCCAGTCAACCAGCTTGCGCGCGCTAGCCTCCCTTGCGACAAGCTCTGGCCATTGATTCCGCTTCCGGATTGCCCTCTACCCCACAATGCTCTAGCGCCGCCGTACCTGCACAATGCTCCGATGTAATTTGCTCCACAACCCTGCCAACCCGCCTGCTCCCGCCCCGCAGATGAACACCGACTGGGCTGCCGTGATCGACGCGTGGGCCGTTCGCTTCCTGCACGAGATGGACTACGGCCGCGAGGCCGACAACGCCGAGCTGTTCGCCTCGCAGATGGCGGCGGCGGGCGTCACAGGCGTCACGGTGGCGGCGGTGCAGCGGGGGCTGTCCAGCCGCAGCGTGCTCACCACGACCTGGGTGGACGGTGGGTGGGGTGCGCACCGTTTTAGCTGTGGGCTTCGGCTCGCTTCCGGGGCGTGGTTTTGCGGGGCTGCAGTCTCGATGCGAATCCAAGGGACAGCGCGCCGTAGGTGCACACCTGGAGCCACCCGCACGACATGTTTTCACACGCCTGCTCCTGCCTCATTCGCAACCGCAGGCGAGAAGCTGTCTGAGAGCACCGCCTCCGACGTGCGCGAGCTGTGCAACACGCTGCTCAACGCCTACCTCATCCAGCTGCTGGACACGGGCTTCCTGCACGCGGACCCACACCCGGGCAACCTCATCCGCACGCCGGACGGCAAGTGAGTGCCGGGGGATGGGCGGCGGGGGCGGCGGCGGCGGCGGGATACTGCTGTGCCGTTCCGTGGCAAGGGTACCAACTCGCCATGCGTACGGTTCATGCAGGTGCTTGGAACCAACGACGAGTGAGCGTGCTGTTTGTGACATGCATACAGTGCACGAAGGCCGTTCCCCGCTGCCTGCCGCGCCACAGCCGTCAACGGCTGCTCAACTGCCTCACACTTTCCGCTGACTCTGTGGCTCTTTTGTCCCTACCCTCATCACCCTCTCTCTAGGATCTGCGTGCTGGACTTCGGCCTCATGACGGAGGTGACTCCCGAGCAGCGCGTGGCGCTGGTGGAGTACATTGCGCACCTGTCGACGCAGGTGCGAGGGAACGCCGTCTACGTAGTTACTGGTACTGTGTGTTATGCCCGCCACGCGTGCTTGCATTCCGCTTGGCTTATGGTTTGGCACCCACGCACGCCCAACACTGTCGGCGCCCCCCTGCATCACCCGTTTCCATCCCACCCGCCCCCAGGACTGGGAGAAGCTTGCCCTGGACCTGCAGACGCTGGGCTTCATCCCCCCCGAGGTGGACACGCAGCAGGCGGGGCTGGTGGAGCCGCTGGGCCGCGTCATGAGCCAGCTGGTGGGCGGAGGAGGAGCCAGCAAGGTCAACATAGACAAGGTGAGGCGGCAGAGGTGAAGGAGGAGGAGGAAGAGGAGGAGATGGAGGAGGAACAGGGTGCCAGCGGGCGGGGTGCTGGGCTCAGGTGGGCGTGCCCGCTTATGCGCCAAGACCGCGACGCAGCAGGAAGCCGAGACGCCCCACGGCGCAGCCGCCAGCTGCGCCGTGCGCGCCCTCCTGCCTGCGTCCCTGCCCGCCTGCCCTAACCTCGAAGCAGCTCGGACGTGCCGTTGCCGTGTCCCCTTAGCCCTTAGCTTATAAGCGCACCGCCCTTTCCGTGGGTTATCGTTTTCTCTCCGCCACCCGTGGCCATAGCGCAGAGCTGCGACAAAAAAACACCTGGTACCCTGTCTTCCCCACACCCGCACGCCCCCAGGTTATGGCCGATCTGGACGCCCTGGGCGAGATGTACCCCATCCAGGTGCCGCCCTTCTTCGCACTCATCCTCAGGGCCTTCAGCGTCATTGAGGTGGGCCCGGGGCCGGAGGGAGGGGACTCTGGAGACCATGGGCAGGGGCAGGGGCAGGGGCAGGGCGGGGATCTGTGTAAGTTGGGGTGGGTACAGCAAAGCGGGCGCAGGCTGCCGATGTGTGATTTGGCGCAGTACCTCATATGAGTCCTGAAATTCCTGACTCAAGCACATCAGGTACGCATGGTTGACACGTAGACATGCATGCTACATCCTTCGCCACATCCACCTCGATCCGCAGGGCATCGCCCTCCGCGTGGACCCCGACTACGCCATCGTGGCCGAGTGCTTCCCCTACCTGGCCCGCCGCCTGCTCAACGACGACTCGCCGCGCATGCGCGCCGTGCTGAAGGACATACTGTACGGCAACCGCACGCGCATGGACGTGGAGCGCCTGCTGCGGGTGGCGGACGGCCTGGCGGCCTACACCACGGAGGGCTTGGCGGAGCAGGGCGGGGCGGCGGCGGCGGCAGTGGCGGCGGCGGTGGCGGCGGCAGGACAGCAGCAGCTGCGGCGCGGGCCGGCGGCGGCGGCACTACCTGCCGCAACGGCGGACAAGGAGGTGCGACTGGGGCGTCTGTCCGCGGTGTCGGTAGCAGGGGACCGAGTACACGGTCCTTGCGGGCGCATGCCGGCGCCTTACCACACGCACACGTGCATGTGCAGCCATCATTCCCATCGTTTCCCCACGCACTCGATAAGCCATGCCGCGATTCCACGTTCCTGCTGCCTGCCTGCCTGCCGCGCTCTTTCTCTCCAGGTCCTGAGCCCGGTGGTTGTTGACACGCTGCGGTCTGTGCTGCGGCCGGGGTCCTACGTGTCGGAGCTCATGGTGGAGGAGCTGGTGAGTTGGTGTTGGTGGGGGCAGGAGGAGGGCGGAAGTGCAGGACTTTGTGAACGGCAGCAACGGCGGAGAAGTGAGGAACACGTTTGCCCTGTGCCACGTCATGCGTGCGTAAGCATCGCCATGCTCCAGCATCCCATGCAAGTCGGTCCACCTGGCAGTGTAACACAACTGGGATGAGCACCACCTGGCGCCCTGTACCACGTTACAGTAACATGACTGATGTACGCATGTGTGCATGCAGGTCGCGGCTGTGGACGCTCTGTCCCGCGACGCGCTGTCCCGGCTGGTGGGCGGCCTGCTGCTGTCCGGCCCTGCGGCGGCGGCGCAGCGCGGCGTGCAGGCGCTGGGGCCGCTGCGGCCAGTGCTGCTGCCCCTGCCCACGCCCGTGGAGGTGCTGGACAGGTGGGCGCACGCGGGACGTGGGAAGTGGGCTGGGTAAGGGGAACCGGAGTTCGCTTACGTGTGGATGACGCAGGGTCGCGCGAGGGCACGGGGAAGGAGCACGCAAGGCAAGTCCGTTCAGGCAGGTAGATGCATGAGGCGGGAAGTCCAGCCACCCCGCGCCCCACAAGGTGTCTACCTCAGGTACTACCTGCATCCCTCGCCTGCACGTGCGCTTAGGCCCCGCCCTCCTCCTTTCGTGCATGCTCCCCAGGCTGGCCCCCGCCGTGGCCGTCACGCCCGAGGACCAGGAGGCGCTGGGCGTGGTGCGGGGCCTGCTGGCCATCGCGCAGCGCCTGGCGCAGGCGGAGGCGCAGGCAACAGCAGCGGCAGCGCCCGCCGCCGCCGCAGTTGGCGCCGGCGTGCCGCCGCCTTCGGCGGCTGCCGTGCGCTCCCAGCGCGCTGTGCGGCTTGCACGGGAGCTGGGCGTGCTGGCTCCGGAGCTGGCCCCGGGCCTGGCGTACACGGGGGACCTGTTGATGCGGGCGCTGACGAGGCGGCTGCAGGCCCGGATGAGGGAGGCGGTGGCGCTGGCGGGGGTGGGCAGCCTGCGGGCGGGCGGCGCGGAGGGGAGCGGCAGGGCAGCGGGCGCAGCCGCAGCCGCGGCGGTGGGGGCGGGTGTAGGAGGTGGTGTGGGGAGCGGCGTGCCGCAGCCTGCGATCGCTATGCGGATGATGGGGCCGCCGCGGGGAGGGCAGGGTGCGGGGGCGGCGCAGGGGAGTGCGGGGCAGCGGGGGAGCGGGAGGTAGGGATGCCACGGGGAATTTGGGAGGTTTGATGGCTGCGGGTGGAGGGGAACGTTGGTGTGGTGCTGCAAGGAGTGTAGATGCTGAGAGGGGCAAGGGAGGGCAAGTAGCAGGGAGGTTTGCTGAGGGGCTGCTGGAGCGTGGGACGGGCAAAGAACAGGTTTGAGCATGGGTCGTGTTGGCGGGATCATTTTGGGTAGCTAGTGAGCGGAGGTGAGAGAAGTGCAGGTGCAGCTGTCTGCCTGTCTGTGCTGTGGGCAAGCTAGGGGCTAAGTTATTCACATCCGCCCATACGTGCCATGCAGGAGTGTGGGGAGGGTGAGACGCCGTCCTGTGAGAGTGTGTGTATGAGTTCGTTATGTTTCGGAGCAGCTGTTTTGTCAACACGAGGGAGACGATGCATTCAAACGGCTACATGGCTACCATTGTTGCAGAGTGTCTGCAGTCGGCGAGCATTCGTAGTTTACGTCGTGGCGAGGCTGCAGCTCACATTATTTCTATTGCACTTTGCATTAGGGCAGTGCCCCTCCTTTGCACGTACTGGCCGCGTTTTCACCGGAGGAGTAGCTGCCAGGAGGTGTCCTGTAGTTGGCAGTTATCTGGTGGTGGGCCGTTGCATTGGGGGAAACACGCGAGTCCTTACGAAAAGCTGTGCGCGTCTGTTGTGCGCGGAGAGCTAGGGCGTGGGGAGAGCCCAGCCACCTGAGTGGCTTAGCATTGTTCAGGTGCCCCACAGGCGCTGCTCGTGTGTGGTTTTGATATTCCTTCCTGCTTGCCGGCCCGCGAGTTGCAAAAGCGGTGTTGTTGCGGTTGTTGCATGGTGTAGTACTAGGGCGCACTAGGGCGTCAGGCGGAGCAGTGTCGCTCTTGCCTCCCGTGCTAAACTGCAGTGGCGCGGTGCGCATTCTTTCCCCCTTGCGGCCTAAGCCTGTCTATCGCTGTGGCAGTGTGGGGAAATAGGAGCGGCGGTCTGTGCAGGTCCTGATGCTTGGAGGGTGGTGGTCAGGGGCCGGCCGCCGCGTGAGGGCAGGGTGCCCGCACGCACCCGTGTTTGTCGAGGTCATCTTTTTGGGCCATGTCGTTGGTTTTGTTCATCCCGGCCCTCATGGTCAGTCGTGCCTGAACTTGAGACCCCGTCGTCTGTCATTTTACCACGTCTTTCAGTGCCGCGGAAAGCTTGGCACGGTTGTTGCTGTGTTGCTGTCCTGTTCGGTAGTACGCACACGCTCTGGCGGGTGGCGCATAAGGCTGCAGCAGATTGTTTGCACCATAGCACCGTGTAGCAGATACCGGTGCGGTACCCGCCTGGACGTTGACACGCAGAATGCCCACGAAGCCTGCAGCTGGGGCCAGCTGGCGCGGAGGGCGGGGCAGCGGTGCCGTACAACCTGTGGGCGCCTTGCGCGTGCAGTTCACACATGCTTCAGGAGTGCTCTTACACACGTCCTCGACAGCAACGTCTGGTGCTAGATGTTTACATAGCTGTTCCGCCCCCATCTGTCTGCGAACCTGCGCCACGGCTTGCCCAACGGGCCTGACAACAGGGGAGACCTGCCTGACACAGTGTTGGGAAGCGTAGGCCCCTCACTTGGGGCCAAGTGCCGGTGTGAATGCGAGGCCCTCACTGAAGATTCAGCAAGGTGGGCCAAGCAGTGGCCCAGTAATAAGCGCATGGTTTCCCTCAAAGATGTGCGCGAGGTCGCGTATACTGGATGGATGGGCCGGGCGCTGCGATTGAGGGCGGACGTAACGCCTTTGTGCGCATGATGCAACACTCTACTTGCAACCTGACATGATGGAAGCGGACGCGGTAAGGCTGTCCGGCGCCCTACCTCCGCCAAGCATGCATGCATGCAATGCGAACGGGGTACCAAACGCTGCTGCAGTAGAGGTTAGGTAATGCATTCCAGGAAGAGGCGCCGGCAGTAAGTGCATATAAGCATATCTATCAGGTAGAAGCGCTCCGTCTGCCAGACTTCTCTCAACATGTCGCCGCCTTCAGGAACCGCCATACGCATACCCTTGCTCCATGTTTGGCAGCGGCACACCTTCAAACACCCATCGAAGCAGCTTCCAGCCTCGTTCTGTGTGAGTCAGTCATACCTTCACAGTTCACACACCGTACCTCGGCGGCCCTCCAGCGGCCTTCAACCTACCGCCGTGAGTCATACCAGCCGTGGAGGAGCAGCTTCCCGACCAACTGCCACAACTACTCTCAACCCCAAGAACCCCTTATAACCCCGTGTACCTTTGTCTTCTCGCATCATCAACGGATTTAAGAAGATTGCGGTCAAGGAGGAGCCGACTTGCGGTATACACGTCGCCTCTGGCCCCAAGCAAACGTACCATCTTGGTCTTACCTTGCTGAGACGATCAGTCTGCCAGCTGATATACCTAGTCCAGCCTCCCACAGTTCAAGCAACTGACACCAGGTTTGAGTGACGTGGTCCCATCGTCAGAATGCGCAGTGGGGTCAGCAGTGTGCGTGGAATGGCGCTCCGCCTCATTGCGGTCGTCCTGCTTCTGGCGGCTGGCGCGCATCTTGTCGCCGGTCACGGCTTCCTGAAGTCGCCGATCAGCCGTAACTATGCTGGTGAGATGCCGGTGCCGTTAAATACTATGACCTCCAGGTGCACATGCCGCTTGGACATGCCGCCGAAGGGCCTCACCGCAACCGCTGCAAACAACCCCTTGCCGTTGCTGTGCTTTTCCTGCATTCATACAGCGAACCTCCTGGGCCAGCACTACTGCCCTCACTGCGGCCAGGGAGGAGGCCAGTACAAGGTGGTGAGTCGTGTGCGCAAGCGGAATTGGTCCTGAGCTTCACCAAGAGCTTCACCTTCCGTCATTGCCAGTCCGGTACTGTAGTGCACGATACATGAGCAGGCGGCCACTTGAGCGCCACACCTGGGTGCTGGTATACCCCTCGATCCTTTGCACACATGTAGGAAACCTCCGCAGACTGTTGCTGTAGGGCTTATGTGATCAAACCCGATGCCCTCATGCTGTTGCCCCTGCAGCCCAACATCTGCGGCGACCCCTTCCAGGACCGCCCCAGCCTCAACTACACCGCCCTCTTCTATGGCATCAAAGGTATGCCTGTCCTCACATCTATCCATGCCAACCTGACTAGCCCTTCTAGCTTCCTGCCCACTCAACAGGTGCGCACGTTCCATTCGTTACCCTTCGTTATCCTACTAGTCGACCCCTACCTCCAGCCCACCGATCCCCCCATCCCGTTACCTGCGTGCCCCCCTGCAGCCAACCTGACGGAGGCGCAGGAGCTGGACGTGACCATCACCATCTCCACCAACCACGGCGGCCGCATGGCGCTGCGCGTGTGCCCCCTGGACCGCAACCAGGCCAGCCAGGCGTGCTTCAACGAGCCGCAGAACCAGCTGCGCAGGTGAGGGGCGTGCTGCGACGGCTTACCATTAACCGGATCTGACTCCTGCGCAAGCGAAGGTGTCCTCCTCCGTCCCGCGTCCCGAGCCCTCGCGCTGTGCCACGCAGTCATTTCCCCTTGCGGCCCCTGCAGCCCTCCTCATACTGGTATCCTGACCTGGTCCCCCTGGCCCATGCCCTCCTGGCCCGCCTCCCCCCTCCCGCACGCAGGGTGTCCCCCGACCCGCAGTACGACAACAAGCTGTACTGGTACGTGCCCCCCGTGTCCGACAACACCGACATCAGCACCCGCTGGAGGCTGCCGCAGGGCGTCACGTGCGAGTTCGGCTGCATCATGCAGTGGTGAGCTGCCGGGCTGGCTGGGCCACCGGGCCCACCCAGCCACTGCGTACCTGCCGTGTGCTCCACGCAGCCAGCCCCTTACGCCGCGCAAGCACCCGCCCAAGTACAGCGATCTTTTTCACCACGTGTTGATGCTACCGATCAGGTTGCTCTGCCACAATTCAACCCGTGCTAACCCACACGCGTATCCATACCCCTACGTACCCCCCAGGTGGTGGGTGGCCTACCAGTTCTGCCACATGCCCTGCGAGGCCCCCGCCGACGACGTGCAGTCCGAGTGCGGCCGCAACCTGGTCTTCCCCGTCGGCACCTGCACCTCCGTCCTGCAGACCGAGCAGTTCTACAACTGCGCTGACGTCATCATCTCCCCCGCGTCCGGCAACCGCAGCCCCCGCTCCCCCAGCCGGCCCCCCAGCCCCTCCCCGCCCCCCACCAAGCCCTCCCAGCCCCCCGCCAGCACCCGCCAGTCGGCCCCGCCCCCTCCTCCGCCCTCGCCCTCGCCCCCTCCTCCCCCTCCTCGCTCGCCCTCCCGCCCGCGCTCGCCTCCCAGCTCCCCCGGCCCGCTGTGCCCGCCCTCGGAGTACGACTGCCAGCAGTGCTCGTCCAAGGCAGCTGACGCCACCTCCGTCCTGCCCGCCATGGAGCAGCCATGCCACGTGTGCGCAGCCACGCTGGCCAACGGCTGGGCGTGCTACAACTGCCTGCAGGCCCCTCTGGCTACCACCAACCCGGTAGGTGATAACACGTGTCTGTACTGCTGATTGAATTGTTGTCAGAGGCTATGGCAATCGTGCAATTGCACCGTCAGGCCCCTCGCTGCTCTTCCTTGCGGACTACTCGTGCCAACCACCAACCTCGTGCTTTCCCGCTTGCCGGCCCCCCAGGACGTGATGCGCGGCTGCTTCCAGTGCGCCGCCTCGGGCGTCAACGGCTGGGCCTGCCGCAGCGTGTGCGCCGCGCGCTCCCCCGACGGCGCCACCATGGGCCGCTGCACGCAATGCTACGCCGCCGCCACATCCGCCAACAACTGGGGCTGCGACAACTGCTTCTCGGTAAGACACGCACCTGCCCGCACGTGCCCTTGGGTGCCTTGTGGACAAGAGGGCACTCGCTGTCAGCGCGTGCACGGCTTGCGCGACATCACACTGGTAGTTTGCTTGGTGGTCGCCCATGGAGTACCGGTACTCACTGCATCGCCCCCTCCTGTTGACGCTCCCCACACAGGCCACCACCGACACCTCCAGCCTGGCCGTGTGCCTGTCCTGCGTGGGGGGCAACGCCGAGCCCTGGTCCTGCGGCGAGTGCGCCCGCATCCACCCCACCGCCTGCGAGGCGCAGCAGTGCGCCGCCTGCGTGGCCGCCAACCCCGGAGCCACGTGGGGATGCCTGGTGGCCAGCTACGCACAGCAATGCCAGCAGCAGAGCGTGAATGGCGGCAGACGCCTGAGGGCTTAGTGCGCTTTGTCGTGATGAGGTACAGTTCCTACTAAGCATGCATCTATAAGGGATGCAGCGGTATACATGTGTACGGGAGACCCTTCCTGAAACAGAGGAGGAGTAGAACGCGTGCGGCGTGCCACATGCCACGTGTCATGTGGGCCATCGCGGCGTGCGCCTTGCGCGTGCGTGTGTTGCGTGCCATATGCGGTGAAAGTCCGCGTCAGTAGCACGCTTTTAGACATACAGTTTGCTTTCTGTTGCCCCGATACCGGTATATACGTACATTCATTAGTAGGCGCCGTCCGGTGTACCAGAGGCAGGGGTTTGAGTGACGCCCAGTCTGTGAGCCCCACGAAGCCCCACCGTACAATAAGTTTTCGCCTCAGGCGGGGTAGATGCGGTGACCGTGGCTTTACGTTGTGTTGCTAGGTGTAGCTGTCGAGCTGGAGCTCCCTGGTCCAGAGGGAGCATTGGCCAGTTAGCCACCAAGCCTTGCTGGCAGGTTCGAGCAGGCTCAGGGCAGTCGGGAGACACATTCATTTGGCTCATCACCAAGGCACTCGGTGCCCATGCAGATGGACAGGCCCTTGCTGGGTATTTTGTGTACGGACACGCGCGCGCGAACGGATTGGGCATGCAGTTGTTGGGTGGATGGATGCCCTGGTGCAGGTGCTGGGCGAGGTTGGAAGCAGGCAGGGGAGGAGGGCTAGGTCTCTCCCACTGCTGACGTGTGCTGCGGGACGCCAAGCTGGTTGCGGACAAGTTTGCCCTCGGTCAGGATGGGGTTCAGCTTGATTCGCGCATGTGCCGCAGTGCCGGTATGGTGCTTGGTACATTGCTTGGTGCATCCTGTGACAGTGCTTGGTGCCTGATGCCCTGTAGCCCTAACGGTGACGTTGCGTGGGCGTGGCCGGCTGTCCTGCTGCTGCGCTCGTGCTCTGGTGAATGGCTGGAGCACTACGTCGCCATGGTCAGCTGGGCATGCGTGTAATCGCACACCTCAACGGTCCCTTGTGTCGTACGGTCCGGGGGCCCAACAAGGTCGGCCGGCCTCTGCAAGCCTCAGAATGCCCCAGACTGCAGTCCTACAGGTAAAACCGCACGCATGACGTGCAAGGTAGGGCATGGAGGATGTGCACCTCGCGTCACACCACACGGCGGCATGCATGCCGAGGCGCAACAGCAAATGGGGGAGCTGGGGCCTCAACCCATAGCGCGTTGCTCCTCGACAGCTACAGCCCGCCCTCCGGCTGCTGAGGGAGTCGGATGTCAGAAATCACACAGGGACACATGCTATTTTGGCTCTCCTTGCCCATCTATGTTGTACTGCAGCGGATGGCTGGCCCAGTGCCTCCGCACGCCATTTCGGAACTGGATGTACGGCAGGCAGCTTCCGTTTGCAGCCAACTGCTACCTTGTCGGTATACCCACCAGCTCACAGAATGCGCTGTCTGCAAGCGTTGCAAGCAGCTGGATAGTTTACACGAGTCCAGTTATCGACGGAATCGGGGGTTGTGACGCGGACGAACACTAGCAAACTACCAGCTACATCGCAAACATTAGCAAGCTCAGGAAACTACTGCACGCTGCTACTGACCAAACGGAGATGGCACGCAAAGTCGGGGCGTGGGTTCTTTTCGCGCTGGTACTTGCCACCTTCATGTCTGGTAAGCCGCGGCGTCGCAAAGCGCACCCAGTGCAAGCTCTTAATTGTCTTCGCATAACGCTGCATGCTGGCGTGGGAGCGCACTGTCACACGCTCGCGCCTCGTCACCCCTACGGTCAACCCAGCATGCCACATCAGAGCAGCACAACGCAACGGCGGACGGCAGGCCTCGGCACCTTGCACCAGGCGGACACGGCCACACTCGCACGCACATCCATCCACAAGTTGGCTGCACGCCTAAGTCTGTCCCGACGAACATACCCGGTATCGGCGTGTGTCCCTGCTGCAACCCTTTTTGGCTCCGACGGTCCCCCTCGTCCTGCCCATCCGCAGCCTCTGAGGCAGCTAAGAAGCGTCCCGCCTGCCCCCCCACCTACAAGCCGGTGTGCGGCGGCGACAACCAGACCTACCCCAACGCCTGCGCCGCCAAGCAGAGCAACGTCACCGTCGCCAAGACGGTGCGTGGCTGCTTGGGGTGCGTGGGTGCTTGGACACCCACTCCCCCACCCTACTCAGACCCGCTTTGCTGCACCCCGCATCCCCCGTGCACCATGCCTAGGGCGCTGACGCCTTGGCGCAGCATGCAGTGGGCATGATCTGTCACGTGTTGATGGACGTCCGACACGTGTCCGCGCATGTGGGCCTCCGGTTGCCGCAGGGCCGCTGCGGCGACACGTGCACGGGCCGCAAGTGCCCGCCGCCCACGTGTGCGGCCCTGGGCGACCTGTGCCTGCTGAACGCGCCACGCCGCAAGCGCTGCTGCGGCATTGACGGGGGCAAGGGGTACTACGTGTGCGAGCAGGTACGTACGTACAGGGCCGGGGCACGGGGGAACTTGCAAGGGGCTGCTGACCTGCAAGGGTGGGATGCCAAGGGCTGGCTGCACGTGACCGTATACCTGTTGAGGAAATGCGGCCTGTCTTGGTCCATGGCCAACGCAGGCCCCCATCGTCCGCGAGGGTGCCATCCTGGGCCGCTGCTACAAGGCAGGGGAGGTCCCCAGGGGCTGATGAGCTGCGGGCGGCCCGGTAGAGGGCGGAGCCGTGTCGTCGGCTCCTGCCGTAACCCACGGCCCTCGGCACCTCAGCCCTGAAGTGCCCTGTTCAGAGCCTTCAGCAGTTGCTGGCAGCGGAGTACTGATACGCGTTGCTGTCTTAGTAAAGGATGCGTCAGGCACAAGAGAATTTGGAGGACAGGAACAATTAGTCAATTACGTCAGTGCGTTAGGGCATGCATGAGCAGTCGTATGGCTGCGACTTATGGTGTGCAGAGTTATAATAATAATAATGAGGGGGGGGCGGTATCTGATGGTCACGGACAAGCCCCTACGGCCGCGCAGCTGCGCG
>VFQN01004532.1_pt1 | contig 18250 bp, 13 predicted proteins | sample 3512371 | NCBI WGS metagenome assembly VFQN01 (sample SAMN10412370, study PRJNA504923) | tailings metagenome | isolation source: Replicate 2 from Balatoc abandoned mine | place: Philippines: Itogon, Benguet | collected 2017-08-28 | reverse complement strand
AGAATTAAAACATGAATAACCAATAAAATCACCACCACCACATATACCACAGATATCAATCACTGCTTTACCATCACAGATACCGTTGCAATCGACAGTTAATGAAGCAGGACAACAATAACTATTACCATAATAATCTGATGACATGGTATTATTACCAAAACAATCACCAGCACAATCTAAATCTTTTTCTTGACAACATTTACCAAATCCATCTGTTACGTTGGATGTTAATATTGGAGAAGTTAATGATGACGGTGATGTGATATTTGGTTCAAGACATATATTATTACAGGATAAATCACTATAAATTGTTTGGTAATTATTCTCTTGATAACAAGTATTATTAAAACATGAATAATCTTGATTACAGAAGGAACAATTATTCACTGATGAACAGGAGGAGTAATATTGATTGATGTAACAATGTTGACCATTATGAGGTAAAGTCGTACTGTTCTCTATGGTTAATTGTAACGATGGAAGATCAATGGCTTGATAACTAGCTGTAGTGAGTGTAGAATCTTTCCAAGCAATCCAAAGATAAACAGGTAAAGTTGACCAACTAACCTTCTGATTGATTAAATAATTAAACAAAACATTAAATTTACAAGACAATCTACCAGTCTTAGCATTCGCAGAACAAGGTAAATAATTATTTAATGAAATAGTACTAAGATGATTTTCTAGAGAAAAACCAAGTGAGTAGGTAATAGAGGAGGTACAGCTTAGCTCGGAAGTGGTTAGTTGGATGGTCGTTTTGTTTAGTTCTTCATTCCATTGTATCGTGCTATTTCTTAGACACCATAGAGAAGAAATAGGACAAACGACAAATTTATTGCCTGTAGTAACTTGACTTGGAAGAGGATAGATTCCCGGGATGACGTAATTCCAAGCATTCATATTAACAGTTGGATTGAGTGTATTAACATCATTTTGTGGTAATCGAACACCAGACACCCAATAATTCTTTACAGGTAAATTATTGCTTCTAGATATTCTATCATATCCTAATTCAATATGATTATCATCAAAAACTGTAATACGAAAACTATTAGTAATGAAAGTACCAAAATAACATAATCTACGAAAAGCAACAGTAAATAGATTATTTTGATTATTTTTAGAAGAAAAATATGAAATATCAGCACCAGGACATCCTGATGAGATCTGTAAATCAGTTAATAGACCAGCAAAGACGCCATAATAAGAGGTATTAAAGTTACAGCCTTCTTCAGAAAAGTCGTTCTGTGGACACGGTTGTGTTTTACTAATATGAGCTGCACCGTTAGGGTTAACGTAGAGTCTTTGATAATATTTACTGAATAAAAGAATAGGAAAGGGTAAAGTAACACCAACGAAGGGTGAATCATCAGTATTTAACAATTGATTAATGGTTTTTTCATCTGATGTTGATAAAGGATCATTACTCGATATTTTTGTTAAAAATGATATATAATAAGTTTGAATTTGATTTGTTTGTGTTGATACTACTAGAAAAGAACATAAATAAAGGATAACTGTTATGAAAAGGTAAGAATTCATTGTTTAAAAGAACAATGAAGTTCATCCATAATCTGAAAACAATTTCATCTCAATTTTACCTTTTCCAAGAAAAGATCAGGAAAATATAAGGAAAATATAAGGAAAATATATGGAAAATATATGGAAAAGTAAAGATATACCAAGAGAATTATGAAGGAATTTACAAGGAATTATTTAGCCTTTCCTGAAATCATTTTCACTTGTTTAGGTGTTATATATATTTAGGTGATATACTCTCTCTTTTTATCACTTTCAATTGAAGTTTATTGATTGAATTGAAAGAAAATTGAAGTGAAAAATGAATCCAAATTATCCTAATGTGAATAATTATCCATATGATCCACGGCAATATCCACAAGTTCCATCTGTTCCTTCTCATCAAATTCATGGGATGAATCAGCATCATCATAATATGCCAAGTCAGGTAAACCAGTGTTTGTGAACTTATTTTTTTTATTCTCATTGTACTTTATGCTCTATAGTATGCACCAAATCCTGCCTATCCTGGTTATAACTATGGATATGGATATCCTGGCGCACCAGCTGCATATCCTCCGCCTCATCAACCTGCAGGCGCTCATCCTCACCAGACCTCCGCACCTGTAAGTGCTCCAACACCAAAGAAAGAAACTCCAATCGAACAATGGGTCCCAAATGAAGATGAGAGAAGTGCAATAGATGCTTGGTTTATTGAGATTGATACGAACTTCCAAGGCTTTATTGGTGGTGCAGAAGCTGTACAATTCTTTAAACGTTCTAATTTACCTAAAGATATGTTACGTGAGGTCTGGTCATTAGCAGATAATCATAAAACTGGGAAATTAGATCGTACACAGTTCTTCTTCGCGATTCGAATGATTACAATTTTATGTAGTCCTATCTATGCTGGATCAAAACCTACCATTGATCTTTATAATTCTTCTATTCATAAAAGAATTCCTTTACCTATACAATTAAATAAAAAGCCTGAAGAAGAGAAGAAGGTCGTTGAAGAAGTGAAGGTTGTTGAACCTGTACAAGCTGCTCCTACGCCTGTACAACCTACACCAGTGCAACCTGCCCCATCCAACCTTCCTCTGCCCACACAGGCTCCTCCAAATACTCAACATCATGCCCCTTATCCTCAACCTCCTGTTAATACCTACAGTTATGGTTATCCCTCGAATGTCCCTCCAGCGCACCTATCGGGGTATGGGTATGCAGGTTATGCCCAACCCCACGTGCCTGCACCTGCTGCAATTCCTCCAGCGCAAGCTGGTTATTATAATGCGGGATATGCCTACCCAGTTCAGCAAGTTACTGGAGCCCCTCCTGCTGCTCCTGCACCACAACCTGTAGAGGATGAAGAGTTCTCAGATTTTGCTGGAGCTGTTTCAAATCCTCAAAATCATCCTTTAACGAATAATATTCCGCAGCCACAACTTCGCCATCAACAAACTATTCAACATTTTGGTGTCTCCCCGATTTCTGCTCCACAACGTGCTCAACCACCTGCTTCTTTGATCGACGACGATTTACTACTTCTTGGACCAGCAGATATCATTGAAAAGACCCAATCAATGAGTATTTCTTCCTCTATCCCCGATTCACTGCCTAATCAAGCCTCATTGTCGAAAGTGAATAACGTGAATGACGAGGAAGACGATGGCTTTTCTGACTTCACTGGAGCACATTCATCCTCTGTACCTACGCATGTTCCAGCGCCAGTGACTCAAAGTCTTGCGACGAAGTCTGCCTCTCCTGACCCTTTATTCGATGAATCTGCGCCAACAAAGCATCAAGATTGCGATCTACTCCAAAAGGCTTTATCTACTTCCAATGAAGATGATGACGACTTTACCTCTTTTACAGGCTCAACTGTCACGACCAATCCTACCCCACTCGCTCCGCCCACTTCTACTGTAGTTCCTCCCATCACGTCGACCGCACCATCTACTGTTTCTACTGCTCCCAAACTCTACGATGCGAGTAAATTATCGATTTTTGATGACATGGTTGAGAATGATTTAATGGCAACCAAGCATGAGGAGGATTGGGAAGACTTTTCTGGTGCTACGAGTAACTCCAATCAAGTGCCACCTTCGACTGAGCTTCCGGCTCATACGCTCACTTCCTCAACCCACCTTGCGGGTCAACTTGGCCCAATAACAGTTGATATTGCTGCACAATCTGTGAATCCTTTTGATGATTTCGATGGTTTTGAAGCTTCTGAGACGAAACAAAAATTACAGTCATCGATTTCAGATGTAAATAATAGTAACAAAGATCAAGATAAGGAAGAGGAGGACTTTGGTGACTTTGAAACTCACGCAATTCCTTTACAACGAGCTGATTCGATTCATCGCTCAGATGAAGTTGTAGATTTACCTGCCTACTATCAACATAGTAAACATCAACGACATGAAAGTGGAAGTACTCGAACATTTCCTAGTGACGAAGGAGTTTCCTCAAAGTTTGGTTCGAGTGTTGGAAGTGAAATTTCTTTCAAGCAAGGCGCTCTGTTTATTGAGGATACTTTACATCGTAGTGGGGAAATTGTTGACTTCCAAGCCTTCCAAGCGCCTGAGCCTGCATTAATTCGACGCGGATCAAAGGCATCGACTCATGATGGTAACGATGAAGTTGAAGATGAAGTTGTTCAAGGTCCAATTAACTATCATCAGCAGATGAATAGTCGACAGAGCAACAATAACCTTCAAATGTATGACTCTGGGAAGACTTTTATCTCTGATGCTTCCATTGTTGATATTCGCAGTGATATTGGTTGTGATAGTGTGAGTGAATATAATAGTGGCAAATACATTGCTGGTGGTGATAGCAGCAGCGAATATAATAGTGGAAAGTTTGATTTAAGTCGAATGAACTCAACTCAATCATTAGCTAGAGATATTCTTAACGATGACAATGATGAAGATGCTGAGGAAGAGTACAATAAGAGGAATGTTCCAAAGAGTGTTGGTCCATCAGAAAAGACTGTTGTAAAGACTGTCGCTAAGCTTGAAGAAGATGATGACGATCCTTTTGCTGATCTTGAGATTGATGAGACTGCACAAAAGGAATATGCTTTAAATAATCCTTTACCCGTAGAGGAAGTGTCTTCCTCAACGAATGATAAGCAGCTGAATCGAACATCACCACTTTCTCTGCATATCTCAACTACTGCGCCAACATCACAACCGCAGACGTTTGACTTCGGTGATGACGAAGATGATATTGGTGAATTTCAAGACTTTCAGAGTGTTCCTAACTCTCCAATGCCATCTCATTCCACAAGTTCACACGTTGCTTCTAGTGTGGCACCTGCGACATCTTCAAACTATGATATAGCTGATCTGTTAGACTTTTCTTCGGATGTTGCTCCTTCTTCCACGGCCCCTAATTCTAGCTCCACGATTAAGCCAGTCTCCTCCGTGAATGATACTTTTGATTTGCTGTCACTCGACTATGTGCCAGCTACTTCAGCTACTTTAGCTCCTTCAAACAACTTTACCAGTCATACTGTTGATCCCTTTGATCCTTTCTCGTCTGCTCCCAGTACAACTCTTAAATCAGAAGAAAGCTCATCGTTTGAAGCAAACTTTGACAATCATACAGCCCAACATAACCACCAAGAAGAAGAATTTGATCCATTTACAGATTATCAATCATCTGCAGTAACGAACAATACTGATAACGATGATAATGATGATGATTTTACCACCTTTGCCGATCATACTTCTAGTTCCACCCCCGTTGCTGCTTCTGTCGCTCCAGTTCAACAAACTGCCCCTCCTTCTGTCGCTCCAGTCCAAGAAAAGAAGAAAGAGGAAAAACCTATCGTGGTAAGTACCACTCCTGCCACGACATCCGCAACAATTCCAACGAGTGATAAACCATTAACATTACAAAATCTTGAAGTATTAGCAGTTCTTCTCTTTGAGCAAAATTATTATGAAGCAGCTTATCATTGCACAATACAGAGTACAACACTTCGTCAGATCAATGATCTGTCCGAACAGAAGAAGGTTGCTTTAGAGAACGATGAATTAGAAGTTGCGGTTCTTGTAAAGAAGCAAATTAAAGAGATAACGAAGCAATTAGTCTCTTCTGACTTTGAACAACAATGGCAGCGTTTAGTACCATCATCTTCGTCATCTCCGTCATCTACGAAACCTCTGTCGATACAAGAGTATTATCAAAGATTAAGTAAAGACAAGGGAATAACTAAGATATTATTACAAAAGATTCAACAAACATATTATCAACCAACATTAATCCCTGATAAACATTCACCCTTACAAGATCAATTAAAATATTATCTTTCAACAAAACACGCAATCAAAATCATCGATTATCTCATCTCACAACAGAGTTATGATATCTATGAAAAGATATATAATGAATTATTACAATTATGTAAGGCTAAGATTATTACGATACAACAATATATACAACAATATCAACAGATTAATAAGAATATCATACAAAATGAGATTAAAGGACATTCTTTTATGCAATCATTTGTTCTTCAATCGACGGTATTATTAGAACATACTGTTTACCTTGCTGTTGCTGCGGTGGAGTTATTGTTCTTTGAGAGAAGTGTTAATAATGGTAGTAGTCAGAAGAAGAAAGGAACAGGGAATCTTGCATTAGAAGTATTTGATCTGAGTCAAGAGATATTAGTTCAGATGGAAGGTTCTTTTGAAGTGAAGTCTGATGTTAGTAGGAAGAGTATTGATGAGATTGTGCTGGCTAATGCTACTGTATCACAAAATCTTCCTCAAGAGAAGGTCATGCATTGTCATCTGATCTTCCGACCCTTAGCGAAGCAAATAGAAGGTAATCTTTGTATCTATGCTGAATGGTTGTGAATTAATTAATATTTGTTGTTTCGGAGTAGGTGCTAATGTTCAGAGAGTTGTGTATTCAACCTATGTGAAGCGGATTAATCAGTTACCTTATAGTTTGGTAAGTTTTGATGTTAATCTCTCTGCTTTTACTTTGACCTGATTTGTTTCTGTTAGCCATTGATCAACTTATTGAAGAAAGAAGGCAAGAAAGAGTTAATCGATGGATTATCAAAGGCAAAGAAACCTTTCTTGTAGAAGAGTGGGATGGGAAAAGGAAATGGAATGGAGTATGAAATAATAGTGTAGAGGATAGTTTTTGATAGGTTCTTTTTTTTAAGTTCTATTTTGGTTTTTCTGTATTTTTTATTGCTTAACTCTCACTCATACCATACCAATATCACTAATAGGGAAGACAATAACAATATTTTATTTACATAGGAAAAGACAGAAAATCGAAGAATGCTTATGATCATGTATTATTATCTATCAATTAATAACTTCTACAATAAACTTCTCACCTGGTCGAGTAACAGTGTTAGGGATAGCAAGCATACACGCTTTACCAGGGATACCATTAACTTTCACAGCACAGGTATTACACTCTCCTTTCTGGCATTTATATTTGATTGGAACATTTGCTGATCGAGCTACATCCTTTAGTTTAGTCCCCGGTAGAGCAGTCACAGTCACTTTAGCAGGAAGAAACTCTACAGTTGCTGGAATCTTCTCCTTCTTTAATCCTGGATTACTAGCTGGTGGAAGATTTTCATCATTTGCTAATATTTTATTAAAGAAATCATTGATTCCATACAGACGTGATGGCATAGCCGATGGAAGAATCTTTGTGTTCAAGGTCGAATCCAAATGAGAAGTGAGAACATGATTTTTGAGAGGGAGAAACGCAATTACGCTTGAAACACATATAAGAAAGATTAAAATAGATATCTCTGTAGCTTTCATTGTGTTATTATTGCTCTATATATCGAGAAGAAGGAAAACAAAGTAGGAAATGACGTTCAAGTGCTCTCCATACAACAGTCGCATTCTCTCGATAAAGGGGATTCCTTCTTTTTCACAACTTTACGATACAGACAGAATTAAATCCAACGAACCTGAGAAGAATAATACAAATCTCTTTTCATAGCTCTCATTAATCCTTTTCGATTCCCTGATTGACGACTGAATTGAAGATGTCGAGACATCTAAGTCATATCAAGCACTTGGCGTCACTCACTATCGAAGAGGTGAAGGTGGAAGTTGCACAAACTCATCAATATCAATTGAAGTCCTATCAAATTGAAGATCTTCGTGAATCAACACATTACTTTCCACGAAATGATAAAACAGTGAATATTTGTCGAATATTTATCAATGATACAGATTCTTTAGGTTTGAAAAACGTTGGTTGGGTCGTTACAGATCAAATTACCCGTTGCATGTGTTGTTCACACGGTTTTAGTTTAAAGAAAACAAGACATCATTGTCGTGCATGCGGTAATTTAGTCTGTAATAAATGTTCTAATTATGAAAATCCTTTGATTGGATACGAGCATCTAGGTCCTCAGAAAGTATGTAAGTCTTGTTATCAGCAGGTAGGTGAATATCTATCTTTTTTCTTTTTTTTCACATTCCTCATATCTTTCTCCCTTTCATATCATTCAACTCACCCCTTTCTATATGAAATTTCATTTTTCTTTCTTTTTTCATATCTTTTTCATAGGAAAGTCCATCGTCATTGAAATTTAATCGTAATGAGGGAACATCCATACTTTATTCAATTATTCGAACATCTTCCTGCTCTTCTGATGGCAGTAAGACTGGTGGAAAGAGGAAAGAGATTGATTTCCCTCGAGTAGGTGTGAGGTTATCGTATTTTATTGAATTTATTCGGAAACTTCCGACGAAAGATTTAAATACTGCAACGGCATTTGAAGTTTGTGAGAAGGTGATTAAACCTTTAACTGTGCAAAATCAAAGTTCTTTCTGTGAATACCTTACCTATACTGATCCATCTGTGATTGGGCCCGCGGCTGTATTTATTTCGTATTCTTGGAAGAGTAAAATTAAAGATGTTGTGGAAGCTTTAGAGGAATATTTTCAAAATGAACCAACAATTTTTATATGGATTGATTTATTTTCTTATAATCAACATCAGTTAGTGGAAAGGCATCTTGATTGGTGGAGTTGTGTTCTGAAAAATGGAATTTCATTGATAGGTAAGACTGTTCTTGTTCTCTCACCATGGGAAGATCCAATTCCCCTCACAAGATCATGGTGCCTTTGGGAACTATTCTGCACTATCGAAACAAAAACACAGTTTGGAATTGCAATGAATGAAAAGAGTATGGAAATGCTATTACAAGATATTGACGACAATGCGAGTGATGTCATAGCAAAGATTAAATCAACAATTGACTGTGAAAAGAGTGAGTCATCCAATCCGCTTGATAACATGCAAATTAAAAATGCGATTCAACGAACTGTTGGATTTATTGTATTTAATAAGAAAATTAATGATCGTATGAAGGAATGGATTCTTGCCAAGTACAGTCAAGAATACGAACGACGATTAATCGGATTAGGAGCAGATCATCCACAAACTACAGAAGCTATGGAAAATTTAGCCACCCTTTACGTACTTCGAGGAAATTATGATAAAGCTGAACCTTTGACCAAAAGCTGCTTGGAAAAGAGAAAGGCTGTGTTCGGTGATAATCATCCCAATACTTTGGCGTCAATGGATAGTCTTGCAGCATTATATGCAAAACAAGGGAAATATGAAGATGCAGAAAAACTTTACCTTGAAACTGTAGATTTATACAAAAGTGCTTACGGTGGTAGTGATGAAAACACTTTACATACTTGTAATGATTTAGCTTCAGTTTATATGAAAATGGGAAAATTTGACCTCGCTGAGGTGATCTACAAAGAGAGCTTGGCAACTCGATTACAGTCACTTGGAGAAAATCATCCCTCCACTATTGGATCGATGACGAGTTTAGGACTGCTCTATACAGCTCAAGGGAAGTACATTGATGCAGAGAAGATTTTACTCGAATGCAGTGGACGATATCAAGAATTACTCGGTGAAAATCATCCAGAAACCTTGAGTTTGATGAATAATCTCGGTGTTGTGTATCGATCCATGAAAAAATATGACAAAGCTTTACCATTGTTTCAAGAATGTTTAAATCAGCAAACTGAAATCCTCGGTGAAGATAATGAAGACACCCTTACAACAATGACAAATTTAGCTATTGTTTACGAAAAAATTGGTGTTTCTGCTAAAGCTGAAGAATTATATCTCAAGGCTTATCTAAATTGTAAGGCGAGTTTAGGATTGCAACACAACCTAACCTTGCAAATCATGCATAATAGTGCAAAGTTATATGCCAAACAAGGTATTTACCACGAGTCTGAAGCATTTTTTGATGCTTGCTATAACCTTCGCAAAGAAAAGTCTGCAAATTGTGATGATTTAGAGAGCATCGCTATCTTACAGGATTATGCGGATATGTTCATAAAGCAAGAGAAATATGAAAAGGCCGAGCCTTTGTACCATGATTTATTGGAGGCGCATAAAAGAATTTATGGTCTTGATCATAGTACGACTTTAAGTACTACAATCAAACTTGCTGAAGTCTGTGAAAAGATGGATAAATCGACATCAGCAGAATCGCTTTATTCAGAAGTCATAGAGAAGATTGAAGCTGTGCAAGGTGTCAATTGTGAGGATGCAATTTCGTTGAAGGTAACTTTAGGAATGCTTCACGAATCTCAAGGAAATTATGAAGCTGCAGAAGAAATTTATTGTAAATGTTTTGATCAGCGATGCAAATTACTCGGCTCAGACCATCTAGATACAATTGCACTCAAGGAGAAATTAGGTGAACTCAGTCGCAAACAAGAAAATTACGATCAAGCGAGCCTCTTTCTATTGCAATGCTTCGAGCAGTTGAAATTAACATTTGGAATGAATCATGTAAGAACCCTACAAGTGATGTTTAAGATCGCAGTCCTCTATAAAGAAATGGGAATGCAAAACCAAGCACAACCCTTGTACTTGGAATGTATTCAAAGAAGCACGACATTGCTTGGTCCTGATCACTCCATAACCAAGTCCTTTATCGAACAGTATTCTAGAAATTAGAAGAAATACTACTACGTAAAGAATAGCTTTTGCTTCGTCATAGAGACTCTAAGAGGATTGGAATAACTCGTGTTATTTTGGAATTTGTGCGAATTTATCTTGTAGTGGAAGAGTAGCAGATAACTAGTGCGAAAGATTCGATTCTCCCCTGTTTATTTATTTAGATTCATTAATTTAATCATTGATTGATAATATAATATAATATGACCTCACGATTTACATTCCTTGACATTTAGTTATTCAGTTCATCTCAACTCCTTTTGAAATGATCGGAAGAGAATATCTTGTAGATCAGGTGTTTGAACAATCCACGATGACACTAATTGAGAAATAGAAGAAGAGTCGTCGTTCTTACTTTCCTTATTCTCTGTTGCAGGAAACTGATGTGACAGAATTGCTCTGATCATTGAGGAACCATCTCTCAATGAAGAGCGAGGAATGATGCTCTGTTCTTTCGTTTCTGTCAAGGAGTGAATCGCCGAAACGCTTATTGCACTTGGCACTTTCTTCACATAAAAGGTGGGCAAGAGAATCCGTTGATTCGTAGAAGAGGAAGATCTACCTACCGATCCACCGACTGAATGAGACAATGCAGAGGACGAAGACGCTAAATCAATGCGACAAGGATAATATTGATTACAATGCTTCTTCTCATCAGTTCCTTCAATTTCATCACTTACTTCCCAGTGCTTCGACTCAATCACGGATATACTTTTCACTGTATTGAGTTGTGGCAATAACCCCGGGACTTTTATCACTGTCTTCTCTCCACTAATTAATTCTAATTGGAGATCAACACTAATTGGCAAACCAGTGTCAACATCAACAGTGTGTAAAACGCGAGACTCGACAGCCAGAACATATAAATGTCGAAGTGCTTGAAGATGATATTGATGATCGATTGTTCTCGAAGGAAAACGAGGCAAGATAGAGACCAGTAAACACGCTGTAGAGACTGGATCTCGCTTCAGTGAATACTTACCTCCACCCAGAAACAATAATCCAATCGCCATATTCAAAGCTAAATGAGTTCCGTAAATGACGTCGTCGACTTTCCATCTTAACTCTCTTAAAATACGAAGACAATCAACATCGCCTGAACCTGCCATTACACAGGATAAAGCTAAGGAGATTGAACTAATACACATTTCAATCATGTTGCGATGAGTTTTATCCAATGTAAAAGAGAGCTTCTTTGCTCCTTTATTTTCTCGCAAACTATTAAAACAAAGAAATTAGTATGATAAAGTATCGTCAGTCACGAATTATTCAATATTTACCTTTGTAACCATTTCAGGTATGATAAAATTAATTCCTTTGCTTTCGGGTGAAAAGTTCCAGCAAACACAACTCCAATACCAAGACAATATCCCGTGATGATATTGATATACAGACTAAATGCGGTTGAAGAAGATAATTCACTTTGGGAGTGACGTGCTCGTCCATAAGGTCCAACATACTTTGGCAGCTTCGGCTTCGTCGCCCCACTCCCCATCACTCCTCCAGTACCCTCCAAAGCTGAAGCAATTACCTTTTGAATTGCAGAAGGAATTTGTTCCTCTAACCATTCTTTCGTAGGTTGAATGGAATATTCCCATTGAATTAAGCATCGTCCAATGCAACGATAGAGTAATAGATCGGGCCTAATAGAATCGAGCTCGATGACTGTCTGTGGTAATTCAAGAAATCGCAATATCTTAGAATGGTTTGTAGAAATATAAATCAAACCTAATGCGATACAAGCACCAGGACTTGTAACATCTCTATTAATATGATCTCCTTCTAAAACACGAGAAGATTTCGCCGAAACATCATAACTTTGTGCATGAGAACCGTTAGACCCATGATGTCCAGGAAATAATGAAAGATCACTAGGTCTGGAGCCACCACTAATAAATGTGTGCAAGCAATCCTCAATTTTTAAATCATGCAGGGATTTTAATACCTCATTCTCATTGCCTGCTGACAGATCTTCGACAGTCATTCCACCCCCAACAACTGCTGCTGCGGCTGCCTTCGTTGCAGGTCTGAAAGGTGAAGGAGGGATAGCTAATCGTGAACTGGAAGAATTCGTCACCAACGGAGGGCTATCTGACTCATGTTGGACAGGACTGGTCTGCATAGAATGATTTGAGCTCGGGGAAAAATCTTCATAACTCTGGCGACGTTCAGAAATATTCGCTGGTGCAGGAGGGGAACAGAGCTTCTTCGGCAGTAAAACCATGGCTAACGCCCAAGCGGCTGATAATGCGAGCGCTTCTCGACATTCGCAACGATCGGAAGTCGGCTTCCTCGAAAGCTCTTCCAATAAAAATTGAACAATTAAACGATGCCCTGAGCGACAGTATAAAAATCCTAATCCGACTAAGGCAGAACATTGAACTAAGGGAGAGATTTCGATGTCCCAATGTTGAGCAGGCAGCAAGATGGGAAGATGTAAGCACAATGTCTTTGACAATAACGCATCAGCTGTACTAATTTTAGAAGCAGCGACTCCAATTAAAATTCCAATAGTAGTCGGTTCGTGGCCTTGTGTGAGATAATCACAGATATCCGTGATAGTGAGTACACTGAGGTGGCCGAATAGGCCCATACCTAGAAGAAAACCAGCATGACCATTGTCTCCGCCTTGCTTGGCTTGTGAAGCAGTTTTATTGTAAATAATCCAATTTCGTGTTACTCTTTTCTTGCTAGGAACAGTTGAAAATGCAGAAGTCGAAGAGCTGGCGGTAGATGAATTTGAGTTGACTCTTTGCAGAATTTCAGCCGGACCTACTCGTAACGCAGCCGCAACACCATTGTGGAATTCAGGCCAAAGCTTTAAATCAACATGGGCAGTTGATAAATCCAACGAGACAATCGAATTCGTTGGAGGGACTCTTCCATTTAAACTTAGAGGAGGAATCGCCAAAGCTTCTGCCATCAGCGGTTCAGTGGTGCCGATTGTGAGCATACCTCTTCCGACAGGACATGACAATGTACGTCGACAGAGAGTTAATAAACGAAGCTGCTGCTTCTGACGGAATTCCGGCTCTGACTGTTCAGGTGAACGTTCTAAATTCAAATAGCATGGGAGGGACGATCTCAATAAACGGCAAACCTGTGAAAAATCGATAACAAAAGTCCAAAAGATAGTGGAATAACCTACCTCATGCATCCGATCATCTTCGGGAAATCGTAAAATAGATTCATTTTCTACTTCCAACAAGCCATCAGAAACTTCCTCGACCTGGGAGATTGTGGAAGAGGTAGAACTGGTTTTCTGCTGCGGTGAAGGAGTTGAACTGTGGTCTGAAGTCCTTCGAGTCAAATAAGCAGGGACTTGCTTATTAAGATTTGCTGCGTGCAACAAAGTTAAAATCAAGTAGAATCGACCAAAAGTTGCTTACCACACAAATCATTTCGATTCATCCACTTCAATATAGCGATAGGCCATGATGGTGAAGCATCATACCGAGATAGCTCAAAGGAAAGGATTAGCAGGTAATGAAGATATGCGGGTAATCGATGTAAAACGTCATTCCACTGCCTTTCCGATATTATTGACAATTTTTCGGGAATTCCAACGTCAAAATTGAACAAAAGATGAACTGCTTCAATGAAAGCGACCACAACTCTTACTGAAGCGCTTTCTTTACGACCAAGCACAGTTTCATTTATTCGTAGCTTGTCAAGAAACTTCAAGACAACAAACAAGGACGAAAAGGACGACAACTTCATTCGATCAATCAATTCCAGATAATCTGTCTGGAAAGGGAGACTTTTTTGAAATAAACCATTCAAGATATCATGATTTGCACTATTCTGAAGGGGAAAAGAATGAAGTCCAAGAGTAGGCAGTAGAAAAAGGAGACTCACCTCAATGATTTGATAAAAAGATTCGAAAAATTTAATGGAAGTAATATTTGACCATGATCTATAGGTTACCAACATGAAATGTTTAATCTGAGATAAAAGTTGATGAATATAAGTGGAAATTTTCAAGGTAAATCGAGGGGAAATAGAGTTCAAGGAAGTATTATCGAGCAAGCTCATCTCAAATTGAACTAATAATATTGAGAATAATGTCTTTTTCGTTAAATTGAGCGCAACTTCGCCGGTCGGGAGGTGGACGAGCATTTCTTGAATCAAATTCGATAAATCTTCTCTTGCTCCATCATCATAACAAGTATTCAATAGAATTTGTATCTGATCCGACAAAGAAGTAGAAGACTGTTCTGAGTTCAGAAGCAGAAAGAAAATGACCAGGAAAAACTCGTTTCGCTGCTGAAAATTGGTCATAAAACTGAGCCTAATCCAGAGAGCAGAAGCAGTAGAGAGAAAACTTTCAAATCCAACGAATATTTGTTTAAATAATTGAAAAATTATTATCATAGCTTGTGCTTGATGATCTTCTGAGGATGACGGGGTAATAAAATTCAGTCTGCCTATCTTTTTCTTCTTCTGTCAAAACAAAAATATAATATATATGTTACATCGGCGAAAGGATTATAGCTTACCTGATGGTCGAGGATAAAATTCGAAAATTGATGATTCAGTGATTGCACAACTCCACCCAGGTGCTGTCCAAAGGAAATTTGATCGGTTTCCTCGCTCTCATCGAGCGAAAGGAGCTGAGAAACCCAACTCTGCTGATCTTTCACATTTCTTGATGGAAATAAGAACGAAGCACGAGTACCCACAACATTTACCGAAAAACCACTCTGAACCAGAATCAAGTAATGTAACAGAATCATCAAGCTCCACTTACCACAGAATTTTGAAGAATGATCGGAACTTTCCATATAGGGCTGGACGATTGTAACACAATAGATGAATAAAAGGAATAGGAGCAGACGGAAAATGAAGAGTCGTCTAAAAATGAAAGGTCATGTTTATGAACTAGTTCAATCGGGGAGGATGTGGTCCATGAAGGCGATAAATTTGACACAAGATTATCAATGGAACGAATTTGATAAACTTTCAATACTTTAATTCGTTGGATATGAACTAACAAAAATAACTGTTCTTTTAAGTTCCCGATAAAAGTGACTGTAAATTTTGAGTCGCCTGTTCCACTTTCTGGAAGTGATATACCTTCATTCCCGATAAACTCTGGAATTGATTCAAGCGCCTTCAAAGAAAAGAAAATATTTGCTTCCGATAAAGGTAAAATATCATTGTAAATCCCATCAATCAAGGTATTCATCGTGAAATCAATATCATCGACGGAATGACTCTTTTCCAAGGAACCGCTTAATCCTCCAGACAGTCGACTTTGATTGGCTGCTGTGTTAGGCATATTAATTCCGGTTAAATTGCGATCTTGATCGCGTGATGTTTGGCGCTTTAAGCCCAATAAATTATGTAAAGTTTCACCAGAGTACTGATTTACACCACCCCCTACGCTAGTTTCCATAATTCCACTTGGAGAAACGCGGGTTTGATTATGAGTTGGAGAGGTAGTTGAAAACTGAGTAATTCCGGTCAGAGCCTTCGTAAAGACGGTAGGGCTGGGAGAGGAGCGAGATGGGGGTCGAACACGCTGCCCGCTTCCGGGTGTAATGCTCATTCTCTTCGAACCTTTGCTATGAGAAGAAACATGACTTTGATTCACTAAAAATCCACTCTTATCAAACTCTTTAAACTCCCCACTCTCACTATTCAACGATCGTTGCAGTAAGGAGCTTGGTGATAAGGTATGATCAAGAACATTAAACTCCTCTTTACTCTTCTCATTCTTCGTTACAGGGTCAAGTGAAGCAATCACGAAAGCATTCCCTTTCACATGATAAAAGCTAATCCAATTATAATAACTGGATGATAATTGATAATTCGCATACGCCTCACTATTTACATTTTGAGAACAGAAGGAGAAAAAGATACGAATCAATCAAGAACTGAAAAAAGTACGGTAAGTGAAAATTGACTTACCTGAGAGAGGATGGAATCACATCGACGGTAGAATTAGGTGAATTGAGATATAAAATCATATTGGTTTCTTGAATTTCTGTTGTTGGGAAAAGAAGTTGATTTGGATCGTAATCATCATCAGGTTGATCTAGTTCGATTGGAAGAAAATTTTCTTGCACATTAAACATTGTCGCTTGAATCAATAGGCCGGCTGACGTTGCTAAAAGATACTTGGAGGTTGCAGGGAGCATTATTTCATACTTGTCTCCTGTTTGGTAGTACAAATGAAGCTCATGCGAAGAAGTAAGCACAGCGACACACAATCTTCGGTTCTCTTTAAAATCAGAAGAAAAGCTGTGGTCAGGTCCAGTCATATTCTCTTTCAATAAACAAAATATTGCATCAAGAGGGGCTTGGGAAAACTGGAACAAACGCACGACTGCTTGGCCTCCATCACTGAACCATCGAACTGTACATTCTTTCGAATTAATCGTCAAGAAATCGCCACTTATGAATCCTTCTTGTGAGATCCAACTATCCCCACCTCTTTGGTCACAAATGATCTCATCTTTCGAGAGTGATCCTTGAAATTCAATCTGAAAAGCCATTATACTGGAAAGCAATAACAAAACGAAAGAATAATTTAAACATAATATTAAGCAATTCCTTTCATAGAGTCTTCATTTTAGAAAAGTTTGAATTGATTGTTGAATGATGAAGAGAAAGTTTGAAGCTCTTGCTGAGAAAGAGGAACTTACTGCAATCGAGTTCTTCAGTGGAATTGGTGGATGGTCAAGTGCATTGCGAAATATTGGCTTTTCATGTCGTGTTGTGCAAGCCTATGACATCAATACAGCGGCTAATGAAGTATATGAAGCAAACTACCACCATAAACCCAGTGGAAAGTCAATTTTGAACCTGACATCAACCTTACTTGATAAATTATCAGCTAAAATTTGGATGATGTCACCTCCATGTCAACCTTTTACTCGAAACAACACAACAGACAGTCGGGATGTGAATGATAATCGATCAGAGCCATTCCTTCATCTTGTCGACATTTTTTCATAGATGCAAAACCCACCAGTCTACTTAGCATTAGAAAATGTTATTGGGTTTGAATCGTCTGATTGCTGCCAACGTTTTCTCGATGTGTTGGATCAGCGGGATTACACTTACCAGCAATATCACCTCGATCCTCTGAAACTCGGAATTCCTAATTCTCGACCACGATATTATTGTATTGCGAAACTTCGGAACCAAAGACTGGATGAGGGGAAAGAGGATCTCATAATACCGTCTAATGTGAGAGAAATCAGAAATGAGGAAGGTATCACACCCCAAGAGCCTCTCATATTTCAGAGAAATCTCAAATATTATCTTGATAATACTACCTCAGCAACTGAAGTGGTAAGTTCATTTCTCTCTTTTTGTGTCAAGGTTGACGAATATTCTTATTTCTATTAGGGACAGTTCAAATTGAGTGAGGAGGTGCTGAGTAGTCAATCGTCTTGGTGTCTTGATATTCAAACGGCTGAAAGCTTTTACTCAGCATGCTTTACGAAATCATACTCACGATATAACAAAGGCACAGGTTCGGTGTTGCTTTGTTCTGATGTATCAGAAGATAAAGAAAAAGATGCTGGAGCTCTTGACGAGATTAGACCCTTACCCGAAGTGCAGGGAGAAGTGCAAGTCCGAGAATTTGATCCAAACTGGTGGCCTTCCTTGCAAGCCCGATATCCAAATCACAAAATCTATCTTCGGTACTTCAAACCAATGGAATTAATTCGATTGTTTGGATTTCATTCAGAGTTTGTTTTCCCTGCTC
>VFQN01004531.1_pt1 | contig 18251 bp, 15 predicted proteins | sample 3512371 | NCBI WGS metagenome assembly VFQN01 (sample SAMN10412370, study PRJNA504923) | tailings metagenome | isolation source: Replicate 2 from Balatoc abandoned mine | place: Philippines: Itogon, Benguet | collected 2017-08-28 | reverse complement strand
CGGCGAGGACGCGGGCGACGGCGGCCCGGCACGACCGGTCGGGGTCGGCGACCTGGGCGAGGAAGGCCCACAGGGTGACGGCCGGGGTGTACACCCGGTGCCGCCAGGCGGCCCCCTCCTCGCGCAGGGCGACCTCGACCCGGTCGGCCGGGAGGAGGTCGGCGAAGTCCGCCCCGCCGGGCTGGGCGAAGTGGGTGCGGAGGGTGTGGATCGGGTCGTGGGAGCGCCGGGGGGAGGGGTCACGCATCGGGGGCTCCGTGCCGGTGGAAGGTGCCGCATCCTCATCACAGTGCCCGGAAGCCGACGCGCCTATCCCGCTTCAGCCGCATACCTTGGGGGTTGGGGAAGTGCCATTCGGGGCAGGACCGGGTCCAGGAGTGGGCCGTCGTGGGCCGACCCGGGGGCGACGTCCACCGCGATCACCGTGTCCTCGTCGGCCGCCGTCACCATCACCTTGGTGGTGAACCCGCCCCGGCTCCGACCGAGGCCCTGGTCCTGGGCCGACCGCTCCGCCCCGACCTTTTTGCTTCCGCCGGGCGCCGGCGGCGTGCCGGTGGGCGCGCATCGTGGTCGAGTCCACCAGCCCCCGGCGGACCTCGCCGAGGGCCGGGTCGGCGGTCAGCGCCTCGAACAGCCGGCCGAGTGCCCCGGACGCCACCCACCGGCGGAACCGGTTGTACAGGGCGTCCCACGCGCCGAACTCGGTCGGCAGGTCGTGGAGCGGGATCCCGGTTCGGGCGATGTACAGCAACCCCTCGAAGAACTGGCGGTCCGGGATCTCCGGGGGTTGTCCGCCCTTGTGCCGCTTGTGGCCGCGCCGCGGAAGAAGGCAGGTGCCGGGGAAGTGTTGGATCGGGAGTTCGCCGCTCCTGAGTACGAGGGGATCATCCAGCTGAATGTCGAGGTCGTGGTGCCCACGATCCGGCGGGCCGTAACCATCTCCTACGGATACCAGAACGGGCGGTTCAATCTGCGGCGGCCCGTTCGGTTCAAGTCCGACGGCGGCACCCAAGGGATGGTCAACACCGTCGGCGGGATCACGTTCGAGGGCCGCGAGTTGTACGAACACCCAAGTGGGCAGTACGGATCTCTTCAGCTCGTCGTGGGTCAGTTTCCGCGCGACGACGAGATGATCCGGTCGGTGACGGATCAGCTGCGCAAGAACCACGTTCGGCTGTACCAGTTCGATGAGGCGGATCGCCTCTTCGACGAAATCCGTCGCACCGCCAAGCCGCTCAACCGGGCAGGTACGGGGCTGCCCGTACCGCAAGGGTGAAAACGAGCGTGGCGCATCCGCCTACAGCGTCTTCAGGTACTCGATCACCGCGCGCCGATCCGCGTCGGTCAGGTCGTCGCCGTAGGTGTGGCCGGTGTTGCTGCGGCCGCTTTGGGTCGTGTCGTACACCTTGCGGCGCTCGATCGGCGGCGCGTCCGCGGGGGACGGGGCCAGCAGTTCGGTCACCTTCCAGCCCACGCGGTCGCGGTCGTAGTCGGCAGCTCCGGTGCGGTAGCTGCGGGTGAACAGGCGCGGGCGCGCCTTCGAGTTCAGCACGCCCGCCAGCGTCGGCACCGAGCCGTTGTGGAGGTACGGCGCCGTCGCCCAGATGCCGTCGAGCGGCGGCGCCTGGTAGCCGGGCGTCCAGCGGAGGAGCTTGCCGTCCACGAACCACCCGTCGCGCTCCTTCCCGAACCACGACGCCGCGTACGCCGCCCCGTAGCTCTCGCTCACCGAGCGGTGCCGCACCGGGTCGGTGCCGATCTCGGCGAGCGGCACGATGCGGTTCGGGTAGATCGAGTTCGCGCCGTAGGTGCCGTGGCAGCGGGCGCAATGGTCGGCGAATACGGCGCTGCCCTGCTCCGCCGTCGCCGCGTCGATCGGGAACGGGTACTTCGGCGGCTCCAGGCTCAGCAGGTACGCCTGCACGTCGCGGAACGCCGGCTCGTGCTTGGCGAAGTCGGCCGGGCCGTTGAGCGGGTGCATCATGAACTGCATCAGCGACCGCACGGAGCGTGCGTCGGTCGCGCCGGTGGCGTACATCGTCCGCTTCTTCCGCAGCAGCCACCACGCCGGCACGTCGGCGCAGGTGTCGTCGCGGAGGCCGAGATTCTTCCAGCTCCCGGCGATGGTCAGGTCCGGATTGCGGAAGCCGAGGAGGTACACGCCGAACCCGTCCGCCTCGTTCGTGCCGCGGACGTTCGAGAACTTGAACGGCGTCGTCTTGGCGATGCCGTCGGCCCGCGAGAACTCGTCGAACACCGCCTGGATGTCGAGGCTGGCGTTGCCGAGGCCGACGTAGCTCGTCCCCATCACCGACCCGCCGTGGCACATCATGCAGTCGGCACCGACGCCGGTGCCGATGACGTAGCGGGCTTTGCGCAGGCCCATCGGCAGGCCGTCGTTCGGGTACGGCGCCGGGTGGAGGCCGTAGCGCTCGCGGACCGCCGCGTCGTAGTCCGCCGGCCTTGTGGCCACGCCCCACTGCTTCCACACGGTCTCGACCGCCCGGTTCGTCCAGAACGCCGGGATGAACGCGGTGCCGGTGAGCGCGGCCTTCCCGCGCTCGGCGACCGGGTCGGCGGCCGCGGCCGGTGCGAGCGCAGCAAGCAGGATAAGGGCGACGACGCGGGACATGAACGGACCCCTCGGGGCGGGTGTGCCTACAGTATAGACGTGAACCGCGGCCGCCGCGGCGCGGTTCACGCCCCGCGGTGAACCTGGGGCTTGAACCTCGATAGGGGCGGCAGTCAATAGCCCGGGGTGTCAACCCCGGGGGGGGATCGCCCGTGCGTGGCACGTTCGCCCCGCCCCGGTGCCATCGCCGGCCCAGGGCTTACGCCCGGGGCTATTGACTGCCGCCCCTTCGGGGGCTCAAGCCCCAGACCCGGGAAGTGCTGACCACCCGACCGGTCGGGGTTGCGTGAAACACGCGCGGCGGGGTAGCATCCGCGCCGGGGTAACGAACGACATGCAGTGCGTGGTCACCGGCGCGGCCGGGTTCATCGGGTCTCACCTGTGCGAGCGACTCCTCGCCGACGGGCACACTGTCGTCGGCGTCGACTGCTTCACCGACTACTACCCGCGGCCGGTGAAGGCGCGCAACCTGTCCGCGTTCCGCACGCACTCACGCTTCACGTTCCACGAAGTCGACCTATCGGCCGGCGTCGCGCCCGACGTGGTGAACGGCGCGGAGTGGGTGTTCCACCTCGCCGCGATGGCGGGCCTCACGCGCAGCTGGACCGACTTCGACCTGTACGCCCGCCACAACCTCACCGCCACGCACCGCCTCCTCGAATCGCTCAAGGGCTCGCCGACGCTGAAGCGCATGGTCTACGCCAGCACGTCGAGCGTGTACGGCCGCTACGCCAGCGGCGACGAGGCGCTGCCGACGCGGCCGAGTTCGCCCTACGGCATCACCAAGCTCGCCGGCGAGCAACTGTGCCGCGTGTACCACGAGGAGCACGGGCTGCCGGCCGTGGTGCTGCGCTACTTCAGCGTGTACGGCCCGCGCCAGCGCCCCGAGATGGGCTACCACCTGTTCATCGACGCCATCCTGCACGGCAAGACGATCAAGCTCACCGGCGACGGCTTGCAGGTACGCGGGAACACGTACATCGCCGACTGCGTGGAGGCGACCGTGCGCGCCACCGGCGCGATGCCCGGCGAGGTGTTCAACCTCGGCGGTGGCGAACTCGTGACGGTGCTCGAGGTGTTCCGCAGGCTGGAGCGGATCATCGGCAAGCCGGCGATTATCGAGCGCCACCCGAACCGCCCCGGCGACCAGCTCGCCACCGGCGCCGACGTGACCAAGCTGTACCGCCACCTCGGCTGGAAGCCGACGACGCCGCTGGATGAGGGCTTGGCCCGCCAGGTGGAGTGGCAGAAGACGCTCGCCTGAGTTCGCACCCGGAGGGCACGGATGCTCACCTTCCTGAACCGCCATGTCGCCCAGCCGTACTTCGCCCGCCGCGCCAAGAGCCGGTACCTGCACTACCTCCGACTGCTGGAGCAGCGGCAGTACGACTCGCCGGCGATGATCGCCGCGCGGCAGCTCGGCGCACTCAAGACGCAGCTCACGCACGCCTACAACACCGTCCCCTACTACCGCCGTTGCTGGGACGCCGCCGGCGTTCACCCGACCGACGTGAAGGCGCTCGCCGACCTGGACGCCTTCCCGGTCCTGACGAAGGCCGACATCCACGCCCACGAAGCCGACTTGCTCTCCACGGCGTACTGCGGCGCCAAGCTGCGGCTCAAGCGCACGTCCGGCTCGACCGGCGTGCCGCTCACGATCCGCGTGGACGAGCCGGCGATGCAGTGGAAGCACGCCTGCACCATCCGCTCCGACCAGTGGAGCGGCTACCGCCTCGGGCAGCGGGTGGCGAAGGTGTGGGGGAACCCCGAGTACCTCCACCACGGCTGGCGCGGCCGCCTCCGCAACCGGCTCCTCGACCGCGCCGTCTACCTCGACACCATTCACCTGACCGACGAGAAAGTGGCCGTGTTCGCCGCCGAGCTCCGCCGCCACCGGCCCGGCCTCGTCTTCGGCCACGCCCACTCGCTGTACCTCGTGGCCTGCCACCTGAAGAAGACCGCCGTCCTCGACATCCGCCCGAACGGCATCATCTCCACGGCGATGGTGCTGCACGACTACCAGCGCAAGGTGATCGAGGAGGTATTCGGCACGCCGGTGTCGAACCGCTACGGGTGCGAGGAGGTCAGCCTGATCGCCGCCGAGTGCGAGGCGCACGCCGGCCTGCACGTCAACGCCGACAACGTGTACGTGGAGACGCCGGCCGGCACGCCCGGCCGACTGGTCGTGACCGACCTCGTGAACCGCGCCATGCCGCTCGTCCGCTACCAGGTCGGCGACGTGGCCGCCGGCGCGGGCCGCGCTTGCTCGTGCGGCCGCGGCCTGCCGCTGCTCGACCGCATCGAGGGCCGCGAGGCCGACTACGTCGTCACGCCGGCGGGGACGCTCATCAGCGGCATCTCGCTCACCGAGAACTTCGCACTCCTGATCGACGGCACCGCCCAGGTGCAGATCGTGCAGGAAACCGTCCACGACCTGCGCATCCGGCTCGTGCCCGGCGACGGGTTCGGCGCGGCCAGCCGCGGGCAGATCGAGAAGCTGGTCCGCGACACGTTCGGGCCGGCAGTCCGGTACGACGTGGAGCTCGTGGACGCGATCCCGCAGGAGCCGAGCGGGAAGTACCGGTTCTGCATCTCGAAGGTCGCCCGCGACCACCTCCAGGCGCTGAGCGCATGACGCCGCCGCTCGTCTCCGTCGTAATGGCCGCGAAGAACTACGCCCGGTTCCTCCCGGCCGCGGTCGAGTCGGTCCTCGCGCAGACCGTCGCCGACTGGGAGCTCCTCGTCATCGACGACGGTTCCACCGACGCCACGCCCGCCGCGGTCCGCCCGTACCTCACGGACCAGCGGGTGAGGTACGTCCGCTCCGACCGCCTCGGCCAGTCGCGGGCGAAGAACCTCGGCATCGGCCTCAGCCGCGGCCGGTTCGTCGCCTTCCTCGACGCCGACGACGCCTGGCAGCCGACCAAGCTCGAAAAGCAGCTGGCGTTGTTCCGCGACGACGTCGGTGTCGTGTTCTGTCGCCGGTCGCTGATGGACGAGCAGGGCGCCGCCCTTCCCCAGAACCCGACGCCCACCCCGCCCACCGGCCGGGTGCTGACGCCGATCTTCGTGCAGAACTTCGTCTGCTTCTCGTCGGTGGTGGTGCGCCGCGAGGTGTTCAGCGCGGTCGGCGCGTTCGACCCGCAGTGGGATCTGGCGATCGACTACGACCTGTGGCTCCGCGTCGCCCACGCCTCTGGCTTCGACTTCGTCGATGAGGAGCTGGTGGCGTACCGCACCGGCCACGGCAACCTGTCGAAGAAGCTGGCCGACCGCGTGGCCACGGCGCTGTCGATCATGCACCGCGCCGAGACGCGCTACGCGATCGGCGACACCGTCCCGGCGAAGGTGATCGCCGCCGGCTACGCCTCGACGTGCCGCACGCTCGCCTACGTGATCCGCGCGGCGGAACCGCTGGCGTCGGTGCGGTGGTGCGCCCGGGCGCTGCGCTGGCCGGACGCGCGGGTGGCGTCGGCGAAGGGACTGGCCGCGGCGCTGGTGGCGTGGGCGCGCGGGAAGCACAAGGCGGGCGCGGCCGAGAACGCGACGGCGAACGTGTAGCCCCTGTGCTTCGTAGGTCGGGCCGAGTCCGCGAGGGCCCGACGCGGGGCGCGGGGGCCATCGACGAACGAGCTGGAACGAAGCCCACGTGGGATCGACGTTCTCCTGTCATCCGTCGTTCGCCGCGCTAGGTCGGGCCTCGCGGACTCGGCCCGACCTACAAGCCCCGAGCGCACGGCTTGCTGGTGCCGACCGCATGTCCGGGAATGCCCACTTTCCTACAGACACCTACGCCCACCGAAGTCCCGGGTCGATAGACCCGTGAGCGTGGAAGTATCGGATGGCCTGGACGGCGAGCCCTCCGCTCACCGTGGTGGCCGCTTCGACGGCGCTAGGCAGCCCGCCCGCGATCAGCGTCATCCACCCGTCGCCGCCGGCCGCTGGGTCGACGAGATTGTGCGGCCCGTAAGCATCGCCGCCGACGTAGAGCAGGAACCGAGACGGGCCGCCGCAAACCACGAGGTGACGGCCCCCGGGTTGCCCTTCGACCCACAGATCACCGCCCTCCCCGTCGGACAACCGCCCGAGCAGGTTCAGCACCTCCGGGAGTGGTGGCTGCTCGCAGATCGCCCGAATCTCCCGCCCGACGGTGTCGGTGGCGGTAAGCGTCGCGGTCTGTACGTCCCACATCAGAACGCCTCCCGCATCCGGTCGAAGACCTGACCGACGAAACCCTACCACCGCAGCGGCTTCTGCCACGCCTCTTTCAGCTCGCTTAGCTTCGCCCACACCAGCCACTCGCCGCCCGCGCCGGCGATGCGCAGACGCGGTTCGGCGAGCGTCGCGCCGATCTTTGCGAGCGGCAGACCGGCGAAGCACGCCGTCAGCGCGGCCGCGTTCTCCGGCTTCGCCTCGATGACGAAGCGCGTCGGCGACTCGCTGAACAGCCGAGCCTCGTCGCTCAGGCCGGCGAGTTGGGGCAGCCCGGTGATGTCGGCGCCGACGCCGCCGGCGAACGCCATCTCCGCCACCGCCACCGCCAGCCCGCCCTCGCTCAGGTCGTGACACGCGCGGACCAGCCCGCCGCTGATTGCTTTGTGAACGGCCGCGAACACCTGCGGCGCCTGCCCCAGATCGACCGTCGGCACCGCGCCGCCGCCCGTGCTGGTGACGAGGTGGTAGTGCGAGCCGCCGAGCTCGTCGCGGGTGGCGCCGACGAGGTACAGGTCGTTGCCCGGCTCCTTCAGGTCCATCGTCACGCACACCCGCACATCCGGCACGCGGCCGAGTGCGGAGACGAGGAGGGTGTGCGGAATGTCGAGCCGCTCGCCGTGCTTGCCGGCATACGTATTGTTCAGGCTGTCCTTGCCGCTGATGAACGGCGTGCCGAACGCTACCGCCACGTCGCGGCACGCCTCGGCGGTGCGGACCAGCGCCCCCAGCACTTTCGGGTCGTTGACGTTCCCCCAACAGAAGTTGTCGAGGATGGCGGTCCGCGAGGGGTCGGCGCCGACGGCGACGACGTTCCGCACCGCCTCGTCGATGGCCGCCGCGGCCATGTGATAAGGGTCGAGGTCGGCGTAGCGAGGGTTAACCCCGCAGCCGACGGCGGCGCCGGTCCACGAGCCCAGTACCGGCATCACGACCGCGGCGTCGGACGGGCCGTCGTTCTTCACGCCGACCAGCGGCTTGACGACACTACCGCCCTGCACCTCGTGGTCGTACTGGCGGACGATCCACTCCTTCGAGCAGACCGAGGGGTGGGCGAGAATCTTGAGCAGCGCGTCGTGAGGGGTGAGTGGCGCCGAAACCCCGGACGGCTCTCCCTGAGCTTCGGGCGGCGCCCACTCCGCGCTCCGCACCTGGGTTGGTCGTCCGTCGTGCAGGAAGTGCATGTCGAGGTCGGCGACGCCCTCGCCCTGGTAGCGCAGTTTGAGCCGGCCGGTCGGCTCGAACGTACCGAGCACCGCCGCCTCCACGTCTTCGGCGTCGCACAGCTTCTTCAGCTCCGCCCACTTCGTGGGCGGCACCGACAGCACCATCCGCTCCTGGCTCTCGCTGATCCAGATCTCGGTGTAGCTGAGCCCGTCGTACTTGAGCGGCGCCGCCTCCAGATCGACCGCGGCGCCGAGGTCGGCGCCCATCTCGCCGACGGCCGAGCTGAACCCGCCGGCGCCGCAGTCGGTGATGGCGCTGAACAGCCCGCGGTCGCGGGCCTGGAGGATCACGTCGGCGACCTTCTTCTCGGTGATCGCGTTGCCGATCTGCACGGCGCCGCCGCTCACCGTCTCCGACTCGTGGGTGAGTTCGAGCGACGAGAACGTCGCGCCGTGGATGCCGTCGCGCCCGGTGCGGCCGCCGACGGCGACGATCAGGTCGCCGGGGTTGACCTGCTTGAACGCCTTGTCCGCCGGGATGATCCCGACCGTGCCGCAGAACACGAGCGGGTTGGCCAGGTACCGCTCGTCGAACAGCACGGCGCCGTTCACCGTGGGAATCCCCATGCGGTTGCCGTAGTCGCGCACCCCGGCGACGACGCCGTGCATGACGCGGCGCGGGTGGAGTACGCCCTGCGGCAGTTGCTCGGGCGACAGGTCGGGCGGTGCGAAGCAGAACACGTCGGTGTTGCAGATCGGTTTCGCCGCGAGGCCGGTGCCGAGCAGGTCGCGGATGACGCCGCCGAGGCCGGTGTTCGCGCCGCCGTAGGGCTCGATGGCCGACGGGTGGTTGTGCGTCTCCACCTTGAAGCACAGGTGGTTCGCGTCGTCGAACTTCACCACCCCGGCGTTGTCGGCGAACACGCTCACGCACCAGTCGTCCGCGCCGAGCCGCTGGCGGATGGTCTGCGTCGCGGCGAACACCGTTTCCTTCAGCAGGTTCTTGTAGGTGCGCGTCTCGCCGGTCGCGTGGTCGGTGAGGGTGATGGTCCCCTTCAGCGTCTTGTGCGAGCAGTGCTCGGACCACGTCTGCGCGATCGTTTCGAGCTCCACGTCGGTCGGCTCGCGGCCGAGCTCGCGGAAGTGGCGCTGCACCGCCGTCATCTCGTCGAGCGTCAGCGCGAGCATGCCGTCCTTGCTCAGCTTGGCGAGTCCGGCGGCGTCCAGGTCGCGGAGCGGGACGGTGACGAGCTTGAACGCGTACGCCGAGCCGAGGCCGAGGTGGTCGGCGCGGACGGGGCCGACGACGATCTGCTCGATCGCGTCGTTCGCCAGCACCTTGCGGAACAGCACGTCGCGGTCGGCAGACGACAGTTCCGGCGGGCCGAAGTAGCGGCGGAAGGTGCGGACCGCTTCGACGTTCAGCTTGAGCATCCGGCACACGCCGAGGATCGTTTCCGCCGCCGGGTCCATCACGCCGGGCTTCAGAAGCACCGTGTAGGCGTGTTCGCCGCGGCCGCCGACGGCGCGCACCTCGCCCTTCTCAACGAGAGGATCGACGAGCACTTCGGCGGCGAGGCGCTGCGCGTCGGCCTCCGTGAGGTCGCCTCCGAGGAGGAAGCCGCGGGCCGCGGCGGTGACGAGGTCGCCGCCGCGCTGGGCGTGCGTGAGCAGGTCGAACTCGTCGCACACCCGCTCACGCTCGCCGTCGCGCCCGAGCGGCCGGATCTCAACTTCCCAAAGCATCGCGCACCTGCTTGGCCTCGGCCAGCCACCGCCCGAGCCCGGCCCCGTCGCCGGCCTCCAGCAGCCGCCGGAATTCGTCCAGACGTGTCGTGAACTGCCGCGCCGCGGCCAGCACCGCGTCGCGGTTGGCGAGGAAGATCGCCGCCCACAGGGCCGGGTCGCCGCCGGCGATGCGGGTGGTGTCGCGCCACCCGCCGGCGGTCAGTTGCAGCCATTCAGCCGGGGTGACGCCGGCGACGCCGGCGGCGACCGCGTGGGGCAGGTGGCTCGTCGTCGCCAGCGCCTCGTCGTGCGCGTCGGCGTCCATCATTACGATGCGCGCCCCGAGTGCCCGCCAGAACGCCGCCACCGCTTCGACAGCGGCATCGGTCCCAGGCTCGGGCGTGATGACGCAGACGCGGTTCTCGAACAGGTCGGCGCGGCCGTGCTCGCAGCCGGTTTTTTCGGACCCGGCGAGCGGGTGTGCGGGCACGAACGCCTGCCCGGGCTTCAGGGCCGCGCGGGCGGCGCGGAAGAGGCTCCGCTTTGTGCTGCCGGCGTCGGTAAAGAGCGCACCCGCGGGGGCGTGAGGCGCGGCCTCGGCGACCGTGGTGCTGATGCGGTCCACTGGTGTGCAGACAACGATCAGGTCTGATCGCGTCACGCCTTCGGTCAGCGACGTAGAGCCGGCGTCGATCGCCCCCTGCGTCACAGCGGCGTCGAGCTTCGCCCGGTCGCGGCCGACGCCGACCACGCGGTTCGCCACCCGCTTCGCCTTCGCGGCGAGGCCGATCGACCCGCCGATCAGGCCGACGCCGACAATCGTGATCTGCTCGAACCGCATGAGGTGGATTGTATGACGGCCGGCGGCTGGAACCGCCGCCGGCGATCGGGGATAATTGCCCGCATGACCCGCGTGTCCGCACAACCCGGATCGCCCGGCCGCCCGCCGACACGGCGCGAACTGCTCCGCCTCGCGTTGCCCGCTGCGATCGCCGGTTCGGTCGCGCGAGCGGCGCCGGGCGCGCCGGGGTTCGGGCGGGCGAAGTCGGTCGTCGTCGTCTTCACGAGCGGCGGGCAGAGCCAGCTCGACACGTGGGACCCGAAGCCGGACGCGCCGGAGGAGATCCGCGGCGCGTTCGGCACGATCGGTACGCGTACGCCGGGCCTGCGCGTGTGCGAGCACCTGCCGCAACTGGCCGCGCTCAGCCACCGCTACGCCGTGCTGAAGTCGATGACGCACGACGACCTCGACCACGGGTCGGCGTGCTACCTCGCGCTCACCGGCCAGTTCCACCCGCGGAAGTCGTCGAACCCGCCGCCGCGGCCGACCGACTACCCGGCGCTCGGCGCGGTGCTCAAGCGCGTCCGCCCGGCGCGGCACTTCCCGCACACCGCCGTCCACGTCAACGGGCCGCTCCTCGCACCGAAGGAAGAGGCGCCCGGGCAGTACGGCGGGTTCCTCGGCCGCGGGTTCGAGCCGTTCGAGTGCGGCAACGTCCTCGAAGCCGACCGCTTCCTCGAAGGGCTGGACCTCCCCGCCGGCGTGACGCCCGACCGCCTCGGCGGGCGCGAGGCGCTGGCGGCCGGGCTCGACGCCGCGGCGCGGGCCGACGCCCGCCTCCCCGACGCGATGGACCGCGTGACGCTGGCGCGGCAGGCGTTCGAGCTGATCCGCGCGCCGCAGGTGCGGGCGGCGTTCGACCTGTCCCGCGAGCCCGCCGCGGTGCGCGAGCGGTACGGGCTCCACCGCTCGGGGCAGGCGTGCCTGATGGCCCGCCGGCTGGTCGAGGCCGGGGTGCCGTGGACGACGGTGTTCTTCAACCACGGCATCCGCGGCCAGGACGACGACCCGACCGACACCGACGCCTACGGCTGGGACACGCACAACGACATCTTCGAGGCGCTCCGCGATCATTTATTGCCGCGGTTCGACCACTCGGTCTCGACGTTCCTGGAGGACCTGCGCCTGCGCGGGCTCCTGGACACGACGCTTGTGTGCGTCATGGGCGAGTTCGGGCGGGCGCCGCTGGTGGCACTCGAACGGAACTTCGCCGGCACGTCGCCGGGGCGGAAGCACTGGGGCGGGTGCTACTCGGTGGTGCTTGCCGGGGCCGGCGTGACCCCGGGCGCAGTGGTCGGCGCATCGGACCGCATCGCCGCCTACCCCGGCGCCGACCCGACCACGCCCGGCGACCTGGCGGCGACGTTGTTCCAAGCGCTCGGCGTCGCAGCCGACACGCACTACGACGACCTGACAAGCCGCCCGCAGCGCGTCGTCACCGGCCACCCCGTCACGAAGCTGTTCCGCTGACCTCACCGCCGCCGTGGGGCCCGGCGCGTCAGCCACAGGTCGATGCCGCCAAGCCCGCCGGGGCGGTCGGACGAGAACAGCACTACCCGCCCGTCGGCCGACGGGGCAGGGTCGGCGTCGGCGTGGGAGCCGGTCACCGGCGGGCCGACCGGGGCGAGGCCGTCGAGCGGGCGGGCCGGGTCGCCGACCCGGGCGAGCCACAGGTGGGTCTTCCCGGCGGGCCGGTCGTGGCGGGCCAGGAGCAGCGTACGGCCGTCGGCCGCGACCGCCGGGCCGCCGAAGATCAGCCGGTCGGTCCCGAGCGGGCGCGCCACGCTGAACGGGGCGTCGGCGGTCGGTCGGGCCGCGGACCAGATGGCGTCGCCGCGGGCGAAGGTGAGCGTCAGGCCGTCGGCGGCGAGCCACGGCCGGAACTCACCGGCGCGGGTGTTGATGCCCGCCCCGGCCGGCACCGGCTCGGCCCACCCGGCGTCCGGAGTCGGGCGGCGGGCGAGCCAGACCTCCGAGCCCATCCCGGTTCCGCGGACGAAGGCGAGCGTCAGGCCGTCGCCGGACAGGGACGGGGCGCCCTCGGCGCCGGCGGTATTGACCCGCGGGCCGAGGTTGACGGCGCCGCCGAACGGCACGTCCGGGCTGCCGCGGCGGCACACCCACAGGTCGAGCCCGCCTTGCCCGCCGGGGCGGTTCGAGGCGAAGAACAGGGTGAGCCCGTCGGCGGACAGGTAGGGGGACTGCTCGGTGTGGGCGGTGTTGACGCCGGGACCGAGGTTCTCGGGGGCGGTCCACTCCCAGTCGGGCGAGGTGAGGACGTCGGTCGGCGTGAGCGGCGCCGCGGGCGTCGGCGGCAGTGGCGGGGGCACGGGCGCCGGGTCGGGCGCGGTGGATTCTGGCGCACGGCCCGGGCGGCCGACGGCGATCCCGACCGCGATTGCCGCGGCGATAACCGCCACCGCGGCGGCGGGGCGGTGCCAGCGGCGCGGGGCAGGTTCGAGCGGGGTCATGCGTCAGTCCCGCCCGGTGGTCACGCGCGGTCGCGGGGGCGGGTCCATACCGGCGCCGAGGAAGAAGCTCGGGTGCGGCGGCTGGTTGTAGCCGACATTCTGCCACGCAACGGCGGTGCGGTACTGCGGGTCGTGCATCAGCGTCGGCAGCCGGACGTCGGTCGGGATGGTCGTCGAGTAGAGGCGCAGTTCGGTGTTGTCGGTCGTGCGGAACAGCACCTCCTCGCGCCAGTCGCCAAGCACGTCGGCGGAGAGCGCCGGCGTCGCCTTCGTGCCGTTGTTGGACGAACAATCGGCGGCGACGAGCAGCACCGTTTCGCTCTCCGTCGTCCAGTTCCAGTGCGTGATGGTGGTGCGGTCGAGGAGTTCGCGCAGCAGGTCGCCGTCCCACCAGACCGCGAAGTTGCACGACCGCGGCTTCTTCGCCGACGCCTGCTCGCCGCGGACGTCCCACACGCCGGTCAGCCCGGGGCCGGACGCCCAGAACTCGGCGCCGCGGTGGCGCGGGTCGATGTCGGCGGCGAGGCCGCGGCCCACGTCGGCGGACGGCTTGCTCCAGATCACCTTCCCGGTCCGGGCGTCGCGGAACGACACCCCGCACGCCGGCTTCCGCTCGTGGATGTTGAACACTTCGAGCCCCGGCCGCCCGGGGTCGAGGTCGGAGACGTGTAGCGCGTCGCCGTGGCCGAGACCGGTGCTGTACAGACCGCGGCCGTCGCTGCCGACGGTGCAGGCCCCGTACACGATGTCGTCCTTCCCGTCGCCGTCCACGTCGGCGACGCTCAGCGAGTGGTCGCCCTGCCCCGCGTACTCGCGGTTCCTGTCCGCGCTATCGAACGTCCAGCGCTGGGTGAGCCGGCCGTTCCGCCAGTCCCAGGCAACGAGCACGGTGCGGGTGTAGTAGCCGCGGGCGAACACCACGCTCGGCCGCTCGCCGTCGAGGTACGCGACCCCGGCGAGGAAGCGGTCCACGCGGTTCCCGTTGGCGTCGCCCCAGTCGGCGACGCGGCCGCGCGGCGGGAGGTAGTCGGTGGTGGCGAGCGCCCGCCCGGTGAGCCCGTCGAAGACGGTCAGGAACTCCGAGCCGGTGAGGACGTAGCCGTCGGCGTTGCGGTGGTTCGCGTCCTTGTCGCCGATGGGAACGCCGGTGCCGTCCACGGTGCCGTCGGCGGTGCGGCACACGACCTCGGCCTTCCCGTCGCCATCGAGGTCGAACACGAGGAACTGCGTGTAGTGGGCGCCTTCCCGGACGTTACGGCCGAGGTTGATCCGCCACAGGAACGTGCCGTCGAGCTTGTACGCCTCCAGCTTCGTCTCGCCGGTCTCGCCCTTCTGCGAGTTGTCGCGCGGGCGCTGCTCCTGCTTCACCACCACCTCGTACTCGCCGTCGCCGTCCAGGTCGCCGACGCTCGCGTCGCCCGGTGTGTGCCCGGGGAGCGTGCGCAGGGGGATGGCGAGGTACTGGCGTGCGGGCGCGTCCACCGGGAGCGGAAGGGAAGCGGCCGGGTCGCCCTCCTTCCCGTCGATCACGGCGCGGACGAGGTAGCGGACCGGCGCGGTGAACGCGACGCCGGTGTCGGTGACGTGCGTGACCTTCGTGAGTGGTTCGGGCATGACCGCGACCGGCGCGGCGCCACCGACCTGGCGGTAGATCTTAAACCCCACGCCGTCCGGGTCGGTGGCCAGGAGCCGCCACGACACGAACACCCGGCCGCCGCCCTGATGCAGCGCGACGACCCCGCGGCCGAGCTTCTCGACGCGCCGCGCCGGCCCCGGCGGGTCGGCGGCGCGGCCGGGAATGAGCACCAGCACACAGGCGACGGCGGTAATTAGCGCGGCGGCGGCGTGGGACACGATCGCTCCCCGCGGGGTGGGGGCTACTCGGCCTTGAACTCGTCGATCACCCACCCGCCGGCTGGGGCAGGGACGAGCTTGACGGCGAACGTGCGGGCGGCGCCCTTCGTGATCGTGGCGCGGAACGTGTCCGACCCGGTGCGGGTGCGGGCGACCTCGGTCGCGCCCTGGCCGAGCCCGTCCATCACCACGCCGAGCTTGCCGCGGTTGTAGTCGTAGCCCTGCTCCTGGTCGGCCGGGAACGGCGTGCCCCACTCCCGCCGGGCCTTCTGCGACAGCACCGCGGCCGCCAGCGGCACCCGGTCATCGAGCGGCTGGGCGGCGCCGGTCGTGGCGTCGAGGAAGGCGAGTACGGCGAAGTCCTGGAACGCCTCGTCGGACGTCTTCGGCTTCTCCACGTCGTTCGCCTTGGCGGTGCCGACCCCGAACCAGTCCACCTTCCACGCCCCGCCGTCCTGCACCAGTCGGAGGCTGTACCGGCCGGCGCCGACCGGGCTGACGAACACGGCGGTGGAGCCGGCGGTGAACCCGGTCGGCAGGCCGAGCGGCCCGAGCTTGCCGAGCTCGTCGCCGGCCCGGTTAAGCCACGCCTGCGCGGCGGTGGGGCTGTACCCCTTCGCCTTGTCCTCGGGCGACAGCACCGGCAGCCCGACGGCCTTGAGGAACGGCGTGCTGAGCTTGTTCGGGTCGGCCTTCTTCTGGATCAGCTCGGCGACGAACTTCTCGGCCGCGACCGAGCTGGCGTCGGTGGGCCCGACCGCCCCGGCAGGGATGGACGCCGGCGAGGTGGTGCCGCCCTTGGCGGGGTCATCCTTGCCGCTCGGGGCGGGCGGCTTGCCGCACCCGGCGAGGGCCAACACGGCCGCGAGCAGGGCGGCCGGGCGGGTCGTCTTCATCGGCGTCGTCCTTGTCCGGGAGAGGAAGTCAGGGGGTCGGGGTCGGGGGGAACAGCACGCCGACCGGACACGCAAAGTCCGGGAGCACGCCACTGCCGGTCAGTTCCTCGGTCGCGTCGAGTGCTTTCGGGAACTCGGTCGGCCGGCAGGCCGTGACGAGCCGGTCGTCCGGGTCGATCAGCCACACCAGCGGGATGCCCCGGTCGAGGTATTGGTTGATCCGTTGATTCACAGACTTCGGTCGGTCCGCCGGGGAGACGATCTCCACCACGAGCGCCGGGCACTCGGTCGTGAACAGCGGTGGGAAGTCATCTCGCGGGGCCGGCGGGTGGAACACCATCAACGCCGGGCACCGAACCGTGTCCGGGTTTCGAGCTATTATCAGCCCGTCGCCGAGGAACGCGACTTCTCCGGTGTGACGGCGGATGATGTAGTCGGAGAGCAGCGCCGCGAGGCGGAGTTTGATCGCATCGCACTCCGCCGGCCACGCGGGTAACTCCGAGGGAATGCCGGCGACCAGTTCCCACCGCTTGACGGCGTTCTCCGGGCGATTGACCCAGCGGAAGAACTCTTCCGCCGTCATCACGGTGGCGGCACCCATCCGTCGCCCTCCGGGTCACTTCGCCAGGTCGACCACCATCTTCGCCCCCTCGGTCAACCCGGGGGCGACGCGGATCGCCGGGAGCTCGGCCTTCACGCCGTTGAGGATCTCGCGCGCCTTCTCGACCTCGTTCCCTTCCAGGCGCACCACCACCGGCACCTGGAACCCGACCTCGCGCCCGGCCTTCACCAGCGCGTCGGCGATGCGGGCGCAGCTGGCGATGCCCCCGAACACGTTCACGAAGATCGCCTTCACCTTCGCGTCCGAGAGGATGATGCGGAACGCCTCCACCGCGTTCTCCGCCGTCACGCCGCCGCCCACGTCGAGGAAGTTCGCCGGCCCCACCCCGTACTGCTTGCCGTGGTGGTTCACAATGTCCATCGTCGCCATCGCCAGCCCGGCGCCGTTCACCAGGCAGCCGACCGTGCCGTCGAGCTGGATGAAGTTGAGGCTCGCCTTCCCCGCCCGCACCTCGACCGGGTTCTCCTCGTCCAGGTCGCGCAGCGCCTCGATGTTCTTGTGACGGAACAGCGCGTTGTCGTCGAAGTCGATCTTGGCGTCGAGCACCACCACGTCGCCCTTCTTGGTGACGGCGAGCGGGTTCACCTCGGCGAGCGTCGCGTCCTTCTCCAGGTACACCTTCGACAGCGCGAGCATGATCTTCTCGGCCTTCGCCGCCTGTTCGGGGGTGAACCCGAGTTCGTAGGCCATCCGCCGCGCCTGGAACGGCTGCAACCCCGTCTCCGGGCTGAACGGCACCTTCAGGATCTTCTCTGGCGTGTCGTGCGCGACCTTCTCGATGTCCATGCCGCCGGCCGCCGACGCCATCAACACCGGCTGACCGACGGCGCGATCGAACACAACGGCGACGTAGTACTCCTTCTCCGGCTCGGCGTCGGCCTGGACGATCACCTTGCGGATCGGCTGCCCCTCGGGGCCGGTCTGGAGCGTCTTGAGCGGGTGCTTGAAGAAGATCTCCGCGAGCGCCTTGGCCTTGTCACGGTTGGGTGCGAACGCCACCCCCCCGAGAGCGCCGTCCTTCTTCCCCTTCTCACTGCCCGCGGGCCGCCCGCTGCCGAGAAGTTCGCCCTGCCCACGGCCGCCGGCGTGGATCTGCGCCTTGACCATGACGCCGCCGCCGTTCGAGAGCTTATCGAACGCCGCCGCCGCCTCGTCGGGCGTGTGGCAGACGACGTGCCCGGGCACGTTGGCCCCGGCGGCGGCGAGGAGTTCCTTGGCCTGGTACTCGTGAACCTTCATCGGGCAGGGCTCCGGTGGGTGGTGCCACTGTTATAGCGGCCGGCCCGCGGAAAAGCCGGGGGCGTCGGTCGCCCCGCCCGGTTGTGTCCGGCCGGCGGAGCCGCTACGCTGCCCGGTATGGCGAAGAACGGTACGAAGCACGCCTCCGCGCCCGTCGGCGACAGGCCGAAGGCGTGCTACGTCCTGTCGCTGCGCGTGGAGAACGTCCGCTGCTTCGGCCCGACGCAAACGCTCGATCTATCCGGCGGGAACGGCCGCCCGGCGCAGTGGACGATCATCCTCGGCGAGAACGGGGCCGGGAAGACGACGCTGCTGCAACTGACGGCAGGCGTTGAGAGAACCCCCACGCCGACTTATCAATCTGCTGGGTGGACTGGAGACGAGGCTTACGTCCGCGAATCTTCGAGCGGTATTCCCAGAGGCGAGTGTGGGTAAGGGATACCGATCCGGCTGTGGAAGGTGGCGAACTCTACCTCACGTTTTCCTCAACAGCTTTGTCACCTGATGCGCCAATTCAAGCCGCTTCTAGTGTCCTGAGTTGGGAGTTCGTTTACAGAGATCCTCGACCCGACGGAGGATGAGGTCGGCGG
>VFQN01004530.1_pt1 | contig 18254 bp, 18 predicted proteins | sample 3512371 | NCBI WGS metagenome assembly VFQN01 (sample SAMN10412370, study PRJNA504923) | tailings metagenome | isolation source: Replicate 2 from Balatoc abandoned mine | place: Philippines: Itogon, Benguet | collected 2017-08-28 | reverse complement strand
GGGCGGCGGGGGTGGTCGCGGGCACGTGGTCGGTCACCGGGTCAGCCTATCGACACGGGTCGCCGTGACCCCTTTGGCGCTTGTCCACAAAACCGGGCCCCGCCGTGTGTGGGCCCTACGCGGTGGCCGCGATCATGGCGACGCCCAGGAAGACGATGACCACCCCGACCACTTGAACGCGCAAGAGACGTTCGCCCAGCACCCGCCAGCCAAGAACCGCTGTGACTACCGGGTACAGCGACGCCAACACGGCGACGACGCTCAACGCGCCCGCCTGACTCGCCAGGGCGAAGCACACATTGGCCAGGTATCCCAGCACACCGATCGCGCTGATTCCCAGCAGATCACGCGGGCGCAACGGGTGCGGAAGCGGGGCGGGCGCTGCGGGGCGACCCTGGTGCATGCGTGTGGCGGCACCGCGCAGTCGAACCTGAATCCACACGGAGAAGGCCAGCAGATAGAGCAGAAGAACGACGGTGGTGTTCACCACCAGCGTCGTGGTGATGCTCGTCGCGCTGCCCAGAGCGACTGACACGTTTGCGAGGCCGAAACCGCCTGCGGCCGCGAAGGCGAGCACGATCGACAGCACCCGGGTGCGGTGGGCGCTCTCGCCGCCGACGCGCGAGCGCACTTCTGGCCCGCTCGCGAGCACGGTGCCGATGATTGCCACCACCAAGCCGACTGCGAGCAACCCGGTCAGCGGGTCTCCCGCGGAAAGACCGACGACGACCGGCACGATGACAGCAAGTGCGGTGATCGGTGCGACAACGCCCATGGTTCCGATGGCGAGCGCGCGGAACAGGGATGCGACGCCGATCGCCGTGCCCAGCCCGCCAATGATTCCCCACTGAACAGCGTTGCCATCGGCCAGATCGAGTGGCTCGGTCAGCAGGCGGGTCGACACCGCGAGGGCTGAGACCACTTGTGAGCCGAGAAGGACAACGATCAGAGGGATGCGCCTCGAAAGCACCCCGCCGAGAAAGTCGGTGACACCGAGGAGCCCGCTGGCGACCAGGGCCAACCACGTCAGCCCGGGCATCAGTGGTTCACCCTGTGTTCGAGGGCAGCAACGAAGGCATCGACCGTTGTCGGGTTGGTACTCCAGCCGAGCGCGTGCGCGAGACGCGTGAGCTGGGGGGGTTCTACGGCAGCGGCGGCGAGCGCATCCTGCTGCGCGAACACGGTCTCTGACGGCCCGTCGGCTCGCACGGTGCCGCGCGCCATCACGATGACCCGGTCAAAGTTCTCGACGCAGAAGTCCATGTCGTGGGTGATGGCGATGACGGTGCGCTGCTGATCGACCAGGTCGGCGATGATGCGCCCGATCACCTGCACGCCACCGGCGTCTTGCCCGGTGGTCGGCTCATCGAGCACGACGATCGGTGTCTGCATGGCCAGCACCGCGGCAATGGCGACCCTCTTTCGTTCGCTGAGCGACAGGTGATGCGGATGCGCGTCAGCTTGGTGAGCAAGCCCAACGGCCTCCAGGGCCGCAGCAACGCTCACGGAGAGCCGCTCGTCGTCGTAGCCCAGGTTTTGCGGCCCGAAGCTTACGTCTGCGGCGACGGTGCGGGCGAAGATCTGCTCGTCGGGGTTCTGAAACACGTAGCCCACCCGATGAGACAGCTCGGCGATGGAGTGGTCACGGGTGTTCCAGTCGCCAATGTGCACGGTGCCGCTTGTCGGTCTCACCATGCCGTTGAGATGGCGCACCAGAGTCGTCTTGCCCGCTCCGTTTTGCCCGACGATCGCGACCCGCTCGCCGGGCGCGATGCTCACGTCGACGCCGGCAACGGCGTCGACACCACTGGGGTAGGTGTGGTGCAGGCCCGAGATGGTGATGGTGGGGGTAGTAATCGCCATGGTCATCGGTGCCCTTCCCCGGTCGTGAAATAGGCAACGGCGTCGTCGACGCTCACCGGCAGGGGGCGAGCCGCGTCGGTGAGCCCGCGTTCTCGAGCAGCGCGGCCGGCGAGGGTGATTCGCGTCGGCCCGACACCCCAGCCGGACAGCCGGTCGTCGGCAAACACTGTTGTCGGGTCGGCGCTGAGAACAATGCGCCCGTCCGCCAACACGGCGACCTGGTCGCAGTGTTCGTGCAGCAGCTCGGTCTTGTGTTCGACGATCACAATCGTCGTGCCGGCAGCGCTGAGCGCGCCCAACACGTCGTACACCATGCGCGTTCCGGCGGGATCTAGTTGCGACGTGGGTTCGTCCATGACGAGAACCGGCGGAGCCATGACCACCATGGAAGCAATCGCGACGAGCTGCATCTGGCCACCCGAGAGTGCGTAGGGCGACCGGTCGAGCAGCGATGTCAGTCGCAGTGTTTCGGCGACGGCGGCGACCCGTTCGAGCATGTCCTCGCGCGGAACGGAGCGGTTTTCCAGCCCGAACGCCAGTTCCTCTCGCACCGTGAACCGGGCTCCCGAAATCTGGTTGAACGGGTTCTGGGTGACAAGGCCGACAACGTCGACCGCGTCGGTGAGGGTGCCCTCAGCGAGCACGCGACCGGCCACCGTCGCGGTGCCGCGGTAGGTGCCGCCTTCGGTCGCGGGAATGAACCCGGCGATGATCTTCGCCAGCGTGGTTTTTCCGCTGCCGGAGGCTCCCACGATGCCCATCACTGTGCCCGGGGCGACGTCGAGGCTGAGGTTGGCGAGGGTGTAGGCGGCAGCATCCTCATAGGCGAATGCGATGTCGCGCAGCTCGATCACGCGATCACCCCCACCACGACGAGCACGACAACAGCGGCCGCCAGCCCCGCAACCAGCCAACGGGCGATGCGTTCGCCGGTGGGGTCATCGACGACGGTAAGGCTCGTGGGGTTGGGTGACGCACCAAAAGCGCGGGCTTCCATGGCGGTCGACCGTTCATCGACGTCGGTAATCATGCCCAGGATGAGCGGTCCGACGAGGGGCAGCAGGGCACGCGCGCGGCGGAGCGGGCTGCCAGTGAGAGCAAGACCCCGTGCTTGCTGGGCGAGCAGGATGCTGCGCGCACGCTCCTGGAAGGCGGGAATGATTTGCAGACTGGCGCTGATGACGTAGGCGATCTTGGGGCTCATCCCGGCCTGAGTCAGGGCGCCCATGAGTCGGGCTGGATGGGTTGTGAGCACGAACAGGAGCGACCCGAGCACGAGGGCGCTCAGTCGGCTACCGGTGACGAGGGCGAAAAGCAATCCTTCGACGCTGAGCTGCGCCGGGCCGGCCTGCCAGAGGATGGTCGTCGCTGCCGGAAAGAAGAAGCCCTGCACGATGGTGAGCACGAGAAGCAGAGGCATGAGAAGGATGAGGAATAGCTTCAGGAGGCGACCACCCACGCGTGCCGCGATGGAAAGCGGCACCACGACGAATGCGACAATGCCCGCGGGAACCCACCACTGAGGAACCGCGAAGACGATGACGATGATCGACAGCAACGCGACGAGTTTGGTGACCGGATTGAGTCGGTGCACACCGCTCGCACGGTCGAGATAGAGGGTGGCGGTCATGCCGACGAGTGCTCCTTAGCTGATCACGAGTGGGGCGCATCGCCCTCGGGGCGTGCGGGGCCCGGGCGGCGCGCGTTCGCGGCCGCCCGGGCGAACAAACTAGGCCGTGGGGGCCGCCGGTTCGGCGGGGGCTGCCGGAGCGGCCTTGCCGAACACGTTGTACTGCCGCACAAACGGGAACCGCCCGCGCAGTCTGCTGGGCAGCGCGAACAAGATGATCACCACGATGGTGAACGAGATCACCTTGTCGAGCGGGTCGCTCAACAGACCCTGCAGAGTCGTCGCCGCGAGCAGCGAGTTGCCGAACGATTGGAACAGTGCCACGAGCGCTCCGGTGCCAGCCCCGGTCGCGCCGCCAAAGATGAAGGCGGCGATGGGGGCCGACACGAGGGCCGCGGCAAGTCCCGTCACGAGACCCGCGACGGGGGCAAGGTAGAACCGGCGGAACATGCCCAGCCGTGCCGCGTAGCCCGCCATGACACCGATGACCACGGCCGTCACAGCGAACGGGAGGGCGATCGGGCCGATGGTGAGACCCCAGATCACATTCGTCAACGCGCCCGTGACGGCTCCCGCCGCCGGACCAGCCAGAACGCCGACCAGCACGGTGCCGATCGAGTCGAGGTAGAGCGGCAGGCCGAGGGCCGCCGTCAGTTGGCCGATAGCGATGTTGATGACGATTGCGATCGGAATCAGCGTCAGCGTCGTCGTGGGGAGGCGGTGAATGGCTCCGACGGCGATCAGGCCCGCACCGATCAGGTATCCGGCGAGAGCAATGAGCGGTGCTCCGCCGAGCCCGCCGCCTTCGACCAGATTGGCGACTTCGTCGGGTCGCGCCAGTACGAGATACAGATAGGTCGCAACGATGACCGTCGCACCTAGGCCAATAAAGACCCGGTTTCGTGTGCGGTTCGCTTCGACGACAGGTGTTGATCCACTCATGAATGCCTCCTTGCACTCGTCCGTGTGGTGCGGCACGGGGCCGCTGGGGTGGTTCCGGTTCGCGGCGCGTTGACCTACGACGCCCCGCCTCCCGGCACCTCACCGACGCGGAGCGCCAGGCTGGCGATGCGGTCGATGAGGTGGTCGAAGAACGCAGCCGGGTCGGTGTCGACCACAACGGCGGCATTGGGTTGGCGCCCCCACAATCCCGCGTAGTCGGCGATCGTCTGACCGCGGCTGAGTGTGCCGCCGAGCTCAACGTCGACGGTCGCGGGCCGCAGTGTGGCGATGCCCGGGTGCAGGGCGACGGCGGCGGCGAAGGGGTCATGCATGTGCGCAAGCCACCCTTGGTTGTGCGTGACGTGAAATTCGAAGTAGAACCGCACGGCATCGGTCAGGTGTCGCAGCACAGGGTTCGCGGCCCGCGACCGCGAGCCGTGCGGGCTGTCAGGGGTCAACGTGTCATCGTCGTCACCGATGGCTGCGGCGATGCGCTGCAGGTGTTCGGGCCGCATTTCGATGCGTTCGGTGACGTCGAGCGCGCACACGATGGGGGCGCGGTCGGCGGGGAGCCCGCTGAAGGCATCGAACACCATCTTCGCGCTCTCCGGGTCGACTGCGATGTTCCATTCGCTGACGGGTGTGGTGTTGCCGGAGTGGTGAAACGAGCCGCCCATGATGACCAGGCGCTTCAGCAGCCGTGGCAGTTCGGGCTCGAGCCGCAGGGCGAGGGCGAGGTTGGTGAGAGGGCCGGTGACCAGGCCGACGATCTCCCCGGGGCGTGCGCGCACCGCGTCGATCCAGACCTGCGTGGCGTGCCGCTCACTGATCGAGCGCTTCGGTGTCGGCAGTTCCGCGTAGCCGATGCCTTGCGGGCCGTGCGTTTCCTCCGTCGTCATGAGCGGAGCGAGTACCGGCACTTCACTGCCGAGCGCCACCTCGATGTCGTCGGCGCCGCACAGCTCGAGCCACGCGAGGTTGTTCGTCGCAACCTGTCGGGCCGGAACGTTGCCGGCCGTGCACGTGATGGCCACAATCTCGGCGTCGGGGCTCGCGAGCAGGTAGAGCAGGGCGAGCGAGTCGTCGATTCCCGTATCAACGTCGACGATGAGACGGGTGCGGGGGGTGGAATTCGATGCGGTCACAGACAGGGTCATTTCTCGTGGTGCCCACGGGGGCAGGAAAACTCGAACACGAGGCGGCCGACGGCGAACAATACGGCGTCGACCTATCCAGTCAAGGCGACTGCTCCTTTCACGACTCCCCTGCGGTGCGGCATCGCACTCGCGGTGTCGGCAACCATATCGCCGGACGCTGGCGGTGTCCACCGCGCCGCCTGCCACGGGTCGTATGGCGGTCGGATGCTCTCGCTAGCGCCTAGCCTGAGTGCATGCCTGACCCGCTCCTCCCGCTGAGTCGCGCGCTGGTGCCGGCCCTCGAGTGGCGCGCCGCGTGTGCGTCAACCAACAGCGAGCTCGTCGCGCGGGCGGCTGACCTGCCCGACCTCGCCGTGCTCGCCACCGACACGCAAACCGCGGGGCGGGGGCGGCTCGACCGGGTGTGGTCGACCCCGCCGGGCTCGGCACTCGCCGTGTCGGTATTCGTGCGGCACGACGCGCTGCCCGGCATCCCTGACCCGCGTCGGCTCGGCTGGCTGCCGTTGTTGGCGGGGCTCGCGATGACACGGGCTGTCCGCGCTCTCGGCGTCACGGAGGCCGGGCTGAAGTGGCCCAACGACGTGCTCGTGGAGTTGGGCCCCGCACCGGGCAAGCTCAGCGGCATCCTCACCGAGCTGACCCCACACGGCGTCGTAATCGGTGCGGGACTCAACCTCACGGCGCAGGCCGACGAGCTGCCGGTGCCCACGGCAACGTCGCTCGTGCTGCAGGGTCTCACTGCCGAGCAGGCCAACACTGACCGCGCGCTTGCCGCCTACCTGGGTGCTCTTCTTCCGCTCATCGAGCGGTGGCGGGCCGAGCCCGAGCCGGCCCGGCTGCGGGCGCTCGTCGAGCCCGAGCTGAGCACTCTCGGCCGCGCGGTGCGCGTCGACCGCCCGGGGCAGCCGGTGCTGATCGGCAGCGCATCCGGTCTCGATGACGACGGTCGGCTGCTGGTGCGCCCGGCCGACACGAGCCTGGCGATGCTCGCCGTGGCAGCCGGAGACGTGACGCATCTGCGGTATGAATAGGGCATGACGGGGGAGGGTCGAGCGCCGGAGCGGGTGATCGCGCGGCTGCGTCCGCACGCGCGGGCGCTCGTGCTGCCCTCGCTGGCGCTCATCGCGGTGACGGGCGGGGCGACCTATCTGGCGGTCACGCTCGACGAGCTCTGGATGCGCCTGGTCGCCCTCGGGGTCGGCGTGCTGCTCGTCGCACTGCTGTGGCTGCTGCCCCTGCTGCGCTGGCTCAGTACGCAGTACGTCGTGACCACCCGCCGGGTGGTGCTCAGTCGCGGCCTGATCGTGCGCACCCGCAGCGAGGTGCTGCTGAGCCGCAGCCACGACATCACCGTGCGACGCTCGGGACTGCAGGGCGCCTTCCGGTCGGGCGATGTGCTGCTGAACACGGGCCTCGACCGACCGATCGTGCTGCGGGATGTTCCGCGCGCCGACCTCGTGCAGGCCGCGCTCGGCGACGTCATGGAGGCCAGTACGACGTCGATCGCCGTGGTGCGGCGACCGGTCGATGACACCGGCGACCTGCCGCGGCGCGACCGTTCGGGCCGCTAGACGACGTCGGCGTCGGCGCGCGGCGCGCGCGCCGGATGGAACACCCACCACCGGTACAGCGAGAACCGGAAGATGCTGCCCAGCGCGAGCCCGACGACGTTGGTGGCGATGTTGTCGGCGAGCACGCTCGTGAACCCCAGCACGTAGTGCGAGATCACGAGGCATCCGACCGCGATGAGCATGCCGCCGATGCTCACGATGGCGAACTCCACCGCTTCGCGCGCGGCGGGCCGCCGCCGCTCGAGCCGGAACGTCCAGTAGCGGCTGCCCAGCCAGTTGACGGCGATCGCGACCGAGGTGGAGATGACTTTCGCGATGACCGGCCCTTCGGCGATCGCTTCGGGGGCGAGCACGGTCAGCCGCAGCGCGTTGAACAGCGCGACGTCGACGACGAGTCCGATGAATCCGACGGTGCCGAAGCGGGCGAGCTGGGGCAGGAGGGTGCGCATCGGTCCTCGGAGGCGGGTCGAATGGTGGTCGGTCAGGTGGCCCTCCGGCATTGTGCGGCACGCGGTGGTCGCGTGGTCGGCCAGAATAGGCGGGAGTTGTCCGCAGTCTAGTGAGGAGCATCCATGGCCGTCGTCGGCGTGATCGGTGGGGGCCAGCTGGCGCGGATGATGATTCCGCCCGCGACCGCGCTCGGCCTGGAGATCCGTGTGCTCGCGGAGGCGCCCGACGCGTCGGCCCGGCTCGCGGCGACGACCGTCGGCGACTACCGCGACACCGCCGCGGTGCTGGCCTTCGCCGACGGCTGCGACGTGATCACGTTCGACCACGAGCATGTGCCGCAGGAGGTGCTGCGCGCCCTGGTGGCCGCGGGTGCCGCCGTGCACCCGGGCCCGGATGCTCTGCTCTACGCCCAGGACAAGCTGCAGATGCGCGCCCGCCTGTCGCAGCTCGGCGTGCCGCAGCCCGACTGGGCGCGGGTCGCGTCGGCCGACGAGCTGAGCGGATTCCTCGTCGACCACGGTGGGCGCGCGGTGGTGAAGACGCCGCGCGGCGGCTACGACGGCAAGGGCGTGCGCGTGGTCGACGATGCGGCGCAGGTGGCCGATTGGCTGTCGGAGGGGCCGTTGCTGGCGGAGGAGCTGGTGCGCTTCGATCGGGAGCTCGCGCAGCTGATCGCGCGCCGGCCGAGCGGGGATGCTCGGCTGTGGCCGCTCGTGGAGACGGTGCAGCGCGGTGGCGTGTGTGCCGAGGTGATCGCGCCGGCTCCGCAGACCTCCGACGCGCAGGAGCGCGCGGCGGCGGAGATCGCGACGACGATCGCCCACGGGCTGGGTGTGACGGGGGTGCTCGCGGTGGAGCTGTTCGCGGCCACCGACGGGCGGGTGCTGGTGAACGAGCTGGCGATGCGCCCGCACAACAGCGGTCACGTCACGATCGAGGGGTCGACGACCAGCCAGTTCGAGCAGCACCTGCGCGCGGTGCTCGACTGGCCGTTGGGCGACACCGAGCCGCGCGCTCGGTGGGGGGTGATGATCAACGTGTTCGGGGCGCTGCCCGATGACGATATTGCGGCGGCGCTCGCTCACCAGCCGACCGCGAAGGTGCACGCGTACGGCAAGGGGCCCCGCGCCGGTCGCAAGGCGGGCCATGTGACAGTGATCGGCGACGATCTCGACGATGTCGTGTATCGGGCGCGCGCCGCGGCGAGCCACTTCGACGTCGACTAGCACCCGCGGCGCCCTGCGAGCTCTCGGTAGTGCAGTTCTGCCGCGGTGCCGCGGTGCCACCGCAGGCCCGTCCCGCCGCAGCCCCGTACCGCCGCAACCCCGTACCGACGCAACCCTGTCCTGCCGCAGCCCCGTACCGCCGCGACCCCGAACCGCTGCAACCCCGTCCCGCCGTAGCCCCGTCCCGCCGTAGCCCCGAACCGCGGCGCCGCGATTGCCGGCGGTCTTCGGCGGGGCTCGCTGGCGCCGCGGCTGTGCTCACGCCGCGGGCAGGGCTCGCTCGATCGGCTCGCTCACGCCGGGCATGGCGAGGGGGTGCCGCTCTGGGTCGAGCGTGGCGGGTGGCCGGGCGCGATAGTCGTCACGCCCGTCGGGTCGTCGATGTCGTTCGATCTGCCACCCGTTGTTGTGCACGAGCAAATGGTGGTGTCGGCAGAGAAGGATGCCGTCGGCCACATCGGTGCGTCCGTCGGCGGCCTGCCACGGTTCGATGTGGTGTGCCTCACACCAGGACGGGGGACGTTCGCAGCCGGCCCACCGGCAGCCGCCGTCGCGCACCGAGAGCGCCACGCGCTGCCGTGAGGTGAAGAGGCGCTGCGAACGGCCCACGTCGAGCGGCTGACCGGTCGAGGCGATGAGCACGGGCGTGTGCGTGCCCGTGCAGAGCAGTCGTTGCACGGTTGGCAGCGACACCGGCTCGGGCTGCCCCTCGAGGTGCGCGAGCCCGGTGCCCTCGGTGAGGTCGCGCGCGGTCACGACGACTCTGACCGACGGCGCTCCGCTTCCGAGGAGCGACCCCGAGTCGGCGTCTGCACCCGCACGCAGGAGGTCGACGAACACGTCGGACGCGTACTGCTCGGGCGTGCGGTCGTCGGCGCGCATCCGCTCGATCAGTTCGGCGTCGCGGGGCGAGAGGAAGGTGGGGCCGCCCCGTCGGGGCGAGGTGGCGCGGTCGTACAGGTCGGTGATGACGGCCGCTGACTCGGGGTCGAGCACCCATGTCGCCCGCGTCATGCCGTCGCTCGTGCGAAATACCCGCAGCGACCGAGCCTCGCGACGGGCTCGCTCGCGCCCAGCGACGCCCGCGGCGTCGAGCTCGTCGCGCAGCTGCCGAGCTCGACGGAAGAGGCGGTCGACGTCGAGCGAGCCCACCTCGGTGAGGAGGCGACGCACAGCCTCGGCGAGCGCGTCGGCGCTCACCGTGGCGCTCTCGTCGCCCAGTCCGCTGCGGATCGCCGCTAGCCCTGCCGTCGACAGAACCCCGAGGGTGACCGGCTCGATGAGCGCGTGGGCCCACCGCGGCAGGGTCGGCGCGATCTCACCGCCCGACCCCGGTTTCGCGGTCGCGCCGTTCGCCTGTGCAGCCTCGAGCAGCATCGACCCCGCTCGTACCGCGATCTGCGCGTCATGCCGCGACGAACCCGTGGCCACCCGCACCAGCTCGGCCGCTGTGCGGTGCCCGTGGCGTTGCGCGAGGCCGTCATGCGCCAACGGCGGGCGCGATCGGCGGGCGACCTCCCCTGCGAGGAGCGCCGAGCGAGCATCCACAAGGCGTCGAACGTCGGCAGCGCGTTCGAGGGCGGCGAGCAACTCGTCGTCGGGCATCGACGCGAGCTCGCGGGGGTCGCCGCCGTCGCCACTCTCGGCGAGCGCACGATGAGCCGTGGCGAGCGCGATGAGCAGTGAGGCTGACATGACCCCATTCTCTCAATATTCGAAACTATGTTCTATAGGAGCGAGGAATCTCCGGATGACTTCTCACACGTTCGCCGTGTGGAGGAGAGGTCGACGGTGACGGTGCGCGCGTGCTCCCGTGCTCCCGTGCTCCCGTGAGTATGCGCACGGGAGCCGGTGCGATAAGTGGCGGTATTGCGCAAAAAGGTACGGCGCAGGAAGCCAGGACGCAGGAAGGTACGGCGCAGGAAGCCAGGACGCAGGAAGGTACGGCGCAGGAAGCCAGGACGCAGGAAGCCAGGACGCAGGAAGGTACGGCGCAGGAAGCCACGTCACAGGAACCCACGGCGCAGGAAGCCACGACGCGGGAACCCACGTCACGGGAACCCACGACTTCGGCGCAGAAGGCCACGGTGCACGGGTGTGCTGTGCGGGCGCGCCCCTCCCGCCCGCGCGCACCCCTGCCCTCTACCCTTAACCCCATGACCTCCCCCCGCGTCGCCGTCGTGATGGGCTCCGACTCTGACTGGCCGGTCATGCAGGCCGCGGCGGAGGCGCTCGCCGAGTTCGGCATCGCCTGCGAGGTCGAGGTGCTGAGCGCCCATCGCACCCCTGACGCGATGATCGCGTTCGGTCGTGCGGCCGCGGGCAGGGGCATCCGCGCGATCATCGCGGGTGCGGGGGGCGCCGCCCACCTGCCGGGCATGATCGCGAGCGTCACCACCCTGCCTGTCATCGGCGTTCCGGTGCCGCTGAAGCATCTCGACGGAATGGACAGCCTGCTCAGCATCGTGCAGATGCCCGCCGGCATTCCGGTGGCGACGGTGTCGATCGGCGGGGCGCGCAATGCGGGCATCCTCGCGGCGCGCATCATCGGGTCGACGGATGCGCCCGTCGCCGAGCGGCTCGCGGTCTTCGCGGCCGACCTCGAGCAGCAGGTGGCTCAGAAGAACGCGGCCCTGAAGGCGTCGCTGCCCGCCTCGTGAGCTCCGCACCCGCCCTGAGCCGGGCGTCCGCCGCGACAGCCCCGTCCGCCGCGACCACCCCGTCCGCCACAACCACCCCACCCGCCCACGCCGTCGCCCCCCTCCCCGTGCGCACGACCCGAGGCGCGCCATGACCCACACCGCCCCGCTGCGCCACCCCGACGTGCGCGATGCCGCGGCGATGCGCCGGCGCGCGTGGTGGCTGCTGGGGCTGAACCTGCTGATTCCGGGCAGCGCGCAGCTGCTGGCGGGCGACCGGCGGTGGGGCCGCTTCGCGGTCGGCGCCACGTTCGTGCTCTGGGGCGCGGCGCTCGCCGCCGCCCTGCTGTTCGTGCTGTGGCGCCCGGCGGCGCTGACTCTGGCGACGAACGTCGTGGTGCTGTGGATCGCCCAGGCCGCAGCCCTCTTCTACGCGGTGCTGTGGCTGCTGACCACGCTCGACGCGCTGCGGCTGGTGCGGCTGGTGCGCACGCCGTCGGGGGCGCGCCTGCCGATCGCGCTGTTCGCGGTGCTGAGCCTGGTGCTGAGCACGGGCACGGCGGGCTACGCGGCGATGCTCGCCGGCGTGGGCCGCGACGCCCTGGGCTCGGTGTTCGGCGCGGGCGGCATCGTGGCGCCCATCGACGGCCGCTACACCTTTCTGCTGCTGGGCGGGGATGCGGGGGCCGACCGCATCGGCCTGCGCCCCGACAGCATCACGCTGGTGAGCGTCGATGCGGGGTCGGGCGCGGTGACGATGGTGGGCATCCCCCGCAACCTGTACAACGTGCCGTTCGAGGAGAGCTCGCCGCTGCACGAGGTGTGGCCGAACGGGTTCGACTGCGGCGACGACTGCCTGCTCGCCTACCTGTACCCGTGGGTGGAGGAGCGCCCCGAGCTGTATCCCGATGCCGAGCGGCAGGGCAGCACGCCCGCGCTGGGGGCGATGCGCGACGCCGTGGAGGGCATCACCGGTGTTCCGGTGCAGTGGACGGTGCTGATCGACATGGCGGGTTTCGAGAGCCTCATCGACGCGCTCGGCGGGGTGGTGGTGACGGTCGACGAGCCGGTGACGCTCGGCGTCAACGACGGCCCGGTGGTGGGGCGCATCGAGGCCGGCGAGCAGCGCATGAACGGCTACACGGCGCTCTGGTACGCCCGCAGCCGGTATGAGCTGACCGACTTCGATCGCATGGAGCATCAGCGCGACATCCAGGAGGCGATGCTGAGGCAGCTCGACCCGGCCACGGTGCTCACGCGCTTCCAGGCGATCGCCGAGGCCTCGAGCGAGCTCGTGCGCACCGACGTGCCGCAGGCGATGCTCGGGGTGCTGAGCGATCTCGCCGTGCAGTCGCGCGACCACGAGATTCGCCGGGTCGAGCTCGTGCCGCCGCTGATCGACAACGTCGCGCCCGACTGGCCGCTCATCCGCTCGCTGGTGGCTGAGGCGGTCGCGCCGCGTCCGACGCCGACACCCAGCCCCTGAGGGCCGCCGCGACGGATGCCCGCTACAGGTCGGCGTGCAGCTGCCAGGTCTTCTCGGCCGAGTCGCGCCAGCTGTAGGCCTGCGCGCGGTCGCGACCGCGCACGACGAGCTGTGCCGCGAGGGTCGCGTCGTCGAGCACCGAGCGCACGGCTTCGGCGAGCCGCTCGGGGTAGCCGGCGGCGTCGTCGCGGGCGACGACGACCCCGGCGTCGCTGCACACCTCGAGCAGCGCGGGCGCGTCGGAGTGCACGACCGGAGCGCCGAGGCTCATCGCTTCGAGCGCGATGAGGCCGGTGCCGGCGGAGAGGGCGGGGGCGAGCACCACGGCGGCACGGCTGTAGGCGACGGCGAGCTCGGTCTCGCCGAGCGGGCCGAGCGCCCGGATGCGTCCGTCGGCGATGGCCGCGGCGATGGCGGCGCCGTTCGCGGCGACCGTCGCGGCACCGGTGTCGCCTGCATCGGCGCCGGCAGCGTCGAGCCCCGCGGCCCAGGCGTCGAGCTCGTCGGCGGTGGCGCCGGCGATGAGCAGCGGCACGTCGCGGTGCGCGCTGCGGTCGGGCAGGGCGGCGGCCCGCACGGCGGCGGGCACGCCGCTGCGGCCGTCGAGGGCACCGACGGCCAGCACGTAGCGGTCGGGCAGGCTCAGCTCGGCGGCGCGCGAGTTGGCGCCCGGCCCCGGGTCGAGGGCGGGGCTGACGGCCCCGGCGATGACGCGCACCCGGTCACCGAGGTCGAGGTGCTCGGCGAGGTCGTCGGCGACGGCGTGGGTGGGCACGACGATGGCGTCGGCGTAGCGCTGGGCCCGCAGCGCCATGGCGCGCGTCCACGTGACGGCGCGGGCCGGCATGGTCTCGGGGTGGGTGAACGCGGTCGCCTCGTGGATGGTCACGACCACCTGCTCGCCGGGGTTGTTGATGCGGTCGTGGCGCGAGAGCGGCGCGAACAGGCTGGGTGCGTGCAGCATGCCGCTGCCCGGCAGGCGCGTGAAGCCGTGCTGCCAGGCGGCGGCGAGCTGGCGACGGTCGAGGGCGCTCTTGTGGAGGGTCGCGAGGCCGGGGAGCAGCTGCTCGATGCGCTCGTACTCGGCGGGCGGCGAGGAGGGGACGAAGCCGGCCACCTCGCAGCCGCGCGGCGCGGTCTCGATGAGTGCCCGGGTGAGCTCGAGCGCGTAGCGCCCGACGCCGCGGGGCACGGGGCCGCCCACCTGGTCGAGCACGACGCGCAGAGTGGTGCCGCTCATCTGAAGATCCCCTTGCTCATGGCGTCGTCGAGTGCCTCCCGCCACGGCCGCATCGGTGTGAGGCCGAGGCGGGCCCAGCCGTCGTGGGCGAGCACCGAGTTGGCGGGCCGACGGGCGGGCCGCACGAAGTGGGTGCTGTCGGTCGGTGTCACGGTAGCAGGGTCGCCGCCGAGGTTCTCGACGATCGCTCGGGCGAACCCATGCCAGGTGGTGGCGCCGCTGTTGGTGCCGTGCAGCACGCCGCTGCGCACGCCGGAGGCCAGCATCCGCACCGTCTGCTCGGCCAGGTCGTGCGTCCAGGTCGGCTGCCCGCGCTGGTCGTCCACCACGGTGAGCGTGCCGTGCTCGCGGTGCAGCCGCATCATGGTGCGCACGAAGTTGGGGCCGTGCTCGCCGTACAGCCAGGCGGTGCGCAGCACGATGGTGCCCTCGGGGTGCGCGGCCCGCGCGCGGCGCTCACCCTCGGCCTTCGAGCGGCCGTAGGCGCTGACCGGGGCGAGGGGGGCGTCCTCCGGGTAGGGGCCGGTGCCGTCGCCGGCGAAGACGTAGTCGGTCGAGTACTGCACGAGCACCGCTCCGGCGGCAGCGGATGCTCGCGCGAGGTTCTCCGCCCCCTCCGCGTTGACGGCCATCGCCGCGGCCTCGTCGCTCTCGGCGTCGTCGACCCGGGTGTAGGCGGCCGCGTTGAGCACCACGTCGTGCCCCGCCGCCGCGGCCAGGCACGCCGCGGGATCGAGGATGTCGAGCGCGGCCCGGTCGAGCGCCGTCACCTGCCAGCCGGCTGCCCCGAGCGCGGCGACCAGGTCGGTTCCGAGCATGCCGCCCGCTCCGGCGACGAGCGCCCGGCCCGGCGTCGCGGGGCGGGAGTCGCTCACTGTCCCTGGGCGCGGTAGCGCGCTTCGGTCGCGTCCTTCTGCGGGGCCCACCAGGCTTCATTGTCGCGGTACCACGCGACGGTGGCGGCGAGCCCGGCGGTGAAGTCGCTGAACTGCGGCGCCCAGCCCAGCTCGGTGCGCAGCTTCGTCGAGTCGATGGCGTAGCGCAGGTCGTGGCCGGGGCGATCGGTCACGTGGTCGTATGCGTCGGCGGGCTGGCCGAGCGTGGTGAGGATCAGCTCGACGACCTCCTTGTTGCTCTTCTCGCCGTCTGCGCCGATCAGGTAGGTCTCGCCGATGCGGCCCTTCTCGAGGATGGTCAGCACGGCGGCGGAGTGGTCGTCGGCGTGGATCCAGTCGCGGACGTTCTCGCCCGAGCCGTAGAGCTTGGGGCGCTCCCCGCGCAGCACGTTCGTGATCTGACGCGGGATGAACTTCTCGACGTGCTGGTACGGACCGTAGTTGTTCGAGCAGTTCGAGATGGTCGCCCGAACGCCGAACGAGCGCACCCACGCGCGCACGAGCAGGTCGCTGCCGGCCTTCGTCGACGAGTACGGGCTCGACGGGTTGTAGGGGGTGGTCTCGGTGAATCGCGCGGGGTCATCGAGCTCGAGGTCGCCGTAGACCTCATCGGTGGAGATGTGGTGGAAGCGGGTGCCGTGCCGCCGAGCGGCCTCGAGCAGCGTGTACGTGCCGATCAGGTTGGTGTCGACGAACGGGCGGGGGTCGGCGAGCGAGTTGTCGTTGTGGCTCTCGGCCGCGTAGTGCACGACGGCGTCGGCGGCCGCGACGAGTTCATCGACGAGTGCCGCGTCGCAGATGTCACCGTGCACGAACGTCAGGCGAGCATTCGGAAGCCCCTCGAGCGAGGCGCGGTTGCCGGCGTAGGTGAGCTTGTCGAGCACTGTCACATGGTGATCGGTGTGCTCGATGACGTGGTGCACGAAGTTCGAGCCGATGAAGCCGGCGCCGCCGGTGACGAGAAGGTTCACCCCCAAATTCTAGTGAGGTGGTCGTGCGCGGCCCCGGGCATCAGTTGGCCCATTGCTAGAGTGAAAACGGTGTTCACGGTCGTATCGCGTTCTGACGATCGGCCGCCGAGGGGTGTTGCTCGGTGGATGGGGGGTCGACGATGAGTGTGCTCGAGCGCGTGCGCCTGCTGGCGAAGCGCATTCTGCCGATGCCGGTGATCGAGTGCCTCGACAGGTACGTGAGCATGCTGCCCGACCGTATCGGCGCGCGCTTCAACGCCGCGAAATACGCGGAGATTCCGCCGGGGCCCCGCGAGCCGCTCGTCATCGGTGAGGCGACCGTGCGCCTGGTCGTCGGCCCCACCAACACGGCGGGCCAGGCGTACCACTGGGCGCGCGCGGTCGGCGCGCAACCCGGCCGCGCGGCGATAAGCCTCGTGCACACGCGCGGTGAGGGATTCGGCTTCTTGGCGCATCGCGAGGTGCCCGGGCTGCTGGCGTGGCGGTCGAGCGATTGGCAGCGGGCCGAGTTCGCGGCGGTGACTGCGCACGCGACTCACATGCTGCTCGAATCGGCGCAGCCGATCTTCGGTCCGCTCTTTCGCGGTGATGTCGTGCGCCAAGTTCGAGCGCTGCAGCGTCACGGGGTGAAGGTTGCGATCGTGGCGCACGGCTCTGACGTGCGTGACGTTCACGCTCACGTGGCGCGTGAGCCGCTCTCGCCCTATGCGTACCGAGAGCTCGTGCCCGATGCTGAGCTACTCGATGCCGCGGCCGCTCGTCGACGGAAAACGCTCTCCCGAATTGGTGTTCCCGTGTTTGGGTCGACGCCGAGCGTGCAGTTCGATCTCCCGAGCGCCCGCTGGCTTCCGGTAGTCGTCGACCCCGACACCTGGCAGGTCGAGACTCCGCCACTGCTGGCCGAGCGTCCCGTGGTGGTGCACGCTCCGAGCAGCGCCGGGGTCAAGGGCTCGGAGGTGGCTGACGAGGTTCTCGGGCGTTTGCACGGCCAGGGCCTCATTGAGTACCGGCGCCTTACGGGAGTTGCGCACGCCGAGATTCGTGATGCGTACCGCACTGCTGACATCGTGGTCGATTCGTTGCGGATGGGTGGTTACGGGGTCGGCGCCTGCGAGGCGATGGCGGCAGGGCGCTTGGTGCTCTCGTACGTCAACGATTTCTCGCGCGCGACGGTTGAGGCGCAGCTGGGGCAGCCCGTTCCGATCTGGCCTGCCGACGCTGTTTCGCTCGAGCCCCAACTGCTCGCAGTGCTGGCAAACCGTGAGAGTGCTCGAGACCTGGCGGCTCGAGGCCCCGGTTTCGTGCGTCACGGCCACGACGGGCGCGCCAGCGCCGCCGCGCTCGCCTCCTTCCTCGAGGCGCAGTAGCAGGGCCGCGACGCACGCCTGTCGTCACCCGGTTTCGTGGTGCATGACCTCCGGTCGATGGGGTCGGCGCCGCCGGTGACGAGCAATCGCATGGCCGCCAGCCTAGCGAGGGGCCGTTGCTAGGCTGGCGCGGTGCAGATCAGAGAGCTGTCGATTGCGGGCGCCTTCGAGGTGACTCCTCGGCAATTTCCGGATGATCGCGGCACGTTCTTCGAATGGTATCGCTTCGACGCTCTGGCTGAGGCAGTCGGTCATCCTCTCGACCTGCGACAGGGCAACGGCTCGATTTCGCGTCGGGGCGTGGTGCGGGGCATCCACTTCGCCGATGTGCCGCCGAGCCAGGCCAAGTATGTGACGGTCGCGCACGGTGCGGTCATCGACTTTGTCGTCGACATTCGTGTGGGGTCGCCGACTTTTGGGCAGTGGGATTCGGTGCTGCTCGACACGGTCGACCGCCGGGCGGTCTACATCAGCGAGGGTCTCGGCCACTGCTTTGTGGCGTTGCACGATGACACGGCGGTGAACTACCTGGTCAGCGAGGTGTTCACCCCCGAGCACGAGCACGGCATTACTCCGCTCGACGAGACGGTGGCGCTGTCTTTGCCCTTCCCGGCCGACGAGCTGCTGCTGTCGCCTAAAGATGTCGCCGCGCCGACCCTGCTCGAGGCTCAGGCGCAGGGCCTGCTGCCGACCTGGGAGGCCGCGATCGGCTACACCCGCACCCTCGACGATCAGTGGAGTAACCGATGAAGGGCATCATTCTCGCCGGCGGCTCGGGCACGCGCCTGTGGCCGATCACCAAGGGCATCTCGAAGC
>VFQN01004529.1_pt1 | contig 18256 bp, 14 predicted proteins | sample 3512371 | NCBI WGS metagenome assembly VFQN01 (sample SAMN10412370, study PRJNA504923) | tailings metagenome | isolation source: Replicate 2 from Balatoc abandoned mine | place: Philippines: Itogon, Benguet | collected 2017-08-28 | reverse complement strand
CCTGCTGCGTTTCGTCGGCGTCATGCTGAGCTATCCGGTGGGCGTTCCCGGCGGCATCTTCGCGCCGCTGCTGACTCTGGCCACGACGGTGGGCCTGATCGCGGCGGCGCTGCTGCAGATGGCCGTGCCGCTGCCGCCGCTGGCGGGTGCTGCCTTCGTCATTGCCGCGATGGGCGGCCTCTTCTCGGCATCGATCCGCGCGCCGCTGGTTGGCGTCGTGCTGGCGGCCGAACTGACGAACGGCTACGCGCTCATCCTGCCGTTGATCGTGACCTGCGTGACGGCCAACGCCGTCGCGCAGGCACTGGGCAGCCGGCCGCTCTACGAACTGCTGCTGGAGCGCACCCTGAGGCTTGCCGGGAAGGTGCTGCCACCGCCCGTCACGACCGGCGTGCCGACGCCGGTCGGCATGGACGACAAGCCCTAGGTTCTGGGCGGCAGGAACCAGTCGAGGATCCGCGCATTCTCGTCGCGCGGATAGGTATGCGAGAGGTCGGCGATCTCGCGATAGACCACGTCGGCGCCGGCCTGGCGCAGGGCCCGCTCGGCGCCCTGCGCCATCTCCGGCGGAAACATCCAGTCCTCAGTCCCGTGAACGATGTGAACGGGCAGACCGCGGATGCGATCGGCATCGGCGAAGCTCATCAGCATCGGATGAAAGCTCGCGGCGACGGGCGCCAGGTGGGTGAAATGGCAGTCGTCGCGCAGGCCGATGACATAGGTGAAGGTGCCGCCGTCGCTCATCCCGGTCAGGAGCTGGTGCGAGGCATCGATGTTCCAGTCATTGGCCACGTCGGCGGCCATGCGGTGGATGCGCGGCCCGTCGACTTCCGGCTCCATCAACGACCATGTCGCGCCGGATGCCGTGGGCGCCAGCACGATGAAGCCGCGCGTGCGCGCCTCGCGCACCCAGCTCCACAGGAAGGCGCCGCCATTGCCGCTGCCGCCGTGCAAGGCCACGACCAGTGGCCAACTCCTGCCGGGATCGTAGTATTCGGGCACATACAGCGAGAAGGCGCCGCGCGTTCCGGCCGGGCCGGCGACATGCATGAAGCCCACGCCCTCGCGCGTCGGGTCGGCGGCGGCAAGGCGCGCCTGCAGAGCCTCGTCGCTCCGCGCCGCCTGCTCGAGGAAGAAATTGCCGACGGGCCGAAGGAATGGCGACAGTGGATAGAGCGCTTCGCAGGCTCGCGGATAGAAGCGCAGGGCGCGATACGCGGCCACGATCGGCTGCGGCGCCCCGGGAGCGGCGAGCAGGTCCTGGATCGCTTCCCCGGCGAACCCCGCCGCCCGCTCGAGATGGTCGCGCACCGGCGCCAGCCTTCCGGGCCAGTCGAGCGCGCGCGAGGCGGCGAGGGCGGGCGCGAGATCGTCGTTGCGGCCGGCCAGGGCTTCGGCGACCTGTGGCAGGGTCTGCGGCGAGAGATGGCGGCTGGCGAACTCGATGGCGTGCAGGGCACGCAGGGTCGCCGGGACCAGCGCGGAGAGGGCGTCGATGGCGGCCTCGTCGGCCATCAGTCCTTCAACATGGTCGCGTCGAGCGCCGGCCTGCCGCGGATCATGTCGGACGCCTTCTCCGCGATCATCAGCACCGAGGCATTGAGGTTGGCCGAGGGCATGGTCGGCATGATCGAGGCGTCGACCACGCGCAGCCCCTCGATTCCGCGCACCCGCAGCTGGTCGTCGACGACCGCCGTCGGATCGCTGTCGGGGGCCATGCGGCAGGAGCCCATCAGATGGAACGTGGTCGTGCCGCGTTCCTTGGCGGCCTGCATCAGGTCGGCGTCCGACTGCTTCTCGGCGCCGGGGAATTCCTCGCGGTCGTAGTACTTGCTGAGCGCCTTGGAACCGAGCAGGCGCCGCGCCAGCTTCATGCCGGCCAGCAGCACGCGGCGGTCGCTCTCGGCGCCCAGATAGTTCGGCTGGATGACCGGATGCTCGAACGGATCGGACGAACGCGCGCGCACATAGCCGATCGAATCTGGCCGCTGCTGCCACGAGGCAATGGTCATGCCGGGGAAGTCGTCGAGCGTCGACTGTACGCCCTCCTTGTAGCTCGCCGGCGTGAAGGTGAGCTGCAGGTCATAGTTCTCGACGTTCTCGTCGGACTTCCAGAAGACGTAGATGAGCGTCGGGTTGAGCGTCAGCAGGCCCTTGCGGGTCGTCACGTACTTCAGGACCTCGCCGGCCAGGCGAAGCCCCTTGGAGCGCTCGTTGATGCTCGTGGCGTTCTTCACGCGTGCGACGAAGCGCGGCGCGTAGTGGTCGCGCAGGTTTTCGCCGACACCCGCCAGCTGGTGCTTCACCTCGATGCCGAGCGACTTCAGCAACGGTCCCGGGCCGATGCCGGAGAGCTGCAGAAGCTGCGGCGAGTTCACCGTCCCGCCGCTCAGGATCACTTCCTTTCGCGCGCGGATCTCCATCGGCGTGCCGCTGCGGCCGCCCTTGCGGTAGCGCACGCCGACGGCGCGCTTGCCTTCGAGGACGATCGACGTCGCCTGCGCATGGGTGCGCACCGTGAGGTTGGGCCGCGACATGGCGGGATGCAGATAGCCGCGGGCGGCGCTGATCCTGCGGCCGTTCCGGATGATGCGCTGGACGTAGCTGACGCCGGCCTGGGTCGTGCCGTTGTAGTCGGGGTTGCGCGGGATGCCCTGCTCGACGGCGCCCTCGATGAAGGCCTCGCACAGGGGATCGCGCCATTCGAGATCGGTGATGGGCAGGTTGCCCTCGCTGCCGCGGAAGGTCGCATCGGCGTCTCCCGCCATGCGCCGTTCGCTGCGGCGAAAGTAGGGAAGCACGTCGGAATAGCCCCAGCCGCGATTGCCGCGCTGCGCCCAGCCGTCGAAGTCGAGACGCTGGCCGCGATTGTAGATGTGGCCGTTGATCGAGCTCGACCCGCCCAGCGTCCTGCCGCGCGGCGCGGCGATCGATCGGCCGCCGGTCCATTCGCTGGGCTCCGACTTGTAGAGCCAGTTCACCCTGGGATCGACCAGCGTGTACATGAAGCCGGCCGGGATGTGGATGAAGGGGTGCCAGTCGCGCGGACCGGCTTCGAGCACGCAGACCGTGACGTTGGGATCCTCGCTCAACCGGTTGGCCAGCACGCAGCCCGCCGAACCCGCCCCCACGATCACGTAGTCGAAACTCTCCATCCGGTTGATTCCTCCCTTACGGTCTGGATTGACCACCGGATCTGGGCAGGAAGCAATGCTCCATCGCGGGAAAACGTCGGGCGCGCACATCGGCCGAGTAGGCGGCGGCGGCCTCCGAAATCCTGCCGCCCAGGTCGGCGTAGCGCTTCACGAACCGCGGGGTGAAATCGCTGAACAGGCCGAACACGTCCTCCGACACCAGAATCTGCCCGTCGCAGGCCGGCGAGGCGCCGATGCCGATGGTCGGGATCGGGAGCGACTTCGTTATGGCGGCGGCGACGGGCTCCAGCGTGCCTTCCAGCACGACCGCGAAGGCGCCGGCCTCGGCCATCGCCTCGGCATCGCGCGTCACCTGCTGCGCCTCCTCGTCGGACCGGCCGGTCGCCTTGAAGCCGCCGGCCACGTTCACGGCCTGCGGCATCAGGCCGACATGAGCGCAGACCGGGATGCCGCGCTGCACGAGGTAACGGACCGTCTCGGCCATGACCTCGCCGCCCTCGAGCTTCACGCCGCTCGCGCCGGTCTCCGACATGATGCGCGCCGCACTGTGGAACGCCTGCGCGGGACTCGCCTGATAGCTGCCGAAGGGCAGGTCGACGATCACGCAGGCATGACTCGCACCCCGCATCACGGCCGCGCCATGGGCGATCATCATGTCGAGCGTGACGGGCAGCGTGCTGTCGAATCCATACAGCACCATGCCCAGCGAATCGCCGACCAGCAGCAGGTCGACGTGCGGATCGAGCCAGCGCGCCATCTGCGTGGTGTAGGCGGTCAGGCACACGACCGGCTCGCCGCCCTTGCGGGCACGGATCTGCGGCGTGCTCACTCTCTTGGCTGCGGTGACGGCGCTCATGATCTCCAGACCTTTCGATAGCCGGCTAGTGGACGACGAATCGCGGCAGCACCATCCTGATCGACAGGCCGCCGCCGGGACGGTTGGCGGCACTCACCTGGCCGCCGAGTGCCTCGACATTGCGCCGCACGATCCAGAGGCCGAGGCCCGAATGTTCGACGGCACGGTCGCTGCCTATGCCATCCTCCGGGCGCAAAGAGAAGTAGCGCTGGAAGATGCTGTCGATCTTCTCCGCGTCGATGCCGGGCCCCTCGTCGTCGACCGTCAGTTCCACGCTATCGGAGGAGACGCGCAGCGAAACGGCGATCTTCGAGCCGGTTGGCGAAAAGCTGATGGCGTTTTCCAGCACGTTCTGCAGAACGATCTCCATCATGCCCGTCGCGGTGCGGACGATGGCACCTCGGTCGAGCCTCACCGTGAGGCCGATGTCGCGGGCCGCGAGGATCTCCCGGAAATGGCGTGCCGCGTCCTCGACGAGCAGCGCGAGGTCGGTGGGCACGCGCGGCGCGTCGATCAGGTCGGCGGTGCCCATGTCATGGCGCTGGGCGGCATTCACGAGGTTGAGCAGGCGCGACAGGGACGAGTCGACGATCTCGAGCGCGCGGCGGGCGCGCTGGTCTCCCTCCGGTACGGCGCGACGCACCGGGCTCAACGCCGACTGCACGGCGGCGAGCGGCGTCTTGAAGGAGTGCGCGTTGTCTTCGGCCGACTGGCGTATCTCGCGCGACACACGGCGCAGCTCGTGCACCAGCCGGTCGAAGTCGCGGGCGACGCCCGCAAGTTCGGGCACGGTATTGCGCTGGGCGAAGGTTGCGTCCGCCGCGCGTCCCAGCGCGATCTCGTCGGCGACGTTGCGGAAGCGGCGCAGGCTGAGACGGATGCCCAGCGCCACCAGCACGGCCAGCACCGCGGCGATCAAATAGATTGCCGCGGCGATCCGGATCTCGCGGGTCTGCCAGTAGGGGCGGCCGATCGACGTGTTGAGGAAGTCCGAGGCGACGTGCGTGGTCGTCAGGATCCAGCAGTTGCCGCGGGCGCGAATCGGGATGATCGAGGTCAGCAGCTCGACCGTGCCGTCGGCGCGGCTGTAGCGCATCTCGTCGGACGCGTTCCAGGTACAGGCTTCCGACAGGCGTTGCAGGATGCCGCGCTGGCCGAGTTCTTCGAGCTCCGCCGTCACCGCCTCCGGGGCCAGCGGCGGCGCCGAAGCGACAAGGAAGAAGCGGCTCGCCGTGCGGGCCGCCGGCGGCTGGAACATCAGCTTCAGTACCGTGCCACTGCTGGCGTACTTGGCGAGTTCGCGGTTGAGGTTCATCGGCTCGGAGGGGTCGGTCTCGCGCAGCACCGGAGCCAGCGCCTCGGCGATCAGTGCGCTGCGGTCCTGGATGGCGCGCGTCACCAGGACCTGCATCTGGCTGTCGGCGCTCTCGAACTGCCCGTAGAGGACGATGGGCAACGCCACGAACAGGCCGATCAATGCCACCAGCTTCAGCGTCAGTGACGCGGCGAGGCGGCGCAGCACCGGGAACCTAGTCCTTGCCCCAACGGTAGCCGAACGACTGGTAGTTCTGGATCTCGGCGAACTCCGGATCGATCGCCCGGAACTTGTTGCGGATGCGCTTGATGCAGGAGCGGACGTTGGTTCGGTAGCCGTTCTCGCCGCTCCCCGCGATGAAGCCGACATAGTGCATGCAGTCGTAGACGGCACGGTAGCTCACATAGCTGCCGACGTTCGCGGCGAGCGTATGGACGATCTTGAACTCCGTCACCGTCAGGTTGAGGTCGGTCTCGTCCCAGTAGGCGCGGCTGATCGCAGGCTTCAGCAGCAGGCGACCGCAATGGAAATTACCCTCGCCGTCCGGGGACGTCGGCTTGTCGGTACGGTCGGCGATCAGGCGGAGCCGGCGGGCGAGGATCGGCACGCCGCGCGACTTGTCGACGAAGTCGATGGCGCCGCGATCCAGCGCGAGCTGCTCGTAGTTGGGCTCGCTGTGTCCCGTCAGGAACACCACCGGCAGGTTGATGCCGGCGCGTTGCAGCTTGGGCAGCAGGTCGATGCCGGAGACGCGCGGCAGGGCCCAGTCGAGGACGATGATCTCGATGTCACCGGTCGTCTCCAGGAATTCGACCAGGCCCGTGCCGTCGCGGAAGGCGGCGACGTCGAAGCCGTAGTCCCCGAGTTCGCCGCTCGCGGCCTCGCGGAAATCGTCGTCGTCCTCCACAAAGGCAATGCGAACCCGCCGGCCGCTCTCGACCTCAGCGTCCGGACTGTATCCGGGACTGGAACTGGGCCATGCAGAGGCGTCGTCCTTCGTCTGTGTCGTCATCGCTCTTCACCTTGTACGAGAGGGTTCCGTACTGCTTGGTTTCGACATCCGGATAGAGCTGGATGTCCAGGGTGCATTTGCCGTCGCGGTAGCGCCACTGCTTTCCGGGGGGACGATCCTCCATGCTGGTCGGCGGTCCGAGCAGGGCGCGCAACTGTGACTCGCGATAACCGGTCAGCACGAGCGGCGGCGCCTCGGCCGCCGTCGTGGGAGCGGCCGCGACATCGGCCGCGGCTGCCGCCGATACCGGCTTCGCGGGCCGCGCGGCTGGGACCGGCTGCGGCGCGGGCTTGCGCACGGGCGCCGCCGGAGGTGGCGGCTTCGACGCGCCGAGGCTGGCGAGATCGTTGCGCGCCGCCTGCATCACATCGCAGCCGGACAGGAGCAGCAGTCCCAGTCCGACGCCGAAGGTCCGTGTTGCCAGAGATCCGATCGTCATCCGCATCCAAGAAGGCCTGCTGTCAGGCCTAAAGAGGCCATGTGGCGGGTTTGCGGCACAATGTGGTGCCACGTGCCTGCGATTCCCATGTGAAGGTCGCCGTCGATCCCTCAGGATTGCGGCGAACGGTCACTCGGGGCAAGTCCGATTTCGAGCAGCGACGCGGTCGTCGTATGGAGTAACCATGAATAGCAGCAAGGACATGACCACCCCGCCCGGGACGATCCGCCGTGCCGACTACGCGCCGCCGCCGTTCCTGATCGAGACGGTCGACCTGGATGTCGACCTCGGGAAGGAAACGACCCGCGTCGTCGCGCGACTGGCCGTGCGGCGCAATCCGGCGGCGGTCGCGACGCCGCCTGATCTCGTCCTCGACGGCAAGAAGATGGAGTTCGTGTCGGTCAGCCTCGACGGGGGCCCGGTCGTCCACGAGGTGACGCCGGAGAGCCTGATCCTGCGCGGCGTGCCCGACGGTTTTGCGCTCGAGATCACCACTCGCCTTCGTCCACAGGACAATACCGAGCTGACGGGCCTCTACAAGTCGCGCGATCTCTTCTGCACGCAGTGCGAGGCCGAGGGCTTTCGCCGCATCACCTATTTCCTCGACCGGCCCGACGTGATGGCGCGCTACACGACGCGCATCGTGGCCGACCGGTCGCTGGCACCGGTGCTGCTGTCCAACGGCAACCTCGTGGACAGCGGCGCCCTCGCAGACGGCCGGCACTTCGCGAGGTGGGAGGATCCGTTCCCCAAGCCGTCCTATCTGTTCGCGCTGGTCGCCGGTCCACTCGACCACCTGGAGGACCGGTTCACGACTCGCTCCGGCCGCGAGGTAACCTTGCGCATCTACGTTCGCCCCGGCGATGTCGGGCGCTGCGGCCATGCGATGGAGTCGCTCAGGAAGTCGATGAAGTGGGACGAGGACGTGTATGGCCTCGAATACGATCTCGACACGTTCATGATCGTCGCCATCGACGACTTCAACATGGGCGCGATGGAGAACAAGGGACTGAACGTCTTCAATTCGAAGCTCGTGCTCGCAGATCCGGAGACGGCGACGGATCTCGACTATCATTCGATCGAGGCGGTCATCGCCCACGAGTATTTCCACAACTGGACCGGAAACCGCGTCACCTGCCGCGACTGGTTCCAGCTCTCGCTCAAGGAAGGGCTGACCGTCTTCCGCGACCAGCAGTTCTCCGCCGACATGGGTTCGGCCGCGGATGCGCGCATCGACGATGTCCGCCGTCTGCGCGCCGGCCAGTTCCCGGAGGACGCGGGCCCGATGGCCCATCCGGTGCGGCCGGACTCGTATATCGAGATCAACAATTTCTACACCGCGACGGTCTACCAGAAGGGCGCCGAAGTGGTGCGGATGATGCACACGCTGCTGGGACCGGAGCGCTACCGCAAGGGCATCGATCTCTACTTCCAGCGCCACGATGGTCAGGCCGTCACCTGCGACGATTTCGCGAGCGCCATGGAGGATGCGTCGGGCGTCGATCTCGCGCAGTTCCGCCTGTGGTACGCGCAGGCCGGCACGCCGGACGTCAGGGTGGAGGGTCACTACGAACCGGCCGGCCGTCGGTACACGATGACGGTGAGCCAGAACCTGCGGCCGACGCCGGGACAGCCGGACAAGAAGCCGATGCACATCCCGCTTGCCGTCGGACTGCTGGATGGCGCCGGCCGCGACCTGCCGCTGAAGCTGTCCGGCGAAGCGGCGGCTGGCGGCACGACGCGCGTTCTCGACCTGCGCACGCCGCGCGACGTGTTCGTTTTCGAGGACGTACCGGAGAAGCCGGTCGCGTCGCTGCTGCGCGGCTTCTCGGCGCCGGTGAAGCTCGAGGCGCCGCGCTCGGACGCCGAGCTGACCTTCCTGATGGCGCACGACAGCGATCCGTTCGCGCGCTGGGAGGCCGGACAGCAGCTCGGCGCCCGGCTGATCCTCGAGCTCGTGGAGGCCCGCAAGGCCGGCAAGCCCATGGTCGTGCCCGACCATTTCGTCGATGCCATCCGCCGCACGCTCGACGATCAGCGGCTCGACCGCTCCTTCATCGCCGATGCGGTCACGTTGCCCGGGCTCGCCTTCCTTGGCGAACTGATGCCGGAGATCGACATCGAAGGGCTGTGGGCGGCGCAGCAACGCGTTCGTTCGGTGCTCTCCGTCCGGCTCGCCGACCGTTGGAGCTCCGTCTATGACGCCGCCCACGCGACAGGCCCGTACCGCTTCACGCCTGCAGAGGTGGGGCGCCGGCGCCTGCGCGGCACGGCACTTTCCTATCTCTCGACCGACAAGGGGGAAGCGGCGCGCCGACGCGCGGTCGCCTATTTCGAGAGCGCCGGCAACATGACGGAATCCATCGCGGGCCTGACCGTGCTGGCGGAACTCGGCGGCGCCGAAGGGGAGGCGGCGCTGGCGGCTTTCCACGAGCGCTGGAAGGGCGAAGCGCTGGTCCTCGACAAGTGGTTTGCAATCCAGGCCCGCACACCCGACGTGGGAACGCTGGAGCGCGTGAAGGGTCTCGTCGACCATCCGTCCTACGACCGCCGGAACCCCAACCGCGTCTATTCGCTGATCGGCGCCTTCGCGTCGGGCAATCCGGTGCAGTTCCATCAGGCCGGAGGCGGCGGCTATCGCTTTCTCGCCGACCAGGTCCTGGCCACCGACAAGCTCAACCCGCAGATCGCGGCCCGCCTGCTCGGCCCGCTCGGCTCCTGGCGTCGCTACGACAGGGAGCGGCAGGACCTGATGAAGGCCGAACTCGAGCGCATCGTGGCGGAGCCCGGCCTGTCGCGCGACGTCTTCGAGATCGCCACCAAGAGTCTTGCCTGACCCTGCGAATATTTCACCGTCAATGCCACTTGATAGATTGCCGTAACGGTGCAATTATGGGGCGTGGGAGCTTAACGGGTTCCGGCCGGCGCGTGGGGCGCCGTCCGGAAAACTGGGGTCTAAACGCATGCAAGTGAACACGAAATACGTTGTTTCGGGTGTCGCGGCGGCTGTTCTGTCGCTTGCGGCCATTGCCTATGTCCAGACGGCGAGACTCAGCGCGGAAACCGCCCCTCAGGTCGACCAACAAACTGCAGCAACGCCGCAGTCATCCGTGATGCCGGGTGAAGTGACATGTGCGTCGCAGCATAAGGAGCAGCCTGGCCTGTCGACGTCGGATCTGCTGGCCGACAGCTTCGAGATCAAGGCGGCGGTTCCGGGCGGTGTCTGGCTGCAGAAGAAGAAGGACGTCTTCTACTGCAACTCCGGCGTCACCAGGGACGACGAGACGATGTGCTGGAAGATCCGCGCGCCGCTCAAGGGCCAGAACTGCACCGACGCCCAGAACCGGGCCCGCTCGAAGGCCCTCCCGTCCTAGGAGCGGCGGGGCGGGCGAGCCTGTTTGAGCGCGTCCGCCATCTTCTCCGCGATCATCACTGTCGTGAAGTGCGTGTTGGCGCGCACGACGGTCGGCATGACCGACGCGTCGATCACGCGCAGTCCTGAGACACCGATCACGCGGCAGTCGGGATCGACCACCGAGCGTGGATCGTCGGCGGCGCCCATGCGGCAGGTTCCGCTGGCATGCTGGGCATCGGAGCATTCGGCGAACATCCAGTCGTAAAGGGCTATGGCGTCGAACGGGTCCTCGATCGAGCGTCCGGTCGTGCCGTATTCGACACGCGTCGAGATGGCCTGGAAGGCAGGCTGCAGGCAGAGGTCGCGCAACCGGCTCACCCCGTCGCGCATGCGTATCAGATCGCTTTCGTCCGACAGCATGCGCTCGTCGACCTGCGGGTCGATGTCCGCCGCACGGGACGAAATGCGGACCGTGCCTTCGCTGAAGGCCTGGAAGGCGGAGACGGCGAGGCGGGCCCGAGCCGTGCCGCCATCTTCCTCGGGCCGCAGGTTGCCGGCGATCACGATCATGTCGTTGACGCCAGCGCCCGCCAGCCCCGAGGAGTAGCGCAGGCAGCAGTTGGTGTGGCGGTGCATCAGCGTGCTCACCCGCGCATCGTCGTGCAGGTCGAGCATCAGGCCGAGGATCGGATGGTCGAGCAGGTGCTTCCCGACCGGCCGGTCGGCCAGGACCTCGATCCCCAGGGCGTCGAGCCAGTCGCGCGGACCGATGCCGGAACGCTGCAGGATCGCCGGCGAATGGATCGCGCCGGCCGACAGGATGACCTCGCGCCGCGCCCGGACCTGCCGCACTTCGCCGCCCAGCCGCACCCGCACCCCGCTGACATGCGGCCGGTTGCCTTCGAACTGCAGCGTGTCGACGACGGCTTCGCCGACGATCGTGAGGTTGGTGCGGCCGCGTGCCGGCTCGAGATAGCCGTCGTTGGTCGAGATGCGCAGACCCTCGCGGCTGTTGATGGCATAGGGCCCGACGCCGCTGCCGGCCGGTGCATTGTGGTCGGCGCACCAGGGATGGCCGAGACCCAGCGCGGCCTCCCGCAGGGCGCGGTCGACGGATCCCCACTGATCGACCGGCGCACGATAGACGGGCAGCGGCCCGTCCTTGCCGTGGTAGGGCGCATCGCCGAAATCGACGTCTGTCTCGAGCTTTCGGAAATAGGGCAGGCAGGCCTCCCAGTCCCAGCCCGCGGCGCCCATCGACGCCCAGTCCGCGAAATCCTCGGGGATGCCGCGGATCGCGATCTGGCCGTTGATGGTCGAGCTGCCGCCGATCGCGCGGCCGCGCCACAACAGCTTCGGTTCCTGGCGCTCGGTGCGCCGCGCGAGCAGCTTCGGGTAGCGGTAATTGTCGTCGCCGATGGCCCGCAGCGGATTGGGAATGCGCAGATGGTGCGGTGTCTCGGCGGTGCGGAAATCGCGGCCCGCTTCGAGCAGCAGGACCCGGATCGCCGGATCCTCGCTCAGCCGGGCGGCGAGGGTCGCGCCGGCCGAGCCGCCACCGATGATGATGTAGTCGAATTCGTCGTCCATGATCGCTTCCTGACCCTCGGTCGCTGGCACGCTTCTTGGTTAGAATGCCACCGCCCGTTCAGAAAGCCGCACGCAAAAGGAGCGCCGCATGGTCGCAAACGTCCTCGAGGTAAATCCCGAACGCCTGTGGGAGAGTCTCGAACGGTCGGCGGAGATCGGCCGCTTCCGCGACGTCGGGCTGCGTCGCCTCGCGCTGTCGACCGAGGACAAGCAGATGCGCGACCTGTTCGTCGACTGGGCCAAGGCGGCCGGCTGCACCGTGGAGATCGACCGGCTCGGCAACATCTTCGCGCGCCGGCCGGGCACTGATCCATCTTTGCCGCCGGTCGCGATCGGCAGCCATCTCGACACCCAGATCTGCGGCGGCCGTTACGACGGAATCCTGGGCGTGCTCTGCGGCCTCGAAGTCGTGCGAACGCTGAACGATCGCGGCCTGCAGACCAAGCGCGGCATCGAGGTGATCTGCTGGACCAACGAGGAGGGCGCGCGCTTCAACCCGCCGATGATGGGCTCGATGGCCTTCGCCGGCGTGCTGCCGCTGGAGAGCGTGCTGGCCACCACCGACGATGCCGGCATCACGGTTGCCGACGCGCTCGACGAAATCGGCTACGCTGGCGCCGCTCCGGTGGGCCGTGAATTCGACTCCTACCTCGAGCTGCACATCGAACAGGCGCCGGTGCTGGACCGCGAGGGCTGCGACGTCGGCATCGTGGTCGGCGGCTACAAGACCCAGGCGCTGCGGCTCACGATCAACGGCGATACCGGGCATGCCGGCGGCACGCCGATGGCGCAACGACGCAACGCGCTGGTCGGCGCCGGTTACGTCATCGCGGCCGTCAACGACATCGGCCTCGCCTATGCGGCGGACGAGGGCCGCACCACGACCACGCGCATCGAAAGCTTTCCGAACCTCGCCGGCACCTATGCCGAGCAGGTCAAGCTCACCATCGACTTCCGCCATATCGATGCCGACCGCTTCAAGGCGATGCGCGCCGAGGTCGATGCCGCGATCGCCGCCGCGGCGAAGAAGGCGAACGTCGAGATCGAGGTCGCGGAGGGTTGGAGCTGGGGCAGCGAGCTGTTCGCACCCGAATGCATCGAGCTCCTGAAGGCGACGGCGAACGAACTCGGACTGCCCTATCGCGAGATGAGGAGCCAGGCCGGTCACGACGCCTATGCGGTCGCGACGATGGCCCCGACCGCGATGATCTTCACCCCCTGCTTCGAGGGCATCAGCCACAACGTGAACGAGGCGATCGAACTCACCCGCTCGGTGCCGGGCGCCAACCTTCTGCTGAACGCCGCCGTGGCCCGGGCGAATCGCTGATCAGGCCGATGTCGGCGTGAAGCGTGCCACGAGCTGGTGCGAGTCGCCGGGATAGGTGAGCCGGACATGGGTGACGGGCTGGGCTGCCCGCCAGGTGCGGCGTTCGACGATCAGGCAGGCCGTATTCGCCGGCACCGAAAGCAGTGTCGCCCTCTCCCTGCCGGCGGCGCTGGCGCCGATGCGATGCTCCGCCGCGGTCCAGGGGACGCTGTCGAGCAGCCATCGCCCGGGCGCGATGTCCTCAAAGCGTTGCTGGGCGGCCTCCGGCACGGCCTCGGCGTTGATCAGCCGCTCTTCCAGGCAGAAAACCCTGTCGCCGGCGAAATGGCGGACCATCAGTTCGACGACCCGACCGGCGGACCGGGTGCCAAGACGCTCTCGATCCGCCGCGGTGCTTCGCCGGCCGGTGCGTGAGGCCAGTTCGAAACGGTAGGCCTGGCCGAGAGCCTGCACCTCCGCCTGGATGTCGTGGATCTCGAGGACCGCCGCCTGCGACTGCGGCCGCGTGACGAAGGTGCCGGCCTTGCGACGGCGCTCGACCAGGCCGGCGCGGGCGAGCTTGGCCAGCACGTTGCTCACCGTCATGCGAGAACAGTCGTAGGCCTCGGCCAGCTCGTGCTCGGTGGCGATGCGCGCGCCCGGCGCCAGCTTGCCCGACAGGATCTTGCCCTGCAGGTCGCCCAGGATCTTCTGGTGGAGCGAGGCCGTCGCGGTCGTCACGATGACTGCAGTACCTTGCGAAGCGCCTGCCGGTAGCGCCGGCCGATCGCCCCGCGATGGATGTGAACGCCGTCATTCACGAGCTTCGCTCCGGCCCGCCAGACACAATCCACTGTCCTGCGCCCGCCGGCGAAGACCCACGCGTCGAGCCATTGATCGCCCTGGCGATGGGCGAGCGCATTGTCGCCGGCCTTCAGGCTCACGAGGTCGGCAGGCTGGCCAACGGCAAGGGACGCGTCCGCGCCGAGCGCCTGCGCGCCTCCAGCCAGGGCGGTGTCGAACAGGCTGCGGCCCATCGACGGCGTCGCGGTCCGCGCCAGCGCGTTTCGCGTCCGCAGCGCAAGGCGCTGTCCATACTCCAGCAGACGCAGCTCCTCGGCGGCATCGATCAGGACGTTGGAATCGGAGCCGACGCCGAACCGGCCACCGCGATCCATGAAGGCCCGAGCGGGAAAGAGGCCATCGCCGAGATTTGCCTCGGTCATCGGGCACAGGCCCACCACGGCGCCGCGCGCCGCAATGCCGTCGATCTCCATGTCGGTGACGTGCGTCGCATGCACGAGACACCAGCGTTCGTCGACCGGCAGGCGATCGAGCAGAAGCTCGACCGGCCGCTTGCCGGACCAGGCGAGACAGTCCTCGACCTCCTTCGTCTGCTCGGCGACATGGATGTGGACGGGCCCGTGCTCGGCCAGAGGCAGGATCTCCGCGATTTGTCCCGGCGTCGCCGCGCGCAGACTGTGCGGCGCGATGCCGACCAGCGAGCCCAGCAGGGTCGAGACGGATCTGCGGCTCGCCTCGACCAGCCTTGCATAGCGGTCGACGTCGTTGACGAAGCGGCGCTGGCCGGGCGCAGAGGGCAGGCCGCCGAACCCGGCGTGCCGATAGAAGACGGGGAGCAGGGTCAACGCGATGCCGGTCTCGGCGGCGGCGGCGGCAATCCGCGTCGCCAGTTCCGCGATGTCGGCATAGGGCGCCCCGGTCGGATCGTGATGCACGTAGTGGAATTCACCGACGCGGGTGAAACCGCTCTCGAGCATCTCCAGGAAGGCCTGCGCGGCGATCGCCTCGACCTCTTCGGGACCCATATTGTCGACGAAGCGGTACATCGCCTCGCGCCAGGTCCAGAAGCTGTCCTGCGTGGGGCCGCGCCGCTCGGTGAGGCCCGCCATGCCGCGCTGGAAGGCGTGGCTGTGCAGGTTGGGAAGGCCCGGCAGGCCGATTTCGTGACGTTCGTCCCCCGCCTCGGCGGGAGCGTCCTTCATCAAGGTTTCAATCCGGCCGTTCACGATCGCGAGCCGCACCCCATCGGCCCAGCCGTCGGGCAGGAGCAGGGAGCGGAACCAGAGGGCGGTTCTGGACATATTATTATGTATAGTCATAATAAGGGCCGCATGCAATGTGACCGCCTCTGGAAGAACGCACGTCTCGCGACCCTGACCGGTGACGGTCTGGGTCTGGTCGAGGACGGCCTCGTGGCCGCGCGCGACGGGCGCATCGTCTTTGCCGGCGCGGCGGCGGATGCCCCGTCCCTCGATCCCGTCGAGACGATCGATTGTGCTGGCCGCTGGATCACGCCGGGGCTGGTCGACTGCCATACTCACATCGTCTACGGCGGCAATCGTGCGCACGAGTTCGAACTGCGTCTGGCCGGCGCGAGCTACGAGGAGATCGCGCGCGCGGGCGGCGGCATCGTTTCGACCATGCGGGCGACCCGCGCGGCGACGGAAGAGGCGCTGGTCGCGAGTGCGCTGCCGCGGGTCGATGCGCTGATGGACGAGGGCGTCACCACGATGGAGATCAAGTCGGGTTACGGGCTCGACCTCGCCACCGAACTGAAGTCGCTGCGGGCAGCGCGCCGCATCGGCGAGGTGCGGCCGCTTTCGGTGAAGACGACGTTCCTCGGCGCGCACGCGCTGCCGCCGGAAGCCAGCGGCGACAAGGACGCCTATATCGCCGCGGTCTGCGACGAGATGCTTCCGGCTGTTTCCAAGGCCGGGCTGGCCGATGCGGTGGATGGGTTCTGCGAGGGCATCGCCTTCACACCGCAGCAGATCGAACGGGTGTTCGAGGCTGCAAGGGCCAGGGGCCTGCGCGTGAAGCTGCATGCGGAGCAGCTCTCCAACCTGCACGGTGCGAGTCTCGCGGCCCGTTACGGCGCGCTCTCGGCCGATCACCTCGAGCATGTCGACGAGCAGGGCGTAAAGGCGCTTGCGCAAGCTGGGACCGTCGCCGTGCTGCTGCCGGGTGCGTTCTATTTCGTGCGAGAGACGCACAAGCCGCCGGTCGAGCTGCTGCGGCAACACGGTGTGAAGATCGCGCTGGCGTCGGACAGCAATCCCGGCACCTCGCCGCTCACCTCGCTGCTTCTGGCGATGAACATGGGGGCCACGCTGTTCCGGCTCACGGTCGACGAGTGCCTGGCCGGCGTGACGCGCGAGGCGGCACGGGCGCTGGGCTGTCTCGACAGTGCCGGCACGCTCGAAGCCGGCAAATGGTGCGACCTCGCGATATGGGACATCGAACGGCCGGCCGAGCTGGTCTACCGCATGGGCTTCAATCCGCTGCACGCGCGCGTCTGGAGGGGCAAATGACGCCAATCGTGATCACGCCCGGAACGGTTCCCCTGTCGGCCTGGCGCGACATCTATCGCGGCGCCGCAGTGAGTCTCGATCCCGATGCCTACGCGGCGATCGAGAAATCGGCCGAGGCGGTGTCTTCGATCCTCGCCAGGGGGCAGCCGGTCTACGGCATCAACACGGGCTTCGGAAAGCTGGCCAGTGTCCGCATCGAAGAAGCCGACCTGCAGACCCTTCAGCGCAACATCGTGCTCAGCCACGCGGCCGGTGTCGGCGCGCCGATGCCGGTGCCGGTGGTGCGGCTGATGATGGCGCTGAAGCTCGGCAGCCTGGCGCAAGGCGCCTCGGGCGTGCAGCCGGCGACGGTCCGGCTGCTCGAGACGATGCTCGCCGAGGGGTTGACGCCGGTCGTGCCCTGCCAGGGCTCGGTCGGCGCCTCGGGCGATCTGGCGCCGCTCGCGCATATGAGTGCGACCATGATCGGCGTCGGCTCGTTCATCGTCGAGGGCGAGGTCGTGCCCGCCGCCAAGGCGCTGGCCGATGCCGGGCTGAAGCCGCTGGTGCTGGGCGCCAAGGAAGGGCTTGCGCTGCTGAACGGCACTCAGTTCTCGACTGCCTTTGCGTTGGCCGGCCTGTTCGAGGCCGAAAATCTCCACGGCGCGGCGCTGGTCACCGGCGCGCTCTCGACCGATGCCGCGCGCGGCTCGGACGCGCCGTTCGATCCGCGCATCCACCAGCTGCGCCGCCATGCCGGCCAGATCGCGACCGCGGAGGCGCTGCGCCGCCTGATGACGGGCTCGGCGATCCGCGCCTCGCACCTGGTGGGCGACGAGCGGGTACAGGATCCCTACTGCCTGCGCTGCCAGCCGCAGGTCATGGGCGCCGTGCTCGACATCCTGCGCCAGGCGGCAGCCACCCTCGCGACCGAAGCCAACGGCGTGACCGACAATCCGCTGATCTTCACCGACCCCGACGAGGCGCTGTCCGGCGGCAACTTCCACGCCGAGCCGGTGGCGTTCGCCGCCGACATGATCGCGCTGGCGCTGTGCGAGATCGGCTCGCTGGCCGAGCGCCGCATCGCCATGCTGGTCGATCCGGCGCTGTCGGGCCTGCCGGCCTTCCTGACGCCGCGGCCGGGCCTCAACTCGGGCTTCATGATCCCGCAGGTGACGGCGGCGGCCTTGGTGTCGGAGAACAAGCAGCGCGCCCATCCCGCCAGCGTCGATTCGATCCCGACCTCGGCCAACCAGGAAGACCATGTCTCGATGGCCGCGCACGGCGCGCGCCGCCTGCTCGACATGGCGGCCAACCTGTCGTCCGTGATCGGCATCGAGTTGCTGGCCGCGGCGCAGGGCTGCGACTTCCACCGGCCGCTGGCCTCCAGCCCGCCTCTCGAGGCGGTGCGCACCTTGCTGCGCAATGCCGTGCCGCATCTCGAGGACGACCGCCATTTCCATCCCGACATGGAGAAGGCCACCGCGCTCGTCGCCGACGGTACGCTCGTCGCCACCGTCGGCTCCGGCTTCCTGCCCGCCCTTCAGGAGACACCATGAATCGCATCGACAATGCCCGCACCGTCCGGGCGCCGCACGGCACGGAACTCACGGCCAGGAGCTGGCTCACCGAGGCGCCGCTGCGCATGCTGATGAACAACGTCGATCCCGACGTCGCCGAGAAGCCGGGTGAACTGGTCGTCTATGGCGGCATCGGCCGCGCGGCGCGCGACTGGGAGAGCTTCGACCGTATCGTGGCCTCGCTGCGCAAGCTCGAAGCCGACGAAACCCTGCTGGTGCAATCGGGCAAGCCGGTCGGCGTTTTCCGCACCCATGCCGATGCGCCCCGCGTGCTGATCGCCAACTCCAACCTCGTGCCGCGCTGGGCGACCTGGGAGCATTTCAACGAGCTCGA
>VFQN01004528.1_pt1 | contig 18256 bp, 25 predicted proteins | sample 3512371 | NCBI WGS metagenome assembly VFQN01 (sample SAMN10412370, study PRJNA504923) | tailings metagenome | isolation source: Replicate 2 from Balatoc abandoned mine | place: Philippines: Itogon, Benguet | collected 2017-08-28 | reverse complement strand
TGCCCCCGCCCCCGCCCCCGCCCCCGCCCCCGCCCCCGCCCCCGCCCCCGCCCCCGGCCCCTCCGCCTACTGCCACGTGGCACCCGTGCTGCTGCCCCAGCTGCTCCAGTAACGCCAGCAGCTGCAGCCGTAACGCCAACCCCGGGTCCTCCGCAGCCAGCCTACCGGACGCGTCAGCAGCGCCCTGTGCCGCCGCCCGCGCCGCCTTGCCTAGCGTAACCACCAGCGCCGCCGCCGCCCGGGGGTCGCCGTACGACAGAACGGCAGGCCAGTGGCCGTTGCGGCGCAAGGCGAGGTCGGTAAATACGGCAGCGTTCTCGAGGCCGACGCAGCGGTAGTTGGGGGCGTTGCCGTAGCGCTCTAGCGGCCGGGCGGCTTCACGGAGGCAGCTGCGGAGGGTGGCCTCTACGAAGGTGAGGAGGCCGCACTCCAGAGCGCACTCCAGGGTATCGGGCGCACGGGCGGGGGCGCGGCCGGGGGCGGGGGCGTCCTGGCTGTGGGGTTGCTGGTGAGGTGTGGGGCCTGGAGAGGGGGATGGGCAAGGTGGTATTGGTGAGGCAGCGATGGTTGCAAGTGGAAAGCTAGGCCGGGCCGAAGGCACTCCCAGAACGCATGTTTACGAGTGGTGACACACTGCGCACCGGGCCACCAATTGTTCACTGTAGATGCACACAGCCAGCTGCCTGTGCAAGATGGGCTGGGGCGCTTCCACGTACCTGGTGATCTTGCTGCGCCTGCAACTGCTCTTCTGCCACTGCCGCTGCCGCTGCCCCCGGCGCCCGCCGCCCTTTCCGCCTCCCCCTGCCCCTGCTCCTGCTGCGCTTGCCGCCCCTGTCGCTGCTGCTGCAGGTGCAGCGGCACCTCGCACAGCAGCTGCGCTACGCGCCACCCCCACCTGTCGGGGTCCTTCCCGGCGCTGTCCGCACACTGCAGCGCCACACGCCACACGGCGGCCAGGCGGCAGGCCGCCTGCTCAGGGCGCATGCGCAGCAGGCACTGCACCGCCACCCCCACGCCCGCGTCCAGCGCTGTGCTGAGGCAGTGGTACACGATGCTGTCGTCCTGCCTGTCGTACCGGTTCCACCAGCAGCAGTGCGCCAGCGCCGCCAGGCACATGTCGTACATCTGCATGGGGCTGTACGGCACGGGGTGGCGGCCGCCCCCATGTGCCGCCGCCGCCTCCTCCGGCTGCTGCCCTGCCCCGTCGCTGGCCCCTTCCGCAGTAGCGCCTGCCGCCGCCGCCGCCGCCGCCGCCGCGGAACCCGCCCCCGCCCTCGCCCCTGCCCCCTCCAGACCAGGCCCCGCCGCCGCTGGCCGCCGCCGCCGCCGGGGCGACGTGCGCGCCAGCCCGTCCCGTAACGCCTGCTGCCAGCACACCCCAGCCGCGCGCAGGGCCATCAGCGACATGCGCCTGGGGTTCGCCATGCGCTCCACGTGCCGTACCATGGCCTCGGGCAGCCCCCAAGCCCTGCTTCTGCTGCTGCTGATAATGATGCTGCTGCTACTGCTGCTGCTGCTGCTGCTGCCGTCCCGCGCCCCCGCCGCCGCCGTCACCGCCAGCCACCAGCCCAGGAGGTACTGTACGGCAGGGTGCAGCACTGCAGCTGCAGCGGCGGCGTCCGAAGGCCTCACAGGCCCGAAGGAGAGGTGCACGGCGGCCGTGTTGGTGACCTTGGCGACCACGTCTGAGCTGCCGGTGGAGTAGGCCTTGCATGCTTCGTCCAGGACCTCCAGGAGGTTAGCGTCTCCGTACGACAGCTGGTCCATGATATAGCTCCTCACACTGTCCTCTGTGGAAGCTTGTGCACCCGCACCTGTATCCCCGTTTGCACACGCGCTGGCGCTGGCGCCGCTGCCGCCGCTGCCGTTGGGTGCGGCCCAAATGCGCTCCAAGCCCTCCGCCAACTCCACCCTTAGGCCGCACAGCTGCTCCGCAATGCCCGACACCGCGACCTCGTGGATGAAGTTGAGCGTGATGGCTGTCCCTGTGCCGATCTGCTTCTGTACGTACACGCTTGCCACCTGCGTTGCGCTGGCCCAAGCTGCGGTTGCCTCGCGCAGGGCGTCTGCCTCGACTGCTGGCTCGCCCCTGCATGCCGCAATGCGTTGGCGGTGAGCGTGCACTACCGCTGCGGCAGCTTCTGCCGGCTGCGTGGCCACAAATGCCCGAACCAGGCGCGTCCACATCGTTCTGTGAGCCGACGACTGGCTGGCATCATCATTCACAAGCACACGTAACGCGCAGTATAGCTGATTCAGCAGGCTGCTAACGTCTGGTAGCTGACCGCCGCGAAGCGGGTTGGACGCCCGCAACGCCCACGCATGAGCGGTGAGAAGCGTCGTCAAGCTGTCCCGCCGGGTGGCAAGTACCTCCGCTACATGCTCCTTTGCCTCGAGGAATGGCTCGTCGTATATTATGTATTCATCCAGGTAGTCGGCCCAGATGACATCCAGTTGGCGGAGTATGTCTTCGGCTTTCTTGAGGACATGCACCGTGACGGCAGCGTCGTTGGAACCGCTTGCATCGGTTGCGGCGCGGCATATGGGAGATAGAGCGCTGCATAGCTCGGTGATTAGGCGCAAAGTCGTCTTTACTGGCGTACCCACGAACGGTGGCGGGTCATAGTCAATATCGGGACTCTCGTCCATTTGAAATGATACTAATTAAATCACAAAAAATGATCCCATTGCAGCGTGTCGGTCACGCGTGCTCTCTGCGTATGACGTGACAACCGTGGCGTGGCTCCGTGTACGGCAATGGAGCCCCAATGCCCCTCTTGGCTGGCGCAATGAACAATGTTGAACCTGTGAGGAGCATAGGGCTCTATCAATGGGTCAACTCGAAGCTCGCCCGACACGTGGAAGGGGCTCCCACTGCACAGGGCTGCACGGCGGACGGGCTCCAGGCAGAAACGGCCGTTCGCTCTTGCAGTCGTGCGCAACCAACAGAGCGCCATCAGCAGCAAAGTCATGCTGGGTCCCACAAGCTATGCTACCTAAATCGCCTGGACCATGCCCTCTCGGCTACGGTGTACGCGGGAGCTCAAGGACGCCTCAGCCCAGAGAGCTGCTGGGTTGAAATGTAGAGAGGGCGAAGACCAAGCAGCAACACCTGGTAACACACCTGGTAACACACCTGGTAACACACGTCATTGCGGCCCCAGCCATGAAGCACAGAGGACAGAGGATCCAGCCCTGCTGGCCAACCACAATCACAGTGCACTATCGCACCCTCGCGCCCCAGCCACCACGTCTCACTGGTAGCTGCGGGGCGAGATGGTGCTCTTCGGTCCTCCGTTGAAGGGAGCTCCTGCGACAGCGTCTGCTCTTGCAGGCGCCAACCCCACTGCATACGGTGCAAGTGTCCAACAAATCTGCCATAGACTGACATAACAGGACATGCGTGTGTGCTTGGCACTGCCTTACTGCCAGAGCCCAAGATAACTGGTGCAATTGACGCTGCCATGGTCCTGACACAGGTAGCACACGTGCACAGGGTGCACCCATCCCGAGGGTTTCTCCCTATTCCATTGCGACTTCCCGGATCACCTGCACACCACACCATGCCACACACGGCCATCGCCCATGCGAAAGCGCTTGCCCTGCCCGCCTACGTGTGCCCACAACGCCTGCAGCTTGCTCAAACAACCACAAACGTATCACATCGCGTGCATGGCCAGAAGGCCTTCTGTGCATGGCCATGGGCGGTCCAGGACGGCCCTGTGCGGCACGTGACACCCCATTGCGTCCACGAGTACGGAGCAGGGGAGCTCCCTCCCCAGTCCGCGCACGCTCCTGTGCGCTCCTCACATGCACGCCCGCCCGCCTACGAGCTTAGATCTTGATGAGCTCCCCCACGGCCTCTATGACCTTGTTCATGTTGGCTATTGAGTCCGGCTGCTGCGCGTGCTCGCCGTCGGGCTTGCGGTTGCACTTGCGCAGGAAGGGGAGCAGCACCTGGTGGAGTAAAGGGTGGGGTGGAATGGGTAGGGTGTAAGGGTATCGCTGGCCTCAACAAGGGGAAGGCGAGCAGCACCTGGTGGGGTAAAGGTGGTGGGCGGCGGGACCGTTTTAGGGACGTCAGCACCAAGTGAAAGCTGCCAAAGCAGCTGACCGGGGGAAACGGATTGGGCATTACAAGCGGGCCATACGCCCCGCCCAAACACCCTATCTTGACCCCCCTGTCCACAATCTTACTTCAGGGCGCCCCCTAGCCGCTCGCCATCACCGCCTTCCCCTACTTCGCAGCTTCGCGCGTTACCGGACACCCCTCCCCGCCTCTCTCCTAACTTGCGCCACGCGTCGGCTTGTTGCTCCTCCTTGCCCCCTCCGCCTTGCTCCTCCTTCCCCCCTACTCCCCTGCTCCCCGTCGTGCCCCGCCCCCTCCCCTCCCCGCCCCCCTACCTTGTGCCACGCGTCCGGCTTGTCCTCGTAGCTCCTGTGCCCCGCGTCCGGGATGACGACGGACCACGCCTTCTCGAACAACTTGACCAGGCGCAGCGCGTCCTGAGCCATCTTGTCCTTGGACCCGTACACGCCCAGCGCGCACACCTGGATACCGGGAAGGAAGGGGGAGGGGCAAGACTGCTGTGATAAATGCCGTGCACATTCGCGTAGTGAGCAATGCTTGGGCCATGGGGCCCTTGGCGCCGTATGCGCCCAGCGCGCACATCTGGATACCGGGAAGGAAGGGGGAGGGGCAAGACTGCTGTGATAAATGCCGTGCACATTCGCGTAGTGAGCAATGCTTGGGCCATGGGGCCCTTGGCGCCGTATGCGCCCAGCGCGCACATCTGGATACCGGGAAGGAAAGGAGGGAGCGACGAGTGGTGAAGGGGCAAGGTTACTGTCAGCACCGCCATGCATAGCAACGTGGTGAGCACTGATGAAGCCATGACTCCCCTTGCGCAGTGCACGCCCGGCACATTCGTCTACAACATTTAGTAATTTACAAAACATAGATAATTCGTATGTTCCCTGTCAAGCCGGGAAGTGAAGGGCACGGGGCGACGGAGCAGGGTTTCGGGAGGACTGCCGTGCACAACCGCGTGGGGGCGGCTGCGGGGGCCTAAAGGCTTTTGACGCCGTATTGATGGATACAGAGTGAACCCCGAGGCCGTCAGCCCGGCAGGCCCCACTCCCCAGTCCCCCACAAAAGCCGATCCTTGCTTCGCAAGAAAGAAGGACGCGACCCGTGCGTAGCGTCTGTGCCTGTACACTGGTTCTGTAGGTGACGGGGCGGCGGTGATGTTACATGGATCATCAGCAATGTCGCGTACGTTTCCGGCCGTGTGCACCTCCCTGCAGCCCCACCCACCCGCTTGTGCGTGTCCTCCCACGGCCCGCCCCACTGCGACACGCCTATAGGGGCCACGGCGACGTAGCTGGTGACCATGGGGCCGTAGCGGTCCAGGAAGGGGATGGAGTAGCGCCTGGGGGTGAGGCAGGAGAGATGCGACAGCCAGCAGGGGTCAGGGGGTGCATGGCAGAAGAGTGGATACTGTTGTGACCATGGGGCCGTAGCGGTCCAGGAAAGGCATGCCGCAGCGCCTGGGGCAAGACGCACGGGGTTATAAGTGTTTCATGGGGGGAGGTCTATAGGGTTGCGCTGGCAAGGTGGGGTGCATTGAGTGATCCTGGGGGTTCCGCGGTGTAGGAAGGGGATGGATGGATCAGCGCCCGAGGGTAAGGCATGTGAGGTGCGACGGACAGAAGGGCTCAGGGGCGCACGTGGCAGAGGGGTGCGTTGACGACCATGGGGCCATAGCAGTCTAGGAAGGGCATGGAGTAGCGCCTGGTGGCGTATGGGACATTAGTGTGGGACATGAGTGTAATAGAGAGGAAGAGCCACAGTTTTGCGTGGCCCGGGAGTGGAGGTGGGGGAGTGTGGCACACTCATGGTGCGGTAGGGCGTGGGGCAACAGGAACTCGTCAAGGGACGAGGACGTTAGACATGGAAGCAAGCAAATAAGCCGGAATGGCAGGGTCAATGGGGATTCTGCCCAGCCTAGTCGTGAGAGCCTTCCGCAGTAAGGAAGGTGAGGGCAGCTGCAGCTGCTGCAGTGCGTACCCGCTCATAGACGGCGAGATGAGGATGACGGTCGAGTTGGGCTTGGGCCACGCGAACTCCACGATCGCCTTCACCAGCTCAGCGCGCAGGTTGTTGTCGCTGTACGGCAGGGCAGGGGTCTTCCCGAAACCTGTAAGCAGAGGGTCGGTGCGGGGCAGCAGGCCAGGGAGGTCGGAGGGGCCATGCGGGTTAGGGCAGCAGAACGGTGCAGGGGCAGGTCGGGGTGTTGTAAGGGCCTTACATACCCATTGCCGAAGCCAATAAGACAAATATGCGCGTACGGAGGGTAGGTTGGTTAAGAGGGGTGTACGGTATGTGTGCATGTGTGTGCCTCTAGGGTGCGGCTGCAAGTGGGTGATGGTTACGTGCGTACATCTCCCTGCAATCTGTACGCCACCTGCCCCCTCCCTCGGTCCTTCCCCTGCTCCCCATCCGTCACCGCCGTCCTCCTCCTTCTCGGCCATCAGGGCATGCCACGTCCCCAGGGGGTCGTACGGGCCGTACCCGCGGCAGGATGCGCACCCAAATCACAGCCCGGGGCAGAGGCCGTCCTCGATGGGCTGTGAGTCGGGTGCGGATCCTGCCGCGGTTACGGCCCATACGACCCCCTGGGGACGTGGCAGGCCCTGCTGGTGGAGAAGGAGGAGGACGGCAGTGATGGCGGCGACAGGAGCGCATGGGGGACGGGGAGCAGGGGGGAGGACCAAGGGAGGGGGCTTGGAGGAATGGCGAATGAGCAAGGCGGGGGAAGGAGGGAGGGGGCAGGTGGCATACAGATAGTGGGGAAGAGACGCACGTAACCGCAGCGCCAGTGGGCGAAGCAGGGAGCCATAGGCATGAGCCGACCTGGGAGGTCGACCGCCAGCGCTCGGGTGCCCCACTCCGCCACCATTTTAAGCGTGCCCAGCTGCACCCAGAAGTCGGAGCTGTACTTGGCGCCGTGCAAGAAGATCGCTGTAGGCCGAAGCCGCTCAACTGCAGCGCGCGAATGCGGCAAGGCCGTCAGGTCCGCTGCTCAGTCCGTTGCATTTGGCTTGGCAAAGGTGCCGAGGGGCTTCGCACCGTCTTCGGGCGTCGGGTCGAAGTCGAATAGTTTGTATGCTAACTTTATATCTAAGAAAGGGATGGTGCCCTCTGTCATTTCGACTTTCCGTGTGCCTGCTATCTGCTCTTCCACCCCATTTACACAGCCCGCCCACAGCAAGCATCCTAGCAGGATAAGTGGTCTCGTATCCATGTTCATCCGTTCCAGTTCTTGTTGTTCGCGCGCCAAGGTTGTGCTCAGTATGTGAGTAACACGCAGGCGACGGTTGATCGTTGGACGCCTGTTGCCGTGTTGGGTTAAGGGTGCAAGTGATGCTGCACTGTGTGAATGCACCAGCACGGACCTCTCTCTTAGTTGAATGGACCTGCAGCTCCAGGCGTGGAACAGGCAGGCATCCCTACCAGCTTCGGAGTTCGCCTGTAATAACTGGCCCCACTAGCTGGCTCACTCCAACCACTGATCACATAGAAGTATCAGATCGCTTCCATAGAAGGGGCCACCGTGAGCATTCGGTGGAGCATATTGCTTTGCTCAACTTGCAAACACCAGCTTACGCAACATGCCACCAAAAAAGGATGAGAAGAAGCCCTCTGTAGATCCGGTACAGTAAGTTACCCCTGACGTGTAGAGGAGCTTTCAGTCTTCCGCTCCGCGCGCGGCATGTTGCAACATGTTGCCCACGCGCACCGGACAGGGCCAAGTTTCAAGAGGAGATTAAGCAGCTTGAACAGGCCAAAAATGATCTGCAACTGGAGCATACAATGGTCCTTGACAAGTTCAGGCAGCTGAAGGCGGAGAACGAACGCCTCCGCACCGAGGTCGATGGCTTTAAAGGCCGACTGGCCAGCGCGCAGGAGGATGCGGTGAGCGCCTTGGTTGCTATTTTGCTCACCTTGACGGTGCATGGGCGGCGGCGACACACGGGCCACATTGCAAGAGTTGGTTTGGGGGTCACAGGCGCGGTGGTAGCACCTCACGGCTGGCCTGCCGCTGCTGCCGCCGCTGCTGCTTCCTCTGTTGTTGCCACAATCTGCTGCCGTCGTGTTGAGCCCTACCTTCTACCCTTTCTGCTCACTTCTCCTTCCCTTGCCTCACCAACTTTTATTGCTGCCTCCCTCCTGCCCTTTCCCCACCTCAACCTGCCCCCAACGCCCCTCATCAGCACGACATCCTGGAGCACCGCCAGGAGCAGATCAAAGCGGAGGAGGCTAAGCTCAAAGGCCTGCAGGTACCTAAGGGAGTCATATATCAGGGCTCAAGGGGCTGCAGGTACCTAAGGAGAGCACATATCAGGGGTTGCACCTGGTACTATGCTGTGGGCGACAGGGACGCGTGGCGGCATCGATATTGTTGAGGTGGAGCGACTCCAAGGCAGTGTGCAGCTCCAAGGGACAGCAGTTCTGCTGCAGGGACGTGGCGGGGACAGGGCAGGCGCTGAAGGGGCACTGCTGACGCCATGGTTGACACGATGGGTCAGAAGAGTGGTGCGCTGCTCTGAAGTGCGAAGCTTGGCTGGCATTGCCCATGCCGCCGCGCGCCGCGGGTCAGCCCCGGTGCCAGGCCCACGCCCGCCCTCCCTGCAGGGCCAGGCACCAGCATTCCCTCGATTCCCTGACGCCTGATACAGTCTCCCTGTGTTTTATGCGTCCCCCGCAGGGCCAGATGGAGAAGCTGGACGCCGAGATCGGGCAGTACCAGGAGCAGATCCGGGCGCTCAGGGAAGCCAACCAGCAGCAGGTGTGTAGTAGGATGGGTGTGCGGCAGGAGGGTCCAGCAGCAGGTGTGTATGTGTAGGTGGGTGGGGTGTGGGGACGGGGAGGGGAGGAGGGGCAGGCCGGGAGAATCGGGGCGGCACATTGGGTGGCGGAGCGGGTTGGGCGTGGAATTGGGTGTGGTGGGGTAGGGCTGGTGTCAGGCGTTGCGCACTCGGTTTGGTGGGGCACAGGCGGCGGCGTGTGGGCACGGAGGCGCGGCATCACGCGTCGCCAAAGGGATACCATCAAGTACGCAACAACCATGCACCTCCCAGCGTTAACACCCTAGGACACAGCAGGAGGACCTCTATCGCATCCCCTTCCCTCCCCTTCCATCGCCTCCATCCCGCACCCCCAGGCTGTCAAGCTGGACGACACAGCATACATCAATATTATACTAACGGCCTAAGACACAGTGGGAAACCTCTTATCTCTAGCATGCATGCCTCCCCGTCCCTGACCAGTACCGCCTACCCCACCCGCAGGGCGTCAAGCTGGACGATGCAGCACAGATGCTGGCGGACAAGGAGAACCTGGAGGAGGTAAGTTGCTTGGGATACGCATAACGCGTTGGGGTAGGATGCGTAGCGGATGCGGTGCGGGATGTAGGCCAGTGAGCCTAATACGGTTAAAGGCATACAGGAGTAGCAGGCAGAGTGTTGCGAGGCAAGGCGAGGCCGGAGAGTGGCAAGTCGGTGGACGTGGTCACTGTCGCTGATTCTGATTCGCTGGGATGCGCAGCTGAAATGGAAAAGCCGGCTGGGGTAGGATGTGTGGTGAGCAAAGGGGGACCAGGGCGGGGGACGGCAGCTGACGAAGCCCTAACGCGTGGTGCTCACACACGTTTTGAACAGCAACATGGCCAGATTTATTACCAGAATGCAAGCTTCAACGTGCTTGCATCCACTTTCCTACACACCAGCAAGCCCAGCGCCGGGTGCTACCCGGGGATGCTTACCTACCTGACCCACAGCCGGGCGTCCCTTCCTTCACATTGACACTGCCACCTGCTTTGGTCGTGTGGTAGGCTGTGCGGCGGCAGCACGACCTGATCGAGAAGCAGACGGACGAGCTGCGCCACCTCAAGAAGCAGCTGGAGGAGCGGGACACGCAGCTGGACAAGGCAAAGTGGGTGGGGCCGGACATTTTGATTTGGGAATGTATGCATGTCGTACACAAGCGGACATGTGAGCGTTGTACGAACAGGTAACACGCTGCCATGTGGCTGCGCAAACCCAAGCCCACCACACTTCCGACTCTCCTGTGCCAACTCCTGCGCCCCGTAGTTCCCAAATAGAGGAGCTGACGCTCAAGAGCCAGGGGGCCACAGACCTGCGCATCCTATTCGACGAGCCGTGGCTGGTGCAGGTGGGTGTGGGCCGAAGTGGGTACAGTCCACTTGTCCATAACCCTTGCAGGTTACCGCCCGGCGCACGCACTGCCAGGCAAGAGCATGCCTGGGCTAATGGTGAACGTTCGGCATTTACGAGTTGCTTTATGTCCTGCTTCGGGGCTGTGTTTCGGCATTGGCATCTCTTTACCCTGCTGCCGTACGGGCCTCCCTGCAGGTGTCGTACGCGCGGCTCAAAGGCGACATGCCGCTGGACCGGGAGTACGGCTGCATCGCGGCGTTGGGACGTGAGTACGGCGGGTCGCTGGCAAAGGGCTGGTGGCACGGCAGTGGCGTACTAAGTGGGATGAACACACATCCATTTCCATGTCACGTTACAGTGTCATGCGCCGCACGTGCACGTTCCTGCAGACCAACTTGCGCAAGCCGGGCGCACCCCATGCGATGCCTAGCGCAACTGCCCCCCAGACCTTACAATACCATTTAGAAACGTGCCAGGCTGAAACCCAACCACAAAGGCCCTAATCCACGCACGTAGACCAACGTGTTAGCCACTCCAATTCCAATTGCCCGCCTCCTTTGCATAGGACATTCGCCTAGCCTTGTACGGGGGCGCCCCAACAGCTGCCGCGCTCTCAGCAGCCATACCGGTACCTTGCACCCACATCCGCACCTTCCCTGGGCCCTACCAACCCCGTTCCGTGCAAGCAGTTGGCGAGCACCCCGTGCCATGCTGGCACTAGCATGGCGCTTCCAGGCCCCGCCCGCATTCACCACCCGCATGCCGCCGCCGCTTTCCCCACCACCCACCCCATCCGCACAGTTGGCAAGCACCTTGTGCTGTACGGCGGCACATCCAAGGCGGGCGGCGGCGCCGCCGAGTCCGTGGGCCGCGACGCGGCGCTGCTGCACGTTGAGAGCGGGTCGTGGGAGCGGCCGGGGCTGGGGCGCACGCTGCTGCCGCTGCACAGCCACAGCGCGGTGGTGGTGGGCCGCACCAAGCTGCTGGTGTTCGGTGGCGTGCGGGGGGACGGCAGCACGTCCAGCGACGTGGCGCTGCTCAACACGGACACCATGAAGTGGATCACGCCGCAGCTCAAGGTGGGAGGCTGTGGGGGGGGGGGGGGGGAGGGAGGGAAGGGGGGTCGGATTTTGGGAAATTGGGTTGGGGTTGGGCCTATGGGGGAAGTGGATGACGCCACAGCTCAAGGTGGGGGCTGTGGGGTAGGGTGGGAGGGAAGGCGGGTTGGGGTGGGGTCTATGTGGCGCCAACGACGGCAAGAGCCCAAAATGAGGCACTATGAAGTGGATGGCTCCGCACCTCAGGGTGGGGCCTAACGTACACCGTCCGGCGGGCTGCAGGAGGGCTTGTCCTTGGCTTGTGAGACGGCAGGGTGCCTGGCAGGGAACACCAAAAGGTATAGCATGCAGCCCAAAGTGGGATGGCGCTGGGGTGGAATGGTGGGAGGGAAGGGGGTGGGGTGCACTGGGCCGGGGTGCTCTGCACGTCGCACAAAGGGCCAGGAAGGAGGTGCCATGATACGGGCCGTGCCGTGCTCAAGGTGGGGGCTGGCATGCTGCATGTTCAGGACCTGAGCAGGGGCACAAAGCGGAAAGCCCTGAACCCTTGCGCACCTTCCAACCCACACCCCCGTTTCCTTGTCCCCTACCCCCGCCAACCCACCTACCTTACCCCCAGGGCAACGAGCGCCCCCTGCCCCGGTCGGGCCACGCGTCGTGCTGCATCCGCGACCGCGTGTTCGTGTTCGGCGGCGTGGCTGCGGACGGCGTGCTGCTCAACGACGTGTGGACGTACGACGGGGAGGGCAGCCAGTGGAGCCACGTCAGCACATTCGGCACGGTGCCGTCGCCGCGGACAGGTGGGTACGGGACAGGAACGGGGAGAAAGAGATATGCTTGTCATAGGGGGAGGAGGGAGAGGGAGGGCAGCCAGTGGATCCACGCCAGCATTTTGGGGACGGAGCCCTCGCCGCGGACAGGTGAGGATCAGGCCGCTGAGGCGGGGAGGGGGGAAGAAGTTACTGTAACGGGGGGATGGGGGCATGCTACGCCCGGTGTGGGGGGAGGAGAGAGGAAGGGCAGCTAAAAGGAGCTAGGTTAGCACCTTTGGGACGGCGCCCTTGCCCAGGACAGGTGAGGACTGGGGCATATGGGAAGGGAGGCAAGGGGTGCTCCTTGTGCTCCCTCACCCCGCCCTTCACAGTTGTCGCTGCCACGTGTGTGGACGGCGCCTCCCGTGTTGACTCTATGACCATGCCACGTGATCCAAACAACAATTAACCCAACCTACCAACGCACCCCATTCTCACTTACCGCCCACCTCAGGCGCCACCATCACGTGCACTGATGACGGGTTCCGTGTTGGCTGCACGCCCACGCTCACTGCGTATCATCAACCAGGCCCACCGACGCACCCCGCACCCTCTTCCCACCGACCCCCACAGGCGCCGCCGCCACGTGCACGGACGACGGCCGGCGGCTGTACGTGTTCGGTGGTCACGACGGCGGGCGCTGCCTCAACGACGTGCACTACCTGGACCTGGAGAAGCTGACGTGGAGCCCGGTGGCAGTCCACGTGAGTCAATGGTGTAACAGTTGATGGTGTGACAGCAACTATTGCTGTATTATCATGTGACCGGCGTACGACAGATTGCCGTAGCCGGGTATTGTGGGCGTGAGAGGGCACTATCTGGACCTGAAGAAGCTGACGTGGTGCCCGGTGGCCGTGCACGTGAGTGGCTCATCGGTTGGCATGGAGTGGAGGATCAGCTGCGCAGACACGCGCATTGGCCTGCACCTCACACGTGCGAGCATACGGTAGCTGCCGCACTCCCAAGCCGCACCCAGCTCACCTATACCCACCACCCGTGCAGTCCCACACCCGGCACCCAACCACCGTACGGCACACAGACGGGCCCCTGCGGACTACGTCCCAACCCTCCTGCCCCCGACTACGTACTCATGCAGATGGGCCAGCCGCCGGAGCCGCGGGAGGGCGCCGCCGCCCACGTGACGGGCAAGTACCTGCTGGTGGCGGGGGGGTGCTCCGCCGTGGGGAGGTGCCTCGGGGACACAAGGGCGCTGGACCTGTACAGGTGGGGCCGGGGAGTGGGGAGGGAGGGATTGGGGAGGGAGGTGGGGTTGGATATGGAAGTGAGAAAGGCTGTGGGAAGGAGACTGTCTAGCTGAAGTGCTGGGGGGTTAGGGTATTAGGCTGTGGACACGAAGCGGAGCGGCACTGTATCAGCTGGTTGGGACAAAAGGCGCCTGCCGTTGGGAGTGTCTGAGCCCCCACTGCTTGGCTAGTTTGCCCGCCTCGTGCAAGCCTGCTGCTGCGACGGAGACACACCACGTGCGGACGTTGTACATTTCCCTTACCGGTGGCAGTCTTGACAGATGTACGGTTGGCGGCACTTGACACGCACGCCAGCTGTTACCACACGCTGGAGCAGGAGGGGACAGCTGTCCCACCTGCCCCTACGCCTGGAGCTGGTTCCTGGCAGCCTGGTCCGCCGAGGACAGGCCGCCGGGAACCAGCTTCAGATGTAGGGGCGGGTGTGCGACAGCTGTCCCACCCGCCCTAGCGCGTGGTAACAGCCGGCGTGCGCTCGTTGTGGACCTGCAGATGGGTAAGCCGCAGGGACGTGCTACAAGGTGCTGAACAAGCGCGAAACAACTACCGGTAGCTTGCATGCAACGAAACACGCACCGTGCAAACACATGCTCACCGTGCGTGCCGTAGCTGTTACCACGCGTTGGGGCAAACCGTGACAGCTGTCACCTGCGCCTACGTCTGCAGCTGGTCCCCCACGGCCTGGCCTGTCAAGGACTGGCGCGGGGGACCATCTGAACACGTAGGGGCAGGTGGGCAGCTGCCACGTGCTGCCACAACACACGGTAGCAGCTGCAGTGACCTAGTCGTCCAAGGCGGTGCAAAGCTACTCGGTTCGCACGCGCGCCGGTTGTGGAGCGCTGTGCTGCACCTCGGCCGGCTGTAGCGCGACCGCCGGCGCTGGATCACAACGCCTTTCTGAATGCATGTCGATTGGCGACGTCTGTTATGGAGCAGGGCGCGTGCGAAAGCCCCAACGAAGGCCCGAGTGAGAGTTGCCGAAGCGGTTACCGTACCCGAGCCTGGAGCCATGCTACATCGCTGCAACTCCACACGCGTGCGGTCCCATGTATGGCAGTACGTGCCCGGGAAAAGCTCGGAATACACGGTAGTGTGTAACAGGGCGAAGGCGCCTACGGGAGGTCAGCCAACTTGAACTTCTGGAGCAGGGGAGTCCCCTGTTCTGGAGTTCAAGCAGCAGTTATGCCCTGGAGCGGGAGTCCTCCATGTTTCAATGTGTGTTCCCGCAACTGCATTACGCATGGGTACAGTATGCATGGGCGGCATAGACGGCAGCCGCAAGGCAGCTGCGTCGATTTTGGTATGGCGTCCAAGGACAGGAAGGAAGCACGTAGCTGTACGGCATACCCTGCGCAAACCCTTTAACTGGCCTGGTCGCAAACTAAAGCCAAGAAAGGCAAATATGCAATCAGCGTGCGTGCATGATGCGTTGCGACACAAGGTTTGCAGCAGCCAGCAGGCAGCTCGCTCCTGTGTTTCGATCGCCTCCTTGGCGGTTGGTGCTGGCGGTTGGCCAACGGCCGAGGCCCCAGCACACGACCGGCCACAGATGACGGGCATTGAGCCACATCCAGGTTCCACAGCCGTCTGCCCCTGCTCGACATTCAAAAGTACGGCAGTCCGTCCCTTCCTTTCCTTTTTGTGGTTTTTGGAATCCAGTACATGTGCTACATGGGCTACACGCGCTTGCCGTAGCGTACCCACCTCCGCACCATGCCTCACAGCCCCCTCAGGGTGCGCGGTGGGTGGTGGTCAAAGAGCAGTCCTCTTACGGCAAAGCGTGTAGTATTCCAGCAGTATACCGGTACTTCATGATACAGTAATCTCTTTCCCACCCAACTTACTTCATGGTCATATCTTTCCCACCCCCCTGCCCCTCAGCAACTTCACAGTGATCTCTCCCCTGTCCCCTCCCTTCCCCGCAGCCCCCGCTGGGAGACGCTTGACGACGGCGGCTGGGCGTCCTCCCTCATGTGGCTCAAGCCGCACGCCGCCTACACCACCTTCCACGGCAACAGGCAGTACACCGTAAAGCCCTCCATGCACGACAAGCTGTGGGAGCTGCAGGTGAGGGTGTGTATTAGGGCCAGTTGGTCCTGTCTCCTTGTGTGTTACGGACCGAGTGGGTGCGGGGTAGTGCAACGTCAAGCCCTCCATGCACGACAAGCTGTGGGAGCTGCAGGTGAGGGTGTATAGCGGCTGTCTTATGTTTTCGTGTGGATTACCATAAGATAGGAGTGTGTTGCGAAGGGGTACCGGGAGGTGGTGCAGTGGTACGTAGCCCCGTGCGGATGCCCCAGTCCAAGCCACCGTACTGTACATGTGTACAGAGCAAGGCACACGTGCACCCATCCAAAAGCGGGGAGGAGGAGGAGGCCACGGGCCGGGTCCCACGGTGGGGCTACCGGTGCCGTATGCTGGCAGGATGCACGCCGTCACTTCCCTTCGGATCACGCACATCTCTCCCCTCCCCGCACGCACATCTCTCCCCTCCCCTCACCACCGCTCTCCTCTCCCTGGCCCCATTCCCCCGGGCCCTCCTGTCCCCTCCTTCTTAAAGATCACGGAGTGGTCCCTGCCGGAGGACATTGAGCGGCTGCGGGCCAACCGGCGCAAGGACAGCGGATTCAGCGAGAAGCTGGAGCTGTCCGACGACGCGGGTGGGTGTGCAGGCAAAAGAGTGCCTATTTGCTCGTGTGGTGGAAAACTATACGCTAGGGGGTTGTATGGTGTCAAGAGATTGAGGGGCCTTCAGCAAGAAGCTGGAGCCGAGTGACGAGGCAGGTGGGTGAATGGGTGGATGATGAAACAGGATAGCTGGGGGCGGGGGTGGGGGCAAGGAGCGAGGGCCGCTTGCATATAGGGTACATGGCGAGATCATGCAGGCGCACCCTACATGCAGTAGCCCTCGTCTGTCACACGCAGGTTGCATGCACACACGTCTCCATCCATCCCATCTCGTGCAGTGTGCGGTGTGTCGGGCCTGGACATATCACGTGGCCCTTTCCTTTCATTTTAATCATAGGCTACGCACTTGCTGCCGCTGCTCCCGCTCGCGCCCCCATGCCACCCCACTCAGTGTACGCTATGCCCAGCCTGGAGCTGTCGTGCCGACCATGTCACCTGCCCCACCACCTGTTGTTCATATCCTTAATACCAATGCTGGTCCCTCGCGCCCCCATTCCACCCCGCTCAGTGTGCGGCGTGTCCAGCTTGGAGCTGTCGTGGCGGCCCCCCACCAAGAACGCCGACCGCATCGAGCGCTACAAGCTCATGATCGCAACAGGCACCGGGGTGGTCAAGGACGTGTACCAGGTGGGGGCGAGGGAGGGTGAGGACTGAGGGGAGGGGTGAAGGTGCTGGTGTACACGCGGGGGAGGAGGGTGGGGCACAGGGGTGGTCAAGGACGTGTACCAGGTGGGGGCGAGGGAGGGGGGGTTAGGCGGGTTAGGAGGAGGGGGGAGGAAGAAGTTACTAAAGCGATTGTCTGTGGGGGAGGAGGGTGGGGCAGACGGGTGGTCAAGGACGTGTACCAAGTGAGGAGGGGCATGTGGGAGAGGGGTGAAGGTGCTGGTTGGAGGAGCATGGGGTGTGTGGGGAAGCATAGAAGATGTGGGTGTGGGTGTGGGTGTGGGTGCGGGAGGGGTGAAGGTGCTGGCATGTATGTGGCTGAAGAGAAGGGCGCACAAGGGTGGTCAAGGACGTGTACCAAGTGGGGCACATGTGGTGTAGGACGTGTGTAGACGGGCTGACAGGACTCTGGCACCGAACGTCTTCCGCACCGTGGCCCTTATCCCATGCATACATCCCGTGGGTCCCGTCCAATGTCATAAGCCACGTCCAGTCCCTCACCCCCGACACCGTAAGCTTCCTTGCTGTTCCCCCCTCCTCACCAGGGCCATTAGAACCGCTTCCGACCACGTGTGAGCTTGCTGTCGTACGCTAACGCCTGCTCCCTTGCCCCTCACCTCCCTCCCTTGTCACGCAGGGCCGCGAGCACCGCTTCCGCATCACCGGCCTCAAGCCCGCCACGGAGTACATCCTGTGCGTCAAGGCCATATACGACGACGGGTCCTTCCTGTGGAGCGAGAGCAAGGCATACCGCACCCTCACCTAGGGTGGAACTGTGCGTGTGCAGGCGGGGAGGGTGGAAGCGGCCCGTGGAGTGCGGGGGCACGGCATGCTGCATGCTCACCTAGAGAGTGGACCATGCGCGTGCGCGTGAAGCGCTGAAAGGGGGGGGGGGGCAGGAGCGCGGGGGCACAGTATGCCCTGGTATGCCGCAGGCTAGCTGGAGGGTGGACCTGCGTGCAGGCGGAGGGTTGAAGGGGGACCACGGGCACGGGGCCACGGGGCAGGATTCGACAGTCAGGGGGAGGCCAGGTGTTGTGTGAGTGGAACACGTGTTCAGAAGCGCCAGCGTGCATAACATGTTGCTCTTGCATTTTTTGGTACTGATCCTGTAACGTTGCTGTGTGCGGACGGCTGTAGTGTGTTAGGGGCCCCCTTGTGCCGTTCTGGCTGGGCAGGCTCCGAACCCCCATCTTCCACCCGCTGGCACACCTTCGCCACCATGGCATCCAGACTGCGCACATTGCGTATTTGGCACTCTGATGTCGTGTAAACATATAGTTGATATTCTCCTCTTAACTCTGGACCCCTCAGCAAACCCATGTTTCCAAGGGGGCCAAGACGGCCAGATCGTGCACCCGATGTGTGTGTGTGAGGGCACGACAACGGTGTTGGCACGTCACCTAAGCACGACTGAGATGCACAAGTCAGCTATCCTGCCAAAGGCCTGCGGTCATCATACCGGTACTTGTGCGGCAGTAGCGAGCTTTTGGGCTTTGGGAGGGCTGTCCCGTTGCCCTCTCGGGGTGGT
>VFQN01004527.1_pt1 | contig 18262 bp, 41 predicted proteins | sample 3512371 | NCBI WGS metagenome assembly VFQN01 (sample SAMN10412370, study PRJNA504923) | tailings metagenome | isolation source: Replicate 2 from Balatoc abandoned mine | place: Philippines: Itogon, Benguet | collected 2017-08-28 | reverse complement strand
GAGGACCTACCCGCAAAAAATAGGTCTCCGATAATCCCATAACCCTTCTCCTGAAAAAAAAAAAAAAAAAAAAAAGCAGATTGCAACCTCCCTGCAAGGGCTACAACCCTGGCGCCAAATGGTTCGGCCAGATGCGGCAACGTCCAGAGCCGTTCTTCCACCGTGCAATGGTATTACCGTACACATTCTCCTGCCAGGGCTGTATGAACCCGCAATGCGAGTACGCACTTAAGCTACGGATTCTTCGCGTGGACAGGGATGGACACTATTGCCGTTGTGGAAGGGGCGCCCAGGGGGCACGTGGACATGAGGTTTTGAGACTTGAGGCTACGCCGAAGGTTTACAGTTGCGGATGCAACGTGCACACTGCTACGAATGTGACAGTTGAAATGCCTGAGCCCTTGTCAATGCAACCCGGCTAAGCACAAAGCCGTAGAGCGGAATTTGGTCTTAGCCTATGAGCCTTTGTCTAGACCCTAGGTGGCTTCGGCGTCCAATGCCGCCACCCCTCCTGGTGGCCCCTGTTGCTCGCCTGACGTACCCCCCGTACACAGCAGTTGAGACGCCCAGCACAATCCGGTCCGGAATACGCCGCTTGTCAGTGCTACACCCTACCCACCACAGGACAAACAAAGCAGAAACCTGTCTCAGTTGGTCACTCCACGAGCCAGTACGTCAAAGGAGTTCACAGCCCGCCTTGTGCCATATGCAAACAGTGTACTCGGTGTGCAGCAACACACAATGCACAGTACTCAGAATCTGTCAGCAGGCAGTTACTCCAGCACACGTAAATGTCACTTCCACGCTGCTCGGTCCCCAACGTGGACACGCAGCTTTCCTAAACACATGCCAACAGTCGTTCCACCTATAGGCTCGCTGGCCCCCCATCACAGCGAGACTCTCCTGCAATGCCCGGACCACCCGAGTACACACTCCCTCACCACACAACTCGGCCCGCGAACGCACTCAGCACATACCGTGTCGCATACCCAAGTCACTCCGGATGCCTCACGTCCTTCCTGGATCTCCGAAATCCCAACCAGCCCCCGCTTCCCGCTGACGCCCTTGCGCTGCCGGCTCCCCAAGGTCACCGCCTCCCTGCCTCTCACGGCCCCACCCTTCTCAGGGCAGCTCCGCCAGCGTCACCTGCTTGTGGCACTCACCTCCCAGGGCCCCTATCCTCCACACCGCCTCAATGCTACTGTGGACCCAGGACAGATCCGCCGTCGCTTCCCGTGTGTCGCACTTGGGCCATTTTGAGTCTGCACCCCACCCCCACGCTGCACCAGCAGCTGCCGCTTCAGAACAGCTCCGCCAGCGTGCACCTCACGCCGCCTCCCCCCACGCGCTCCAGCGTGTCAATGGGCGCGTGCACGATGTCGGCGCAGTGGCGGCGGATCGCGCGCCGCTGGTCCTCCCTGAACGCGTTGTACGCCTGCGGGGAGTCGCAGTACAGAAGTAGACGCCGTGTCAGCAACAACATCAAGTAGCTGCGCCTGCTTTGGGGCCGAGTCTATCACAGCAATGTGAGCAAGAACTTCACCAAGTGCGTCGCATGCCCAAAGGCTCTCTTGGCAGTCCAGTTCGCAATCTGCCCTCGGCGCCCCCCCCTCCCCCCAGTCCCGCCCCCTCCCCCCACCTGCGTGCTCATGGCCATGACGGGCAGCCCCCTGCCGTCCTGCAGCTCCAGCGCGTTGCCGCACAGCGCGTCCATCTGGGCCAGGCTGATCTCAACCACCTCGTGCGTGCGGCGCAGGGAGGACTGGCGGGGTGGGGGAGGGAGGGGGAGGGACAGCATGGGGGCGAACGTGACAGGTGCAGGCGGGTTTGAACATGCGGGTGGAGTATGCGAGCAGCAAGCAGCTGTGTGGAGCACTTGCAAGAGCAGTACAGTGGAATGGGCAGGCGGTCCAGGCACGGACGTCAAATATCGGGTTAGCTGTGAGGTCATGGGAGCAACGGGCTTGAATGGCGTTGACTGCGTGCCGGCACAGTAAACGAGTTGGCAGGGCACAGCAAGCCAGCAGGAGGGAAATCACCACAGCGAAAGCAAACCCAGCAGCCCTGTCGTCTCAACGGTTGCGTTTCACGCACAGCCCCTGCCCCGAACGCCCCAGCCCCAGCGCCGACCACCCACCAGCAGGTGCTGTCGCTCCTTGGCGTCCCTGACGCTGTCGGCGCACACGATGGCCACCCCTGTGCCCACCGCCATCATCACGTTGGTGTGGTACACGGACTTGCCGCGGAGGTCGGTGGACCTTTTGGTCAAGTGAGGGGGGACGGCAAGGCAGGAGGTGAATCGGGGCACCACAGCGCCTTTGGCCTGCTAGCGGCCAGTATGACGCATTCAAGTATGACGCATTCAAGAAGGACTTTCTGCTTACGGCGGCTCAGGGGGCGTCATGCTGCGGTGACTTCACCGCCCACCCCCAAGCCACGCTCCAGCTCTAGCATTCCCCACCCTACCGCCGCCAGCTGCGCCTACCCCTCGAGCTCCCGCTATGCACTTCAACATGCACGTGCAGCGGCCCTTACAGTCCTCAGCTGGATACGCAGGCCTATCTCGCCGGCCCCATTGCACTCTCCCGCCTGCACCGCCTCCCCCACCTGAAGGCCACCAGCTCCCTGTACCCCATGCGCTGCGTCCACTCCTCCGCCAGGCTGCGGTCCGCCCGCTCGCTGACGTCCACGTACACCACGCCGTTGATGCGGTCCAGCACCAGCACGCCTGGTACGCGGGGCCGTGGGGTAGACACAGAGGTCAAAAAGGCTGAAAGGACGGGGGTGCTGGGCGTGGAACATGGGTGCGGCGTAGAGGAGAAGTGCTAGGTGCACGCCCACCATCAGGGTACTACATGTACCGATGAGGCACATGTACCACGGCCCGACGATGCAGGCACACGCCTGTGGCTTGCAACCCGCTAGCTGGCCGTGATAGGCACGATGTAACCCGAAACGCGTAGGGACGCCACCATACAGTCAAGCTGGGGCCCTCTTCCGGCCCTTACTCCTGGCTCACCCGTGCCCTCGAAGTACTTCTTGCCGGCCTCGTGGCCCGTCATGTCGTACACCGCGTTGTAGCCCTTGGCGCGGAGCACCTGGGGGGCACAAGGGGATCGAGGGTTTTGGCAAAAAATGCATGCAGCGTTTGCCACGTGCGAGGGCACACCCAGTCATCACAAGCAACACAACCACACTGCTGTATCGCGTAGACATCGCGGCGAATACAAGGACTCCATTGAGGTGCGCCTCACCGTTTACCAGCACGGAACACGTGACCATGACGGAGGTACGGATGCACTCGGGGCCTCGGCCTCGGCCTTAGCCTCAGCCAGGCAACCCATTTCCGTCTTCCGCCCACTGCCCACCCTCCCATCCCCGCCCACCCACCCTTATGATGTCGTCCCTGCGCTCCGCCGCCCTGTTGGGGCACTTCATGGGGTACAGCACCATGCTGCGCTGCGCCACGCCGCCCGCCGCCTCGCCCGCGGGGTGCGTGGAGAACCAGTTGTTGGGGAAGCACGCGTCGGGCGTGCCGTGCGACAGGCTGTGCTCAAACAGGTTAACCTGGGCGACGGGGCCGGCAGGGGACGACAACGCGTGGTCAAGCGGCATACTGAGACGGCAAAGCGGCCAGGTACCGTAACCATGCGGCCACTTGGGTAAGCGCGCTCTGTGTTGCAAAGCGCATCTACTAAGAGGATACAAGCGGCAGGGGCGGCATACTAGTAGCCTGCATGGTCCCTTCCCCTCTGTGCCAGAACCCACCTTGACGCCCGCCACCTCCGTGAGCTGGTGGTGTAGCGCCGCGAACTCCCTCAGCACCTGCTTGGTCAGCTCGTTGCCCTCGCCCGGCTTCTGGGCCGCGTGCATAAAGCTGTTGTCCTGGGGGAGGAGGGGAGGGCATCGTGCGCCGCAAGCTGCGTCAGCGCAGGGTGCCAGGGGAGCCTGGGCGGCGGTGAAGGGCGGAAGCCCAACAGCATACGGCACCGACAGAGACTTTCAACTCCACCTCCGCCGGTGCGGCCCACATCCAGCCGGCTGCCACGGTTCCCTGTTCCCCGCACCTGCGCCGCCTGCTCGTTGAAGCCGAAGGCGGTGGGCGCCACCATGAGCACCTCGTTGGTGGACTGGCGGATGCCCTGCGGTCGCGTGTCGGGGGAGGGGAAAAAGGTGGTGGGCGCACGGCAAGCGGAACACGGCAAGTGAAAGGGCCGTCGCCGCAGTCCCACTGGACGCCGGGCATGCAGGGGAGAACCACAAATCGATGGGCGATACTTGCCTCAGCCGTGACCGTCCACCTTAGGTACGAATTCCCAACATCCGTACGTCCAAGCTCCCACACGCCCTGCTGATACCGGCTCCCATGTTCGGCTGGCATACTCGTGCATGCCTTAGCCCAGGCCATGACTCACATCGCCGTCAACCGTGTTCGCACCGCACTCGCCCCACCAACACCCATCCACTTAGGGTTTCCCCACCAACTTTCTCCCCCCCCCCACCACCCAAGCCGTCGCGCACCTTGGTTGCCCCCACCACGGGCGTTGCCTGCGCCAGCCCCGCCGCCGCCACGTCGGGCACCAGCGCCACGCGGCGCCGCAGCTGCCCCCCCAGGTAGGACAGCAGGTCGCGCGCCACGGAGTAGGGGCCGGGGTCCAGCGCGTAGGAGCCCTGGCGGGGACATGGGTAAGGGCACGAGCGCAAGGAAGGCAAAGGGGTCATAAAAGTGGAGCACATCGGAATGAGGCGCTGTGCGTCGTCACTTGTACCCGACGTATCAAGGGAGCGCAGAGTGGCTGCACGGTCCCTGGCCGTTGCTGTCAACGAAGTTTGCATGCCCCTCTGCGGCCCACCTGCTGCGTGAGCGTGTAGCAGTCCACCACGGCACGCGCCTCGGGCTGCGAGGCCAGGCTGGAGGCGGCGGCCACGGCGGTGGGGCCCAGCGGCTTCAGCAGCTGTGGGGGGCGAGGGGGAGGGGGAGGCGTGTGAGTTATTGCCGGTCTTGAGCACGGTGGGGCAAGTTACTGGTCTTGCGGTAGGTTAGTAGCCATGAACAGTGAAGGGTATGGAAAGCCAAGCGAGGACGCCGGGTGCAAGGGTTGGATGCACCAGGTCGACCAGTTTGCTTCCCGGGGTACACGTCCTGTGCGACCCCGCCAACCGCAACGCACCTTGGACAAGGGGCGCTGCTTCTCATCGAAGGAGGCAAAGCAGTCACGCACCACGGACACCTGCTGAGGCAGCGAGGAGGTGCCTGGAGGAGGGGGAGGGGAAAGGGGAAATGAACGTGAATTGGAGCGATCGGGTCAGGGCGTCCTATGGGCAAAGCAGGTTACGCAATTTTATGCGGAGCAACTCCCCCAGCCGCCCGGTGTGCCGCCGTCGGCGCCAACAGTTTTGGGGAAGTACCGGAATGACCAGAAGGAAACGCAAAATATTGCATTTTTACATGATGACAAGCCCCCACAACTGGACACTAAGGCATTTCGGTTGCGGTTTGCGCGCCAGCGTACCAGCAGCGGCCTTGACCTCGTCAGCGCTCAGGGTCGCAGCGGCTCCCCACGGCCGCGACGGCAGGCGCAGCAGCAGTGGGGTATCGCTGCCCCCAAGGCTTAGAGCCTCCAGGGCGGCAGCTACAAGGCCAAAACAGGGCAGCTGCTCAGCCAACAGAGCATGCAGCCATGTCGCCAACGTCACGTCTCAGCTCAGGCCATGCAGATCTAGTTCAGCATCTGTTCATATGCACTGTATTGTATGCCGCAGGGCATGCAGTGCTTAATCCTCCCACCTGAGCTTGAGAGCGTCCGGACAAAGGCGCTGAAGGTTACACCCGCGCGCACCGGCGCCGCGAACAGGGGAGACGTGTATCCCAACATGGACTCCTAGTTGTTGTAGGTGATAGTCAACAGGGCTAGTATGTCGGTGTGCTACCTCTTTCTGGCCTCGTTGCGCGCGCTCTGGCCTTTGTTCACCAACGGCACAGAAGAGGGTGAAGAGAAGCAGGCCAGGAGTATGACCACCTTGCAAACCAATTACTAATGATATATGCGCGTAATTGACGACCCAGAAGCGCGCTGCAACACCCCCACGTGCATCCGACAAAATGCCATGCGCCTGAGTGTGACTGATTCTTGCGGTGACCTTTTTTGGGTCGACACCTCGAGAACCTGAATTCACGTCAAGCATACGGCTGCACTGTACCAGTCCAGTTTCTTCACTGCTTCTCCAACATGACTTGTCAGGTAACCCAGGAAAAGGCGTCCTTGCACACATGATCCTATTTGCTAGGTACACCCTTCACACGTTCAACCTGTTGCATGCAAAGATAGGTTTAAGGTTGCAAAGCGATCAGTTTGTCGGGGCCTGTCAACCAAGTCCCGGCACCGATCCTATCTGCGCAGAGCCTGACAGCAGCGGCGGCAGCCCTCTTATCTCAACCATCGACGCCAGCTCGTCGCCTACACACAGCAGCAGCAGCTGCTGCAGCAGTGCAGCTAAGCTTGATCGCGGGCTGCATCGAGGCAGCCCCGCCGTGCACCCGGTCCGGCCATCCAAGCCGGAGTCCGCGCGATAACGCCACCCCTGCAGCTCCCCCTCCCGCTCCACACAGCTCCCTGCCACCCGCAAACGCCTCTCAGACCTCTTTATCCCGCTCACACCCATCCAGCCTGCACCTTCCGAGGGGAGTGCCAGTACCCTTCGCTGCTACCCCACTCCAGCATGCAGCCCGGCCCAACGCCCACCACCGCACCGTCTCCACCTCTGCCTTCACCTCAGACAGCGCAGGCCCAGGGCCTGGTGCGGGCACGGGCACGGGTGTGGGCGGTGGTCCCGGCCCGGGCCAGGGCGAGGTGCGGCTGTCCCTGGGGGATGCTCTGAACCGGCTGGTGGACGCCGCTGTGGAGAAGGTGGAGGCGGGGGAGATGGGCGAGGCGGTGGCGCTGCTCAAGGAGGGGCTCAACACCTTCGAGCCCATGTTCCCCAACAGGTGGGTTGATAGGTGGCTGGAAGGGGGCGAGCAGCGACCGCGCACGCGCGGGGCGTGAGCAGGCGTGTGTCCGCTAGGGAGCGCTCGAGGGCAGTGGCCACGGGATCGTGCGAGCATGTAGGACGTAGCGTTGCAAATCAATGACCTACACAACGGAGAACGTACAACGTGCCGGTAGACATCCTGCTCTCGGGCGGGCGCGTGTTGCCGCTCTGTAGTGATGGCCTCCCTCCCTCACACGCCCCCAGCCCCGAGCTGGGCGAGCTGCACAACCAGGTGTCGCTGCTGCTGCTGTTCGAGAACAAGCCTGAAGAGGCGGCGCACCACGCGCAGGTGAGGGTGTTGCCGCACATGTGGGGTGGGTGCAGGGCCACACACTTTGGGAACGGGGCAGCATACAGGTGGTGAGGGTGCTGAACCGTGGCTTTGGAACCAAAAACGAGGCATGCAGCCTCTCCGCATCAGCCTTTCAGCTCTGCAATCACCCAGCGGCGCTTACCTACCTGCCCGCTTGCCTGTTCGCTGCCCTGTCGCCCCCGCCTGCTTTTAACAGGTCAGCCTGGACGCCACGCGGCGCCACTTCGGCTCCAGCAGCGTGCTGACAGCACACCGCCTGCTGCGGCTGGGGGTGGCGCGCTTCGCGCAGGGCAGGATGGCGGGTGCGTGGCGGGGCGTGCAAGGCTGCAGGAGCAGGAGTGGGGGGGGGGGCGGGAGCGTGGTGTGGGGGTGCGCTTTGGCTCCTGGGACGGTGAGATCAGTGGTAGGTGCACGGGGGACGGAAGGTCACCGCCGTACGTACCAGTCGGGCATCGCATCCACTGACGCACCCGAGGCTTACTCTGAGGCCGTCACGGTCACCGCGATCACCGCCCGCAGACGCTGCCGGGCTGCTGCGTGAGGCGTACGACATCCTGTCCGGCGGCGCGCAGGGCGGGGCGGCGGGTGCGGGGACCGGCGGCGACCCCGGCCCGCGCGCCGAGGCTGGGCTGTACCTGGACTGCGTGGCGCTGGCGCACGTGCGGGACGCGGGAGGCGTGGCGGAGCTGCAGGGCAGCTTCATGGGCCACGTGCGGGCGCTCAAGGTGGGCGGGTGGGGGCGGGGGGACATGTGCGTGAGCGCTTGATTATCTTCTTGCGCGGCCGAGCGCGCTTATTCATCTTCTCGCGCAACGCTGTTCATAGATCCAGCGACCGAAAACAGCAACAGCAAAAGCGCGCACGGACGAAGCTGTGGGGCTGGGAGAGGCAGAGGGGCATGTGTGGGGCCGGGTATGGGAGGGAAAAGAAGTTACTAAAGTAAATAGTACTGAAAAGCTCCACGTGTCGCAATGAAAGTTTGACCCGCGATGGCGTCCGCGTTGTCGTGCGCCATGGGGAGGGGGGGGGGCGGAGGGCCATGGAAGCGGGGCATGTTATAGATGCGTGGGGTCACAGGTGGGAGGGTATCATATCCAGAGAGTCAGGGAGGGGCGGCTTGAGTAGGGGCAGAACGTGTAGACGTGTAGGTAATACGCTGTGTGACGCGAGTGTGGGTGTCTAGGAGGCCTACAGGCTTGCCAACGCTCCGGGAGGAGAAGCACGCGCAGCGTAACGCGCTGCACATCCCATGCTCGCCGGTACCCTTGACCATGCCGCGCCTTAGCCCTTCGTGTTGCTGCTCCGCGCCTCCCTATCATATCCCCCTCAGGAGTGCTACGGCCCCGACTCCATGATCCTGTCGCTGGCGCTGGCGCAGCACTCCCGGCTGGTGCACGGGGCGCTGGAGGCGCAGGGCGGCACGGAGTTCGGCGTGGGGGAGGCGCTGCTCAAGCAGCACGTGGCGGCGCTGGAGCTGGTGGGGACAAGGGGCGGAAGGGGGGAGGAGTGCTTTGGGGGTAAGAAAGGTGCACAAAGGCGAGAGCAGAGTGCGGTTTGCACGCGGGCGTGTTGGAGCTGGTGGGACGGGGAATGGGTGAGCTGGGGGCATGCCAAGGGCCGGACCGGGACCACATCTCCCAACCAAAGGCTATACCTACTGACAATTACAGGAGCTGAACTCCTTGCTGCCCACATTCGCCGAAATACCCGCGCACGCCACCGAATCACTCAACCCCTCACCCCAAGGCTTCGTCCTCAAACCCAACCCACTCCCGTAAGCAATTACTCCATGGCCACAGGCACGGTGTTCTGCAGACCGCGCCTGCCTCCGTGCCGCCACGCCCTTTCGCAGGTTGGCGGCTCCGACAGCGAGGACGCGGCCGTGGCCCGCTACAAGCTGGGCACGTGGTACTACGCGCACGACATGCTGCAGGACGCGGGGGCGGCGGTGCGGCAGGCGGCCACAGCCATGCGGGCGCACTACCCGGAGGAGCACGACATGGTGGGGGCGGAGGCGGGAGGGGAAAGGCGGGCAGCGCGAGGAAAGAGTGGAACGCGCCAGGGAACCGCGTGCACTGAGGCCTGCCCATAGAGTGCGCGTCACCAGTAGCGGGGCGGAGGGCAGGGGCAGGTGGCCGGTGCGGTAGGGTCTGTAGTAGTTATGGTGTTCAACCTCTGTAGGGGCGGACGGTATGCTGGAGCGCTGTGCGTGTGCGGTTTCAGTATCTGCTAAGAGGAGCCTTTGCGTAACCGTTAGGTAGGTAACTACGGCTGTGAAGTATGCGTTAGAGTGCCCAGTGCGGCGGCCACGTGAACTGCTCACAAACCATGTCCCCCGTGCTCCCTTCCTCTCCCCTGGACTCTGCCCCTTACCCCCCAGATCGTGCTGTGCAAGCACCGCATGGGCATGGTGTGTGCGGCGCAGGGCGACCACCGCTCCGCCTCGCAGCTGCTGGCGCTCAGCCGGGAGCACTTTGGGCGCGAGGGCGGGCAGGCCATGCTGGCCAAGGAGGCCGAGATCGGACTGGCCATGGCAAAGTGAGGCTGGAGTGGGGTGTGTGGTGCGGGTAGCCGGGCGGGAGAGTGCGACGGGGTGTCCAGATTGTGGACAGACGACGTTGTGGCATGGCGGCGGGCCGCGGGACGGCAAGCATGCGAGTTCACCGTCATGAGAAATCCGTTCCGTGCACCCCTTTTGGTACCCACTGCAATGGGACCATTGCACTTGGAGAGCAGTCCACGGCCAGCTGGTAGTGCTGCTTGCTGTCAGTGGGCATAGCGCCGGTTCCTGCAGAAAGTCAGTCCCACATTGCACTTCATGACTGCGGCCGCCGCCCGGTATGCCTAGTAAGTTGGGAACGTCCTTAGACCCTGCCTCAGCTGGTGCTTCCCCTTCCCGGCCCAGGTTCTGCGCGGTGGACCCCGCGAGTCTGTCCCCCTCTTATCGCCTACACCCTCCTCTGTGCTTGTTCTCCCTCCTCTCCGCTCCTATCCCACAGGTTCCGCGCGGTTGACCCCGTTCGCGAGAGCTCCGCCCGCCGCGCCCAGCTGCAGGGCGAGGCGCTGGAGGAGGTGCGGCGCGGCGTGGAGGAGCTGGCGGCCGCCATAGGGCACGGCCACATGCTGGTGCAGGGGGCGACACGGTACTACGGCCAGCTGAGCAAGCTGGTGCGGTAGTGGGGGGAGCGGGCAGGCGGACGAGGGGACGACGGTGGCGGCAGAGGTGGGCGGCCGGGGAAGGAGGGCGGAGGGGCGGGGTTGTGGTAAGGGTTGTGTTGGTTGGAGTGGTATGCGCCGTGTTGGTTAAGCAGGGCGTTGCGGTGGGTTCTGGCGTATCAAGGCATACGGGCGCTATGTGCATTACGGTACCCTGCAAAAGAGGGAAGACGAGGAAGAGACGTGTATTTTGAGTGGACAATGTAAGTACCTGCTCCAGGTGTGCATTCGCCTGTTTTACATGCAACAGCAATACTGATCAAGCATGCACGGACTCGAGGCGAAGCAAGGCGTGGGCGGGTCCAGGGCGCAGGAGACCTCCCGTGCTTGGACAGGGGAGCCCTCAACACTCGCAGGCTGGAACGCAAGCTCGTGAGCAGCCCGACAACATCTGGGAATAACGTTGTGCTATGGGGTGTTCCACCTTCCGGAAACGTCCACCCTGACAAGACAGGAAGCACATCGTCCAGGGGATCTTGCGAGTGACTGGAGGGAGTGCAGCAAGAACATAGTTAAATATCATAACAGATCCCCTGAAGCTGTGTATCCTTCAACTCGGCAGTGAGGGGCACGGTGGCGGGATGGATGCAGGGAGTGACGAGAGGCAGGTGCCAATTTATAAGGTCGCGAGCAGGCAAGGCCTTACTCATAGTGTCGCAGCGGAACTGCATATAGTACTTATTGGTTTAGCTTATTAACTACCACCACAGCAATCTTTTGGGTTCCTCGTGGCTTAGTGGCAGTCTTTGGCATCTGCACCTGATACGTTTCGACCCGCCTTCAAGAATGGCCGACGCGGGCCCCTCTAGTGCTGCGGCTGCAGATGCCGGGTAGGCAGACTACTGAAGGTTGAAGCAGCGCTTTTCAGGCCCAGATCTGGCGCGCCAACAACCCTCATTGGGAACCTCTTCGCAGGAAGAAGGAGAAGAAGGATTTCAGCACAGCTATTATGGAGCGCAAGAAGAGTCCTAACCGTCTGATTGTCGAGGAGGCCGTGAATGACGACAACTCGGTGGTTGCCCTCCACCCGAAGACGATGGAGAAGCTGCAGCTGTTCCGCGGCGACACTGTGCTGCTAAAGGTGCGTGGCTTGGGTGACTCAGTGCTGCTCGCATCCCGTGATGGCCCGCTCACCACGCTGGGTACTGTTTGCAGGGCAAGAAGCGCAAGGACACGGTGTGCATTGTGCTGTCCGATGACACCGTCGATGAGAACAAGATCCGTATGAACAAGGTGGTGCGCAAGAACCTGCGCGTGCGCCTGGCCGACATCGTGTCTGTGCACCAGGTACGTGCTTTACGTCGGTTAAATCCACGGAGGGGCCAGGTGGCAGAGTGGGGATAACTAGGCATGCTCCCTGGGTTACACATGTCCCACGGCCCGTCCAAGCCTGCTGTCCGCCAACCTTACTGCCCCCCTACACGACATCGACTTTTGCGGCCTCTTTCATGTATGTAGTGCACGGACGTCAAGTACGGCAAGCGCATCCATGTGCTGCCCATCGACGACACCATCGAGGGCATCACCGGCAACCTGTTCGACGCCTACCTGAAGCCCTACTTCCTGGAGGCGTACCGCCCCGTGCGCAAGGTGCGCAGCCTATGACAGCCTCCTCTTGCGGTTTATGTCCACCTGCCCGTGCACTGCCTTTCCCCTGCCGCACAAGGACCCCACGGCAAGGCGCCCAACCTCGCAAACGTTAGGCGCCGCTGCGGCAGTACCAGGTTTGCCCCTTGGGAAGATGCTATTCCCCAGTATAAAGGAGATTGACACGCAGCGTACACCTACACCAACTATTGTGCGCACGGCCACGAGAAGGCCTTGTCGTGGCGTACTCCAAGCCCACCTGCACTGTGCACACACAGCAACGCCCTACACCACCTCGCCGTGGCTGCTGCTTCTTGGACGACACGGCCACGGACCCTTACTTGGCCGCGGCGTCTCCAAACTCCGGCCTGCCTCTCTTGCTGGCCTGCACCAACACGCTGTCTGCCTGCCAATTGCAGGGCGACACCTTCCTGGCGCGCGGCGGCATGCGCAGCGTGGAGTTCAAGGTGGTGGAGACGGACCCCGCGGAGTACTGCATCGTGGCTCCCGACACGGAGATCTTCTGCGAGGGGGAGCCCATCAAGCGCGAGGACGAGGAGAAGCTGGACGAGGTGGGGAGGAGGGCTGGGTGCACCATGTGTGTGTAGGTTTATGGAATAAGGGCGGGACAGGGTATGCGGCCTGGGAGGTGTTGAGGCAAGCTGGGAGACGAGGGCGAGCGCGGGCGCCAGGGATCCGTGGGGACTGCGGCCGCCCACCGCCCAAGCGTGGAGCAGGGAGGGAAGGAGCGGAGTGTGAGAGACAGCTGGAGGGCTCCATGCGGCTCCTCGGAGCGAGTCGATACGCAAAGCGAATGCGGGGCGCCTGAGTGTGCACACGTGGGTGGCTGCGGCGCACTGATGCGAGCTTGCCGCGGAAGCAAGCAGGGCTGCACAGGGTCGGAGCGGGGGTGACAGCCAAGCATGGTCGTGGGAGGGCTCGGCCGCAGCCGCCAATGGGTCGTGCCAACCTGGCGCTAACGGCGGAGGGGTTTGCGGACACCAGTGCGACTAAGGACGAGAGTAACTGCCGGGCTGACCTGGCAGCGCCGGCCATGCGGCGCACTCTCAAGGGTTTGTGCTCTGTCGCGCATGGGGCGAGGGCCGTGGCACATGCGCGCATGGGGGGGGGGCGCCGAAGGGGATACGATGGGCCGCTGGCCTGCGCCGATGTGTATTTTGTTTTGGTTTCCGGGGGCGTCAGACCCCCACGCCGCAAACGCTGGAGGTTTGATAACCCTAACTGTGGTGTTGGCCCCGTTGCGTCGTTCACCGCAACAGGTGGGCTACGACGACATTGGCGGTGTGCGCAAGCAGCTGGCGCAGATCCGCGAGCTGGTGGAGCTGCCGCTGCGCCACCCGCAGCTGTTCAAGACCATCGGTGTCAAGCCGCCCAAGGGCATTCTGCTGTACGGTGAGACCGATTCTTAGACGGGGCATACATGTGGGTCAACAGCCGCACAGACCCAGCACAATTTCCGTGGCTGCAGTTAAAACAGGGGTGACAGGGATTGGTGTATGCCAGTCGTGCGTCTTAGTAACACGTCAAGGCAGTTGACCGTCCGCCAACTGCTGACGGCGCTCTGTTCTGTACTGCCTCTGCCGCCGCGCTCCCCGCCTGTCAGGCCCTCCCGGCAGCGGCAAGACGCTGATTGCCCGCGCCGTGGCCAACGAGACTGGCGCGTTCTTCGTGGTGGTCAACGGCCCGGAGATCATGTCCAAGCTGGCGGGAGAGTCGGAGAGCAACCTGCGCAAGGTGGGCCTGGCGCTAACGGCAGGGGCGGGCCGCAGAACGGGGAGTGTTGTATGGCAAGACGGTCCGTATCGGGGACAGCAAGCTGCTCCTTCACCGGATGGGTGGAAGGCGGTGGGATACTTGGCGGGCAAAAGGGTTGGGGTAAGAGCGAATCAGCAACGGATCTGCACCATTACTGCGGGTGCAGCGTCGAGGAACGGTGTTTGATGGCTCCAGAGGAGGGCACGGGGACAAGGGGGCTGTGTTGATCGGGGACGTGTTGCAAGGCTGTGCGGCTGGGCAGCGGCAGTGGGGTTGCGACCGAGAGGGTTACCCACGTGGCAAACAACGACCCTGTGCCAGTGCCTGTGGCTGGTGGCCGGCAAGCAGGTGGCGTGGCTAAGACTGACCCGTTGACTAGCATGCTCGGTGGTGTTCTCGGGAGTCCGCGTACGAGCAATGGCACGGCTTTGTGCCCTGCATCAACCACCACAACCCCACTCACCTGCACCCTACCTGTCCCCGCCAGGTTTTCCAAGAGGCGGAGAAGAACGCCCCCTCCATCATCTTCATTGACGAGGTGGACTCCATCGCGCCCAAGCGCGACAAGACGCAGGGCGAGGTGGAGCGGCGCATCGTTTCGCAGCTGCTGACGCTGATGGACGGCCTCAAGAGCCGCGCGCACGTCATTGTCATCGCCGCCACCAACCGCCCCAACTCGATCGACGCCGCGCTGCGCCGCTTCGGCCGCTTCGACCGTGAGATCGATATCGGTGTGCCGGATGAGACCGGCCGCCTGGAGGTCATGCGGTGAGCAGTGTAGGGGATGTGGAGCGGTGGGCGTGGGCTAGGGTATGGTTGGCAGGTCCCAGTAAGCGGGATGACGGGGCGCCGGGAGGCCGTATAGTCAGCCGCAGGGGTCCGGAGACGGGCATCAAGGACCAGCAGGAGGTCGAGCTGCTACCGGCTGAGCGGTGACGAGGTAGACAGCGGGGAAGGTGCTTTGCCCACCCATCCTGGTGCAGACACGGAGAAGAACGTTGCGCGGGTTCTTACGACCCCACATGCGCCTAAGGGTGCCCTTCGCTTGTGTCCTTGCAGCATCCACACCAAGAACATGAAGCTGGACGAGGACGTGAACCTGGAGGCCATCTCGCGCGACACGCACGGCTACGTGGGCGCCGACCTGGCGGCGCTGTGCACGGAGGCGGCGCTGCAGTGCATCCGCGAGAAGATGGACGTGATCGACCTGGAGGACGAGCAGATCGACGCCGAGGTGCTCAACTCCATGGCCGTCACGCAGGTGGGGGTACTATGGGAAGGCTGAGGTCGGAGGGCGGCGTCAAAGCAATGAAAGCCAATCCCGAAGCGCAGCACAGCGGCACTTTTGACTGAAAACTGACAAATATCGGAATTCCGGCAGCACTGAGAACCGTAACTAATGACGCCAACTGTGCTTGCCCTGCCCCCGCCTCCGCCTTCCAGGACCACTTCAAGACGGCGCTGGGCATGTCCAACCCCTCGGCGCTGCGCGAGACGGTGGTGGAGGTGCCCAACGTGTCGTGGGACGCCATTGGCGGCCTGGAGAACGTCAAGCGCGAGCTGCAGGAGCTCATCCAGTACCCCGTGGAGCACCCGGAGAAGTTCGAGAAGTTCGGCATGTCGCCGTCCAAGGGTGTGCTGTTCTACGGCCCGCCCGGGTGCGGCAAGACGCTGCTGGCCAAGGTGGGGGAGGGGTGTGGGGTCGGCAAAACGAGGCTGTCGTGCACCATAAACTGACATGGCCTCCGGGAAAGGGGCCACAGGACCACCGAAAGCGGCTGGTCAAGGCGGCGACTGGATACGTCGTGCAGATGCGGTTTCGTTGGCGCTTGGCTGCAAGCGGCGGTCAGCCTGCCTCAGGAGCTATCTGTTTGGCAGGAAAAACCTTTGGAATGGCACAAAAACACAGGAGCATCGCCGCTTTCGTGGTGGTTAACCGGACCACACTGCACCTCCCACGCGCAGGCCATCGCCAACGAGTGCCAGGCCAACTTCATCTCCGTCAAGGGGCCCGAGCTGCTGACGATGTGGTTCGGCGAGTCGGAGGCCAACGTGCGCGAGATCTTCGACAAGGCGCGCGGCTCCGCGCCCTGCGTGCTCTTCTTCGACGAGCTCGACTCCATTGCCGTGCAGCGCGGCTCCAGCGCGGGCGATGCCGGCGGCGCTGCTGACCGTGTGCTGAACCAGCTGCTGACGGAGATGGACGGCATGAACTCAAAGAAGACCGTGTTCATCATCGGCGCCACCAACAGGTCGGTTCATGCTGCGGACGGCCCCGTGTTGGGCGTATGCCCGGAATCTGCAAGCTTTCGCGGCGGCTGTGGGGCTGAGGCCGCTGGAGGGCCATCATGAGGCACAGTGTTCCTGCAACAGCCTGCAAAACGCTGGAACGTACCCACACTAGCAGCAGCACGGGGCACACCAGCAACAGGCCGCAGCTGACCGTGCGACCATGAGGCACCCTGTGACCTCGCCACCATCCTCATCCTTGTCCCCTCCAGGCCCGACATCATCGACCCCGCGCTGCTGCGCCCCGGCCGCCTGGACCAGCTCATCTACATCCCGCTGCCCGACGAGAAGTCGCGGCTGCAGATCTTCAAGGCCTGCCTGCGCAAGTCGCCCATCGCGCCCGACGTGGACTACGACACGCTGGTCAAGTTCACGCACGGCTTCAGCGGCGCCGATATCACCGAGATCTGCCAGCGCGCCTGCAAGAGCGCCATCCGCGAGGACATCGAGAAGGTGGGCCTTGGCCGTGGCTATGCGCACCTGGCGTTGTGCTGGCCTTGCACGGAACTCTCTGACAGTGACTTTCGCTGTATGTGAACCTGCCCTCCATGCTAAGCGACTGTCCCTTTCTCTGATAGCGAAACTGGCTAGCAACGTGCCGCCGTACCCGGGCCGTACCGCAGAATATCGAGCGCGAGCGCCGGCGAGCAGAGAACCCGGACGCCATGATGGAGGACGAGCCGGACCCCGTGCCCTGCATCACCAAGGCGCACTTCGAGGAGGCCATGAAGTACGCCCGCCGCTCCGTGTCGGACGCAGACATCCGCAAATACCAGGCGTTCGCGCAGACGCTGCAGCAGAGCCGCGGCTTCGGGTCGGACTTCCGCTTCCCAGACGGGCCCGGCGGCGGCGCTGCGGGCGGCGGCGCTCCCGCGGCGGCGGCTGGCGCGGCGCCAGCGTTCACCGCCAGCGCGGCCGTTGCGGACGACGACGACCTGTACAACTAGATGGATTGTTAGGGCTAGAATGCAACAGAGCGGGCTGTGGGCTACATATTGTGGCAGGGGATGGAGGCCGCTAACGGCTGTTGGGTGCTGCGGGTGAAGCAGCTTGGGGCAGGAGCGGTGGAGGTGGATCCAGCGGAGCTCGTGCGGCGAGTGGCACCTAGTGCCCGTTGGCGTTTGCCGCTGGTGCTTGGTACCGGGGCAGTTTTGTACTAGGTTGGGTGCGGGTGTGGAGCGGACGGCTGGCGCTTTGAAGGCGCTGGCCGCGTGGGCGGCTGGTGTAATGCGCCTCCGCCGGCTTGCACACCCCCGCGCATCTTTTTCGTTGTCGGTTTCTTACCACCTGCATGTCCATCCTGCAAGACATCGCACGGCACTGACATGACTTCTGTTTCTGTGACCTGTTCTGTTACCACGACATGGCTGGAACTGAAGACCTACAGGACCTGAAGTGCTGACGCTGTCGGCAGCTGGGGGCTCAATGCCTGAGCAGCGCAGGTTGGCTGTGAGGCGCGCCCATGTGATGTGCCTGGACATGATCACACTGAATGGTGGCGATGGCTCTTTTGTGCATATGTAAACGCTGTAAAGTCCTGTCTTATTATGCTGGTCCAGTTTGGAGGGGAGCAGGTCATCCGACGCCTGGAACAAGGGGTAAACAGGGGTTTGACGGTGCAGATTGGTATTACCACCTTTCTCTGGAAGCTTCCCTTCATAGATTGGGTGAAGGCAATTAAGCACTTAGGCAAGTCTCTTACACATACAACAGAGCCGCCCACATATTGGCTGCCAACAGTACCACAGACATGCGCAAAATATGACGATATGCACTGACGCACAAAGGCCACAAGGCAACTCAACAACATACTCGTTGGGAAGCACCCTAGCTAGCTACAGCACCCCTCTACTCCTAGGGAGCAATACGCCCATACTAAGCCCTAAAACAAAACACGCAGCGTGTAAAAAGCAGGATGGTGTCAAAGAGGTGATCAAGACTGAAGAGCACGAGTCGTCTACTAGGCCTACCCTCTTGACTCGCAGCAACCTGGAGCACAAGTCGACTGCGTCGCAAGGGCGTGCCCCTGACAGTTGTGGGTGTTGGCGG
>VFQN01004526.1_pt1 | contig 18263 bp, 22 predicted proteins | sample 3512371 | NCBI WGS metagenome assembly VFQN01 (sample SAMN10412370, study PRJNA504923) | tailings metagenome | isolation source: Replicate 2 from Balatoc abandoned mine | place: Philippines: Itogon, Benguet | collected 2017-08-28 | reverse complement strand
ACTATCAGAATTATGACTCCGAAGGCCGAAAATTATGAGCGGTCAGAATTTTCCGCGAAATCACACCGGGACACTGCCTGGTGTGCAGCAGCCACGCGGATGACTGATCGCCTGGCAACAGTCGGGGAGGGTTGGTGGCGCACACATACCGTACCGGAACCAGTACAGCGGTACTACCCGTTGTGCACGAGGCCGTTGGCTGTCAAACGGTACACGTGATACGGTACTGCTGAGGGGAGGGGCTGCCAAATGCCATGTGTAAAGTGTGTACCGTGCTGTATTCATGGGTATGATGCACCGAGACGTAGGGGATCTGGGAGGCAGAGGAGCTCCCTGCTTGGAGGGAAAGGCTAAGCACCCTAGGAGCGAGCATGGAAGGAGCGGACAGAACGGGATTCTGTTGCCAGGGCAGGTCCCAACGAAGGGCCCGTTAACACTACTGACTTGACGCGCACCTGTACGCACCCGCGCGCCGGCAAGTGGTCAGTGGGCTGAGTGGCCGTTGGGCCCAGGCGCCAGGGGAGCTCCCTTGCATACGACATGGCAGCAGCAGGGGATTGCAGTACAGGACGGTCCGCTGAATACCGACGCGCCGACGAAACCCGCTCTTGCAAACTGGAAAAATGTCTGAAACAAGCAACGCACCTACGCAAACAAATCATGGGGCCATGTACTCCTCGGATAGACCCGCCCTGACCGCGCACCTCGTCCTTCTTGCGCTGAGCCTGGCCCCCTTGGTGATCAATGTGCCTACAAACCTCAACATCATAGCAACAGCAGCTCTGACAGTCTATGCGGGATGCTGGCGCTCCATCAAGCCCACGCCGCCCGCGGAGACCATGACCAAGAAGGATGCTATGCGCTACCCGATTGTTGGCAGCTGCGTCCTTCTCGGCCTGTTCCTGCTCTTCAAGTTCGTCCCCAAATGGATCGTGAACGGTAGGAACATGCGAACGCGGGGCGAGGCTTTAGCTGGCCGAGTAAATTTGGGTCACAGGAAGCAATGGTTCCTATGCAACATCAGAAATTGCATTTCCTCATCGCATCAGTTTGGTGCTTGACCTGCCTGTCCTGCCCTCGTGTCCCCTCTGCCATGCAGCGCTGCTGTCCCTCTACCTCGGGGGCATTGCAGTGGTCGTCCTGACGTCTGCAATCGTGCCATACGTACTCGATTTCTTCCCGGAGAGCATTCGGCACCTGGAGATCAAACTGCCGCGGTTTAAGATCCCTTACCTGTGCGACAACTCCGATGGCAGTATGCGGCCCACTATTCCCGAGCTGGCCTGCGCAACCGTGAGCCTTAGCTTCTGTGTATGGTACTACGCGAAGAAGCACTGGTTTGCCAACAACATGCTGGGCTTGGCCTTCTGCCTGGAGGGCATCGAGCACCTCAGCCTGGGGTCGGTGCACGTGGGGACCATCCTCCTGGTGGGCCTCTTCTTCTACGACATCTTCTGGGTCTTTTGCACACCGGTCATGGTGGCAGTGGCTAAGAACTTCGATGCGCCCATCAAGTTGCTCTTCCCCAGGGCTGGGATGCTGGACGACGGGAAGCGGCCGTTTGCCATGCTGGGTCTCGGCGACATCGTAATCCCCGGTGAGTTCAAAAGCCAGGCGTGCGTCTCTGTGAACATGAGAGGTCCTGCTTCCGTGCCGGAGCACATTACGGGGCGGGGGTTCCATGCTGTGGCAAAGTGCCGTTTGGCTGCAGCCGTGTACGGCAGCCCTACTTAGTCACCTGGTTGTTGCGGCCGTTTGTGTGCCATGCCAATGTGTTGGGGCTGGCGTCGTTTCATGTGGACGTTGAGCCGAGCACTCAACACACTATGGTGCCACGACAGCCCCTAGCCGATGTGCCCTAGGACGATAGCTGCCGAGAACTCAACCGTACTCGTCTATGCCCTGACTGCCTACCTCCCACGTTACCCACAGGCATCTTCGTGGCCCTGATCCTGCGCTACGACGTGTCCCGCAACTTCCGCTCAAAGTACTTTCGGAGTGCCTTCGGCGGCTACGTCGCAGGGCTGCTGGCCACCATCGGCGTCATGAACTACTTCAACGCAGCCCAGCCAGCCCTGCTGTACATTGTCCCTGGCGTGCTGGGGGCCGTGCTAGGCCATGCCTGGATCAACCGGGAGTTCAAGCAGGTGTTCGACTTCAGCGAAGAGCCGGAGAAGGCGGAGGGGGCTGAGGGGGAGGGCGACAAGGCAGCCACTGAGCCGGTTGCGGCAGGAGCGGAAGAGAAGAAGACGAAGTAGATTGCATGTAGGCTGCAAGGTTTGGGCGTGTTGTTGTGCTGACATTTGTTTTTGCAGGCATATTGCACTGCTAACCATTGACGTTCACCAACCCTTTTTTGTTCAGCGTTTTTGTTGGACAAGCGAAGCTGGACCACCAATGACTGACGCGTGTGTATCGAGTTTAACGGTGTTCGGGACGCACTAACTTGAGTGGACACCCCTTTTAGTAGCATGTCACCTAGGCAGACAAGGCCTCTGAGCTGCATGGGCATGAACTGAGACAGTGCAAAGCTCTCGTTGGGATTGCGTATCTTGCCATCACGATGTGGTAGCTGCGCCTGGCCACATGCGTTCACATCGTCCGTGCTGATCCCGGCAACTATTCCTGCACCCTACGGCTGGTATGTAACGACACGGAAAGGCATCCTCTGCCTGCGTTCCATACCCCTTAATTACAGCCCAGCCCGCGGTGTGGTCACGAGACGCTTATGAAAAGCACCCAACCAGATTTCACAGGGGAAAGCAGTCAGTAACATCCGACCACAGTTCAGCTCTATCCATGTGCTGCACGCCCTTGTAGGTTGTACCATCACCGCAAGGTCATCTTGCCCCTGTCTCACATGCATGTAAGGACAGCGCCAGCCATGCAAGAATGTGCATGGGACTCCATTGCTGTCCGGTAACAGCGAGTACCGTACGCAGTACGGGTACGACTCGTCGCGGGACTCCCCTCTCCGACATTCGGGAGAGCATGGCTAGGTAAGGACCAAGAATGTACATGCTAAATACTCTCTCGCCACAGCACGGCCGAGTCGCCTAGAAGCGCCAGCGGCCTAGGGTGCAGAGAACATCGCCTCGACCTCGAGAGCTTGAAGGAAGCGCACAGCCTGTAGGGCAGGCAGGAACCGGGAACGATCAGGCGACCACAGCTCCCGTAAGCCACGTAAAGCACATACCGGTAGCAGACTGCATTGCCAACACGCAACATACATGGCCTTGTATCAAGCACTGTCGCCCCAACGCGCCTCCCTTACCTGCAGCTGCTCCTGCTGCTCGCCATGCAGCCTGCGCGGCATGCCCAGCAGCTGCGCCTCCTCTCGTTGCCTAACCGCCAGCATGCTGCTGCTGCCGCCGCCGCTGCTGCCGTCCGCCACCGCGACCGCCGCCTCGCCCCCGCGGGCGGGAAGCAGCTCCCCGCCCTGCCCCTGCTCCAGCCCCAGCAGGCTGCGGCGCTTGGGCGTGTAGCCGTCCACGTTGTTGTCGCTGTCGCCGTGCTTGGGCAGCCACGTGGCTGTGAACTTGCGGCGGAAGCGGTCCTCGTGCTCACGGTCAGCGAAGAAGTCGTACCTGAGGCGCGGGCCGGCGGTGGGATACGGAGGTCGGTGGGCAGTGCGGTAGCGCAAGGGTTGTAAAGGCAGTGCTGCTTAGGCAGTGCATAGCACACCCCAGCTGGCACACCTACTGCGCCTGGACTTCAAGACAGCCGTCCTACCGTATGTAGTGTGTGCGGGGATTGCTGCATCAGCAATGCACTCTGGCCACGCCATCGGTCTTTTGAGGAGACGGTTAAGCGTAAGGGTAAGCCCGGTCGATCAGCCTGCTGGTGGGCCTGCCCGAAGCCCGGGCGGTGGTCAACGCAGCAGGTGCCACGCGAGAGAGAACCCACCAGATCCACCCTGGGTTCTTCTCGAGACAGCAGAAGACGGATGTGTAGTGCTTCAGCCGCCGCTCCCACATCTCCTGGGCCTGCAAGGCCACAAGAGCAAGGCAGCCGTCAAGCTAATTGCACATGTAGCCCACAGCACCACAGACAACTACCGCACTGTACAGCGTCTGAAGTTGCTCCTGTCAGATGGCATGATACAGATCACCCCTGCCATTATATGGCTCCCTGCCCTGCGGCGCCCCCTCCAACTCAAGCCGGTCACAACGCATGTTGCCCTCGGCCCCTCCCTCCCCCACCTGGTCCTCGTCGAAGCGCTTGAAGGCGTCCAGCGCGTTCTGCATGGTCAGGATCTTGGTGCCCGTAACGCCCTCCAGCGCCTTGGCCACCTGCCCCGACGTCAGCTGAGGGGCCAGCCGCACCACGCCGTCCTGCAGGGAGGAGGAAGGTTCGGGCAGGGGTGTGGGGGCAGGAGGAGCGTTACGTTGCCGACGGGGTCAAGGGGCGGATAGTTCTTGCGTCTTAAATGACTACCACTTGGGAATAACGCCTTTGGAACTCGCCGTTGGGCACTGCCATGAACCGGCGATGTGGCCGAGGGTCTGCGCCTCTTGCACGGTGCGGCACCAAGTCACGTGAGGGCGAGCGCAGGGCTGCTCACCTTGACCTCCGCGGGCGCGTCGCCCTTGGCGCAATCGGCCTCGTCCGGCTTGCAGATGTACACCGTGACGCGGCTATCGTTAACGCTCTTGGGCAGCCTGGCGGGGGATAGCAACGACATGCCTGGTTTGGGACGCCATGCACCAGGGGTAGAGCACCCATGCAGCGCCGGGTGCGGCGCTGCGGCCTGCTCCGTGGCCCCAACACTCAATTCCTTTGGAAAGCGCAGAGGGATCATCTGGAAGCACAGTCGAGCTGGGAACTGCGAGAACCTTGTGAACAGCAACGGGTTACAGGTGAGGCGCGGCGCCGTTGCGGCCCGCCGCACCTGGGGTTCTGCAGGAAGCTGTACTCGCGGTAGTCGATGTGCGGCCCCCAGTCGGGGTGCGGGTGCTTCTCGAACCAGCCGCCCTCCAGGTCCAGCACGTGGTCGGCCGGGCAGATGAAGGGCTTCTTCCACTGCGTGCCGGGGATGTTGCCTGGCGAAGGACGGGACGGAAGGGGAGCGAGGGTTGAGTACTCACTTGGTGTAAAGGAAAGCCGGATGGGCGCGAGGATGTGGCGGCTGCAGTATAAGGGTTGAGGCGCTGGCGGGTCATACTGCCGGAGTCACTACGGCGGGTTGCACAGGTGCCATAGAAAGGACACGCGTCGGTGTACTCTGTTCGGACGGTCGGTCGGACGGACGGTCAAAGACGTTGAAAACGACTCGTGTTTGCACGTTGAGCAATCCCGTTTGCATGGCGTGCGCAAGCGGCACGTGGCAACTCACCGTCCCACAGCGGCGCCCAGTACTTGTCCAGCTGGCACCAGATGGGCGGCAGGATGATGGCGCGGCCGGTGACGGTGGCGAAGGCCAGCGCGGCGCGCAGGCGTAGCAGCTGGTGGTGCACCAGCGCGAAGTGGTCTGCCAGCTTGCCGCCCGTCATGGCGCCCTGAACCGGCTGCGCGGCGGCGTCCAGCAGCGCCTGGGGCAGGTCCATGCTGCGGTGGCGGGGGGTCGGGGAGCGATACGGGTGAGGATACGAGGGGCGAGGCGTGCAAAACAAAACACCATGGGGCAGGTCCATGCTGTGGCGGCGAGGGGTAGGGGGGCGAGGAGGGTCAGGATACGAGAGGCGCGGTGTGCGAACGGCACAGCACTGCTTGGGGCAGGTCCATGCTGCAGCAGCCGGGGTGTCAGGAAGGGAAGGCGAGATATTGCAGACGGCACAGCTGCGCTTGGGGGTGGCCATGCTGCGGCAGAAGGTTGCCGGTACCGTACATGCACGTCGCCAAGCAGCTTAGTAGACTGCACCCGAGGGGCACCGCGAGGTTATCTCTACTGGGACCAAGGTCGCCAGAAAGGTGTTGGCACGTTCCCATGCGAGGCATCCCCGCTCACTCGATATTGATGAAGCCCTTGGCGTGGTCAAAGTACTCTGGCGGGTCGTCCCACAGCAGCGCCTCGCGGAAGCGGTGGCGCTTGCCGGGCGTGCCGCTGTACTGGAAGGTGGCGTGCGCCACGTAGGGCGCCAGGCCCAGCTCCGCGTACTTGTGCTGCAGGGGGGAACAGCGGATGGGCCGTAGCGGGGGGGATGGGATGTGAGTTGCGGCAGTAGAAGCAGAAGGTAGGCCGCATGCGTGCAGTCAACAGCATCCTTCAAGTAAAGTCACAGCCAGGCCCAGCTCAGGGTACTTGTGCAATAGAGCGTGCGGGGCGGACGGGTGGGTGTGCCAGTTGGGACGTATGGTAGGCCACACGCCTGCGGCGGATAGTTAGCCGATGTGCGGGGGTTGTGCAGGGTTACCTATGTTTGACATGGGCAATGGGGTGGGCCAAATTATGGGAAGGGTGCGCGCGGGGCAAGGCATGCGCGGCCACGCCCACCTGCACGAAGAAGGTGTGGCCGCTGGCGAACAGCGCGCACGGCAGCACGCCCACGGTGAGTTCGCCCATGTAGCCCTTCCACAGGTTCTTGGGCGGGCTGCTGGTGCCGTGGCCCTTGCGCGCCAGGTCGTTGAAGGCGGTCTGGTCCCACATCTTGGGGTCGTCAAGCGCCTTGACCCAGTCCTCTGCAGGCATGCGTGTTTGGCAAATTGGCATCGCAGTGGCGGAGTTCCAGGCCAGTACAGCGCAGCTAGCCCAGCTTAGCCGCTCTGCGATAAAGACAATCACAATCCAAGAAACAGCCGGGCCTAGTGAACTGTAGGCTGTGGCCCCTGCCTTGCCACGCCGCTCACCCACAAACTTCTTGCTGTTGGGCCTGAACAGCATGATGCCGATGTTGAAGGCGGAGCCGGCGTTGGGGAACAGCTCCAGCGAGTCGTCCTTGACGGTGGGGCCGAGCTGGTCGGTGGAGGTGAGGATGTCGGCCTCGGGGTAGCGCGCGAAGTAGGGCAGCGGGTTTTTGGTCCACGCCGTGTCGATGTCTGACACGATGACCGTCACGTCCAGCGCCAGCACGTCGCGGATCAGCTTGATCTTGAACCTATTGGGCGGGATTGAGGGAAAAAGCGGTTCGTTACACTAGCAGCACGCCACAATAACCAGTGGAGAACAGCAAGTCTCAAAGCCCTGGCGCAGCAGCGCAACCGAAGCCGCTCGCGACAAGCAAGGTAACCTTGCATGCAGCAGCGCGGGTGGGGTTGCACGGCTGAGCAGGGAAGCCATGTCGTGTAAGACTGTGTTACGGAGTGAAAGGCTACCACCAACTTGTCCTGACGCCCCGTCTGTGAGGGCACCCCCTAGCCCCCAGTTGCTGAAAGCCTGCGGCAACAGTCCCCGCTGCGGTGTCAACCACCCGGCTCGCAACCGTTGCTCCGCATCCCTCCGCCCCACCACTTAGCCTGCCCCTACCCACGAAAGCCACGCATCCCGGCGGACGTTGAGCACGGTCTGTGCAAAACCCAAATAACGGTCTACTCATCCCCGACTTGCCGAGCCCCTCTGCTGACGCCCAACCCACCTGCCCATGCAGGTGGGTGGGGTTGCCGCACTGTGGTCACCCACCTGCCCATGAGGTGGAAGTTCTGGCTGCCCCATCCCAGGTCGTGCTTGGTGATGCCCGTGTTCATGCGCCAGCAGTGGAAGTCGTGCGCCACCAGGTCGCGCAGCATCTCGTCGTCCATGGCGCCAACCATGTAGGCGTTCACGCCCGCCTACGGGAAGCGAGGGCAAGCAGGGGCACATACTGTATGTCAGTCACAGTGTACCCTATGGTGCCCACTATGTAGGCGTTCACGCCAGCCTACGGGGGCCGAGGACAAGCAGGAATGCCCGCAAGCTTCCATCCGTACGGTCTCAGCCACCGTGTACTCGACGACGGCCCCATACAGGCGGTCACACCGGCATAAAAGTACAGCTGAAGCAAGACGAAACGGTGTAGGGCGTCAGGGAGTCAGGGATACGCTGGCATACCCCCACGAGAAGGAAGGTGTCAGGGAGGTAAGGGCAAACAGGGGCACATGCCAAACGGGCGCATCGTGTGTCTGCCACTCCATGACACCGACCAAGTAGGTAGTTGCGGTCCTTGAGCAAAAGGGAAACGGCAATATAGGGTTACGAGGGGCGGGGTGCGCAGGATGCTTAGAATGAGTCGGTGACCACTAGGCACGCCACGCCTTCGGTATTGTGGGCCAGGAATCAAAGGCGAATAGTAGTGGACCGCGTGAGTGCGGTAGTAAGGTGGTGCGGGGACAGTAAGAAGGCACATGAGGCATGGTAACGGACCAAGCCCTTACGTCCTTCGAAGTGCGGTTACGCACAATGGGCGGAGCTGTGCACAAGGGGGATGATCACAGGCCAAATTTGTCTGACATGGCCAACGCAGCAGTGCTAGACCATGGTCTTGGCGGGCAGGGCCGTCCGCACCTTCTTGATGTGGTACACCCAGCTGCGCGCGAAGTCCAGGTAATGGTGGTTGGCCCAGGTGATCATGATCATGCCATCCTGCAGCAGCGGCATCACGCGCTCCCTGCGTGCAGGCAGCGGCGGCAGCAGCAGCAATAGCCGCACAGTCCGTGAGTCCGATGGCAGCCCATTACACTAAGCAGCTATGGGCTCGCTCGGCCTGCAGGAGCGCGTTTCTGAGGCCGCGCTAGCAGCAACAGCTTTGCCTGGCAGAGCCACGTGTCCAAATGGGAGTTGCCCACATAGGTTTGAACCTAGCTTGCCCACCCACTTGCTGAGCGGATACGCCTCGGGGTCAAAGGGCTTTGGTGGGGACGACGGCGACAAAGGCGGGGGAGGCGACGGGGATAAGTCCGCTGTACCGCCCCCTCCCGCCGTTACTGCTGCAGTTCCCGAGTTCACATCCACCGCGGGTGTAGTTGTGCCGGCAGCGCCTGAACCAGGGACACGGGCAGCCGAGCAAGGAAGCGTTTGGTGTGAAGTGCCTTAGCTGCTGAACGGAAGGGAGGCAACAGCCAAGGAGGTGGTGCATCCCCGCCCCGACCCACTGTGGACCAGGTGACTAGCGCTGTTGTCCTCAAAAGGATGGATAAGCGTCGCGTAGACCCTCCAGTAGACTGGACCGCCGAGCGAGTAAAAGCCATATAGCAGTCCTCCAGCGACGATGACTAGCGCTATCCGGGCCATCATCCGATCGGTTCGAGTATTCACAGGTACAAGCTGCTGTGGCGCAGCCGGTGTGGCCGAGGCCGTGTTGCCGGGCCTCATTTTCGCGGGGCTCTCCGGACGCGGAGACCTGTTGCAAACGTGTTGCGGCCGAGAACCAAGCAAGCAGATCGAATATCTTTAGCTTAGATCACGATTGTTCGCCTTCAGAGAGTCCTATCTGTCTGTCATGTTTCAAGCCATGTTGTAAATTGGATCGAACGAAGTTCTCAACGTAGCTGTCCCCTACTGTTACTAGCCAATGCAAACTATCTGAGCTTGCCCCGAGCCTTTCAGCTAGCAGCAGTAGTCTCGAGTTTCCACGCGCAGCAGTCGTTTTGTCGTTGCCTGTTGAAGAGGAGGTCTGGCATGCGCCATCTGGCTGAAAGGCTCTGCCGGAATGAATCTACAGGCCCTTTGACGTACAACTGAAATTGGCTTGAGCCCGACAGCAAAGCGTGCGGAGTCCTGTTTCGGCCAAACGCTTGCGCAGCATGACTACCCAAATCAGTCTCGCCCTTGACTGGACCCCCAACACCAACCATGCTGGCTTTTACATCGCGAAACACAAGGGCTGGTATAAGGAGGCCGGGCTGGACGTCTCGCTTCTGAGCCCACACGTCGATGGCTACACCCGCACCCCCGCCTCGCGCGTCGCCGACGGCAGTGCCACCTTCTGCGTGACTCCCTCGGAGACCGTCATCTCGGCCCACACCTGGGGAGACGCCCCGGGTGCTAAGCCCAAGCTGGTGGCGGTGGCCACGCTGCTGCAGGTGGGTAAACGCTGCGGCTGTTGGGGAAGGGACGCTGCGGCTCCGGGCGGGCAAGGAACACTGCTGGTGCAGGTGGGATACGCAACAGGGCGGCACTAATACATTTGGGAACCCGACCACCATCTGCGGTTGGCAACCTCTGTAAGCGTTGGGTACTTTTAGACGAGGGAGAACTGCAGGTCACATAGCCGTTTGACCTAGCTATGCTTGAGCACATGATGTCACAGCCATACTGGCCCCATGCCAACAAGTTATGCTTTGTCTCAACCATAGCTTACCAACAATCCGACAACCTCACAATGCAATCACGAGTACCCAACACTTGCTGAAAGCCCCGCCACTACCGGGATACACCGCTCGCTGCATTTGTCTCCTCCCCAACCACAAACCCTTCCCCGACGCCCACACCCCGACCCACACCGGTACTCAACAACACCATTTCCCCCTCGTACCCAGGACTCCACCTCCGCTATTGTTACGCTGGCCTCCAGCGGTATCGCCCGACCCGCGCAGCTGGACGGCAAGGTGTACGCCTCGTACGCAGCGCGCTTCGAGGTGCGCTGCCGTACTGGTATCGCAAAGTTACATTCGAGGGTGCCGGGGGCAGGGGCGGCTATGTGCTTAGGGGCAGGTGCGGCGCTGCCCCGTGCGACACTGGGCTGCCGTGCCGTACGGGTATGGTGGTCCTGGGGTAGGTATCAGGGTGGCGCGGCCAGGTGCTAAGGCTCGGGCGCCACGCGCTTCATGCTGCTGTGTGGGCAGGTACGCAGTGTGCAGTCCGGATCTGGCGTCTCTGCGAGCACCTCCTTGTCCTGGGGTGGTTGTGTCACGTCGCCCCTGCGGGCTTACAGAGATCGGCTGGAAGCCAATATGTGTGAACACATCAGCTATGCGCGGTGCAGGAGGGCGCTACATCCTGCAGTCGCGCACAACGCCTTGGCAAGGAGCGTGGTCGCGCCGTGCCGTGTCCCTCTCCTCCCACGCAGGCAGCATCTTGCCGAAACTGAACCGCATCCTGAGCTGCATTTCCGCTCATACTCTGGCCATGTATGCCCTCATGCATAGCCTTGGGGGCTTTCTCCTCCATGGAGCGTCCCCCGCACTCAGTTTCCCCCTTGCTCCCCCACCCAACCATCCACCCTCCAGGGCCGCATTGTCCAGCAGCTGATCTTTACGTACTCCCCACACGGGTATGCCCCCATGAGCACCTCCTGACAGACTCTCCCGTTTTCTGCCCCACTCGATCTGCTAGGGCCGCATCGTGCAGCAGCTGATCCGCAACGACGGCGGCGAGGGTGAATTTGTGGAGAGCACGCCGCCCATGCTGGGCATTTGGGACACGCTGATGCAGGTGGGGGTGGTGGAGTGAGGGGTGCGATGTTCCGTGGGGGTACGAGTACAATGCGTGCAAACCGTGTAAGGAGTCAGGGAGTCATGGTCGTGGGGGCTTCCGGCGAGATGTGGAAACTGGTGAGGGATGCGATACCGTCGGAAGGGGGCAGGGCTGCTGGCCTCACGCCATGCGCCCCAAGAAAGCGGTGCACATGGTTGCTATTCTACTTTGCATGCGTGCGGATAGCCAGCGACCAACTGGTGCAATGCAAGTGGGTGCGATGCTGGGGCCGCAACTGTGCACGTGTGGTGCGCGTACGAACCGAGATATTGACACCTGCTCATGCAGCCCAGCGGAGGGTCAGCATGCGCTGCCCCACGGTCACCCAGCGTCAGCACCGGGCACTGCATGGTACACTATTCTATCAGCACCATGTTGACAGCTGAGCGATGCCTGCCTTCCCTGCAGGGCAAGGCGGACGCGACCTGGGTCTTCATGGGCTGGGTAAGGCTGCGTACTCGGTGGGGCAGGTGTACAAGTAGGAGAGGGAGAGAGGGAGAGGGAGCTGAGGCGAAAGGCCGAGCTGGGGGACGAGACCGCACGGTCAGTATAGTTCGGCCGATGCCTGGGGCTTGCCTGTCCATCGGTGCCGTCGCACGTCACCGCGCCCTGATCCCCCGTTCTGCCCACCCGCTGGCTCGTTGCTGCTACAGCTCCAGGCTTCACTCCAGCCCTGCACCTGCCCCCTGCCCCACGCCCCGCTCCCCGCCGAAACTGCTGCCTTGGCGAGGTCTTGCTCCTTGCCGCTCCGTGCCACGCCCTATATGTACCTCTCTGCTCCTCTCTCGCCACCATCTCCAACCGTCGCCTGCTGCGTCTCCCCATCTGCCAACGCGCCCCCCCCCTACTGACCCCACCGCCCTGCACCCCCCACTCACAAACACACTTGACACTTTACTAGCATGCGCACGCTATTAAGACTTGGTCTCCCTCACAACCTGCAGGAGGGCATCGAGGCCAAGCGCGCTGGCGTGGCGCTCAACGCGTTCGGTCTGGAGGAGTTCAAGGTGCCGTACGGGTACAGCCCGCTGCTGGTGGCGCACCCGGACACAGTCAGGTGGGCTGCCGGGGGTAGCGTTTGTGGGAGCGTCACTCCGGTCCTTCCGTACGGCCGTAGCCCGCTGCTGGTGGCGCACCCAGATACCGTCACGTGCGAGGGTCAAGCGTGTAGGGGTACTGCTGGGGCTGAAGCGTTACGACATCACACCGTGGAGCATTCTCCCACGTACGCTTCCTCCTGCAGCAATCTTTATCGCCTTCCCACCGTGTGCATTCTGCGTGCGGCATAACTAAAATGTCCCGTTTCCCACGTCATGCCCGACCAAGACAGCGCGGACACTGTGTGCGGCTTCCTGGTAGCCACTTTTCTTCCCCAGGGAGGCAGGGGAGGCTGTTGTCATCCCATGTATGGTCACCTTCCTACGCACCCTTGTGGCCCCCGGCCCCAGGAACAAGGCGGACTCTGTGCGCGCCTTCCCGGCCGGCCCCCTTTTGTCCCAGGGAGGTTGGGACTGCTGTGCAACACGTGCTGGTCACCTACCCACACGCCCACCGCCCAAGGGACTGGTGGTATAATCACGTCGTGTCCCCTCGCTCTCAGGGATAAGGCGGACGCTGTGCGTGCCTTCCTGGCCGCCACGGCCCGCGCCTACGAGTGGGCTGCCGCGCACCCCGTCCCGGCGGCCGCCTGCTTCCTGGAGGCCGTCCAGGCGGAGCACGCGGACAGCCCCCTGGCCAAGCCGCTGGACCCGGAGCTGGTGCGGGAGTCGCAGGTGCGCAGACTGCAGGGGACCACACAGAGTACGGCACGTCTTCATGTGCAAATGCATGTGGTGACCAAGACCAAGTTCCGTCCGACAAATGCACGGCTTGGTTTTAGAGGGGTTACAATGCACGTGGCCGTGGCGTGGGGGTGGCTGCGTGTCAACTTACCAACCGCTAGCTCGACCCAGAGCTGGTGCAGGAGTCGCAGGTGGGCAAACCTGACCGCAGGCTACTGGGGCACCCATTGTCGTCCGCCCTCCCGCACCCCTTACTCCCACCGGCAGGAGTACCTGTCCTCCCACCTGCTGGACCCCTCCACCGGCCGCTGGGGCACCATGCGCCCCGCCGTGTGGTCCTCCTTCGTGGACTGGCTGGCAGAGGCGGGGCTGCTCACCACGCACGTGCAAGTAAGGATTGAGTTCGTGTACCTGCTTACCTGCTGCACGACTGTGCGGTGTTGCAACACTGGATGTTAGGGGCGTTACCGGTACAACGCGCGTGTTTTGTACACCTGCTGCCTCGCGCAGAGCCGCAGCCCCGCCCCGGGCGTCAGCACCACGCTGGACGGGCTGCGCGCGGGGGACGTGGGCGAGCGCATCCCGCGGGACAGCGTGGACGTGGGCACCATGTACACCAACGACCTGCTGCCGGGCAGAGGCCCGGTCTGATGGTGCAGCTGCAGCAGGGGCAGCAGCAACAACAACGGCAGCAGGTGAATGTATGTAAACAGCAGCAACGAAACTACATGTGCTGACAACCTGCAAATGTCCCGCTGTCGGGCGGCGACCAGCAGGCGCGAGGCACCGTCTGCCGCAGCCGTGGACATGGTGCCCTGTGGACAGCATCCTGCTGGTGGCCTGTTGCCGGCCCGCGGCCAGGCTGGGCCAACCAAGCGGTTGGGGGCAGTTGAATGGATAGCCAGCTGGAACGCGGCCGCAATGCACAGCGGGAGCGCCTTGCTGCCTGCTGGTGCGACATAGGCCCGTTGGTGCAAGGTGGCCTGGGGGAGTGGGCGTGTGACAGGTTCACTGGAGCCGGGTGTGCAAATGTTACGGTACGTGGCATGGTCCGGGGCCGACGTAGCAGAAGGAGCGCGGTGGCTGGGAGTTGCGAAGTCGCAAGTTACTGGTAGAACTGGGTAGCCATGTATATAATAACGATCATGCGGTTGCTAGCAGATTGTTTTAATTTACCAGGGGATTAAACGTCATAGTGTAGAGAGCACTGAACACGCCTTGCTGTTGCAACCAGAACTACACAAGGGGGGCAGGGGGGGATGCAGCACGGCTATATATGTCGTGTGCCTGGGGCACGTGTGGGCCTATTGCTCGTCGTTCTGCCACGTGCCAAATCGCCATACCTTGTTCGTGCCGGGGCGCCGATGTGCTGACGTTAGTATGGGTGTTGAGATTGCATGAACGAGTGGCTGGCTCTGGCTATGCTGTGAGCGGAATGGTCGTGTGCGGCCGTTGATACGTGGTGCTGCGGTACGTGGTGCAGCTGACTGGTTCACTGCCTGCCAGCGGAGGGGACAGGGTTGCAGTTGACACAGGTTGAGCTACAACTTGCACGTACTCATGTGCTCAAAGAACAAAAGGAAGTGCATCAACGCAGGACGCCGACACGTCAGGGGAGGTCGGGAACACAACCTGCGTGTAGGCCCCCCACTGTTCCCTGCGGAAGCGTGCCATCCATCCCTACATACATGTAAAGGCGTCGTGCATGTGCAATAGAGGTCAAGTCCGAGGGCTTTGCTGGATGGCAGCTTGCGCGCACCGGTATGGGGCTTCCCTGCGGCCGGGGGCTGGGGCGCTCTGCGCTGCCCCGCGCATCAGCACGCTTCGTCTTCGGAGCCGCCCTTAAGAACAGAGATGGCAAACGGGACAGAGTGCACCAAATCTCTTACAAAGTCATGTCTCGGCAACGCTACCATACAGCGTCGACCGGTGCGGTGGCAATAACTTTGCCGAAACTTGTGCGGCACAGGCTCTGGTGCCGAGGTAGGCGCCCGTTGCCTCTGTTGATGCACTGCAAGACGTGATATAGTGCATTATTACAGTCAGTACTTGTGGATGTGCGTAAGCTCACAGGGGTTGAACCAGCGCGCGATGTTTACTTTGGTTTCCGAATACCTTGGCCATAAAAAAACACATGCGATTCGTCTGAAGATCCTGACTTCTCGCTTGTCGCTTCCCCGTTGACCTGCAGCTGACCCCTGGCGTCGCACGTCGAAGTCTCACCCTGTGCGCTTGGGCCCAAGTTACAGCTGTACACGGCATGCAGGACGACGCCAGCAGCAGCAGCAGCCTGCCCCAGCAGCTGCCCATTGCCCTCCAGCTGCACATCCTTTCCTTCCTGGCCCCCAATGAAATTGCCCTCAGCGGCCGCCTGGTGTCCCCGGACCTAGCCCAAGCTCTCCGCGTTACCCAGCACTTCACCGCTTCCCTGTCCCAGCCGCTGCCGCCCCACGCCGCGCCCTGGGCCGTGGAGGCAGGGCAGCAGCACGTGCGGCAGCTTCCGTTTCGGTACAAGCCAAGGCTACTGTGCACGGCCGCTGCCAGCGGGAGCGAGGTGAACCTGGAGGTTGCGCTGGCGCTGCTGCAGCCTAGTGTGTTTCCCGAGGTGCTTCAGGAGCACGGCAAATCGTGGCGTAAATTCCACGCGATTACGTGCCTTCACGACCCCGGAGAGGCCGCTGTGAGTGCAGGCCACCCGCAGCTGCTGGGCTGGCTGCTGCACCACTGCCCTTCGCTGCTGTGTGCAAGCAACGTCCTTGTGGCCGCGGCGCAGCATTGCAGCCTGGCAGGGCTGCAGGCAGCTTGGGAGATGCTGCACACACGATTGGAAACCGTCAGTTTGGGCAGCAACGATGACTTCCAGGAGTTGTTAGATGCAGCTGCGGAATCGGTGACCCTGGATGCCGTGAACAAGATGGAGTGGCTGCTTGAGGTAGGCAGGGGCCGATGCCGCCTGGAAACGGGCACCGCAGAGGCAGCTGCACGCTCGGGGGACCTGGGCCGGCTGCGGTGGCTGCGGTACCGCGGCTGCCCCATCAAGCAGCTTGCACTGAAGTCCGCCCTGCTGCACGCCGACCTGGCCGTGGCGCAATGGCTGGTGGACGAGGCGGGGTGCAAGCTGCCGGTGCCCCAAAACACTGATGTTGGTTACTGGAAGGAGTCCCTGCAGACAGCAGCAGCAAGTGCGCCTGATGCGGTTGCCAAGTTGCAGTGGTTGTGGGGACAGGGTGTACCGCCGCCCAGTGCAGCAGAGCTTCCGGGAATCATACTGGCAGCGGTTAGGGCGGGACAGGTGGAGGCGCTGCGACATCTGCTGTCGGTGTGTCGCACATCGCTTGGGCAGTTGGTTGCGGCGGGGCGACTGGACTCAGTTTGCGAGGCGGCAATCAGATCGGGCAGCTTGTCGATGCTGGAGTATCTGCGCCTGGAGGGCGTCGGGTTGGCCGGATGGCCCTACCCATGTGACGAAAGCATTGCATTGATGCGATGGCTGGTTCGCGAGGCACACGTGCCCGTCGACGGCGCACAACTTTTGCACACCATGAGGATGTGGCCTGCCCGCGACCGGGAGCTCCTGCAGGCGGTTCAGCTGCTGGTGGGCGAGGCGGGGTGCAGGGACTGGGATGCCGGCGGCTTGCTGCACTACGCCGCCCTGTGGGGCGAACTGGCCCCGGTGCAGTACCTGCTGCAGCACATGCCCGGGCACCGGCCAGAGTGGATTGACCTCAAGGATGCTGCTAACGGCGGCTGCGAGGCGCTGCTGGAGTGGCTGGTGGAGCAGCACCCGGGCTGCATGGAGGGCGCTGGAGGCGGTGCCCCCTACATTGAGGCGTGCCGGGTAGGGGATCTGGGGACGCTGACCGCCCTGCGGCGGCTGGGCGTGCCGTGGGGTACGGCGGACATGCTGCTGCAGGCTGTTCAGGGTTTTTTGGAGACGCCGGTGCTGCACTGGCTGGTGGAGCAGGGGGCGCCGGTGGGCAGAAACAACCGCAAGGACAGGAGGCGGGCAGCGGCGTTTCTGCGGAATAGGCACCTGGATCCAACCATAGCTGCGGTGTTGCAGGCGTGGGCAGGGCAGAGGCGAGGTCGATAAGCTGCATACGGCAGGTCATGGCATGGGCAGCAGGCTAGGCGTGTTGCGGCCCTCTTTGCTTGGCCACTAGACGGTGGTATGCAGGGTTTGATCGTGCAGCGGTTCGCCGCAGCGCGTTATGCTTCGGGTTTTGTGCCGGGTTTGCTGTGGCGTTGTGGCACAGTGCGCTGTGGCCCCTCGACAGAGCAGGTAGCACAGACGAAAGAGGGTGCACACCCGCATGGAGCCAGTCTTGAATCGGATCAGCGTGCTTGCCCGTTCGTGGTCCCTGGTGCGTGCATACCCGTTGCGGCATGGACAGTGTAGACCCGTATGGACAGGCAGAGTGTGGGCTATGATGACGGGATATGGCATCAAATCCTGCCGTTGGAGGACTGCTCAACCCACAGGCAGCAGTGTCTGGCAATTCCAAAGCAGAATACCGCTGTTTGGCGGCCGCAAATGACTCCTATGCTGCTCGCCAGTTGCATGGACCGCATACGGCTGTGTTGTCAACATATCGTGCTGGTCTATAGGCTATAGCTGCTAAAGACAGACGGCAGTGCATGTGTGGCCTACCGGTGTGGCATGAAGGGCGGAATACTGCATGGGACGTCATCCAATCTTCTTGGTGTTATTATTGTCCTTGTAGGCTAGCCTGAACGTTGTCTGTGGCACCTTGATGCCTTCAATGCTAGTGCCGTGGACGCACCTGGCCTTTACTCGGAAGGCCTTTATTGCACTGCTTGGTGAGTGTTGGATGTCGCAGCCCTCAAAAATAGGTCTCCGACAATCCCATAACCCTTCTCCTGAAAAAAAAAAAAAAAAAAAACACTATTTCGGTGACAACACCGTACACAGCGTTGCCGCTGGGCCTTCGTGGGGCGTTGGGGGTACAGTAGGGTAAAAAAAAAAGTAGGGGGCATGACTGCCTGTGCGTTGCGCACGACACCTGGCACCTTGGGACTGGGGGAAAGGTAAAGGGCGGTGGGCCCCAGAGGGTGACACTAGAGGGTGACACTAGATTGAATTGGCGGGTCACCCCTGGTCCCGGAGATTGGATTGGAACCCGTGGATTGGCGGC
>VFQN01004525.1_pt1 | contig 18265 bp, 17 predicted proteins | sample 3512371 | NCBI WGS metagenome assembly VFQN01 (sample SAMN10412370, study PRJNA504923) | tailings metagenome | isolation source: Replicate 2 from Balatoc abandoned mine | place: Philippines: Itogon, Benguet | collected 2017-08-28 | reverse complement strand
CCCCAGCCCCCGCAAGACGAAGAGGAGCCCCCCACCCCCTATCGCCTTCTCCCCTCCTCCCCGGCCCCCGGGCCCCAGCCCCCGCAAGAAGAGCCCCCCACCGATCGCCTTGTCCCCTCCGCCTTCCCCTACCGTTCTGCGCTCTCCCCCACCCCGGCCCCCGGGCCCCAGCCCCCGCAAGAAAAGCCCGCCCCCCTTTGCCTTCCCCCCTCCACCGTCACCCACCGTTGTTCGGCCTCCTCCGCCCCGGCCTCCTGGCCCCAGCCCGCGCAAGAAAAGTCCCCCGCCCCTCGCCTTCTCGCCGCCTCCGACACCTACGGCCGTGCGCCCTCCTCCACCCCGTCCACCCGGTCCCAGTCCACGCAAGAAGAGTCCGCCCCCGGTTGCCTTCAGCCCGCCACCTCTCCCTCCCATCCCCTCGCCCCCTTTCAACTTCACGGTCAACAACAGGACCGTCATCATGACTGTCGACTCCATCCTGACTCGGCCGTTGACCGCAGCGCACTGCACCGCCCTAACCGTCATCACCATCCAGTCGCGTCCTACAAACGTCAATATTACAGAAGGACCAAATTGCCAGCTCAACAACCCGCCCACGACTGGCGCAAAGGTCACGGTCGTCCTCGATTCCCAGGCCAGCGCGCTTATCTTCTACAACGCTTATGCGACTCCAACAAGAGCAGATACCATAGTACGAGTACTCAACTTACCGTGCAATAGGTCGTCTGTCATCTTCGCTGCGCCCGGTCTTGCGGAACCTCGCGTGTTTGACCAACGCAACGTCCCAGCGCTGGTGTGCAACACCCGCGATGCCGAAGCCTCAAACACAACAGCTACTACGCTGCGACGAGTTGCATTGGAGCTGGAGGACGGCTGGGATGACTACGGGGAACCCGACCCCGAAGGCCCGGCCGAGGAAATGGCAGCTTTGCCAGACAGCGGGCGGAGGGGCTGGCGAGGTCGCCTGGTTCGCGCTATGGCTGAGATGGACTCGGAAAGGGAAGCAGGAACCGGAGGACTGCAGGAGCCGGGCGGGGGTAGACTCGTGGTTACCGGAAATGTGGAGGGGCTGGGTCCGGGGCTGCCTCTGGTGGTCCTGCCAATGCCTGGAACGGAGGAGTACCGAAAGCAGCAGCAACAGCAGGAGGCAGGCCAGGGGGCTGAGACCAACGCCGTATTGCAATCTGGGCCCGGGTCCGGGTCAGGTGAGGGCAGCGGCACAGGGATTGCCTCTGTGGGTTGGTCCATCCACCCCGATCCAGAGGGCGTGCATGCACACGAGGAGGAGGACGCGGCGGAAGGGGAGGTGCAAGGAAACGGTGCAGAGGCGGGGCTGGTCGTTGGGCCTGGCAGCTGGCTGTTGCGGGCGGAGGAGCAGGAGCAGGCGGCGTCACAGCAGGGGCAGCAGCAAGAGCAGCAGTGGCGGTGGAGGGGGCGCAAGTCGGCCCTTGGAGGCGGCGCCGTCTTGCAAAACGGTGCTGCGGCCTTGCAGGATGCTGCGTACGGCAGTTTGCCGCACGGGCAAGCCAAGCCCCTTGGGGAGGAGGAGGCGGAGGAGCAGGGGCCCGGGAGGCGGTAACGCCACAGTTGACCCTGCGTTGACCGTACGGCACCAGTGGTGCTGCCGCTGCACGCACGCCACGCCTTGTTGCCGCCGGTATCAAGGCTGGGTGCAACGTAGTGGGCATGGAGTTTATTGTGGAGGTGGCAACGGAAGGTGGCAAGTGTAGTTTGGCACGAGGGCTGGGGGATGGGAGTGGGAGTGGAAGCTTTTTTGGGGCCCCAGTGTAGCTGGCTTCGTGGATTAGGCATAGGGCGGTAGCGCTGGGAACCGGGTCATCCCTGCGCCCGCCATTTCTTAGATGTGTCTCACTGTAGCACAGCCAATCATGCTCGTCATCTGTGGAGGAAGGGCGCATGGGGACCTGTGCGTCCGCCGGTGGACGGCCGCCATCAGTTGGGTTGTGGTTGGTGTGTTATCGACGACTTCGTTTTTTTCCTGCTCAGCCCTCTGCAGCGTGTGGGCGGCGGTTCGCCGCCCAATCACTGACTGACGCGACTGTGACGTGACGATCAAACCATATTGTTGGGACAGGGCGTTTTGTTGTGGTCTGCGGGGGTGGCGAGAGAGACCGGGGCAGGGGGATAAGACCATGGATCGAGGCGTGGCACGCACAGGCGTGGTAAGAACAAGGACGCAGGTCTTGCTGGCAGCAGGAGGGCTGACTGTGTGGGTTGCTTGCGTTCTGTGATGCCTCGTGCTGTTGCACACCACTCCTAAGCGCCCTGCGCCTTGCGCCCCGGTACCGCGTCTTCGCTTCGCAAGCAGCAATCATGTCGAGTGGTGTTGTGCGTGTGTTGTAAGCGTGTTCGTGCTGTGCTGCACGCACTGTGATCTATGGCACTTGTTGGCTCCTGACTGCACTGTTGACCTATGTATGACACACGATGGGCGGTTGTTGAGTAGCTAGGGATGGCGTTTTAGCAGGCTGCTGGTGTGCGGATGAAAATCAAGGCAAGCCACCGTGAACCGTGCGCTTGGGCATGGACGGCAGGAGGTGACGACCGTTGCACAGCGTGCAAGTGCCCCTGCCCCTGCGTGCAATAGTATGTCAGACAAACCCGCTGTCGTCGGTGTGCACACCTCCAGGTTTGCAGCCGGGAGGGCGGGCACGGACATGATGGTCCTCTCGGACACCAGCACGCAACGCACGAGGGCGAAACGCGTGTGTGCGCGTAACGAGTAGGCTGAGGCAAGCGCACATGCAAGTGAACTTTGTAAGGTGATTGTTTGACAACGTGACTCGGGTCGCGCGCTACCGCATCGGCAACCGTTGCAGGAGAGCGTCTATTAACACTCCGTTGTTGTTGTCCGCTACACTCCGTTCCTTGCACCAAGGTAGGAGCCGCCACCCAATGGTTGGCCTTAGGCCACACACCTCACCAGGTTCCAGGGTAATACATCGGCCAGGAGAGTCTGACCGTGCTAGCTTTAGGTACGAGCCTCGTTGCAACGTAGCCACGAAGCAAATGAAGTGGATTAGCGGATGCATAGGACGCATCCACATGAGGCCCATCTCTTTAGCTTCGATGATGCCCAGCCAGCTTGGTACCGTTACCGTTACCTCAAGCCACTATCAGGCATCAGGCATCAAAAGCAAGGCATTGCTGTGGCAAGGCCCGGCTCTGGACGAACCCAAGCGTCAGGCAACCGCCGACAGCCCACCGCTGCTGCGCCTCCCCTACTGCCGCTGGCTCATCCAGCAGCCGCATTAGATCATGCCGCTTACTACCATTTCTACCCCCAGCAGCTTGTCTATCACCTCTGCCTGCAGCTCTGGTGTTGGCGTTACTGCTTGCACCAATGACAGCCTCCGCCCAATCCATGCCCCGCGCCCCTTTACCCGCACCGCCGCTGCTGTCAATGCGATCGCAGCGCCTCCCGGACCCAGACTCTAAGCCATAACCGCCATGGTAGTACCCAACAAAGCCGTACACCTGGTACAGCTGGACGTACAGGTCGTACAGCTGCGACCGCCGGGAGTACGGCAGGGGCGGCAGCCCGACCAGCAGCAGCGTCCTGACGCCCCGCATCATCCTCCCTAGGTCCACAGCGACGCCATCGCTGGTAAGCAGCAACTTCTTGCTCCGATGACCCCCGGTCCCCGTGGCAAACGTCGTGCCATTGCCGCGGCTACCCACGTGCTCCCCGCCGCTCACGTGTTCCTGGAAGTAGCCCGTGGTGCCGTACCTGTGCAAGTACGACGCCAGCCGCCAGCCGCAGTCGCCGCAGTCCAACACGAGCAGGTCAACCGCACCTCCGTCGTGGTCAAAGTCAACGCTGTCGTACGGAACGCTACCCACTCCCTTGCCCTCGCCATGTCCCCCGTCCACGCGCAGTGCCGCTGCCTCCCTTCCATGCCCATGTAAGCGCTGCAGCTCCGTTGTCGTCTCCTCAAGCGCGCTTGCCTGTGTCTTAGCACCTGTTGCTGCAGCGGCACGCCCGCCAGTGGGACCCGCCCCTTGTTGACCTTCCCCTACTGGCAGCTGTGTCGACACACCGGTTACAGGCTGCTGCTGCGGCTCCTGTTTGTCAACAGCCGTCCCACGGCCCGTGGCGGGGCTGCTGCTGCCCGGAGCTGCCCCCTGATGGCCACGCGCCCTTCCCCTCATGACCTCCCCTGCACGGCAGCTGTCCACCTCCAGCACCTGTACGGCACAGCCGTACGCGTGCCGCAGTACAGCAGGATCTACCAACGGCCGCCAACCGCCATGAGATGTCCTGGTGCCACCATCTGTACGCACGGCGGCGTCAGGCATGCGGCATGGCGCCGAGGGGACCACCACCATAGCCTTGCATCGCCGCGTGGATGCTTGATGTGAGGGGCTCTGCTCCGCCGGACTGCTGCCCTGCTGCTGCCGCCGCTGCGCGCCGGCTGTGTGAGCTACTGCTCCCCAAACGCTGGGGCACAGGTGAGGCACGGCGCCCTCTGGACCATCATCGTTACCGGATCTTTCCCCTTCCCCGAGTCTCTTATCTACGCCCGGCGGTGCGCCTATACGTGTCCTCTTGCCCTCGCCGTCGCCGCCGCCCCTGTCGCCCCCGTCGGCCCTGGACGCAAGGCCAGAGGCTCTGCTGTCAACAGCCATTGCCGCTCGTGGTGTTGCTGCTATGGCCGCTTCCATGCCTCGGCCCTCGCTCGCCGTGTGTATTAGCCCACAGCAGCTTGGGGCGTCCACCTCCACAAACAGCCCCGGGTCAGTCATGAAGCGCACGAGCCCGTCCGTCACCTGGGACCAAGCGGGCCAGAGTACGGCACCGTATGTCAGTCTTGAGTACACACGAAGAAGTATGGGGCACACATAGGGTATGGCATTGTGGGTCAGCCTTGGGTACAGATGGAGGCGTGTGGGCCAGTGTGCGTTCAGGACGCGCGGGGGACCGGTGTGTGCTGTGGTTGTTGTCCACTGCCCTGGGACATGTATTCATTGCACGGGCCAGTACGCCAAGGACGGCATCGTGCCTGTGCACACGCACCGCACGCACCGCACGCAGCGCAGCAGAACTAGTTTAACGCACTATAGACGACATGAAACATTCCAGCCACTTGACTGAATGCAGCCCCTGGGTCCATCCCACCCTCCGCCAATCTGCCATCCACACCACCACGTCTCGCATGCAAATATACCAGTACCCACGTCCCAGCTTCCCGTGAAACCACTGGCTCCAAACCACCACCACCGCAGCACCCACCGCGTCCTTGGCCCGCTCCGCCTTGCTGCCGTCGTACCCCAGCCAGCTGCCCGAGAAGTGGTGCATGCCCACAACGTCCAGCGAGCCCACCAGCCGCACCTCCCGCTCCTCCTCCTGGCCGTGTTCCCCTTCGACCTTCTGCACCTCCCCCTCATCCACTCTGTCCCCGTCGCCACCCACGCTGCCGCCATCTCCCCCTCCCCCACCCGCAGCTGCGCCTCCATGCACAGCCCCATCCACTGCTTGACGCACCAGAATGCTGCTCCTGTCCTGCACCGAGGCCTTGGCGTCACCATTGGCGTATGCAAGCTGCAACCGCGCTGCTGCTGTCCACCGCGACAGCGCCCGCCGCAGACCCTGCGGGCCCCGTCGCAGCAGCGGCGTGGCGCGTGACACAGCCACGTGGCAGCGCTCGTCGTTCCAGGCGCACGGGCTGAACCACTGCCGCGGGCCGTACACCATCGCCGTACCGCCGTACGGCTGTGACGTACCGCCTTCCCCTGCTTCCGCCCCGCTGGCCACCTCCCTGCCACTGCTGTGGGTAGCGTTGCGGCTGCTGCCGTTGCTAGGCAGGCGGTACAGGCCCGGTAAGTCGCCGTCCTCTCGACCAACCAGCTCCTATGAATGGGACAAGGCATGTTTTCCCCTCGTGGTAATGGTCACTCCTCGACTCCCGAATACGGATGGAAGGTGCACCCCTTGGAAGGCAAGAGCCAGGCCCAGGGCAGCCAAGCGCCGCGGCAGGGTGACAGCTTCCCCGTTGCCACAGACCCTGTACGAGAGTTAATTGGCACACCTGACTCCAGCCATCCACAACCCCACCCAAACCCGTCCGGTAACGAACCCTCCCGGCACCGGACCGTGGCCCTCCCAGCCGGGACCGACCCACTGACTCATCCGGAACGCCTCCGCCACCCCAAGTGGCTCCCTGCACGCCACCCGGTACCGGCACCTCACTCTGTTGCGGTCCCAGCCCCGACCCACCGACCCACCCGGAACGCCGCCGTGACCACTCGCGGCCCCGTGGCCCACAGTGGGTCTGTGGCCGCACATTGCACGGACTACATTGGGCTCTTGCTTTTACCTCGCGGACCGACCCACCGACCCACCCGGAACGCCGCCGTGACCACCCGCGGCCCCGTGGCCCACAGCGGGTCGGTGACGCCCTCCGCCGCCTTTGCCGCCATGCGCCCCGCCACCCCCGCCACCCACAGGGGGAGGTGCGGCACGGAGGCCATCTGGGCGTTGTTGAGGAGGCCGGGCTCCTCCGCCATCAGCACCAGGGAGTGGCCTGTGCGTACGGCAGGGGGTTGAGGAGCCGTACAGCATAAGGTACGGGATGCATTTTATGTTGTACGGCCTGACTTGAGGGTTACAGGGCAACGCACCTAACACAGCAGTGACAGTGACCGCGAGTAGCTGCAACGAGCCGTGTGTGGAGAGCTAGTGCTGATGCCGCCTTGCAGGAGTGTTGTGAGTCATAAATGTCGAAGCGATGGCTTATTGCACCACCTGGCACCAGGGAGGGCCCCCACGCACCGGCTAGGCACCCGATGCAACCGCTCATTCAAGAGCATTCAAACAGCCGCCAGCCGCCAGCCCCCCCCCCTTCCCCTCAGGCTGGTAAGTATTCCTCGGTAAGCTTTTCACCCAGGTTTTGCCTTGTTCGTTGCTAGCCGCTAACCTTGCCCTCCGCAGGCTGACCGTTTCCGATTCAGTTACTTTGCCGCTCTGCGGCTACACCCCTTCCCCCAACCCCCCACCCCCCAACCCCCAACCCCCACCACCACCACCACCACCACCAGCAGAACCACTATTGTACCAACGCTACTAGGTGGCCACCCACCCCTGAGGCTGTCCTCCATGCTCCGGAAGCATTCGGTGTCCAGGTCCAGGTACACACCGCCTGGCGGGGCCGGGACATCGCGTGTGTGTATTAGCATCGTGTGCAGGCGGACGCACTGTCCATACTCCGGAAGCACTCTGTGTCGAGGTCTAGGTACACGACGCCTGGCCGGAAGGAGAACAGGTGGTGCGTGTGCGTACTTTGTAAGGGTGTCTACTTATACTGTATGTACTTACACTGTATGCAATGACATGCACTGCCCTTGTGGTAGCTAGGTACACGCCCCTGGCGGGTTTGGGGCAAGTGCTGTGGCCTATGGGATCGTCGTGCCACGTGTGCGTGCTTCAGTAACCGTCGACTGTGTGCCAGTACGTGCGCTTTCCCTGCGCGGCGCCGTATCAAAGTCCAGGCACAAGGTCGCACGAGCTAGGTTGGGCAGGGCTAATTGAGCGCCGCGTGAGGGCTGCTGTGTTCCCTTCCGTACCACCCCTCAACCCTGCAACCCTTGGCAACGCCTGCCCCGTCGCCGCCCGACTTCACCCACCGTGTGCGTGCAGGATGAAGGGGCGCAGTGCGTCTGATTGCAGCACCAAGGAGCTGTAGTTAAGCCACGTGGGCAGGAACCAGGGGTACCTGAGGGTGAGGCCAGCGGCATGGAAAGATGTGGGTTAGCCGCGGGGCTGCGCGTGCCACTGCCGTACCGGTGCCCACGTGCCCCAAACACAGTAAGCCCCCGTAACCAGCCATAGCATGCAGTACCGTGCCGTACCCACCTGCTTTCCAGCAGCTCCACGGCAGCCGCCCGGTCCCAGAAGCGCACCTCCCAGCCAGGGTGGTGCGTCTACATGTGCACGTGTGCGGGGGAAGTGTGGGAGGGCATGTGGTTTACCAGCATACGGGGAGGAGCAGGTACGGAGGGTCAGCGGCAGGTGGATGGCTGCCAGCGGGCACGGCCTATAAAGCCTGCATGGGCCGCATGCTAGGCCTAAATCGAATGCTACCGTCTATGTGCTGTGTGTTAAGCTGTTAACCCACCACACACCCGCGCACACGACCGGTACCCACCTGGCACGAGAGCCACCACTCCTTCCTGCATGCACACAACACGTGGGAAACAGTCTTCACTGGTATTACTATTGGCGCACTGGAGTTGGTAATGACTACATGCTCACGGCCGCACGCCGGTGGCTCCAACTTCGTGCAGCCAAATGCCAGCAGGGTGCTGCAGTGCGCAACGGCTTATGTGCAAGCAACATGCCATACAGCACAGCTTGCTGCATATTATCGTGCGTGTGGCGGTGCCATTGCGTTGGCGACCGGCAACCCCCAGATACACCAACGCCCTCGGTGCCCCACCGGAAGTGTGTCTTAGGCGAGGCTGCCACCCGCTGCAGCTCCTGCACCCCCGACAGGTAGTTGTGGTGCAGGATGCGGGGGATGAGCAGCGGGGGCAGGGCGCCGGCAGGGCCGGGCTCGGCCCCGCCGGGTGCGGCGGACGTACTCAAGGCACCCGGTGAGGTGCCTGCTGGTGCTGCTGGGTTTGGTGGCACTACTGGGTTGCCCCGTGCTATGGTGGTAGTAATGTTGGTGGTCAGCCCCCCCTGCTGCTCACTGTGGACTCTGCTAGTACGGTCTGAGATGATGGGCGGCATTGACATGGCTGCATCACTGGGCGCTGCTTCCGGTGTCCCATGGCCGCCGCCGTCCACACGTGCCAAGACCGACGCGTCCGCTGCTGGGCGCGCCGTGCTAGCCACGTGTGCGGCCGCAGTCAGCGCCGCACCGGCCGACACGGCGACCTCTCCGGCGCGTGCAGATGACGCGTGTGCCGCTGGCACGGCTGCTGCGGGCGTCGCACCAACCCATGGGTCATTGCTGCTGGGAGGCAGCAAGGGGGACAACACGTTGACGCTTGAGGGGCCCTGCTGCTGCTGCCGCTGTGTCTGCTGCTTCAAGTCCCCGCCGAGCTTTCTCACAACCACAGGCGAGAATGCCTCTGATCCACGTAGATGTGCTGTTGCTTCGTGCGACAGCAGCAGCAGGCGGGCGCCTGCCCACGCCCCGGCCCCCAGCACCAGAAGGACGCCTGCAACGGGGTGGGGTGGAGAGGTGCAGTCGTTACGGTACTTTGTGGATTACCAGGAGGGAGTGGTATTGCGTGACCCACTCAGCATGTCGCTATATGTGGCCTAGGTTTCTGCAGAACATATGTAGTATGTCATGGGTGCTCACAGAGGTGGAGGGCCGACGGTCGTCGGGACGTGCGCCTCGCAGCAAAGTTGGCGGGTGCCAAGGAGGCGCGTTCGGCGTCCACCAAGCCAGATGATGACTGCAGCATATGTGCACTATGGCATGTCAATTACGGTTTGCGATGGGAAGGCTCGAGCAGGGGTGGCTGTTGGCTGCGCGAGGCGACAGGGCCTCGGTCCCTTGGTCGACCAAGCAAGCCTGGCTCTTGGTCGCTTTAGCTCTCTGCGTTAAACCATTCACGTACCTGCATGTGCTCTTATGTAGCAGTAATTCATACATCCGCGCTTATCGGCGGTATGTGTAACGGTTATGCGTGGCCGTTGCCTTCTGTCCTTGCCTCCAGCCCCCAGGGGGGTCCTGCTGGACCCGTGGGTCACAGCGGTCGAGGGCCGCAGGCGTCACGCATGGGTCAGGGCGGTTCGTGCTCGCAGTTGATCGCGCTGATTGCAGCACACACGCCACGCCAGTTATGCGGGCTATTGATGGGTTTGCTGTCATGGTCATTCCCCTCACGCTGACCAGCCTTAATTGTCCCTGCCCCGCGGCAATCTGCCAGTGCCTCCTCCGATACCAGCTTCGTCTGAGAGTGACTTTTGGACATATGTTACAGCATATGCAACGGTGCGCCATGTGCTATACGGCCGCCCGCCCGATCGCACGCCTGCAACGCATGCCTCATAGGCCCATGAGCCATGCCACGTGCGCAACCGCCCCGCCAATACCACCAGTCCCGGGGAGGACATTACCACTATTTCGCGTGAGGGAGGTGGCCCCTGTACGGGACCAGTCGATCGCGCGCGAGTGTCACAAGAGTCAGCAGTCAGGCAAGAGTCAGGAGGCCGTGCGTCGCTGGGCAACAGGAAACGTTCGTGCGTACCGTTGCACTGGCCTGCCTTGTGTGGACTACGGAGTGCCATGCGTATCACATGTGCACTACCGACAAACGTCATCAACCGCCAACCTTATCCCACAAACCCCATCAAGCTATGCATCGGCGGTGGTGCCCTCCCGGTGGGCTGCGCAGCACCGCACGGTCTCGTCGAGCCGTGTGCCAGGTGTCAGCTTTACGCACGCGTGAGGGTCAGGGTCCCTGCAAAGCTGTTCCAGGCCGTCGAGGGTGGACCGTAAAGGCGGTCCTCCACTGACAGCATCCACACAGCATCAACACCAGAGCCGTCACAGCTCGCGTTCGCACGTGGGCCGACAAGCAATGCCATACCTCGAATGCGCACACCCCTTGGCCTGCGTATGCTTGTACCACCCTGCATCAGTGTCGCATACATCACACCTGTGGCACGTGTCCAGATGCAGGAGCTGCAACAAGCTGCTACCAAGTACGGTAAACAACGCGAGACAAGCATGCGAATGATGTTGCACCCAGCATCAACTTCCCCAGAATAACAGCAAGTTATTGTCACAATGAGCCGCGTGAAAGGCAAGACACCGCGTCAGCAGATTTCCAGGAAACCGTACTATAATGACGAGCTGAGCAGAGGCCCTAATACAAGTGGATGCGAGGTTCGTGAAGCACAACTGGCAAACTCGACACGGCTCAGCGGAAACACGATTGCCTCAGGCACCTTCGTGCTAGTACACCGCGTTTCGGTGTGTCACGGACCACGCACTTGCTGTGAACGTCTTGGCAGCGCCGGGGCAACCTCCGCAATTGCTCGCCCATTGCTTCAAGCTACACACAGCGCATAAGGCGGGCAGTCGCCTACGCCCGCCTTGCAAACAATGTCGCAGCCAGGGAGTCTTTCCCTTGTGACCGGCAGGTGACGTGTCATGATGTGCCAACGATTTGTTGAGCCCGGCAGCCGAAGGTTGTGCAACATACCCACATGTGTCGCCTACGCATGCATCTATCCGACATGTGATCATCTGGCCACCGCTGCTAGTGCCGATGCGAGCCACCTGTGGCACATTCGCGGCAAGAAGCATACAACTGGACATCCCTGTGCCGTGCCGCCACCCTTGCAGAGCCCACACCCGCATCCGACACCAATCGCAGCTCGCACACCGACCAGCCCTTCAGCCCGCTGGTGCCCCAAGGTCTCCACCACTATCAACCTAACGCCAACACGCCAGCCGACCCCTGCTTCCCCCCATCCATCTTCCTTGTTATTCGTAGTTTGCACTCATCGCATTGCCTGCATGAGATTACGCACACACCAGCATTGGACGTCCTAACCTGACACCTGGCACTCAGCTACCTACCCACACACAGCCCATAGTGCAGCACCCACGCCCAGCCCAACGCAAACATGCATCTGTGTACCGCCCCTTGCCCCAAGAATAGCCGCACACGCCGCACACGAACCGTACCAGCCCCACGCACTGCAGCTCCCATTCCACACCATCCGCCGTGCACCCCCCCCAGTCCGCCCCAGTCCTCCATAGACCCCCGCCCGCGCTCACTTCCCTGCCATTCTTCCGCCTGTTTCTCGGCACTTAAGCGCCTTATGCACCGCAGCCGCGCCCCGACCGCCATGCATGCACGTGCGCAGGGGCCATACCCCCGCCCCGCCTCGCCCCGCCCCGCCCTAACCCACCACACCCTGACCACCGACCTAACCCACAACCCCACACCAGCACGGCAACACGCATGCACCTAGAAGATGTCAATGATGCGCTCGATGAGCTGCCTGCACATGGGGCAGCGGTGCACGCCCTCGCGCAGGTGCGCGGCGCAGCGGCGGCACACGCACAGGTGCGAGGTCTTGCCGTGCAGGAAGCCCACCTGCCGCGGCCCCGACCAGCAGATGGTGCACGTGGCACCCGCCGACGCGTCGTCGCCGCCGTTGCTGCTGCCTGCGTCCGCGTCCCCATCCCCGCCGCCACCGTCTGCGTCCACGCCCGACTCTACAAAGCCGAGGGAGGCAAGGCCGCTGCTGGCCTGGGGCAGCTGGTCCACCTGGCGCCGCTGTGTATTAGCGGCAGCTGCTGCAGCTGCTGCTGCATCCAGGTGTGCGGGCGGTCCGGCCCAGCCGGGCGGGGGGTTGCTGGAGGCGAACGCGGGACCGAAGCTGTGCGTGTGAAAGGGGTGGGCGGGGGAGGCCAGGCCACGGGTGGTGGCGTTGGCCATGCCGCCGGAGGAGGTGGAGAAGGAGGCGGTGTGGCCGGTGGGGGCGGGGGGTCCCCAGACCGGGTCGGCGCCCAAGGGCAGCGCGGGGCCGGCGGCGAAGGTGGGGTACAGCAGGGCGGGAGAGGCGGCTAGGGGGTGCTGGTGGGGGTGGGGGTGGGGGTGCGGGAGGGCGATGGGGTCGCAGCCGTTGGTGAAGGAGGAGAGGACCTCTGGGGGGAGGAGGGAGTGGGCGTGGGCGGGCAGGTCGGGCAGGGAGGAGGGGTCGGAGAGGACGCCCGAGGGCGGGGGGATGGAGAAGAAGGAGAACTCCGAGTCCTCGGGGCAGCCAGCAGGTGTGACGGCGGGTGTGACGGTGGTGGAGGTGACGTAGGAGGAGGGGCTGGGGGAGTAGTTGGCGGCAACGGAGGCAATGTCCAGGTCGCCCGAGGCGTGCTTGTGGGCTACCAGGGGCCCGAAGGTGCTGTCCACCGCGGTGCTGGTCAGGTGCACGGTGGTGGTGGTGGGAGGGGTGTTGGGGGCGTTGGAGTGCGAGCCGGGGCTGCCGAGGAGGGTGGTGGTGGCGGGGATGGTGTAGGGCATCCCCTGGTGGGGTGTGAAGGGGTTGGGCCGGGCCGAGGCGGCGGCGGTGGCGGAGGCGGGCGAGGAGTGGGGCGGGGAGAAGAAGGGGTTGTCGGGGCCGGGCGCGAGGGCGCTGCGGAAGTCGACGGAAGCTGCGCCGGAGCTGCGGGTGCTGAGCAGCGGCGGGTCGTGGGCGGAGAGGGGCGAGTTGAGGTGCGGTGGCGCGCCGGGGGCCGAGGGGCGGGAAATGGCGGGAGGAGGGTGCGGCGGCGGCGGGGAGGCCGCAGCGCCGCCGTCGCTGCGGGAGAGAGGCGAGCGGGTGGCGGCGGCGGCGGGGGCAGCTGTGGGGGCGGCGGGGCGACTGGCGACGGCGGCGGCGGCGGGCTTGCCGGTGGCCGCGGCGCCGCCGGCGCTGCTTGTCCGCTTGGCGGCGCCGCCGGCGGCCTTGACGGCGGGGTTGGGCTGCAGCCAGGCGTTACGGACTGGCGCCGCCGTCGCCGCTGCCGTCATAGCGGGCGTGGCGGGCGCCGCTGGCGTGAGGGCGGAGGCGGCGGAGGAAGCCGTGGCGGAGCCGTCGGACGCTACGGCAGGGCGCCGCGGCGGCGGTGGCGGTGGCGGAGGCACGATAATGTACTGCGGGGGCGGCGTGTGGTGCTGCTGCTGCTGCTGCGCCTGGCCCTGCTGCTTCTTGGCTGGCCCGACCGCGGCCTTCTTTCCGCTTCCGTTACGTCCCGGGAACGAGGTGGACGCGGCTGCGGACGCCGGGGCCGTGGAGGCAGAGCCGGCGGCGGCGCGTGGCGGCGGCGCGGGCGCTGACGCTCCGGCTGGGCGGCCGGCCGCATTGCTGTTGTTGCTATTGATGGCATTGCTAGGTACCAAGATTGTGGATGGGGGGGTCGTGCCATCGGCCTTTCGGCCTTTGGCGGCGACCGTTACGGTGACGGCGGCAGGCTGGGAGGTGGGCTTGCCCGAGGCGGCTGGCGCGGCGGTGGCGGTCGCAACCGCCTGCCCCTTCTTCTTGGCGATTGTGCTAGTGCCGTTCGGGGCAGTGTTTGTAGGTGGGTCGGGGTACGGGGCTTGCTGCTTGGCGGGCGCCTTTGCAGCGCTTCCAGTGCCGCCAGCTGCAGCTGTCCCCGAAGAGTGGTTTGTCGGCTGGGCTGTTGAGGCTGCGGGCCTGGGCCCTGCGCCCTGCTGCTGCTGCTGCTGCTGCTGGCTTGATTTCCCGCTGCCCTTGCCGCTCCCCGAGATCCCTGACACTGCGGCTGTCGTTAACGAGTTACCGGACGGGGACGGAAACGCTTGGGGTGTCGAAAGCGACGTCGACAGCGAGCTGGGAGAGCCGGCCGCGGGCGGTTGTAATGCTGTCGCTGCCCCACGCTCCTTTGGCAACCCAGACGGGCCTGCTGCGTTCGTCGCCGCCGCTGCTGCTATTGATGCAGGCGACTGTGCGCCCCCTGGCGAAGATGATGAGCGCGACCGCCCTCCCTGCGTGTGCGCGTGCGAGCTCCCGTCCGGCGCTGCAGGGTCGTGTGTGGGCCCCTGGCCAGGTGACCCCAAGGAGGGCGCCCCCGCCGCGCCAGGCGTGCTACCGGATGTGGGGTACAACAAGGCAGCGAGGCGTGACGCCGACCCGCTCCGCCCCGGGCCCTGCGCCCCGTCTGCCGCACTCGAGCTGGCCCCGCCGCCTCCTTTGCTGCTGCTGGGACTGCTGTTGCTGCTGCGTTTGGCACCGCCATGCCCCGGCGATGACTGCTGCTGCTGCAGCTGCTGCACGCCAGTTGAAACAGCTCTTGCTGTGCTGCCGCCGCCGCCGCCGCCAGCCTGCCGCTGCTTGCCGCCCGCCGCCACTGCCCCGTGGCGGCCCCGCGAAGCGTCACGTTCGGTCCCAACGCCTCCGCCTCCGCCGCCTCCGCCGCCAGCGGTGGCAAGCCGTCCCCTTGCAGAGCTAGGCGCCGCCGTTGTCGCTTGCAGCCGTGCTCCTATCATGCGCGACAGCCGCCACGCGAGGGCCGTCATTCCGGCGGCGAATGCTAATGCCAGGAGTACGACAGGCTCCGGGGCGGATGTACGGCACATGTACGACGAGGTCAAGCTGTACAGGGGCGGCACGCTGAACAGCAGCGCCGCGGCTAGGGTGGTATACCCCGCGGTGCGGAGGGGGCGCCGGGCCGCGTGGGACGAGGTGGCGAACATGAGGATGGCTGCGGCGGGAGGGAGGCACAAGGGATGAGTTGTGGCGGTCTGCAAAATGGGGTTGTGGCAAACGTTCGAAAAAGGCTTACGGTTGTCGCCTAAGGCGCAATGGGGCTGCTGGTGCTTGTTTAGGTTGCAGGGGACGTGGCGTACTTGTTGGCAGTGAGGTGCCGCTTGCTATGTGGGTAGACAGTAGACTGGGACGTATGCAGCGGCAGGCTTACAATGCGCATACGACTAGGCCTGGAGGTGTCCGAATAACCAGCGTGCTTGCAGCGTGGATTAGCCAGGACGGAAGGTCAAACATGTTTCTGACGGAGCCTCGGCCTTGGAGCAGGTGGTGGCAATTCCGCCACATGCAGTGGCAAGTGCGCCCACTCAGTAGCGAAATGACTACTGCGTTGGTGACTGCAATCCGGTGCCTGGCGCCCAGCCTCACCTGACAGCACCACGGCGAGATAGTAAAGGCCCCGGCCCAAGAGCGTGGCAGCCCCATGCGATACGCTTACTCCTGCAATCACACCAGAATACAATCTCTTCGTTGCAACTGTTGCCACATATACCGCGCGGCAGCAATCGCGGCCTGCTGCCAAGGCGCAAGGGGCCGCGGAAAAGAGGCCTGGCCGCGAGAGAAAGCCACATCTCCTTATTCGGGTTTGCAGGCAGTGCACGTAGTATCCTGGCGAAGCGTGCAGCATAGGGAACGCGGCCGCTACCAAAAGGCCATGCTCTAAAAACCTCTCGGCGGCGCCAGAGTTTGCCAAACGTGATGCAACCATTACATGCAATTATTGCAGAAGTTTGGACATGCGAGTGGTGCCCGGTGGGCGCTAGACAGGTAGCCAATGGGCCAACACCCTTCCGAAGAGCGGCAGCACTCAGCAACCTACTCGTCGAGAAGTCGGGGCCATACATCGCGGCATTCAGCGTCCAAGCAAGTTGACCAAAGGTTGTGTACAGCGACTGCAGCGCCTCATACACGCTGTGAAGTGCAGTGACAAGCTCCGTCGCTACGCTCCCAGTGATGGACTGGCTAGGTGCCTTGAAGATAGAGCCTATTTCTTGTATGAATAGGAATCCAGTAACGGCAAGCAGTAGGAGGATAAGTGTCGCACCAAAGCCCCGCCCAGCAATTACAAGAAGCTCTTCGTCTCTCTCTGTTACTGCGTATGTCGCGTGCTGTTTGGATCCTGACGCCGCCATAGTGGCAAGTCGGCAAACCGTGTCAGTCAGACGCCATACCTGCCCAAAGACCATCTTGTCCGGCTGCGCCGTACGCCAGCCGAGCGCCATGCGCCATTGCGCCCTCCACTCCCCCCCCTTCCCTTCCCCCAGTTGCCGACCTCTGGCAAAGCCAGTGTCTAAAATCCTTCCAGATGGTTGCAGCAAGGGGTCTTTTGTGCGCTGGCCTCGCATATTTTCGGTACCTCCGTATCTCTGCCCAGACCCTAGCGTTTCCTGTGCGTGCCACCGCGCTGGTGCGTGCCACGTGCCTGCCTACTAGGTCTTGATTTGCAATGTCCTGATGCTGTTGACGCTAATGTGTTCATGCAGCAAGCCATGTGTACGGATGATCAGAGAGCATCAGCTATGTTGCTATTGGGCATCTGGAATAAGCAGGGGGGATAAGCGAGACTCGGTTCAACCGATGCGTTGGTGACTCGCACGATGCATTCCAGCATCGTAGTACAAAGCTAATACTCGCATTGTGGTATCCCTGGGGCCCTACGGCTCGTATGGGAAGTTACACCTGCCACGGCTCGTATGGGAAGTTACACCTACGCAGAGGCAGAGCTTCCTGCGCGCCGCAAAGGCCGTGCGGGCTGCTTCGCAAACGGTGGTGGCACCCTACCTGACGGCCAAGGGCCGCGCCCTACGGAAGGAGAGGCAGGGCATCTTTGAGAGGCTGAAGGGGCAGGGACTGACCCCCCGGTGGAAGGGCGCTGAGATTGAGTTCTTTGAAGGGGGTGGCTGGATGAAATACGGAGTGTAGCAGGGGCTAGCGGGGACAGTTGATGAAGCACTTGCGTTGGTCGCTGCAACCAACCACTACTGAATTACGGTTACCCAACTTGCATTGACACCAGCTACTTTGCTGTTTCGCTGGGTATCAGCACGCATGGAACGATGGAAGGCACATACTCTTGCGTGAATGTTTATCGACTTTGTTCTGGACAAACACACGGTGCCCCGTTGCACCGTAGCTCATGCTTTGATCCTGCGATGTGGTAACCCTTGGGCCTTACGGCTCGTATGGGCAGTTACACCTGCCAAGTGTAACATACCGATACCGGTACCGATACCGATACCGAACGGTTGGTGGTGGTTGGCGAATGGGAGTTCCACACGGTTGGCGTATGCAGTTGCCGCATAGTGGACACCGCCGTGTTGCAGGAAGTTGTGACAGGTTGCCGTGCTCAACCCATACAGAGGACTAAAAGGCCTTGTCTCGGCGCATTGCTCGACAAACTTGATTGGGAGCACGCATGTAAGGGAACCCTCTTGCCCACACGCCACAGCGCGTGCCCACTTCGCTCTCGGGTGCGCTAAAGCCTGGCTTAGTACATGACAGACGCGAAGTTCGTGGATCAGTTCTTGGCCTAGAATGCCATTGATAAGGTGCTCAGACCTGCCAAGAAGCTGGTGATGGCCACCGTATAATACCGGTATCCTCGAGTCCGTTTCTGTTACACCATTTTGCCCAGGGGAGCTCCCCTGATTTTGCCTCTTTTGAATCCTGCATCGAGCTCATCTGGGCTGGATTGTGCTACCAGACAAGCGGAAACATACCGGTAAGGAGTAGAGCACAAGACCCGGCATGTACAATTGCTAAAAGAGTCAGGCCAGGGGCCAGGCCAGTCTCCCCTGAGTCAGGCCATCCTACGAGCAGTTGGTCACACTAGTCACAAACCCAGCACGCACCTCCCCGCCTGGCGTACGACCAGGGCCAGATCACATCAAGAAGCGGTGCCTGGGACGTCGAGGGAAGGGCCATGCGCAAACACGCTGGTACAGTCAGTCAGTCAGTCAGTCAGTCAGTGTTACACGGCGAGGGTTCCTGTAAACCCTCCGCAAGTGC
>VFQN01004524.1_pt1 | contig 18275 bp, 27 predicted proteins | sample 3512371 | NCBI WGS metagenome assembly VFQN01 (sample SAMN10412370, study PRJNA504923) | tailings metagenome | isolation source: Replicate 2 from Balatoc abandoned mine | place: Philippines: Itogon, Benguet | collected 2017-08-28 | reverse complement strand
GAGGTCTAAGCCTGCTGCCCCCTCGCTCTAACCCCCCCCCCCCTTGCTCCCGCCCCCGCTCCAACCGCCCCCGCCCGCCCCACCTTCGGCATTGTCCCGAACCACGTGTTGTACTCCTGCAGCGCCAGCCCCTCCGTGGCGTTGTGCACCGCGGCGTACTCGTTGCCCGCAGTCTGGTTCCAGCCGCCGCGCCCGGGCTGGCGGGGCACCAGCAGGCTGGCCTCCTGGCTGGGCTCCAGGCCTGGGTCAGCGGGAGTAAGGGCTCCCATAACCCATGGCCACACGCCCAATGCCTGCCTACAGTAGCACGACGAAACATGCCAAGGCCCGCTACCTAACAACCCACGTGGCCTGCCAAATAGTATCCATGGTAGCATTTGCGTGGCGCTGTGCCTGTGCAGACGGTCTAGTCTGTTAAGGGCCAGGCTGGCTCCCCCTGCTGGGCTACCCCGCGTGCTCACCCATGACGTAACCGTTGATGGCGTTCTGGATGGACACGAAGCCGGACGTCACATACATCTTGTACTTGCGGCTGAAGGGAACACAAAGGGCAGGCGGGGGTGCTCGTCGGCATGCGTGTGTGCGCGGATGGGCGGACAAGCCTCAAATAGCAAACGGCGCATGAGAAGCAACAAGCCCCACTCCTAGCTCACAGCTCCCACACCTCCTGCTGCCACCGTGCCAGCCCTCGCCTCCCCTGCTGACCCCCACCAGCCCTACCGCCCCCTCCGCTCCCACCTGGTCCTGTGGTCGAACTTGTCGATGGGCACGAACGTCTCGGGCGTCTCCAACAGCGGCATGCGGATGGCGTAGTCGGCGCCGCCCGGCGAGCCGCGGCTGGGCCCGCTCGCGAAGTGCACCACCGCCCAGAACCGGTAGCCCTGCGCCGCCATGCGCCACAGCTCGTCCTGCGGGAGGGGCCGCGGACAGGGCAGCGTCAGAAAGATGCAGGCAGGAAGTGTCGGGCTCGCAGGTGGACCTTTTGTTTCCCAGCTTATGTGGAATGCCTCGGTAAGGACAGTGGTGTGACCGAGGCTGCCGAAGCGTACAAAAGGTGCTGGCGGAGTTGCTGCACGCCGCAGCGTTCTGCCGTACAACGCACCGGGTCGTCGTACACTCCGATGAAGACGTCGTCGAAGAAGGCGTGCGTGCGGCTCATGTGCTGCGCGAACCGCAGCACCTCGGGCGTGGCGGGCGTCAAGGCCAGGCCGCCCAGCCCCACCAGGTTGCCCAGCCAGTTCCAGCCGAAGTCGCGCTTGAAGTTGTACAGCACCTGGCAAGGCACAACGTGGGTTAGGCTTAAACCACCGCTCGCTTGGAAACGCAGAAACTGCAGGTGCCGATGGGATGACAGATTCCAACAACAGGTGGTCTGGGCCTCGGGGCCTACGTGCCCAGGGTCCAGTGCCCAGGTCCAGCGGCACCGAGCCCTCCTTCCTGCCAGCCCCACACTACTCCACCCCACCTGCTGCACGCCCGGGTACATGCCCATGGCCCGGTCCAGGGTGCGCGCCAGCAGCACGAACTCGTCAAAGGTGAGCTGCGAGGCAGTGAGGGCGGGCAAGGGGTCAGTAGAAAGGAACGCGCCGCGAGGGGGGGCAGCGGCAGCAGCAGCGAAGCGTTACAGCACCCCATGCCAGCCGCAGCCCTGTACACGTCGCACTACCCAGTCACCGCGCGTTGAGGGCCTCGGCAGCACTCATACCGTCACGCGTTACGCCCAGCCCAGCGCCACCCACCACCGGCAGCGGGCCCTTGAGGTTGATGTACAGCCAAAAGGTGTCCAGCAGCGTCCGCGCCATGGCCCGGGAGGCCTTGTCGCCGCACTCCGCCAGCTGGGACAGCACCGCCCCGCCGCCCTCGCCTCCCTCGCCCCCAGCCCCGGCCCCCGCCCCGGCCCCAGCCGCTGTGCCGTTCGCGCCGCCCAGCCCCAGGCCCTTCGCCAGGCCCTGCACGAACTCGGCCGCTGCCAGCTGCTGCAGCTGGGACACCTGCTCCCAGGTGACGCCTTCCTCTAGGAGCTGGTACTGGGAGTCAGGGTCGGCATCGGGGTCAAATCCGGGGGCGTCGGGGCCGGTGTCGGGTGCAGAGGCGTTGCGCAGGTGGGGGTCCCACACGGGCCACGGCAGGCCGTTGACTGGGGTATGGGGTAATGTGTGCGGGGTAGGAGGAGGGTTGAGACGGGTGAGTGATTGTGGTTGGGGTTTGATTGATACACTCAGCAGAGAATCAGGTGGGCACGTGGGTGCGTGCGGGCCCGGCGCGAGGGTAAGGGTACAGCTACAGACGTAGAGTGTGCAGGGGACTTGTGGACTTCGAACATGCCCGCTGCAGCTGTGGAAACGAGCTCCGACACACCTCTTGCCAAATCTTCTATGGGTGTGAGGGGCAGATTCTGCAGGGCCCGAGCCGTGCATGCCACAACCCCATCTGGGCCGCCCAGGCCGCCGGCCAGGGTGTTCGTGGCGTTATCAATGAGGTGGCGCGTGACGTCCGCATAAATGACCTCGTGGTACTGAATAATCTCCGTTTTGCGGTAGGCGACCACCAAAGCAAGCCTGCAGTTGCAGTGGATGCAAGGAACAGCATGGTATACTGGCAGTGTGTTGTGTATGCTGCGGGGGGACTGGGGGTGGGTTGAGAGGCTGCAAGTGGGCCAGGGAGAGCCACGAGGCACAACTGAAAGTGCGGCGAAGCAGCAGCTGAGCTGTCAGGTGAAGTCTCGTTAACAAAAGATAGTGTTGCTTACATGACTAGCACCGGGCTGCAGACTTCCACCGCCGTTTGCAACCACCCCCTCTTCTTCGCGAGCCAGCGTGTCCGCATCAATATTCCAAACTGCTGAAAGTGCAGGCTCCATCCTGATAGCCTTGTTTTGGGCCCCACAGGGCCGGCCTGCAAGCAGCAGTATACGGACGCGTACGCATGGCGTAAGCGACTTCTTCCATCGCGGGTTCGCCACATCCTTCCGCTGATGCCTAAACGCTGGGCAGAAATCACCTGTCGCCTTGAAGGCATCACAGTTGTCCAGTAGCGACCCAACAAGGTCTATTACGACTCGGGCTCTATCATGTCACCGCTATAGGGCGCGCCATAGGCCCTGCTCACGCACTACTGTACAGCTGCAGACATATGGAAGCATGTTTATGAAAAGAGCAAGCAAACATGTGTGTGAGCTCTGGGCGTCCGAAATGCAGAAAGAGAATCGAATGGCGGTTCGAGTAACCAACTCCGCCCATGCCGGAGGTAGCCACGGAGCACCGGACGGTAAGGTCCTTCAGTGGGGCAGCGTTTCCTAGCATGTGTCTTACAGTATGCCGTACTGGGTCGACAACGTCCCAACTCCCAAAACACACGGAACGTGGCAACCGGTAGATGCTGGCCCCATTCTGAGCACGCACCATACCCGCCGGTACGTACTGGTACTGCCCTACAAACTAGAGAACATCACCAACCCATCGCTACGCAGTACGGCCGTGACGCAACAAGCACAACCGTCGGCTTGCTTGTCCAGGTGTCACAACGTTTGTCGTTCACTGTACGATGCAGTGCAAGGCAGGAACGACGGACAGGCCTGCGCAACTCCAGGAATGGTTGGGGTCGCAGCCTTACCCACACAGCCCACAACGCAACACGTAAAGGGGTGTCTGACAACACACAACGATACGTCCGAATTAGGAATGGAACGTCTTGAGGTGAATGTAGGCAGTAGCATAGTAATGTACAGGCCGCCCCATGCGAAACAAATACTCCTTGCCCAAAATGCCACTGCAAGCCACACAAGAATGGAGTCTGAGAAGCATGTACGCGCTGTGCTAGGCGTGCTGTGCTATGCTCCGCAATCATTCTGCGGCGTGGGGGCGGCTGCGCTAAATTAAACAATTGCTACATACCTCGTCCACATAGTTAGTGCTGTACAAGCCATACCATATGACACGGCTTTCCGATCTAGTCTGGCTCTAGATACCTTACCACATGCGAACAGCGCCGTGCTTCTAAGCCATCGCACAACCAACTCCACAACCCCTGCCATGTAAGCCCATTCGGTGGAGCCACGGGCACCGCACGCCCTCGTTATCATTCCCCGTCACGCTGACCCTGACCTGCGTTGCCCACTGCCGGTCGAACTCTTCACAAAATGCCAAGCTGCGCTGCCGGCAAAGCTTTGGTACCAGTTAACCGGTCAGAACTGGGACTGTACTCCCCTACTTGCCCTCCTGCTTAGACGCCGCACGCAGCTGCAGCTGCCGCAGCAGTTCACTGCCGCTGTCGAGGCTCTGCGCCTTCAGCGCCGCGTCCACTGCGCTGCCCTCCGCTGCAGCGCCCGAACCGCTAGCCCCGCTCTGCTGCAGCTGCCGCAGCAGCAGCGCCCCCGGGTTGGGCACCCCAGCAGCAGCTGGCGCGCCAGCATTGGGCGCAGCTGCGCCACTCGCGGCCCCGCCCTGCAGCTTCATCAGCAGCTGCTTCCCTGCCTGCATGCCGTCCAGGGACAGCCGCCCCACCTGCTGCTGCAGCGCCGCCACATCTGACGACGCCTGCGCCGTCTCCCCACCAACCGCAGCACCGCAGGTGGCCACCGCCTCTGCCGGCTGGCTGCCAGGCGCCACGGGGGTGGGCGCAGGCGCCCCTGGGGGCGGCACAGGTGGCCGCCCCCTCGCCATGGTGAAGCCCCTGCCCGCTGCATCCGGCAGCTTCGCATTCTTGCCCACCGGGGCCGGCGTCGCCTTGGTGCCGTCCTCACCCCGCAGCGCGCGGGCCGGGCTGTTGGCCTTGCTGCCCTGCCGGGACCCTCCCGCCGGGGCGGCCGGGGCCGCGCCGCCGCCAGAGTCGCCAGCGCCCGGCGCAGCCACGGCTGGCGCAGCGCCGGCAGCCGGGGGCTGCTGCTGAGGGGTCTCCCTTGCGCGCCGCAACATGGCGGCGACCTCCTCGCTGTCCTCCATGCTCTGCATGATCTCGATGGGGTGCGACATGGGCGAAGGGTGCGGCGCGGCAGCGGTAGCAGCAGTGGGCTCCTTGGGCTTGCCGTTCTCCGCCTGCTGCTGCTGCTGCTGGGCAGGCGCCTTGGGGGCCCCGCGGGCTCCCTTGGCGCTCTCACGCTGCTGGCCTTGGGCCTGCGCCTTGGGAGGCCCCCGTACAAGCTGGTACTGTACAGCGCCTCCAGCAGGCTTAGGCACTGGCTTGCTGGGCGCGGCCTTGCTTGCGTCCGCTTGCGCCTGCTGAGGCGGGGTTGACGCCGGGGCGTCCTGAGGCGGCTGGGCCGATGGCTGCTGCTGCTGCGGGGCCACGGGCCGCTGCTGCTGCGGCGGCGGCGGCGCTGGCTGCGAGGGAGCCTGCGCAGGCGGCGGGGGGCCCTGCGGGCCCGGCCCACGCGGCGGGGGCGGCATTCCTACCGCCATGGGCGGCGGCGGCGGGCCCATCATCATCGGGCCGCCGTGGGGCATGGCCATGGGGGGGCCCATAGGGGGTCCCATGTGAGGCATGCCCATGGGCGGGTAGCCCCCGGGCATGTACATGTGCGGCGGGTGCATGGGGCCCCCGGGGGGCATCATGTGGGGAGGGGGCATGTGGTAGGGCATCGGGCCCATCATCATGTGGGGCGGGGCCCCGCCGGGTCCGGGTGGGAAGTGCTGCGGCGGCGGTCCGCCCGGGTACGGCATGGGCATGGGCTGGGGAGGCGGACCCATGTGGGGCGCAGGGGGCATCGGTTGGGCGTGTGGCGACTGTGGCGGTGGCCGCTGCTGCGGCTCCGGGGCGGCCCGGGGGGACACCATGGCGGAGCTGCCCACACGCGCCTGCGGTGCCAGCTGCTGCAGCTGCTGCAGCAGGCCGTTGGGTCCCGCCGCTGATGTCGTCGTCGGCGCCTGCCGGGGGGAGGCGGCCGCAGCCGCAGCAGCAGCTGCGGCCGCGGCGGCCGCAGCAGCAGCCGTGGCATCGCTGACCGGCGCAGCGGTGGCGCCGTTCGCTGCCGTGTCCGCGCCAGCAGTGTTGCGAGCACCCGCCGCGGCATTCAGCTTCTGCAGCAGGGCCTGTCCGGCAGTGGAGCCAGCCGCAGGTGCCCCCGACGCCGGCGCAGCGGGCTGCGTGGGCGTGCCGGGCTGCTCCGCCTTGGCCGCCCCCGCAACGCCAATGGACCGCATGGCCGCCCCCAGCAGCTTGGAGGACGGCACGGGCGGGGACACGGGAGCCGTGCAGGAGGCTCCTGCGGGCACACACGCGCCCGTGGCCCCAGACGCCGGGGCCTGCTGCAGCGCCTTCTGCGCCGCGCGGGCCGCCGCGCCGGCGGCCGGGGGCGCCCCGGCCTGCTTCTGCGGCTTGCCCTGCGCCTGCGCCTGTGCCTGGCGCGGCTCTTGGTGCTTCGCCAGCACGATGTTGGCGGGCTTGTTGATGCACAGCAGCAGGTCCAGCGGCACGTAGGCGCCGCACTTGCCGTTCACCCTGCCGTTGTTGGTGCTGCCGCCAGAGTACTCCTCGTCAAACACCACCTCGCACGCCTCCTCGTACACGCCTGCGCATCCCGCACAGTCGCACAGGGCAACCCAGAGTGATTCAGTGTACCTTGCTGTCATCACTTTTCTCCCTTGGGCGCTGTAGCTAGCGAAGCTACGATCATGCATCATCCTTCCACAATAGCAACAATCTTACAACATTACTTTGCAATAAGACGCAGTCCTTCACGTAGCCGTTACCCACTCACCGATGACAGTGCCGATCAGGCCGTACGGCGGGTTGCCCTTGCCGCTGACGCACACCACGCGGTCGCCCAGCTCGAAGGCGCCGCCCTGCACCGACAGCTTCACCTGGTCCGCGCCGGGAGTGTACGGCGGCAGCACCAGGCTGGGCGGCACGTTCTCGTACTCGGTGGGCGGCGGCGGGCGGGCCGGCACGGGCGACACGGCCGTCTGCAGCGCGCGCACGCCCTCGTCGCTGAGCACCTTGGTGCCCAGCTTGACCAGCGGGCGCTTGGCCAGCGGCGTGGACTTGAGCCAGTCGGTCACCTCGCGCACCTTGTCCTTGCGCTGCTGGGGCGTCAGGCCCGGGAGCAGCGCGTCCAGCCGCAGGTCGCCTGCGTGTGAGCAAGGAGCAAGGGGAGGGGCAGGAACAGCCGTCTCGTACGAATGTCAAAGCAGGTGTTTTAGACTGGAAAGGGAAGCGTAAGGTGTGCATAAGCGCGCCGCAATACTGCATGTGCGAGGCACTAGGAGCAGGCGACCACAAGTTGGGGCCAGCTTACCTGGGCCCTCGCTGTCTCCCTTGACCACGCCCTGCCACACCCAGGGGTGCAGCTTCTTGTAGTCGGCCAGGATGTTGATGACGGCCGCGCTGTACATCCAGCCGTTGCCGTCCTCGGTGGGCTGCGAGAAGCCCGGCACGCACACCTCGCGCGAGCTGGTCTTGATGGCCAGCCCCAGGTCGTAGCGGTCGTCGCCTGGAAGGCGTCGCACGCGGGTACATGGGCATACGCGTTGGCGTCAGCAACCGTGCGGAGAACCCATACGTCCCCTTGCGTACCAATATGATTAACTCCCAGCACAACTCCACTCCTCGGCTTCGATTTAAGGTTGGTGGTACTGTGTCTCACCGTCCCGCGTCCACATGTTTCCCGCGATGCGGCCCAGCATGCGCGGCGTCATGCCCACGCGCCCCGCCACCTCGCCGCTGTTGTAGTACTTGACGGCGAAGCGCTCCACCACGCGCTTGGCTTGCCGCAGCGCCTGCACGCCAACCTGCAGGCGGACGCAATGCCCCAGGGACGGCCCAGCCTTAGCACCACAGCAAGGGTTGTACCACTACTCTGCAGCATGCACCGTACGGTCCGGATTTCAGACAACCGTCCACCAAATAATGCGGCCGCATACACCGTATTTGGGGTTGGGGACTCACCTGCTCCGTCATGGCCTGCACCAGCAGCCGCAGGTGGCCCGTCACGGCCGCCCCGCCCTTGGCGGTCTTGCCCTGCTTGGTGAGGCCCGCGCCCAGGTCGGGCAGCACCGTGGCCATGCAGCCGTAGTGGTGCTTGCCCAGGAACACAACCTGCACAGCGAACACATTTCATGTTATCGCATAGTGGTCTGCTATAACAGTCTCTACAACGTCACGAGTCGTTGTCAGAACGAAGGACAATGCGGGTATGCCACGCTTGTGCCCCTTTGGTTCAACCATAGCGGCTTGCTGCGCTGAGGTCGCGCGGTAGCGGGTGCGCCCCAGCTGCTGCCGTACCTGCATGCCCTCGTGGAGCACCGGCGCCGCCGGGCCATCCTGCTCCGCGACGGCCCCTGCGGCCGCCTGCTGCGGGCGCTGTCGGATGACGGCCTGCAGCGGCACCTGCACCTCGTCCTTGGAGTAGGTCTTCTCCACGGTCCCGTCGGCGTGCCGGATGTAGCCCAGGCACACCTTGACGCCAACCTGGGGGACAGGAAACACCCGCGAGGGGGCATCAAGCGTACGTACACACGGCAGGAGGCAGATCTGGTAGTGTTGTCCACTCCGTACACATGCAGTGTAGATGTACTGTCCGTGCGAAGGGCATGCTCGGGCGTGTTAATGCACGTAATGATCGTACACATAGACTGACGCAACGCGCAGGCCGGACACTTACCACCAGGTCCACCTTGCCCACGTCGATGCCGCAGCGCGACAGGAATGTGGCGCCCAGCTGCCCCGCGTCCGTCTCCCACCGCTGCACCTCCTGGCCCTGCCACTTCTGGACCTGCAGGCGACAGCCCACACCAACCAGCTCATCGTGAATGTCCGCGCGTACAGGGGATGGCAGGCGCAACTTTGATCTTACGCAATAGAGCACAACGATTCAGACGTCGCCGGAACCCCAACTCCAACCTAACGACAAACGGCCCGTGCCACCGCACCTTGATCGCCCCCTTGTTGTCGTAGGTGACCAGCCCGGTGCGGTCCGACACGCGCACCACGCGCGCCTCCTGCAGGTAGGGCCAGTTGATGTAGCAGCGCGCGCCCAGTAGGCCGCTGCGCGCCACCTGCTCGGCGCCCAGCACCATGCCGCCCAGCGCCTCCCGCAGGTCCTTGAGCGCCAGCACCACGCTCTCCTTGCGGCTGGGGGTGCCCAGCACGTTGATGCCCGCATTGCGCAGCGTGGGGCGAACCTGCACCGCGGAACGGAAGAGGCCAAGCAACATGGCCTTGAAGTTCATAGCATATGTGCTGCTGCGGGCCTGGCGGTCCTTCCTAGGGCTGCAGTCATGAATACAAGGGGCTGGGGTGTCTCCCAATAACCCTCGCAACCCACCTGCAAGGACTTGAGCGTGGGCATCCCTGCCGGTGCCTGCAGCCCCGTGCGGGTGCCGGGCACCAGGCTGGGCACGAAGCCCTTCCCTCCCGGCGGCAGCGGAGGGGGCGGCGGTCTCTCCGCGCAGCGGCTGTGACACACCTGCGGGTAGGAAAGGCGAGACGCGGCCGTCAGTGCACGCCCAAAAGCCAGGATTCACACAAGCAGCGCAGACCCTCGACACAGTGTTGAACAGGAGAGGTACAAAGGTAGGCTGACGGATGGCCGATTGTAGTTTGTCCGAGCCACGCACCTTGATGTCCTTGAAATGCTTCGGCATTGTGGTGTGACAGTATGACGTCTCGGTTGTGTTGCGGCTAAACTGGAAGATCTGCGCGCAAACGAACGTTGAGGGGATGCTAAGAGCCAGAAGTGTGACACGATCCTGCAGTAAGCAGCAATGTGACCCTCCACCCTTCAGGGTGCCTCGTACGATGTCGACATGGCCGTCGCACTTCCACCTACCTGGATCTGCCCCATTTGGTTGCGGGCCAGCTCCTCCGGCGTCAATCGTGTTGGGCGCACAGACTGGGCCGCCTCTAGAAGCCGTGCCTGTGGTGTCACAACACATACGGAACACGTCAAGGTGGCGAACGCGTACTGCCAGCTAGCTGAGAAGGCACTCGTAATTGCTTACAGCAGGACTGTCACGATAGCAGTTGGGCACCGCGAGCCGCCCTCACCTCGTCAACGAACGGCACGAGCACCACGCCCTCCCAGTCCGCGCGCTTGCCCTCCATGTCCACCTGCAACAAGCAAACGTCAGAACACATGATGCAGCATGTCACGGACGAGGCCAGGCAAGCCTTGCTTGCCTTTGCAACTACGAAAGGCAACCAAACCGCCATCGGCCACGGCTGTGCAACGTGCATCCAGGACAACAAGGGTTAACTGTGCCCGAATTACGTTTGCCGAATTCCGCATAGCACACGCTACACAGGTAAAGTGCTTACCTCGAAGGTGGGCGGGTAGAAGTCGATGATGGGCGAGTTGGGGTTGAGCATGAGGTCCCGGAACGGCAGCGGCAGGTGGCGCGAGCTGGCGGCCGGCAGCACCGCCAGCAGCTGCTCGAAGGGCCGGAAGGGGGTGCCCTGCGAGAACGCGACCTGGAGAGGAACGAAGCGCACACGGCGAAGCGCGCTGGGGTCAGTCAGCGTCTCAGCCGCATGTTGCAGCGATGCCTCACGTGCAAGACGTCCACACGGTCGCTGATCAGCAGGCAAGGAAGCAGCGAGCAGGCATGAAGGCCGCGATTCCGCTGGTGCGGAACAGCGTGGTGCCCCTGCGAGCGGCGCCCCAATAACCGCCGGCCCGTACCCACCTGGATGCTGTCCAGGTTGACCATGTCCGAGGCCATGGGCGCGTAGTGGTAGGGGTAGTACCAGTCCCAGGACGCCACCCCGCGGTAGTAGTACTCCAGCACCCAGTGCAGCCCCGCCACGTAGTGCTCCAACACCGCGCGCCGGTCCTCGGCCGTGAGCGCGTGCATCTTGTCGCCGTAGTAGCGGTTCTGTAATTGTACGGCAAACACCGTGGCGGTGGGTGCTTGGGCGCCTAGGTCCCTATAGTCCCACCCCCCGAGCCACACACCGGCAAGCATGTCTGGCGCCTAATGGCTTCACATCCAAAACCAGACCTCAGCAGCACCCCAGGCACGACACGGCAGTCCGATGCAGGGAAACGCGGCAGGCGGCAACCTTCAGCGGCCACCGTGGGAACAATGTCCGCCGGCCCCCTCACCTTCCACAGCTGCAGCCCCTCGTCGCCCAGCCCCGCCATCATGAGTGCGCGCGCCTCCTTGCTCATCATGGTGGGCTGCTGCTGCGCCGCAGCCGCCAGGGGCGTCGCGGGCTGGCCCCCCGGCGTGCCGTCCGACTCCAACGCCTCCAGCAGCGCGGCCCCCGACCCTCCTGCCCCCCGCATGGCCGCGATGCCTGCATCCACCTCGTCCAGCTGGTTGCGCGACCCAAACACGCCGCTGCCGCGGCCGCCGCCCATGCCGTTGCCGTTCCCGCCCGCCATGCGCGCCGCGCGCTTCTCCCGCTTGTTCTCCATGAACTCCGCGTCCTGGGGTACCGTAAGTGCGTTGGCCGCAGGGGCAGCCGCAAGGGCGAGACCGTTATGCGCATACAGTCAAGCTGCACACCTCAGCCAAATGCACATCGGCGCACAAGGTCTCGTGGCCTGGCTCATACAGCTCCTGCGTGGCCGAGTGGCCCACGCTGAAGCAATGAGCGCCGACCCACGTCACCAGCGGGTACCCCGTGTGTTGCCGCACCTGCGCGCGCTCCTCCAGGACCTGCAGCTCCATCTGCCCCACGCGCGCCATCAGCATCTCCAGCCGCCGCCGGTCCAGCTCCCCCGCGTGCGTGAGGTAGCCGCCCATGGCGGGCAGCAGCTCCTTGTACATCTCCATCAGCTTGTTCAGCGCGCCCTCAGCGATGTCCATGGTGGGAAGCGCTGCACACAGGACACACGCAACGTCGTAACCGGCCCTCAACCGCCCCGTTCACCAGCCATACAGCGCGACAGCTAGCAGCAACGACAGACATTGGCGAGGCGTGTGGCATAAACCGTGGGCCCCATGGCGAGGACCATGGCCAGGACCGCGCCCTCACCTGGCAGGAAGTCGTTGCCCACCAGCATGCACATGAGCACGTAGTCGTCCACCACACGCTCGACGTCCAGCGCGAACGGCAGCCGCCCCGCCAGGTGCCCGAACTCCAGCTCAAAGTACTCGCGGAGCAGCCTGGGCAGATCCAGAAGGGTTCGTGAAGACTCGGCATATCGTACATGCGCCCTCCCTGTACGCTGGCCACGCGAGCCCTCAGGGTGAGCTTGGTTGGTGCATAACCATGGCAGGCAACCCACAGACGCCTTGCGTGGCGGCAGCCAGTCCAGCACGGCCGGAGGCAGAAGTCAGCTCACAAGGCGCCACCAGTGCACGCCCTGTGTGGGTCACCCACCCAATCTGGAACAGGATGAAGTTCTCCGCGCACGGGTTGTCCAGCACCTCTCGCGCCGGCTGCCCTCGGTTGCTGCCCGTGTACGACACCACCTCGCGCAGCAGGCAGAAGTGCGGCTCGTGGGTGACCAGCGACAGCATGATGAGGTCGGCGTCCAGGCCGTACATGCAGTGCCGCTGGTTGGGCTGGTAGCTGGGCTGCCGCTTCTCCCAGCGTATGTACTCCATGATCTTGTGCTCGCCCTCGCCGGGAACCTCGTGACCTGACAAGACGAACGAGGGCAGCGTTGGTGGGTGCACGTGGTCCACGCCTAGTGCTCTGCTGGCTTTCGCACCAGCTGAATGACCCCTTACCGGGGCCAGTGCGTGCCGGTAACCCCCAGCGCCGCCAACGTGCCATCATACGGTTGGCTGTCCCCGTGCGCACCTGAGAACACGATCGTGGGCTTCTGCCACAGAGGGTCTTCTGCAATCTTCCTGCGTATGAAGAAGCGCAGGTGCTTGCCCAGCCGGGCCATGAACTCCGTCCCGGGTGTGATGACGTTGGAGTCAAAAGCGTCCTCCTGCACCGTCTCGCCTTTTCGGCGCATCTCTTCCTCGTTCTGCATGATGGCACGATCCCACCAGCAGTGGAGTAAGTTGTACGCGGTTGTACACCGAGGCATTGCTAGTGGTGGTGGCAGCACAAGTTAACCCACCTTCTGGCGCTCCAGTGCGGACTTAAAGCGCCGAGATCGCTGCTGGTTCATCTTAGCCCGGGGGGCGACACCTATGTGCCAGGATAGCAGAGTAATATGGTCATGGGGCAGTCGGAGAAAGGGGAGCTGAAGGGGAGCAACGGGTGAGCGCAGGGGTGGCCTGAACCCACCGTCGATGGCCATGAACAGCAGCTTTTGGGGCCGCACGATCTGCACTAGCTTCTCGAGGTAGGTGAAAACCTTCAGCATCATGTCCTCCTCTGTGACGCCTCCAAGGTCCTTGCGATTTGCGTGCGTGCAGTTGTGGATAATACCGTTCATGTCGAGGTATAAGTTATCCATTTCGGGAGGCCCCTCGGTCAGGGTCAGCTTCTGGTTCAAGAGCGGGTATCGCTCTGAGAGCCAGCGGTAAAACTTCGGAATGCCTGCGCGTGTGTTGGTGACCAGTCATGGCGGCAATGGTCAGCGCCACGATAGCGCAGGGCTATACATCCTGCTGCCCCTCTCATGTCGTGATCGTTTCTCGACCTACTGGGCAGTCATTCTTACCCATGGTGTCTTGTGCCGAACCGCTCCACCAAAGTCAAGGCAATCTGACACTGGTCACTGTGTCTCGCAGTATCAGCGCTCCTCTCCCCTTGATGTGGCGAACAAGCCGTTGCGACTGCAACAAGACGCAGTGTAGCTGAGTTGACAAGGTGGTGCCTAAACACAACGACACTTCTCTATGTAATTCCACTCCGTGCCCTAATGCACAGCCGTGACCTAGCACAATCAAGTCCACCTAGATCAACAGTCAATGTTATTCGACAACAGGGTGCCGAGTTTGCGGAGTTGGGTAGTCGCTCTACGACAGGGCGAGCATGGCCTTGATGAAGCTCTGCCTAACCCAGGGTGCCTTGCCGAACACTTGTCAGGGAAAGAGCGTGTTTAGGCATACCTCATACTGGGATGGGCGACACCATATCAGCTTGAGCTGTTGCTGCACCCTCGTCGTGCGTCCTTGTCTCGGCACACTTCGGGACAAGTTACGGAGAAGACATATAGAGTACTGATGTTTTGACCGCTTGGATTATACTCGGGGCACAATGTATCCACCACCTACCTCTTCGTCCGGAGCTGCACCCGCCAAGGCTGTGACACTAACTGGGCGCTTGACGACAGCACTGCATGTAAGGCACGAGGAGCAAGCTGTTCCCTCCAGCATACACACTGTGACTTACAGCCCTCCTGTGATCGATGTCCACCTGCCTCAGTTACTCAACCGGCTGTATCTTGGCCAGCCCCCTTTCGAAGCGCACCCCCTCCCCCTCACCCTTGCAGATCGGGATCGCCTGTGTGGCCCTCAGTATAGCGTTTGTCCTGTTCGACGGGACCCTATTTGCGTGGCATCCAGCCTTGATGGTAAGATCCAGGGACTGCATGGCGTATCTGATCCCATACGCCAGCCGTCACCCGTCTGCACCGAGCGGCAGCCAGAGGGATCGGTGCCCGCAGGGATTGCTTGTAAAGGTCAAGGGCCAGCACGTTGAACTACACGCTATTCTGCGCGTGCATGTTGCCCACACAGCGTCACTTTGCCCTGGACACCAACACCACCCATGCATCCGCGCCGTGTACGACAAGTCACCGCTGCTGCTGCTGCCTTGCACCCTCCAAAGGTGTGCCTCCGCCAGCTCCGTTCGTCAGCGCCCTGCGGTCAGCACCCTTGACAACCCCCTGCCCACAGAGCATCGGCTACATCGGCGTCATGGCTGAGGGCCTCATTATCGCTATCCACTTCCGCCAGACGGAGGGCAGCGAGCGCGTCAAATCCATCTGGTCGCACGCCGTGATGCAGCTGCGGGCGGCCGTGCTGGTGATCATCGGGTTCGGGGTCATCTACCGCAACAAGGTGCGGGTACCGGTACGGCCAGCACATGGGCCTTTTGCACGGCCTGCTGTGCGCGGGCCGTTATGCACTACTTGTACATGTTCCCTTGACAGCCGGTGGCGCTGCAGCCTGTCGGCGATGGCCGGGGCTGAACAGCGGTACGCGCTGGGGTGGTGTTTGCCCGGCCATGGTCACGTGAGCAGCTGCAGCTAGCCGTGTACTGAGCTCTGCCGGTATCGAAAGCATGGCTATCGGCACAATCAGGCTCATACTAAAGTGCTTCTTGTGTAGGCATCGTTGGGGTCCTGGTGCGGGCTGCCCCGACCACGGAGCAACACAGACACCGTACTGGACGCACGCACCCCCACACTGCCCGATCCCTCACCTCACCTGTCGCTTCTATCCGAACCGAGCCCAGCCCACGATACTATGCTATCCTTTCCTGCGCAGGTCCTACATGGGAAACCTCACTTCGTGTCCCTGCATGCGAAGGTAGGAGGCAGGGCTTTGGTGCTCAAGCTCTAGTATGTTGGGTGGTCTTGTTCGCGTGCCTGTGTTGTTGAACGTGCGGAGCCCGTCCGTACGCCCGCCCGTCCGTATCTCTCCAATGACGCACGCCACAGTCTTCTGAGTCACGAATCTATCGTTTGCAGCATCCCATTGCTCCCCTCCGTGCCGCGCTGCAGTTCGGCCTCGCCACGCTGGTGCTGAGCATCCTGATGCCCCTGTGGGGCGCGGCCAGCTTCCGGCGCCTGGGCATCGTGCAGGTGAGGGCAGCAGCCCGGAAACAATGAGAATGTTAACTCAATTTAATGTTGAGCACGTAACTCCGTTTCATATCTTCGCAACTCTGGCCTCGCTACTCGTCCAGCATCCCAGCGTGGCTGACAGCCGGATACTTGGCGGTTTCCAGGCCCTCCCCCGATCTCCCGCTGTGCACTGCACGAGCACCCAATACCCCAGCTACAAACACCCTGCCCTCCCCTTCTCCCCTCCCCTTCCTCTGGCACCCCCAGCGCTTCCCCGAGCGCTGGCAGCCCCGCATCAAGGCGCTGCACCGCCAGCTGGGCCTGGCCACGTGGCTGCTGGCGCTGGCGACGGTGCAGCTGGCGCTGCCGCACCCCGCCGTCAGCATGGGCCTGATCACCACGGCGTGGCAGGCGGGCGTGGCGGCGGTGGGCGGCCTCATGCTGCTGCTGGCGTGGAAGGCGGGGGCGGCGAATAAGGCGCCGGAGAGCGCGGCCATGAAGACAGTGTAGTAGGGGGGAGGGCAGGGAACGGGGCACACAGGATTCTGTGGTTAGCAGGGGGGCAGCCTTGTGACCTGCAAGTTCTGTGAGGATAAGCCCTGCTGTTTGTGTGGAGGTGGAGAGGTTGGCCATCGAGGGTTTTGGTAGTTGTGGAGGCGGTACGGACCGGGGCTCGGGGGAGTTTGCCTGTTCCCTGGTGGTGACGCTGTGGTGCCACTATGGACAGAAGTGGGTATGCTGCATACGGTAAGTGGGGGTACTGCTTAATGCATGCTGTTGTGGTGGCGTGCGATCTTGGCGGGCGTACTCTCTGGCTCAGACTGCAAGTCTTGAACATGGGACACGGAATGAACGCCAAGAGGATATTCGGGGTAGGTCCCCCCGACGGAGGGAGGCACCATGGCGGTGGTGGGGTGTACGCATGAAACGCGGTGTTAATTGGCGTAAAATCAGTTTAGACGTTACCGGTTTGGACAAATATTGCAGGTTGTTTGCGGGAGGTCTGATGCGGAATGGCAACACCTCGATGTGGGTCCACGATGTGGGTCGGGGCTGGGACGTGGGAGCAGCGCTTCACGTGGAATCTCAGCCTCAGGCGTGCGTATGGCCAGGACACGGACAATCGCACACTATGACTCTGTAGATACTTAGCGTACAAATCATTTGTTGTTAATATAGTCTAGAGTCGTTCCGGTATAACGCCAGTACTGTACACCGCTACACAACACCCTGCCTTTCCTCCGCCTTCCGTTACAGGGTTAGATTGGAACGACCAGCGGCGAACAAATTGTTCTGACCCAACGCCAGAGCTTTGGCACTGCGCCGAATACTTTGTCATTACATCAGCCACACTGACTCTAACTTCGCGAGCCCTTGAGTTTAAAGAATGCGGTGCAGCATGCGCAAATCATCGTGCAGCTCGCGCGCGGCGGGGTCACGGCGAGCGCTTCGGATAGCTTGCAGCTCACTTCCAGACCGGCAACCATCTGCCTTGAGCCGGAGGCACTTGCTTGCGTCCGTCGCGGCAGGCTCCGCAATCCTGCTGTCGCCCCAGGCAGCTCTCGCCGCAGCGAACAATGAAGTCGGCAAATACCTTCCTGCAGCTGGCTTTGGCGACTATGTAAGTGTCTCGCGGTGTGCGAGGGGCAGCAGCACCAGTCGAGGGGTTTCGTCGCCAGTCGCACGAATCTTTGGCAGTATGTGCCACACGGGTGCGGCCGTTCCTCCATCCCTTTCCGCACGCCATATGCTCCCTCTTCCCTCCGTGTACCAGAAAACTTCTTTTGATCCCCACCTACCCCTCATAATGCAGCACACTGTCGCTTTACCGGCCTTGGCACCTGCCATCACCCTAGCCGTGCGCCCGTGCCCTCCTCTGCGTCCCTCCTTACCACCTCTACCCACTTCGGGCCACCCATGCCACCCACTGCCCACATGCCCCTGCCCTCCGCTCTTCACGTCTGCACCTCCCCTGCTGAGCTCCTCATTCGCCAGACACCCGCTCTACGCGCTGGCTCTTGATCGAGTCACATCCCTACCCACACTCATTGCCCGCGCCGCACCCCCGCACCCGCACCCGCACCCGCCGCCCAGGTGCTGTTCGTCCCCTCCTCCTCCAAGACGCCCGCCCTGCGTGCCGGCACGGTGGACAACACGGCGCCCTACCGCTTCGCGCTGCCGCCCAGCTACGTGGAGCAGAAGGTGGCCAACATCCAGAGCGGCAACTACTGCCAGCCGCGATGCGACGAGCCGTGGACGGGTGAGAGTGGAAAAGGGAGTACGGCGGTGCGGGCTGCAGGGGTGTTGGGGTCTGGAACGGACGAAGTACTTCGCGCTGCGACGAGCCGTGTACGAGTGGGAGGGTCACTGGGGTGGGGCGCTGCGGGCTGCGTACCTGCACGGGTGACGGGAAAGCGGTGGTGCCGTGTTGAGGGTGTGGGTGCTGCATTTCATTTAGGTTCATGGAAGGACTGGTGGCGTTGGCGTCGAGTCTTGTACAGGTGGCATCAAAGCACACGGGCTGCAGGGCAAAGGGAGGGCTCCGCGCTGTGCAGTGCAACAACAGAGCGGTATCACGGACAAAGGTTCCTGTGTTTGTAACATATTTGCCAGGCTTTGGCCAAGCTCCCTGCAGATCATTTTTTTTTTTTTTTTTTTCAGGAGAAGGGTTATGGGATTATCGGAGACCTAT
>VFQN01004523.1_pt1 | contig 18280 bp, 18 predicted proteins | sample 3512371 | NCBI WGS metagenome assembly VFQN01 (sample SAMN10412370, study PRJNA504923) | tailings metagenome | isolation source: Replicate 2 from Balatoc abandoned mine | place: Philippines: Itogon, Benguet | collected 2017-08-28 | reverse complement strand
GGCCAATTCTACCAAAGAATCGATACCGATTTGAAGGTGCTTTTCTACAAACTGAGCCGTCACTTTTTTGTCGCTTTCTTCCGTTTTGACTCCCTCTGGTACGAGAGGATTGTCTGATACCAACAAAAGTGCCCCGTGAGGAATTTGATTGACAAAACCTACCGTAAATATCGTGGCTGTTTCCATGTCGATAGCCATGGTTCTGATTTCCTGTAAATATGCCTTAAACGTTTCGTCATGTTCCCAAATCCGGCGATTGGTGGTATAAACTGTACCTGTCCAATAGTCGAGTTGGTGTTGTTTAATCATCGACGAAACAGCTCTCTGCAATCGGAAAGAAGGCAAAGCCGGGATTTCGGGGCGCATGTAGTCGTTGCTAGTACCTTTGCCCCGAATCGCCGCAATCGGCAAAACCAAATCGCCGATTTGGGTCTTTTTGAGACCGCCACATTTTCCCAAAAATAAAACGGCTTTTGGAGCAACGGCCGATAGCAAATCCATCACCGTAGCCGCCATAGCACTACCCATTCCGAAGTTGATGATGGTGATGTTGTTGGCGGTAGCGGTCTGCATGGCCCGCCCTTGTCCCAAGATTTCTACTTGATACTTGTCCGCAAACATCTGTACATAATTGATGAAATTGGTAAGTAAAATATATTCGCCAAAAGTTTCGAGCGGGGTTCCGGTATATCGTGGGAGCCAATTTTCTACAATTTCTTCTTTGGTTTTCATTTGTTTTGTGTTGATTTTTGAGGAGAATAGGTTAAAAAAAAGATTTGTAAGAACGAATGCATACCGCAAACCTTACAAATCTCCCTTCAGGTATGGTCGAACTTAATTTACCACCTTTTGCTTACAAAGTTACGAAAATTGATGGTAAACCCTTCATATTCGATGTGATACGGCGCAAATACGTCATGATTACTCCCGAAGAATGGGTGCGTCAGCATGTGTTTCATTGGTTGACAGGAGAGCATCAATACCCCAAATCACTTGTAAGAATTGAGACGGGGATGCATTATAATCAGCTTCTGAAGCGCACGGATATTGTAGTATATGATAGAGAAGGAAGCCCATTTTTATTGGTCGAATGTAAGGCACCTCATATAAAACTTACAGACAATGTTTTTGATCAAGCGATTCGTTATAATGCCGTTTTGAAAGCCAAATACATACTAGTAACCAACGGACTCGAACATTTTACTTTTGGAGTAGAGACGGGCGAAGCTATTGTCTTAGGGCAAATCCCTATTTATCCCTAAAACTCTCACAATGTTAGAAGGAGTTGTTGCGTTTGTATACAAGCTAATGAAAACAACCAATAAAAATCCTAAAAACGAAAACGACTTATGAATACTCAAGAAAGCCTACCTTCGATGGACCGTAAAGATTTTTTTCGACTGGTAGGAGTTAGTGTGGGAGCTATTATACTCCAGCAATGTTTGTCAGGATGTAGTACCGGAACCAAAAATCCTGAGCCAGAGCCCACCCCCCTTTCGGATTTTAGTTTCAATATCAATGGCTCTAATGCCGCTCCTTTGAAAAACCTAGGAGGCTATATTTATATAAATGGCATCATTGTAGCGAGGGCTTTAGATGGTAGTTATTTGGCCGTGGCGCAGGCCTGTACTCATGAAGGAACCCGCCTCAACTACGAAAGTTCTACCAATACTTTTGTGTGTCCTAATCATGGCTCTGTTTTTTCTAACCGTGGGGTGGTACAAAAAGGTCCCGCTACCAAAGACTTAGTAGTATACCGTACTGAGTTCAACGCTTCTACTGGCGACTTTCGAGTATTGGTATAGTTGACGGTAAGTGATATGTATTTTAAGATTATTCCTCAAGATATTTTAGAAACTCCTCCGCCATCTGATGCGTATTTTCGGCAGGCGTGGGAGTTTTGTCGATTATGGGCCTTGGGAGAGCAAGCTTTTGTATTGCACACATCGGGGTCTACGGGAGTGCCAAAACCTATTTCTCTCTTACGGGCCCAAATGCAAGCAAGCGCGCAGCTTACTCAGCAGGCATTAGAACTAAAATCAGACTATAAAGCTCTTGTTTGCCTCAATGTAGCCTATATCGCTGGAATCATGATGCTCGTACGAGGCATGGAAATACGAATGGAGATGTATGTAGTGGCTCCAAGTTCGTCCCCATTAGACGCTATACCAGAGGAGATTAGCCTAGATTTTGGGGCGTTTGTGCCGCTCCAATTGCAAACCATGCTAGCCGCCAATCAAAAAAAACGCCTCAATACCTTCCAGACTATTATCGTAGGAGGAGCCGCAGTATCGCCTTCGTTGCTAGGGGAGATTGATGAGTTAGAGGTGCCTGTTTATAGCACTTATGGGATGACTGAGACTGTCTCTCATATTGCATTAAAACGATTAAATGGAACATCCGCCTCGGGATTTTATGAGTTGTTGGAGGGGATAGACATAGACTTGGATGCAAGAGGATGCTTGAAAATATGCGGCAGTGTGACTAATCATGAATGGATTCAGACCAATGATGTAGTCAACTTGAAAACATCGCGGGTATTTGAAATGATAGGCCGGGCCGATAATATCATCAACAGCGGTGGCCTAAAAATACAACTTGAAAAAGTAGAACAAGCTATCGGAAGTTTTTGGGAAGGTAAGGAGCGATACTTCGCTTGGTGGAAACCCGATGAGCGTTTAGGACAAAAACTCATTTTGATCTTCGAAACTACCCAAGAAGTAAGCTTAGATTGGATAAAAATAAGATTGAATGCTTTGTTGAAGCCCTACGAAATTCCCAAAGAAATATGGACAATTGAAAAATTTGCAGAAACTCCCACGGGGAAAGTAGATAAACAAGCTACCTTTGCAATCCTCCCTTAAGAGGGGGATTGTTATTCAAACGCTAAATTTTTCCGTTGCCAATGGCTTCTTTTCGCCAACTAACCCTTCATTTTGAGACTTCGGCGCAGCTACCTCCGCCTTATTCTTATCAGTATGAACTTAGGCTAAAGCCTTCTTTCCAGTTTCTCCATGCACAACTCAAGCTTTCATATACACACCGTGAAGAGTTGGATATGGATGAGATTGAAGCAGAAGGGTTTACTCCCAACGATGATTATGAATGGGAAGGTAATCTGGAAAAAGTGTGGCGCGACGAAGTCGAAAAACTGCTCAATAAAACCAAGGTTGACAAAAACAAACAACCCGACGAAGAGGCAGATTTGTTGGCTTTGGCTTGGGAAAGTGACCAAACGATAGAAGGCACTCCTCAAAACTTGGAAGATTGGTACTATCTCGCCCAAGAATTGTTGCAAGCGATTTATGAAACCTCTGGCAAAGAGCGCGCATTCGAACTGCATCTGCTTGATATTACTTCTCAGGAGGTAAAAGAATCAATCTTGACGGCGTCTTTCCAGACCCGAACTGCCCAAATCAAAAAAATAAGTGGTGGAAAATCGGCCCTCCGTTTTTATCCGTGGCACGAGTTACCCCACCTTATGGAAGTCCTGTATGCCCCCAATTGGCTCAGCGAAGGAGCACACGAACAAAAACCGAAGCGCAATGGCCTGTATTTCAGTCCGGGGGATGGCATATGGTATGAGTATGGAAAACAAATCGTAGAACCAGGAAAAGGAGCCGCTACTCTACCAAAGCTGAAACAATTTGTGAATCGGCTTTTGAGCTAAAAATGATAGCTTTCTATGAAAATTCGTACCAAAATAGCACTTCAATTTACGCTGATTATTGCGCTAATTTTGGCGACTTTTTCGGCTTCCTTTTATTACATAGCGGAGCAAAATCGAAAAGAAGAATTCTACAAAAACCTGTTAGACCGCGCCCTTACGCGTGCTGATTTGTTGGTCAAAAATCAAAAAATTACAAAGAGCCTTCTCAAAGTGATTGATAAAGAGACACTTTCAAAACTGTATTCAGAGAAGGTGTTGATGTTTAATGCCGACAATAAGATTGAATACGCAAGCTACGACCCCGATAGTAGTATGATTTACTACTATTATAATGCCGATTTGTTGAAGTCGGTTCGGCAAAGAAAATATGTCGAAACTGTCAACGGCAATTTGCTAGTAGTAGGGGCTATGTATCCGCAAGATACGGTCGGCAAATATGTCTTGATGGCTTCGGCTGAAGACAAATTTGGCAATAGTCAATTGAGCCAATTGCGCGAATCCCTTGCTTATAGTTTTCTTTTTGGGGTACTGATTACGACCGTTTTGGGTTTTATTTTTGCGGGACAATCGCTCAAGCCCATTGCTGGTATGAACAAAGAGATTAGCACGATTACGGCCTATAGCCTTCGCAAACCTCTTAATGAAGGCAACGGGCAAGATGAAATTGCTCAGCTGGCCATAAACTTCAATCAAATGCTCAATCGCCTTGAGCAATCGTTTGACTTACAGCGAAGTTTTGTCTCCAATGCGTCTCACGAACTCCGAACCCCACTGGCAGGTATTAAGTCTGAAATCCAAGTAGCCTTAGAAGAAGAACGAACCCCAGACGAATACCGCAAAGTGCTGCGGACATTGCTCAACGATACCCAACGGCTCGTGGAGCTTACCAATAGCTTGTTGCAATTGGCTCAATCGGAGAAAAAAGAAAGAATGATTAATTTTCAGGAATTTCGACTCGATGAACTGATTTTTCAAACCCAAGAAGAGCTTCAAGAGCAGCACCCTCATTATCAGATATACATTGATTTTGACGGAATTCCCGACCGAGAGCAAGACATTACCGTGTCGGGCAATCTAGTACTCCTCAAAACCGTATTTAGCAACCTCATCGATAATGCTTGTAAATATTCGTCCGACAAACGGGCTGAGGTAAGAATTGGGTTTGATAAAAAAACGTGTTCCGTCCGAGTGATTGATAAAGGAATTGGGATTCCAGAAGACGAAACGCAGCGTATTTTTGAGCCGCTTTATCGTGCCAAAAACGCTACGAGTTTCCGAGGGTATGGCATAGGGCTTTCTATCTGCCGCCGAATCGTGGATATGCACCGAGGTACGATTCAAGTCAAAAGCCAATTGGGGGTGGGAAGTACTTTTGAAGTCACTTTGCCTCACATGTGATTAGAAAAGCGGCCTTTTGCTCTTTACCATTCAAATTGATTTTATTTTCATAAGCCTTAAACCACCTTTTATATGTTTCGTAGAGATTTTGTAAAATCTGCTCTTACAGCTACTAGTGCTACCCTCATGGGAGGTGCTGCTGTAGCAACCAACCAAGCTGCGCCTATGACGGGCAAACACACTTTCAAACTTGCTTATGCGCCTCATTTTGGGATGTTTCAAAATAGCGCTGGCAAAGACCCTATCGACCAGCTCAAATTTATGGCTGATATGGGTTTTACTGCTCTTGAAGACAATGGTATGATGGGCAGACCCGTAGAATTACAAACCAAAATCGGCGAAACTTTAGCCAAACTAGGCATGACGATGGGCGTGTTTGTGGTGGATAAAGGTGGTAATTCTCAAAATACCCTCGCAGCTGGCAAACAAGCGCACGTTGATATATTTTTGGACGGCTGCAAGCGCGCTGTAGAAGTAGCCAAAAGATGTAATGCTAAGTGGATGACGGTAGTGCCGGGAGATTTTGAACGTAACCTCCCCATCGGTATTCAGACAGGTCACGTAATAGATGCCCTCCGTCGCGGGGCCGAAATTCTGGCACCTCATGGATTGACGATGGTGCTCGAACCGTTGAGTGATAGCCCCAATTTGTTTTTGCAAACTTCTGATCAAACCTACGAAATCTGTCGGGCGGTCAATAGTCCCGCTTGCAAAATCTTGTTTGATATTTATCACATGCAAAAAACCGAAGGGCACATCATCCCCCATATTGATTGGTGCTGGAGCGAAATCGGGTATTTCCAAATCGGTGATAACCCCGGTCGTAAAGAACCTACGACGGGCGAAATCAACTACAAAAATGTATTTAAACACATCTATACCAAGATGAAAGCCAACAATCAAAACTTTATTTTTGGAATGGAACATGGCAATTCTAAACCCGGTAAAGAAGGTGAAGAAGCCTTGATAAAAGCTTATGTAGAGTCAGATAGCTTTACGGTGTAAGCTTTACAAAAAACTTTGCAAACGCTGGAGGTTGGATATTAGAGAACAGACAAATAGCTTTGTGCTACTGTCGAATCTCTTATCGCAAACCTTCCAGCGTTTTTTCATTGAAAACATTCCTAAAAAATATAGTCGGCCCATCAGGACGAAAAAAACTCCGAGCCATTCAGGCTTCGGCCAGAGCCACAGTTTATGGCTTAGGAAACAACGTCGAATGCCCTATTTGTGGAAGTACTTATAGTCAATTTTTGCCCTTCAACCGTCCCAATGCTTTATGCTATACCTGTAAGTCGCTGGAGCGGCATCGGTTGGTTTATTTATACCTGAAAAATCGCACTGATTTTTTTGAGGGAACAAAAGAGATACTTCACTTTGCCCCCGAAAAGTGTTTGCACGATGTGATTCGCACTTTCCCTAATTTACATTATCAAACCGCCGACCTTATGACTACTTACATGGATGCCATCGGTGTGGTGCCTGATTTGGTAATGTCGGTGACAGATATTCAGTTTGCTGCTGATACTTTTGATGTCGTAATCTGCAACCATGTTTTTGAACTTGTACCTGACGATGCCAAAGGAATGCGCGAAATCTACCGCGTACTCAAGCCTGGAGGCTATGCGATCATTCAGGCGGCGGTCAACAATGGAATAGAAAAAACAATCGAGACCAAGGATTTGAGTGCAGACGAACGTAAGCGTATTGCGGGGGCGCATCAGCATGTGCGTCGATACGGAAAAGACTATCGACAACGATTGGCCGCCGCAGGGTTTGAGGTCGAAGTAAGTCAGTATGTAAAAGAACTTGATTGGAAAAAATACGGTCTTATGGACGATGAAGATGTGTATGTATGTCGGAAAAAATAATGAATTCCCACAAAGATGAGTTTTAAGCATTCGGTTCGGGATAGTTGGTTGGCGGCATCTTATGCAATGGGTGTAAGTGAACTATATAAAAAGCTGTGGGGCAGAAAGCGGGGCATTATTTCCTACCACAACGTACTTCCTCTTTCAAACCTTCCTCCTTTTGATACCTACAATGTGGACCAAACGGTGGATGTGTTTGAAAAACAAATCCAATTTCTTCAAAAGCACTTTCGCATTCTGCCTATACAGGAATTGAGTAATCCAAAAGCAGAGGGTTTTTTCATCACTGTAGATGATGGAATGGCCAACAATTATAGTGTTTTGGCACCCATTCTGGATAAGTACAATATCAGGGCGCTTTTTGCGATATGTCCTGCTTTGGTAGACGGGCAATATCCCCATATTTGGCGCGACCACCTGTTTTTGTTGCTGCGCCAACACCAACATCAGCCTATTTGGTTGCCTTTGAATGGTCATCGCGAGCCTTTTCAAATGGGTACCAATGGCGAAACGCTCAATGGACTTACCCGAAAACTTAAAAAGTACGTATATGAGCATCAGGTGGCAGATATTTATGGATTATTGAAAGAAATATGCCAAAAAAACGCATGGCCGTATGGGGTGTCAGACGAAGAGCCGCTTCGGTATCAATTCATGAATTGGAGCCAAATCAAAGATTTGCATCAGCGTGGGCATAGCATCGCTTCTCACACTATGACGCATAGAGTGCTAAAATTTTTGCCAGACCATGAAAAACAATATGAGTTAATAGAATCAAAAAAGCGGCTTGAAAAGCAATTAGGAACATTGGTAGATACGATAGTGTACCCTTATGGAAGCCTTGCCGAAATTGATGAGCCTACTATTGCCATCGCACAAGAGGCGGGCTATCAGCGAGGCTTGATGAATATCCAAACTCATTCGCTTTCCCATCCCACGCTCGCACTTCCTCGATTTGCTTTTCCGCCCATTGATACACCTGCTCATTTACACGCGATTGTGTCGGGATACAAGTTTTTGTTTCGATAGCGATTTGGCTATATTTACCTTCTCAAAGCTCGTTTATCATGCAAAAAGTGCTGTTTGTATTTATTTTAGGGATAAATGCTGTTCTGGCTCAATCTTCCTCCCAAAAAGAAATAAATGAACAAGTGGGGAAACGCTTTGTAGAAGCCTATAATGGACAAAATACGGAGGCATTTATGGGAATTCATTCTTCAAACCTAGTACGAATGCCGGTTGGCGAAGGTAAAATATCAAGATTTGAGCAGTACAAAGTTCAGAATGAGCAGAACTTTGCCTATCAAAAAAATACAGGTACCAAAATCAGCATAGACTTTACATTTGCGTATCGTACCGTCACAGGTAGCGTTGCCTACGAAATCGGGTATTACAGAATAACAAGCCAGAAAGACGACAAGACGAATTATTACTATGGTATGTTTAATGTGATATTGCGTAAAGAAAATGGCACTTGGAAAATTTTATCTGATGCCGATACTGGTGAAGACGTAACTGAAGCAAAATTCAAATCTGGTAAAGATTGGAGTTATGTTTTTTAATCAACCATGACCAATCTCTTCTTTCTTGTCTTGTGTCTTTCGTTTGGGGTATTTCTAAAAAAAATCCCCGCATTAAGCAAAGATGCACATCTTGTTATCAACAACTTACTGTTGTACATATGCCTTCCAGCAGCTACTCTGCTTTACACGTCTACCACCCAATTTAGCTCCCAATACGCGCTACCTATTCTGATGCCTTGGTTGTCTTTTGGGTTTTCTTTTTTGTTTTTTCATTTTTTAAAAAGATTCGTAAAATTTCATCCTCACAGTGAAGCGGTTTTGATTCTGACGGCCGGTATTCCGAGTGTGTCTTTTGTGGGTTTTCCGATTTTTGAAATGCTCTATGGTGACGAAGGAATGCACATCGGGGTATTGATGAGTCAGGCAGGGTCATTTTTGGTTTGTAGTACAGTGGGTATCGTTACTGCGGCGTATTATGCACACGCCCAAGCCCAAGGCTTGGGTTTTTTGAGAGATGTTTTGCGTTTTCCTACGTTTTTGGCTTTTTGTGCGGCCATTGTTATCAATATATCAGGTGTGGAGTTGCCTTCTATGATGGTCGAATTGCTACGAAAATTTGCTTCGCCATTTAGTTTTTTAGCCCTTACTTCGATAGGAATGCAGATTGAACTACGGCCCAAAAATATCAATTGGAAAGCGCTAGCGTGGGGCTTAGGTTATAAATTGATTCTGGCACCTGTCTTGATTTTTGTGCTTTTCGTGTTAGTTTTGAAACAGAGAGGTATTGTAGCCGAAATGTGTATTCTAGGTGCAGCTTTGGGGCCGATGAATACCATTGCAGTAGTGGCGTCCAATTATCGACTCAATCCGACCCTTGCTGCTCAGATGGTAGGCGTGGGTATTCCTTTATCGCTGCTAGTAGTAGCTTTGTTAAACCTTTTGATACACCTTTTATAAATGAAAAAACTCTTTACGAACCTTACCTTTTGGGTATTGACGGCTATTACATTGGGGGTATTGCTAGGGCATTATTACCCTGAGGTTGCGCTCAAAACTATATTAGACAAGCCTATCAAGTTTAATCTGTGGATTTCAGAATTTGAAATCAAAACTACTTTTAGCGAGTTTTTGAGTAGTATTTTTATCAGTATTGTGAAACTCTTTATCAATCCTATCATTTTTGTGACCATCACGCTGGGCATTATCAGCATGGGAAATCTCAAAAAAGTAGGAAAAGTAGGAGCCAAAGCCCTGATTTACTTTGAAGTAGTGACGACGATAGCCTTGGTAATTGGGGTATTGGTAGCCAATATCATACAACCTGGCACGGGCGTAATGACCGAAGCAATCAAAGGCGGGGATATTTCTAAATACACCAAAAGTGCGGGAGATTTTAGTTGGTGGAAGTTTTTTTGGGATAATGTCACGCTGCAAGTATTGGTTGTAGCTATCACATTGGGAGTGGTGATTAGCAACTACTCGGTGCGAGAGAGAGTTGTAGATTTTTTGACTCCTATTTCCAAAAAAATCTTCTGGGGATTGCACAAAGTCATGCTCATGGCTCCTATAGGGGCATTTGGCGGAATGGCCTATACCATTGGCAAATACGGCATCGATACTTTGTTGCCTTTAGGCAAACTCATGCTTACTGTTTATATCACAATGGCGCTGTTTGTGTTTGTGGTGTTGTATTTTATACTACGGTACTATCAGGTCAATTTATTTAAGTTTTTGCGTTATATCCGTGAAGAACTACTAATCGTTTTGGGGACTTCTTCGTCGGAGGCAGGGCTTCCTTCGCTTATGGAAAAACTCGAACGCATGGGCTGTTCTAAATCGGTGGTGGGCTTAGTCGTTCCGGCGGGCTATTCTTTCAACCTCGACGGTACTACCATATATCTTTCGATGGCGGTGATATTTTTGGCGCAGGTTTTCAATGTTCATTTAAGTCTTACCCAAATATTGACCATTATTGGTATTTTGATGGTTACGTCCAAAGGTGCTGCAGGAGTGACAGGAAGCGGGTTTATTGTGCTAGCAAGTACTCTTACGGCTATCAAAGTGATACCCGTAGAGGGTTTGGCGTTGTTGTTGGGGGTAGATAGGTTTATGTCAGAAGCGCGCGCTATTACCAATTTTATTGGCAATGGTGTGGCTACTATCTGGATTGCCAACAACGAAAAAGAATTTGACCGCCGCAAAATGGGCTACGCGTTTGGACACGTAGAACATTTTGAAGACATCAAAACCGATAATCTGCGTTAAGCAGGACGAATCATAATCACGTGTGGGATACCGTCTTCGAGGTATTCTTCGCCCGTTGATTGAAACCCAAACGACTCATAAAATCTTAAAAGGTATTTTTGAGCACCAATCTTGATCGGATGAGTGCCGTAGAGGTTTTGGCATTGGTCAATTGAATAAGCCATGAGTTTTTGACCAACTCCTTGCCCTCTGACTTTGTGAGAAGTAGCTACGCGCCCGATAGAAGTAAAACCTTCGAAAGCCAAATCTACGTCAAAAAGACGGGTATAAGCTACCAAATCTCCTTCTGTATCATAACCCACACAATGCCATGCGACAAAATCTTTTCGGTCGGCGTCGTGAAAGGGGCAGTTTTGTTCTACTACAAATACATCAATTCGAAGGGCTAATATATCATATAGCTGACGAAGGGTGAGTTGATCAAAAGGAAGGCATTGAAAAGAGATATTTGCCATGACAATTAAATTTTTAATAACTTTGGCAAAGTTCTAAAACTTTGTCAAAATTGAGGCATTTACTTAATTTTCATACGCATACTTTAGCTAAAGATGAAAGTGAAAACAGTATCTACAATCTTATGATTCATGATGCTGAGACGGTAAATAATGTGCGTCATCAATGGGTATCCATAGGGGTACATCCTTGGTATGCTTCGGCTACGGATTGGCAAAAGCAAGTAGAAGTAGTAGGTGAAATATCAGGATTGCCTTGGGTAGTGGCTATCGGCGAGTGTGGCCTTGACCGGCTTATCGAAATGCCTTTAGATACTCAGATGAAGATTTTTGAAGCACAAGTAGCCCTTGCAGAGCATATACAAAAACCCGTGATTATCCATTGTGTAAGAGCTTTCAACGAATTGTTGGTATGGAAAAAGAAAACCAAATTGACGATACCGCTTATTGTGCATGGTTACAATAGTAATCCTCAGATTGCAGCGCAGTTGGTACAGCATGGATTTTATATATCACTCGGTGGCGCATTGTTGAAATCAGACTCAAATGCACATAAAGCCCTGATAAATATCCCTTTACATCGCTTGTTTTTGGAAAATGATGACAAAGATATTTCGATTTTTAGTCTATATGAAGCAGCAGCACGAAGGTTAGAAATATCAATTTCTGCGTTGGAAGCGCAAATTTGGCGTAACTTTGCAACGATTATTCCCGCTGTAGCCCCGTTGATACCGTATGGTAGGGATTAAATAAAAACTCAAAATTCATAATTTTTATGTCTGATTTGGCTTGGCTTTCGCGCACTCAACTTTTGGTGGGAGATGAGGGAGTTAATAAACTTCAAAGTGCTCATGTGCTAGTAGTAGGATTAGGAGGAGTGGGGTCCTTTGCAGCGGAGTTTATAGCCCGTGCTGGCGTAGGTACTATGACTATTGTGGATGGCGACGTGGTCGATCCGTCTAATCGTAACCGACAATTGCCTGCTTTGGCCACTACTCATGGGCTTCCCAAAGCTGACTTGATGGCGGAGCGTCTGACAGCTATCAATCCTGAGTTGAAATTAAGAGTAGTAAAGGAGTTTTTGACACCTCAGAAAGTGCGCGAAATCTTAGAGGCAGGCCCTTATGACTATGTCATGGATTGTATCGATAGCATCACACCTAAACTTACGCTCTTAGTAACGGCACTCGAATATAAATACCCGCTCATTAGTTCGATGGGAGCTGGCGGCAAATACGACCCCACTCAGCTAAAAGTCGCTGATTTGTTTGATACTTATGAGTGTTTGTTGGCGCATTATGTGCGCAAGCGCCTTAAAAAATACGGGATTTTGTCAGGCATTAAAGTGGTTTTTTCGACCGAAAAAATGCAAAAAGACTCATTGATGTTGACCGATGGCAATAATTTCAAACGCTCTGCCTACGGCACTATTTCTTACATTCCGGCTACTTTTGGGAGCGTTTGCGCTTCGGTGGTGATTAGGGAGTTGTTGGGCCAAAAAGTAGAACTACATAAAAATCCGTTGAAAGAATTAAAGAAAAAACAACGAAGAAAAAAGGCCAATAAACCACAATAAAGACTAATTTTGAAAAAAGTACCCGTCTATGTCTTTCACTCTTCTATTAAACCACGACGCCAAAACCCCTAAGTACAAACAGATTGTGAAATCTGTGATTGGCTCAATAGAGCGGGGAGTCTTGAAGCAGAACGATCAGCTGCCGTCTATCAATGAGCTGAGTGAAGAATATTACCTAGCTCGCGATACGGTCGAGAAGGCCTACAAAGAACTAAAAGCCTTGGGGGTGATTGATTCAGTGCGCGGAAAGGGATACTATATCTTGAATGAGAAACCCACGCAGTTGAGGGTGCTTTTGGTAATGAACAAAATGAGTGCTTACAAAAAGGCCATTTATGAGGCTTTTGTGAGTACATTGGGAGACCGAGCTACCGTAAACTTGCATATTCATCACGGCAATACCCGAGTTTTTAAAGATATTATTAAAGAAAGTTTGGGGCACTATCATTACTATGTGATTATGCCACATTTTTATAGCGAAACAGATTCCAATGCTTTATTAGGTATTCTTCGGCAGATTCCGCCGCAAGAGTTGATTTTATTGGATAAAGATTTACCTGATTTGTTAGAAACGCACACAAGTGTATATCAGGATTTTACGTATGATTTGTACGGTGCTTTAGAAGCCGGAAAAGAGCTGCTGGATAAGTATGAAGAGCTAGTGCTGGTGTTTCCGCAGGACGTAAAATACCCCCCTGAAATTGTAACGGGTTTTCGCAACTTTTGTGCACATCATAAAAAAGCAAGTCGTATAATATCCACTGCCAAAGAAGAAAATGACCTTGCGGGGCGTGCTTACGTAGTTTTTGAAGATTCGGACTTGGCCGAACTTGTGAAGAAGTCTAAGCAAAAATCGCTGGTGCTAGGTAGTAATATGGGGATTGTTTCTTTCAACGATACCCCTCTCAAAGAAGTACTTGCGGATGGTATTACGGTAGTTTCGACTGACCATGAGCAGATGGGAACCTCTGCGGCAAAGTTGATACTAGAAGCCAAAATAGCAAAAATCAAAAATCCATTTGGGCTTATTCCCCGAAAGTCTTTGTAATCAGAAGATTTTGTGACGTCAATCGTTCCAAAAATCCTAGATAAGTTGTAAAATTGGTAATCAATCAACAATCTACAACTTATCAGTATGCTGCGAATTTTGCTTCTTTTTACTTTTTTGTGGGCTTCTTTTGCCTCCGCCCAAACTCAGTTTTCGGTTAGTTTTCCCAAATCCAAGGGAAGTACGTTTGACGGGCGTTTGATGTTGTTTTTGGCTAAAGACAACAAATCCGAACCTCGTTTTCAAGTAAACGATGAGCCAAGTTCTCAACAACTATTCGGCCAGAATGTTGATGCTTGGCAGGCTGATAAACCCATAGTGGTCGCGACGTCGGCTTATGGATACCCCGTCAAATCGCTTAAAGATTTTCCCGCAGGTGAATATTGGGTGCAAGCTCTTTTGCACAAATACGAAACTTTTAAGCTCAAAACAGGCCATACCGTAAAACTGCCTATGGATCGAGGCGAAGGCCAAAACTACCGCACAGCTCCAGGTAATTTGTATTCAAAACCCTTTAAAATTAAATATGACCCCAAGGCCAAGCAAGTAGTAAAACTTGTACTTGACCAAGAAAACCCGTTGCTACCTGAACCCAAAGACACGAAATACATCAAACACATTAAAATCCAAAGTAAGCTTTTAACCGAATTTTGGGGACGTCCGATGTACTTGGGGGCGCATATCCTCTTACCGCATGGTTTCGACGAGCACCCCGAAGCTAAATACCCCATTTGTATCAATCACGGACATTTTCCAGCCGACTTTGATGGGTTTAAAGAAACGCCCCCTCCAGCCGACATGGATACGACCGACTATATTGCGCGCTTTGGGATATATGGGTACAAAAAATTTGTTTGGCAAGAAGCCTATAATTTTTACAAACAATGGACCAGCAAGGATTTCCCAAGAATGCTCATCGTCGAAATCCAGCACGCTACGCCTTATTATGACGATTCGTATGCCGTCAATTCGGCCAACATGGGGCCTTATGGTGATGCTATTACGTATGAGTTAATTCCTGAGATTGAAAAGCGTTTTAGAGGCCTCGGCCAAGGTTGGGCGCGGTTCCTTTACGGAGGAAGTACAGGAGGTTGGGAAGCGCTTGCTGCACAAGTTTTTTATCCTGACGAATACAACGGCTGTTTTGCCGCTTGTCCTGACCCCATTACGTTTGAGGCTTATACCGTCATTAATATTTATAAAGACGAAAACGCTTATTTCTTGCCAAGCGATTTTAAGAAAACGCCTCGCCCTGGAATGCGCAATTATTTGGGACAGGTCAAATGTACCATTGAAGAAATCAACCACCGCGAATTGGCGATTGGCGACAATTCGCGCTCAGGCGACCAATGGGATATTTGGCAGGCTACTTACTCTCCTATGGGTGAAAATGGATATCCCAAACCTATTTGGGACAAAGAAACGGGCAAAATCGACCATAGTGTAGCAAAATACTGGTCTGATAACTACGATTTGATGCACATCCTCAAACGTCAATGGGCTACAGTCGGCAAAAAACTTCAAGGCAAAATCCATATTTACTGCGGTGATATGGACAATTATTACCTCAACAACGCGGTGTATCTGATGGAAGATTTCTTAAAAACTACCAAAAATCCTCACTACGACGGCGAAGTAAAATACGGTGATCGATTTGAACATTGCTGGAATGGCGACCCCAACGTACCCAACTACGTATCGCGGCTTCGCTACAATACCATGTACATTCCCAAAATCCTGAAGCGTATCGAAGCGGAAGCACCCGTAGGCGCTGATTTGAAGAGTTGGCGGTATTAAGAAATGTTTTTTCTCCCGAAATTTAAACAATTGGTTTTGGGAGAAAAGCCATTAAAGGCTACGTATTTCATCCATCGAAAGCCCCGTTATTTCGTGTATTTCTATGGCTGACATTCCTCGTTCTTTAAGTGAAAGGGCTATTTCTCTTTCTCTAGTAAGTTTCCCTTCAAGTTTCCCTTCGATTATCCCTTGGCTTCTCCCGTCATCAAATGCTGTTTCACGTGCATAATCAAACACGGCTTTATTGTCCCTGAAAATTTTTAAGCTAGCTTGATATTTTTCTAACTCAGGTAAGCGCATATTGGCAATCTCGGCTTTTTGGAAAGCTTTTTCAAATACCTCGTCTCTAAAAATGGAGGGAATTGTTTGAAAATCTTCTAAGTTTTTAATGAAGTACAACCATTTGTCTAATCGAGTGGTAAGCTCGGCTTCACTTTTCGAAAAATTAGGCATCTCAAGGTAGATATAAGTCAACTTTTCGTAGAAAACCTTATTGTTTTGGTTTTTCAATCGAACAGTATGAACCACTTCACTACGTTCGGGTTCGCTTTCGTAATCGTCAAAAGTGAAGTCTAGTATCCCAATACAGTAAACGGCTTTTAAATTATAGCTCCAGTATCCTTTTTCGGCCTGTTCTTGAATAGGAAAGGTTGAGTAATAAATCGTTCGATCAATGAAATAATTTTGCTTTGCCTTTTGTAATTCAACAATAAACTTCTCGCCTCGGTCATTTTCACAATAAATATCATAAACAGCCTTTCTATCAAACTCAGTCAAACCAAGGTGTTCGGTATTTTTGAAGGTCAAGTCAATAATTTTGCTCTGTTCGGGTAAAAGCGCATTCAAGAAATCAATTAGTAAAGGTTTACTTGCATCTTCACCAAATATTTTCTTAAAACCGAAATCAGTGTAAGGATTTATGTATTTTGCTTTCATAGTCGTCTGTGGTAGTTGTACAAATTTACAAAAAACAACTTGCAATCTAAATGTCGGTTTATCAAACTAAATTCATGAAACGTTACTGTAAAATTTTAATTAGTTTGTTCATTTTTATCAGTTGCCAGCGTGCCAACAACGCCCCCAAACACAACCCCTATTTTTCGTTGACGGACACCACGGAGGTACGCCTATCAAACAGTGTTTGGGAAGAAATTCTGGACGACGGCGTATATACCGTCACACGAGAAGGCTCTACTGAGGCTCCTTTTACTAATGAGTATCACGACTTTAAAGGCAAAGGCAACTACCACTGCGGGGCCTGTGGCAATTTGCTTTTTCATTCGGCTCAAAAATACGACAGCGGTACGGGGTGGCCCAGTTTTTGGCAACCTGCCACACCAAGTTGCCTTTTATACAAACGCGATTTTTCGGAGCGAGAAGAGCGAATAGAAGTTCGGTGTCGGCGGTGTAATGGGCACTTAGGCCACCTTTTTTACGACGGCCCTTTGCCCACTAGACAACGGTATTGCATGAATTCGCTGGCGTTGAAGTTTGTGGAGATGCCATCAAGAGAGCAATGAAATGTTTTTTTATTGCTCACAAAAAAAGCCGCTCCAAAGGAACGGCTTTTTTTTACCAAGCTTCTCTAAACCTTCAAAATTCTTAAATTTCTACTTCTTGTTCTACATGATTGCCATTGCCGTTGGCGGTGCCATTTGAGAATGAATAGGCAGGTTGTTCGGCAGGTTTTTTGCTCAAACGAGCCTTCAAACGTTCTACTATCCAGTACATTGTGGGTACTACGAGTAGAGTAAACCGTAGATGATGGTGTAAGCCAATGGTCCCCAAAACAAGGCGCTAAAACCTCCAATGAAGATTTGGGGATTGAACTCCGTAAACAACGTCACGAAGTTGATGTTCATCCCTAACGCCAATGGAATCAAACCTAAAATACAAGCCGAAGCGGTGAGCAACACAGGGGTCAAACGGGCCGCTCCTGCTTCGATAAGTGCTTGACGAGTAGGGTATCCACGTCCTTTGAGCTCGTCCGTAAACTCAATCAACAAGATACCGTTTTTAATTACAATCCCGGCCAAGGCAAAGATACCAACCCCGGTCATGATGATAGACATGGTTTTGCCAGTAACCATAAATCCTAAGAACACCCCAATCAAACTAAACAATACCGTAAAGAAGATAATGAATGGCTTGCTGGTAGAATTGAATTGAGTTACCAAAATTAAGAAAATCAACAAGATAGCACCCAAAAATGCAACACTTAAAAATTGCATTGATTTCATTTGTTCTTCTTGCTCACCTCCTAAGCGGATATTGTATCCTTGTGGGATGTCGAGGCCGTCCACTACGTCTTTGATTTGTGCATTGACATCGTTGGCATTGAAACCTCCCAATACATCTGATGACAATGTCACTACGCGTTCTTGGTCTTTGCGGTTGATACCACTATAGGTAGTGGCATAGCGGATGTTTGTGAGGGTACTCAAAGGAACTTGGCGCAATACCCCACCCAAATTCATATCACGATACACCACGTTCATACTCAAAAGCTTTTCAATCTGATTGCGATCACCTTCTTTCAAACGTACCATGATAGGATAATCGTCTTTATCATCGCGGAATTTTGAAACCTCTGTTCCAAACAAAGCTCCTCTTATCTGCAAAGCGATTTGAGCTGTACTGATACCTTCGCGGGCGGCTTGTTCGCGATCGATATCAATGA
>VFQN01004522.1_pt1 | contig 18280 bp, 27 predicted proteins | sample 3512371 | NCBI WGS metagenome assembly VFQN01 (sample SAMN10412370, study PRJNA504923) | tailings metagenome | isolation source: Replicate 2 from Balatoc abandoned mine | place: Philippines: Itogon, Benguet | collected 2017-08-28 | reverse complement strand
CATGCCCTTCCTGGCCGAGGAGCTGCCCTTCAACATGACGCTGGCGTGAAAAGGAGGAGAGGGAACAGGAAATGGCGGCTGCGCTACATGAAGTAAGCACACAGGAGGAGAGTGATAGGGGCCCTGATTGCCTGCTTAAGGGTAATGGCAAAGGTATTGGCCATAGCGGGCCCAAGCAGTCACTCACGTGCTGAACTGCTGATGGCCGTTGCGCGCTCCTGGGACAGGTCAGTCGCTAGGCTGTGGGGGTACCGATCGCGTGGCATGTGGCTGGGCAAGGCGTGCGCGGGGTACCGCCGCTTGTGGCAGTTCCCGGACGGGTCATGGTGCGTGGTGGTAGAGATCAACCCTCACGAGCGGGGCGTTTCCTGCACTGTGCAAAGCAGCTGAGGTCGGCTGAGGGCATCATCATCACCCCCTACCTCACGGCATGGGGCATGGAGCTGAGGCGTGAACGGATGGCGGCGTTTAAGTCGCTGCAGGGCAAGGGGCTGAGCCCCAAGTGGCATGGTGGCGTGGGCATTCGGTGCGTGAAGGACGGCCAGGTGGAGGACTACACGTTCTAAGGGCAGCTGCTGCGTGCTCTGGGTAACGAGGAAGGTAAACAAGGCGAGTGTGTGTTCCGTGTTGCTTCTGACAAGGTTGAAGGAGGCTGTGCGGTAAGCCGCGGTCGTATCACTTCAAAGGGGGCTGAGCGGTAGGCGGCAGGTGTATTACTTTCAAGGGGACTGTGCGGAAGGCGGCAGGTATTTCCCTTGGAAAAACGGCGGTGCGGTAGGCGGCAGGAGTCAGATTTAATTTGAGGGGGGTGTGCGGTTGGTGGCGATTCCGTAAGCTATTGGAACTTTGGAAGTCCTTGCAGGCCCTTGAGCCCCAGGCTCGTAATGGGTCGTAATGTGTTTTTTTTCTGTGGAAAGGTTTACAAGGAGACGGGAAGGGACAGGCCAGCGGGAGTCCAAAGCCCAACCAGCACAGGCAAGCACCAGCACCACCAAAGCCCAAACCCAGTGAACCCCAACCGCAAAAGAGGCACACCTAGGGACGAAGGGGACCTGAAACCAAACACCACAGAACAGGAGAAAGGGAACCGGCCAAGAGAAACCCAGGGAATGTGTGTTGATACGGCACTCCCGTTTGTGCTTGGCTGAAGCGAAATTGTGTGCTTCTGCCCATGGTTTTGCGCCAGCGGCGGCTCAAAGTGCAAGATCGCTGTATGGGGCGGCTTGCGTGCGGTAGCAGCCTAATGGGGGTATGGTGCCGTCGAAGAGAGCATTGCCACGGCCGTCATCGTGTCCCTCAGCTCGCTGCGAGCTCCCATGTCCCCCTGGAAGTGCGCGCATGCACATAGGGTACGACACCGACTCATCGGTCACAGCCCAATGCCGCCTGGTTGCCACATAGCACCAATCTCGTAAGCTGCAAGTGAACCAAGGTTGCATCACAACAGGCCAACTCTCCGGTCTTCCAAGCAAACATGCTTCCCGTGCTGCTTACGGTTTTGGAGTGGCTATTATACTATGTAATTCTTTCCCTAAAAATTTACGTGCATATCCTGACCAACGGCGCAGCCTTCCTAAGCTTCATGGCCGTGGCCACCTGTTTCGCGCCCTTCTATTTCGGACCTGCCACTGTGTGGCGCGTCTTGGCGACGGGCTTCACCAAGATCAAGGTGCGGCCTACCGATATGCTGCCGCATCAATGTCCTGTGGTCTTGATGAAGGCCCCTCTGGGCCAGCAACAGCCGCGCTGCACCTCGGCAATCCTGGGAGCTGGAACCATGGGTCAGTCCTATCGCAGCCCAAGTCAACAAGTGCACATGCAACCTGCAGCGAGCATAATTTGGCGATAAACTCACGAGGAAATGGCATATGTGGCACATGTGTGGCCCCTTGGTCGTCCGCCCCCGCAGGGAGCACTCGGCGGCCGCAAGGCGACAGGGCACCACCAGCTCAACGCGGATCAGCTGGTCGCCGCTGACGTGGACCCAGCCGGCTTCGACGGCCCTGAATCCCAAGGGGCAGGTCGTGAGAAAGCGGGGCAAGAAACGGTGAGTGCTGAAGCTGCTGATGCCGGCGGGTCTCGTGCCTTGGCTTCCGGCATGAACACGCAGTGGCGGCAGGCCATGTTGCCTAACACCCGCTCTGCAGTTCCGTGTGGGGCCCAACCTGAAGCGGGGGCCTGACCCGCGCTCCTTCAGTCCCGGTGCGTCATCAGCTCTGCACGCGGGGGTTGTTCATGTAGCCACGTATGTGGGGGTGCTGCAGCGGGCACCGCGTGCAGGGCCTTGCACGCCGGAGGGGGAGGGGCGGGGCAGGGGGGGACACCGCCTGTTGTGTTTGTGATGGAGCTACCGCCGGCCCTCCTCAGCCAAGAACTAATTTATACCACCGTTGGCGAGACAGGGCCAGGTAGTAGTTCCACCCCTGATTGGGCCCAGGGTCATGGGTGTCACTCAGGGCGAGTGCACACACGTGGGTTGCACGCAGGCTATTACTACATACGGCTATCTAGGGCAGGGGTGGATAGGGTGTGACATGTTTTTCAAACTGTAGCGTAAATTCATCGTAATCTTCGCCCTCCAACACCCCACAGGCCCATGTGGCCATCAGCGAAATAGTGCGGAGCCTGTTCGGCAACAACCAGCAGAGGGACCGAGGCGGCACCCGCGGCAGCAGTAACGACAACGCCAACGGCAACAGCAGTAGCAGCAAGGGCGGCAGCAAGGGCAAAGGTGCAGACAAGGGCGGGGCCAGCAGCAGCGGTGGCAGCTGTGCGAAGGCGACGGGCAAGGGTCATGCGGCCAAGGCGGCGGCAGGGCCGAGCGGTGGCACAGGTGGCAGCGGCGGCAGGGGTGGTGGCAGCGGCAGCAGCTGCTGCTGCAAGGGTGCACGAGCTGTGCAGTCGGCGGCACCTGCTGCTGCCGCTGCTGCTGGTGGTGGGAGCAGCGCGTCCGGGAAAGGGGTTGGGACTGGCACTAGGACCAGCGGGGCGGCTGGGACGGGGGCGGACGCCAGGGCCTGTGCGTCGTGCGGCAAGGCGGAGCGAAAAGGTGAGGCGAGGCCGCAGGAAACGAGAGGTGGTCGGAGGCATTGGTGGCAGATGGAAGGTGGTGGAGAGGCGCCAACCGGTTAGAAGGTCGCGGCAAGGGACGTGGAGCTACCATTACTCCATTATCCATATTCAAAACCCTTGTTCTCCGGTTCACAGCCTGTTGACAAACCCTCACTCTTTGCCCCTGGAAGAGTCTCCACCTATGCGGGTGGGCGCTATTGCCCAGACGGTCGTGCCCCTACCACCGTACCCCTGGTCGCTCGCAGACGTGCGTACGGTACCGTACGCGAAGGTCCTTTAAGGTCTCTGCCTTAGGCCTCGTACAGTTGATTGGTGACATCCATACGCCCCTGAATCATGTCGCGGCCCCCCTCGTGCGGTCTGACCTATGGTGACAGGCGGCGGCGCGCTCCGCAAGTGCGGGTCCTGCAAGGCGGTGCGCTACTGCAGCCAGGAGTGCCAGGCGGCGCACTGGCCGCAGCACAAGGGGCAGTGCAAACGCCTGAGACAGCAGCAGGAGGAGGAGCGGAAACAGGCGGCGGCTGTGTCATGAGTCTGAGATGGTGTTTACGAGGGAAGGACGACGCGGGGTGGGGCTCATTTGGGGTGATAGGTCTCAGTGGATTAGCAGAACGCATTACGCAGCGCCGTTTACTGCGCACGAGGTGTAAGCGTGTAAGCGTCCTGCGATGTGGTAACCCTTGGGCCTTACGGCTCGTATGGGCAGTTACACCTGCCAAGTGTAACATACCGATACCGATACCGAAGCGTTAGAAACGCGGATGCTTAACGAAGAAGTAGAAATCCCCGTAACACACGAGGCGTCCGTTTGTCGGGGTACGGTGATGCGCCAGCGTTTCGACGTGGTTTATGGTGCATGTTATATATGGTATCGGTACGGGGTGCACGGTATCGACATGGTTTCTAGTGCACAGTAGTTATGCACGGTGCGTGCCGGTGCTCTGCATGAGGCTGTGTTGCCCCCGCCGGCTTGGCAGGTAGGGGTGCATATGGGGCCGCATAGTGCTGGATTGCTACTGCTTTATAGCAAGTCTTCACACTGAAACTACATTTGGTTTGCGGGGTGCACTAGGCTAGCCACGGACGACGCATGATGCAGGTCTGGATACCCGTACAACTGTGCCGGGATTGCGCTTTCGGGGTTTTCGAATTATGTAGGCCAGTAGGCGGCAATGAGTAGGAATACACTGTTAGCATCGTAGTTGGCGGCGGGGAGGTGCGCCAGAGCGAGTTGACGTGAAGCGAGAGGAGCGTGCGTTCGCCGCAGGCATTGTGGAGTGTACTCTAGCACGTCCAGCACGTCATGTCATGGTTGCCATGTACAGTACACTGGGCGCGTTTGTGAGCTATATGAGCGCGCGTATGGGGTGATCGTGATTGTGCTGTGAATATCGACTCTCGGCCGTACGGGCACGTAGTGGGTGCGGTTTGCGGCGGTGGGCCCGCACGTGCCGCTAGCGCTGGCTGTAGCATGGTGCGAACCGTGAATCAGGGGATAGGAGGCACCTTGCTGCTCATGGCGACACAAAGTAGTACATGGGAGCGGTCGAAAGCCGTGTTGTGGCGCCACGCCACAAGGGCGTTGCAGCGTGTTCCTGTTGGAGCCCCACAGTGCCACGTGCCACATGCCATACAACGCACTCGCCTTCCTACCTTTCCGCATCCCAAAACGCAACGTACTCGAACTCACACCGCACTGTCGCGGCGTGCAGCAGAACAGACGTGTGCATATCGTACTACACGTTCACCCGCCATGCCACTGCCCCCGACCGTGGCGTCGGTGCGCAGCTGCCGAACCTTCACAACCATGCCACGCCCCTGGCCCGGGCTGTGATGGCGGTGCGCAGCTGGCGGACCCTCTTCCTCCACCTGCTATCCCACACTGTCAAACATCATGGGCCCGTCAAGGTCCGTCAGCTACCTTTGCCCACTCAGCGCACGCATTATCGCAGGCAGCTCCCCATCCGCCTCCCCCTCACTCTCCTCCCCCGCCCTGCCACCTCCTCCCCCTCTTGCCTCCGCCTCCGTGTCCTTATGTCGTTCTCACTGGACTCGACATGCATTCCCGCCAGCCCCGACGCCCCCTCCTTAGCGGTACTCCCGATCCCACCCCGTTGGCGGTTGCGGCCGTCGTGGCGGCGGCCCTCCCCGCCATCGTCGCCATCCGCCTCCTTGTCAGACATCAACAGCGCGTGCAAGACAGGGCCGGGGGCAGCGTCGCCGCCGACCCCACCCCAGCGGCGGAGAATGAAGCACCTGCCCTTGGCGCCCATCTCGGCCCCGCCCCCAGCCATCCTCCACAGTGCCCAGGTACTTGTCACTGGAAGAGGCCGGAGGCGCTGATGATCAGCTGCGCCCCCGCCGCCGCCGCCCCTCGCTCGGTGCTGCCACCGCCGCCTGCTTCCTCCTGCTGCTTCTGCTAGGCATTGCACCGGTGGCGTGGGAGGCGGTGGCGGTGGCAGCTGCTGCTGAAGCGCCTGCCCCTTGCCCACCCGCCACCCCGGCCCCTGCCGTTGCCTGCCGCTTCCCGATGCCCTTGTTGCCTTTCCGCTTGCTGCTGCCGCCCGCTGGTGCTACTTCCTGGGGGCCTCTTCCCCTTTGGACGGGCCGGGGGCGGCGGGCGGTCCAAGGAGGCTGCGTCCAGCTGCAGCGAGCGGAGGCGCGCCATGTCGGACTAGGCGGAGACCTGCGGGACAGGAAGTCAGGGGACATAGTGAGCACGTCTGGGCAAAGGGCAGGGGTATGGAACAGGGGACATGTATTAGGGAGGAGGCCTCCGCAGGCCCTGATTAGGGCAGGGGATGGCCGGACTTCGGCTAAGGCGCCCATGTGGACCCAAATGTCTCAGGCTTCTGTGGCCTCGCAACCCCCAGCGGCTTTGCCCCTCCGCGCACACGACGGCCCCAAGACTCTCACATGCTGGCCCGCCCCCGGTTGCTCCTGCGCAGTCACGCCTGCCGCCATATGCTCACCCCAAACCCCTGATACGGTACTCCCTCGGCCCCCCCCCCCGTCCCCCACACACATGGCCCCGTCATCCTCCCACCTCCTTCCACCCCACGCTCCGAACCTCTCCACCGACCTTACCTTGTCTCATTTACTCCGAGCCCCAAGGCGCACCAGCCTGACCGGCCCACCAGCCGCGCAGCCTAAACACCAACCCCTGCTGGGGCTTCCGACAAGCTGGCAAGGCACCTCCCAGGTCCGTGCCCGCCCCACGTCACCAACAGCGCTGCCATGCCCGGCGCCTTCTCCCCTCTTCTCCCGTTCCTCTCGCCTGCCACAGCCTCCCTGCCCCTACACCTTTCCCCTCCTCCTCACCGTCAGCCGCGGCTCCTCCTGCAGACGGTTGTACTCCGAAACCAAAAACGGCGGCATGTCGTACGGCGTCACGTCCTTCTCAGCGCTGCCGCCGTTGCGGCCGCCACCAGCGCTGCCGTCATCCTCATCGTCATCGCTGTCGTGCGCCATTGCCGCCGCCGCCGCCGTGCCGCTGCCGCGACCGCCGCGACCGCGCCGTCGCCGTCACTGCCGCCGCCACCTGCACCGTCGGCAGGTTCGCCGCCGGCATGCTGACCGTGCAGGTAATTTCCACACGCGTGACACGTGTGCCCTTCTCCACGATGATCACGTGCAGCCCGGGTTTCGGAGCCAGGTGGTCAACGGAGTCCCGCGGCTCCTCGTGCTTGCTGTACTGCGCGTTGTCGCTGCCGCCGCCGCCGGAGCTGCCACCACCAGCTACCGGCCGACGACAACAGGCACCTCACCGCCGCCGCCGCCTCCCCCGCCATCCCCCGGCCATTCTCCCCCTCGCCGGGGCCTCTACCGGACTGGGGCGCAACCTTGGGCGCAGACTTGAGCGCACAAGTTGATAAGGCGCAGAGCGCGTAGCGTGGCAAAGCGCACGGGTAGCTGCTTGGGGCTCCGGGGGGGCACGCAGCAGCGCAGGCGCAGGTCCGCGAGCAGGGGGCAGGGGCCCTCCAGCATGGCGCACAGGGCGGCGATGTGGGGCATGCGCCACAGGGTGCGGGTTGCCCGAACGCCAGCGTGCGCAGGGGCGGCGGCGAAGCGGCCCAGGCCCAGGGGGAGGGTCACGGCGGTGCATGGCTCCAGGAAGCCTGCGCTAGGGATATGTGAAAGGAAGGGGGCACAGGAGTTGTGAAGTTGATGGGAGTGGAGTTCATGGGTGTCAAGGGTGCAAGAGTAGTTCCTGGAGGCGTTGCGACAGCTGCAAGCTAGGCCACTCCTGGCGTCCGTCAGAAAGGTGCAACGGGCGGTCAATGCCCCATCTGTTGCCCTTATCGTTTTTGCAAAGTTAGATGGCTGCTTTCCTCATCCACCAGAGGGCCCGCGCGCCACATGGTCACTTTGCCCCCCTGTGCCCGGACGCCACTCCACCACCCAAACATCATATCCAACACTATGCCGGCGCGGGACTTCCGCAAGGGCACAGATATGCAACCGTTCGCCACAGCAGTAGGCTAAAAACGAGCGGCCTGGTAGGGCAACAAGCAGCACAGCTAACCGCCAGCCCATCCCACCGCACACCTTTCCACTCCACTCCCGATCCCTGCCCTCATACCTGGCGAGGTTCACGATGGCCTCCACGGTGTCTGCGGTCAGAACGTGCGGCGTGCTGTTCAGCACATGACCATCAGACCGGTCAGCTGCGTCACACGGCTGAGGGCCGCCAGGGCCCCAAGCCACAGCTGCAGCACGCTGGAGCGCATGGGCACGTGCAGCGCAGCTGCGAGGCGTGTGCCAGGGCTAACACGTGGCGGTGTACGCCGCGCTGGGGTGGGGGGGCCCCGTGCCCGCCGCAGCATGGCATACTGCCTGGAGACCTTTCCGACTAAAGCTAGTGATGCATTTGGTGGCTAATACACCAAGGGATTGAGAGGATAGGCCAGAGTGGAGTGCTGGTAGGTGACCAGGTAGTCCTTTTAGTGAGAGTTTCCTGTCCAAGACGTGCTCCTTGTACTAAAGAAGCATATGAAACACCAGTTTGGTGTGAATAATGCTGGAAGCGAGCGGGGCTTCACGGCTGAAACATGGCATTCGGTTACGGCCGCCAGTCTACTGCAATCTTGCCTTCGCGACACTGTGCTCTGTGCACGCATGTCTCTTGCCACCCGATTGCATTGTTACTAAGTAGGCTTGCAATTTCACCACATTTCTTGACTGTACTCGTTAGTTACATCTACCCGCGGCAATTATGCAGGCTGTCTTGGGCAGCTCAAGGCTGTGCGGGCCCGTTGGGCTCGTGCGCAGCTCCCGGCAAGCATTCCTATCAGTTCGATGCAGCGCATCTGGCCCCCAACGCGTCAGCATCGTGCCGGGCCTGTCGCTGACCCGCCCCATCCGTCCCGCAAGCTTCGTGTCTCCGCGCCGCTCCTCCCTAGCTTGCAGTTCCGTTCCCGACGGCAAGTTCATTTCCAAAACGGAGGTGCCAGCGTTTATTCAGCGCGACGACATTATGGACCAGCTGTTTCGCTGGTCCATGATGGAGGCTGGCGAGTCGGGGCAGCGCAACTTCGGGCTGCCGATGAAGATCGAGCCTACGTACTGGGAGGGCAAGCTGTGGGGCTTCAACGTTGCTATCTTCAAGGAGGGCGCCAAGCTGACGGACCTGGGCGTGTTCTTTGACAAGGAGACGGTCAGCAAGCACGAGTGGGTTGGGCGCGGCGAGGACGGTTTCCCCATCGTGGAGGGCAAGGTGGATGAGGTCCGCGGGAAGAACATCGAGATCTGGTGCGTGCGACGGGCAGGGACAGGGGACGCACGGGGGTACAGGGGATGCGCAGGGGACGAGGGAAGGTCTGGTGCGTGGGCAGCGGACATTGAGACGCACAGGGGCGGGGGCCGTATGAGCGTGCAGGGGAGGGTTGCTGCGCTTCGGTCAGTTTGAGTTGCGGCGGTCGGCTGCGGTACCCAGGGCACCGGGGCCTTGGGGTACGACTCGGTCGGTGGTGGTATGAGGCGCACAGCACCGGCAGACGGCGGCACGGCGCCGAAGCACTTATTGGCAGCCAGCACTCCCAAACAGTAGCTGTCCCCCCAAGCAGATAAGCTGCTACGTGCTTCCGCTGCTATACCCGCTCGCCTGCTGTGCCTTTGTACCCCATTTTTATGTGCTCGAACCCGTGCCGGCTTCCCTTGCCCCCCGCAGGAAGATGGACAGCGCCCCCGTGTCGGAGGACCTGCGCTCCTGCATCCGCGCCTACTGCACGGGGCTGGTGGCGGCTCTCAACCGCTACTACGCCTTCGGCAGCGTGTTCGTGGACGACGCGCAGTAACAGGGGAGGGGCAACAACCCCCCTGTCCACGGGGCCAGCAGGTTAAACCGCTGCTCCGCCTGTTCCTTCGGCGCCTTGACCTTTCGTGGACGGCGGGCATTGAACAGGCAGCTGTGGAGGGCAGGCAGGGCGGGGCCATGGGCATTCCTGCCCTAACTCGCAATGTAAGGGGGCCCTGGAGGCCGGGACGGAAACGGTTGGGTCAGGCAGGCCCTTGGGCGTTGCCTTCGTGACTGACACGTGCCGAAGGAGCGCTGCGCTGCTCACAGCCAGGCGGGGGCGCTGCTGCCAGTGCATGCCCAGGCGTTGGGGCACGCAGACCCTTGGAGAGTGACCTCGGGCGTGGCGTGCAGTAGAAGGGAGGGGGCGTATCCTCATGTACGGGGCAGGTAGGGCCTAGCGTTGGAACGGCCGCTGCCCCGCGTTCATGAGAGCGCTACTCTGGAGGAGGGGCAGCATGGGCAGCTGGTGGGATCCAGCGGTTGGGTGTTTGAGTACTTGGTGGGCGTGCTGGCGGGGCCGCGCGCAGCGAGCAGCTGGTATCGATTGTATTGCGGGATGCTTGTTGGAACAGACGGTGGAGGCCGGCGGACCCCCAGGGAAGTGGACGTTGCGCCGTGTACAGCTGCAAATGGAGGCTATGGCGTGACAGGGGCCCGCAGGGGCGAGGGCTGGCCACCGGCTGCCTTTTGGCCTCGCATGTGTGGGGTGGAAGTAGCGTAGGAAAGGGCGACGGCAATGTAGGTACTGTCTGTCCACTGCGCCTGCGCGGGGCGGCGCGTGTTGTCTGTGGGAAGCTGCTGCAAGGCGGGGGTTACTGCGTGACGCCTGCAGCGTGCGGTGAGCGCTGCTCGCCGGCAGGGGCTGGGTGGCTTGAGCGGGGCTTACAAACGGTTGCGCCTCAAGTGTGCAGCTTGAAAGAGTGCCCGTGCTCCAGGCCAGGGGACAGCAGCAAGCAGCTCGGCTCCCTCGTGGCGGGGGACGGTACCCGCTGCGGTGTTCAGTCCGCTGGCGGGCTGCGTTGGCGGCAGCTGCCGCTTGTTGGGGTTTGAGGGTTGCGGGTTGGCCATGCCGCAGCTTGCTACCATGTGCGTGCGTGGGCAACTGCAGTGGCATTTGTCATGTGGGGAACGGTACGGTGTACGGACACATGTCTTGGCATGAACAGGTTGGCTCTAGGCCCCTCCGTTGGTACCCAATGTAGTATACTGCGGAAGAGGGCGCGGTTTTGTCATGTGGCCCTGGTATCGGCCTGCAGTTCGGCTGGGACCATGCCCCATTCTGCTGGCCATGTATGTGGTGATACACGGCAGCATTGCTTGACCTTGCCCTGGGAGCACAGCGACGCCTTGGTTACGTTTCCTGTTGAAGGTGCCACCGGACTGTGCGAATGCGCTGTTTCTTCTGTTGCTTGGTGTGTCGATGATGCCTAGAGCCATTTTTGGTACTGTCATGGTGGTATAGTGAATGGTGGTGGCCGCCTTAGGGCGGCTGGTGAGCCGTGTGCATTATGTTGCATGTGTGTAAGCTCCAAGCAGTTCCTTGGTTGTTGCCTGCCATCCCCCACCCTCCAGTGGACCAGTTCAGGCCGGCTCGTAACAATCCAGGCCCTCTTCCACTGCACCTCAAATCAGAACCATTGGCGGCAAGGTTGAGCACCTAGCCGCACGCGCGGCACAACTGGCTGGAGCAATAGAGTCTGAATGCTCTGAAAGGTACGTTAGCATTCGGCATTACAGAGATCGGGTCGCTCGGCTCGGGGAAGCATCATGGGATGAGGGGCCAGCGGGGCCTGGTGGGGCACTCAACCGGCCACCGCCCCTCCAGGAGGGTCAAGACAAAGAGATTCAGGGTGAGTCGGCCGTCAGGTATACACGTTCGAGCCAACAGGGCCACGCCAGCTGGAGTGCTGGCAGCCTCGCACTGCAACGCACACGCGCCGCGCCTGAGCTGCTACTGCGTGACACGCGTTGCGAACCGCAATCAGGCTATTATTGCAAGCCGTGCCCCGTGGGTTACGGTGAAGGCCTGGCACCGTCAGCGCAACGCAACATGCTGCCCGGTGACCACGGCCCCGAGTACTCGAATGACGCCATCCCGCGTATGGTACAGTACTGCAATGGGCATCGGGCGATGTCACAGCGTCTGGGACCTCCCCGCCCAACACCGCCACCATCACCACCATTCAGTCCATCACCGACTTCCCGTACACCGTTCTTGCAACAACCTTGTGGCGCAATAGGCAATGCACCCACGCACTCACGGCCTGCAAGGACTTCAACACTGGAGCCTCCAAGCAACTCCAATACCAACCGATGCCTCCTACAACATGCCTTGCTTCCTTAAAGCCCTGTCTTTCCGATGGTGGTTGGCCACCGCAGCCTTGTTCTTTTCCTTGCGGGCGTGCGATCGAGCGCTGCCGCCGTCGCCGCCGCCGCCGCGTCCGCCGGCGCCGGCGCCGCCACGGCCACCCCTGCCGCTGCCACGGCCGCCCCCACCGCCGCCCCCAGCGTCCCCGCTGCCCTCGTCGCCGTCGCTGTCCGACCCGTCCTGCTGCTGCTGCTGTTGTTGGAGCGTGATGCCCTTATTGCCCCCTGGGCCCAAGCCGTGGATAGCCTGCGAGCAGCAGAGCGCACGTAAGGAAGGCAGGGGGGCTACTCGTCGGCAAGCATGTGTGGACCGGGCGGCGTATTTACTGACAGACCGCGTTACCGCGTGAGAGATGCGACTTGATTGGTCAGAGCACTTATGCACGTCAACTGCAGGAGAGTGCGGGACCGTGCCCTCGCCACCGGTACCCTTTTCCCCCGCTTTCGTAGGCCGTGCACCTCCCCTGCAATCTTATATCATTGCTATACCCATCCGCCCTCCCGGCCCGTCCCCCGCCACCCACCATGGCCGCCTGCTTGGCCGCGTCCAGCACCTGCTGCGCCTCCGACTGGCTGTGCACCAGCTGGGCGCCCTCCTTGGGGTAGTTGTAGATGCGCCCGTCTAGGACCCACATCTTCTCGCCGCCGCCGCCACGGCCGCCGGCACCGCGCCCGCCGCGCCCGCCAGGCCCCGTCCCAGATGCGCCTGCGCCTCTCCCTCCCGAACCCGATGGCCCCGCCTGCCCTCCCACAAACGTCGGCGCCCTCTTGGCTCCGCCGCCGCCTCCGCCAGACGTAGCCGCTGCTGCCGCTGCTGCAGCAGCGGCAGCTGCAGCGGCCGCCGCTCCTGCCCCGGCCGACGCGCCAACACTGGCGCGCCCCGCCGTGGCAGCGGCCCCTCTCCCGTTCCCCGACGGCGCTCCACCGGCCCTCCCTCCGCCTCCCCGCCCTGCTCCCCCAACCGCTCCGCTGCGCCCAGCGACGCCAGATCTCCCCGCGGCGGCCGCGTCGTCAAACTCATCGTCATACTCCCCGACGACGCCTCCCGCGCCAACGGTGGACACGCGTAGCCGGCTGGGCCCCGGGCCCGCCGCCGCCACCATCCTGCCGCCGTCGTCATCGTCGCCCAGCGCGTCCGCCAGCCCGTCCGCGCCGCCGCCGCCGAGGTCGTCGAACGAGTCGTCGTACTCGTCCTCGTACTCCCACTGAAGCTCGTCGCCCAGCCGCGAGGTGAGCTGCTTGATGTCGCGGTCCATCCTGTCCAACACCTTGAGCGTGCCGCGGTGAAGCGGGCCGCCGCCGCCGCCGCGGCTGCCGACCCCGACGGAGGAGGCGGCAGCGGCGGAGGCCGCGGGCGCTGCGCCCGCCCGCCAGGCGGAGCTCGCGGTTGCGGCTGGCGGCGGCGCGGCGGCTGCTAGGCCCGCCATAGCTGACCACGAGGACATGGCGGACAGGGCGTCGGGTGGAGGTGAGGCGCCGGAGCCAGGCGCGCCGGCCTGGGGGCCGAAGGGAAAGACCAGGGGCAGGCGTGCGCCAACACGGTCGAGGAAAACGAGCAACAGGCTCAGGCAATCGCCCACAGCTCATGCCGTGGCAAGGCTTCTGGCTATGACGGCACGTGCTGCCTTTGCATTTGCAGGAGAGAGTGCGCCTGCGGTTGCAGTCCCCGCACAGCCAGGTTTACACAAGTAGGCACACGCACAGTCAGCGCGGGGTGTGCCAAGCGCGCCGCCCCCACCTGCTGCTGCGGCGGCTCCCAGGCCGCCAGCTTCTTGTCCAGCCTCTGCAGCGCGGGGGTGAGGCTGCCCTCCAGCAGGTGGTTGATCACCTGGCAGGGCACGGCAGGGAGGGCACGGCGGCAGCAGGGTGCTTGCGATGGGGCGTCAATCGGCTACGGCACCGCGGCTTGGGTGTGCTGCTGGCAGGCAAGGAACGCGGCAGCGGCAAGCGAGCTCTGCCGTAGCCAAGCAGCAGGGGGCTCATCCGCTCATGCATAATGACTTTGCAGTACAGAAGCTCGTAGCCTCTTCTGTCATGCTTAGCACTTGTCGCCCGGGAGCTTACACACCCGCTGAGGTGCCACTAACTTCAGGCAACGCACTGGAATTAGTAGCACCTCAGCGGGTGCTCCTAATTCCACTAGCCCACGCTGCTGTATGTAACACCTATGTTCGGCTCCCCACAAGACCAACGCCCAATAACCCGCCTGGCCCCTTCAGCACCGCCGCCCACCTGCTCCGGGCTGTTGCCGTACTCGTGCAGGCACGCCGCCAGGAAGCCGTCCCCGTAGTCCGGCAGTAGGTCCTTCACCTGGGACACCAGGGACGCACGCTCCGCCGCCGCAGCTGCAGCAGCAGCCGCACCCGCGCCCCCTGCCGCCGCACCCGACCCCCTCCCCGCGCCCCCTCCCCCTGCCCCCGCCTTGTGCTGCTGCTGCAGGCTGCCGCCCGCCCGCTGCCTGCCCCGCGCGCCCTCCATGGCCCGCGGGTCGCCCTCCATGAGCGCCAGCAGGTAGTCGAACTGCGCGTCGTCCAGCAGCACCTGGCCCTGCAGGAGCAAGCAGTGGAAGGTCGTACGGCTTTCTTTCTAGGATGCACGGCAGAAGCGCGATGTGTTTGGTTGGTATGCAGGAACCTTGTACCTGGGAGGCTGCTGATATATGCAGTCAAACATCAACGCACGATAGCTAAATAATCAGCGTCCGTGGGGATGAGCTTCGATGCGGCCTGAGGGCCGATGCACTGCAACCTTCGGTCGCGAAAGGCACCTCGGCAGCATATGCCGTTCAGTTCGGCCTCGACGCACGCAGGCCCGTGCCTCGCCTGGCTGCCCATACCACATCAGCTTTCCCTTCGCCCCCGTTACTGAATTACCGGTAGACCTCGGGTCCGCCCCCCCGTGTTGCCCACCTGCACCACCGCGTCCGCCACCGCCGCGTACAGCCCGTGCTCCGCGTTGAGCTGCACCAGGAAGCCCCCGCCGTGATCCCCGGGCCCGCCCGCGCCGCCCCCGCCCCCGCCCCCGGCCGCTGACGACACGTTGAGCAGCCGCGTCATGAGGTCGTTGCCGCGAGCCTCGGCGGGGGACGGGCCCTGGGGTGGCGTGAGGGCGGGAGGCCAGTGGAAGGTTTTGACCCAGTTGCAACGTTTGGCGGCGGAACACGACCCTGTGGGCTCTTTCGATGTGCACCCACCGCCTGACGGCTTTCGCTTACTGCAACCGGCGCAAGACAGGTCGCAGAGACAAAGTACCGTGCTGTGCATGCGACGGACTCACACACGCCTCCACCGGCCGGCTCACCGTGCTAGACGAGGAGCCCCCCGCCCCCGAGCCGCCCGCCGCCGCCGCGTCCTCCGACAGGAAGCCGTGCAGCAGCAGCAGGAACGCCAGGCGCCGGCAGCCCACAGCAACCTGGGGCGGCAAGGGGTCGTGAGCTGAGCCAAGCACGGTCCAGCCAGAGAGGTGGGAATGGGTTCATGGACGCAGCCGTGAAGCGCCGTGTACGGTATGTATGTGGAGCCTCCAGCGCGGAAGAGACTGAATGCCAGCAGTCAACTGCAGCCGCCATGGCTGCTACACCTGCTACCAGGCGTCACAACCGTCGCATCCAGATCAACCCCAATGCTGTTCGCCGCCAGCCCACGAGCCACCGTGCTGCTGGTGCATTACGACAGTTGGCGTGCCACATGCCACGTGCCGCCCACCTGGCCCAGGCGCGCCATCATGGCGTCCCCGTCCGCCTTGTCCACCCCCGGCTGCCCGAACACGCGCGCCAACAGCGGCAGCAGGCGGTCGTGCGCCTGCGCCAGCGAGCCCAGCAGCGCGCCGTGCCCCGGCTGCAGCAGCGCGGCGGCGGCGGCCGGCAGGCAGGACACGAAGGCGGCGGTGGTCAGCGTGGCGTCGCGCAGGTAGGCGGCGGCGTCTGGGGGGTCAGAGAGGGACCGGTGTGGGTGCGCGAGGGTGCAGGGGGCGCAAGGAGAGAGGGAAGCGGCAGTACATAGGGCTGGAGGACTGAACACTTGCGTGATGGTGAGGGCTGCCATGCCGACGTCGGAATGCAGGTTTGGGGGCACGGCCAGAGAAAGCGGGGGTTAAGGGCATGCCCGGGTAGGCACCGGTGGAGAAGCTATCTTTACCCCAGAGTTCGCTTATTACGTACCTCGCAGCTCCGTCAGGTGCGCCCCTGGCCCTGAAGACGACGAGCCGCCGGCGCCCGCCCCCGCGCCGCCGCCTGTGCGCAGGGCCCGCTCCGCGGCTGCGGCGCAGCGCGCTGCCACCTCCGCCAGGTTGCCCGCCAGCAGGGGGGCCGCCGCCGCCAGGTCGTCATGGTACCGGGGCTGCAACTCAAACACCTAGGGGGAACGGGCACGCAGTGGACGAAGGCCAGGGCGTGGGCTGGACTCGCAATGCATATGCGTGTGGGAAGAGAGCAGAAACAGAGCCACAGGCGCTCAACGAGGCCGTGAGCGGCTGTACTGCGTAATGCGGGATGGTTACGGCCCTCAGGGTGGGGTCCAGCCCTCAACAAAGCCGCAGTAAGCGAGAAGAGTGGACCCGGCTGGCTCCTCACACCATCCCCGGATGAAGGACGACGGGCAAGGGCTGTCGAGCTGGCCGCTCACCTGCCGCAACAGCGTAGACGTCAGTTGGCGGTTCGCTGCGCCATACAGTACGGCAATGTCCATGAGCTTAGGGATGTCCAGCAGCCATGTGTCGTACAAGATGGAGGCGCGCTGGGCGGGCGGCGGGCCGCCGGGATCACGCTCCGCGGGCGTCACGCTGCATGGTGCGGCGGAAGATGAGGCTCAATGAGCGCGTGGACTTCACTTGGAGTGCGTCACTACCGGCAAACCCAGCGGTTAGGACTGGCTCCTCCGGTCACTCAGGTCACTTTGGGACCGGTTCACCGGTATGATGTGGCCCTACCGGTACCCCCGCATGTCCCACGCCCTTCAGCCACCCCCATATGCCGCTCTCGCCCCACCATGGGACCACCACCATGTACGAGCTGTACGTGGGTAAGCGGTATGGGGCCCTACGCCAATTGGCACTCCGACCGCTGCAGCACCGAATCGGGCGCGGCAGCACAACAGCCTGCCCAGGCTTCAGCGTAAGGCTGCTCCGATGGCGGACCATGGCCATCCACCCCTCGCGGTGGAAAACGGCTTCTGCCGCATACCGACAACCTCACCCAACACTTGCGCTGCTATCTGCAATTTCGGCATCCCCAGAACCGCACCCCCACTCACAGCCTGAGCAGCACCATGAACACCCGCCGCGCCAGCTGCTGGCTGGCGGCCGAGGAGCCCTCCACGCCCTCGCCGCCGCCGTCGTCGTACAGCCGCCTGCGGGAGCAGCAGGAAGGTAGCACACATGGGTCGTCGCATGGAGCCGAATGAAGGCCTTGACCCCATCATTCCAGCTTTTGGTGCCCCTTGAGTCCTTGTGCCCTTGGTGCAATGCGGGTTGTGCCGCCTGCCACTGTCACGTCACACCGCCCCGTGTGCCACCGGCGTCCCCAAGGGGGCTCCAATATATGTAGCATGGTGAAACCCCAGCCTCCCTAAACAGCTGCGTGGGCTGTAGCATGACTATCAAGCTGCGGCAGTGGCACATGCCCGGCTGTAGGACGCGCCTTTTATGGCGAAGGTAGGTGTCGAGGCACACGTGGAGGGACTGGTCCGACTGCACCACGGCCCAGAACTCCGCGGCCGGCAGGGACAGCAGCTGCGCTAGATCGTCGTTGATGGTGCGGATGACCTCGTCGGCCTGCCATGATTGGTTGTCCTTTGGCAGGAAAGGTAGGAAGGAGCCAGCCGGGCGGCCGATCTGCGCCATTCACAAGTTTGCGGGCCGTCTGTCATGCACTTGAAAACTATGAATACTATATGATCAGCTCCGTAAGCTTCTATACGTGCTAGAGTCTCCGTTGTACTGGCCACACGCGAACTAGCACTAGGTGCTCGCAGGCCAGGGGAGAGGGGACGACAAGCTACGCCGCAACGTCAAATCATCTCTACCTGAGACTGGCTGTATGTTGGCATTGTAGCAGAGGGTATGGAGGAGCCTTACAAGCTACGCTGTCGTTCAGCAGTTCATCGGCAATTCATCGTCCGCTCTTTCACGTTCAGCTACGAGAGAGATAGTGGCTGAACCTACACTGTTATATATATCATAGGAAGTGGCGGGTAACTGAATTGGTACGCACGGCATTAGTTACTGCCTGGACTGAACCAAGGGTCATGCTGGGGGCCGGGTCCGCAGGCAGGCCCCTACAGGGTAGCCAAGCACTAGGACAGCATGCTGACCAAGGAGGCCACAATAGCTGTGTGACGTCCGCTGGTGATTAGGTGCAACTACCGGTATGCAGCGAAGTGGTAAAAGCAAAAGCAACATATCCTGCTTGGGGCACGCCCCCGACAAGTAAGGGACCAGGTGGGACTCACGGGTTATGGGTTCCTGCAACTATTGTGTGGCTGTACGTATGTATGGATTTACAGTTTTGGTCCCCTTCCAGGGCCCAGCCCCGTCCCACTCGGGAGA
>VFQN01004521.1_pt1 | contig 18282 bp, 20 predicted proteins | sample 3512371 | NCBI WGS metagenome assembly VFQN01 (sample SAMN10412370, study PRJNA504923) | tailings metagenome | isolation source: Replicate 2 from Balatoc abandoned mine | place: Philippines: Itogon, Benguet | collected 2017-08-28 | reverse complement strand
GTCTCCGGCATTCCGCTGTTGTGCCTGTTCGCAGTCTGGGTGGCGGGGCGGCTGGTGCCACTGTTCGTGCCCGTGGCGGTGGGCGCAGCACTGGATGCGGCCTTTCCCCTGACCATGGCGGCCATGTTCCTGCGGGAAGCCTGGGTGGCGCCGCGCAAGGGCTCGCGCCATGGCCTGATGCTGTTCCCGGTCCTGGCGATCGCGACCGCCGCCGACCGCCTGGTCGCGGACGACCCGGAGCTGGCGGCCTTCTTCTCCCGTTTGGGCATCGCCATCGGCGCCCTGCTGATCGCCGCGGTGGGCGGGCGCCTGGTGCCGAGCTTCACCCGGACCGATCTCGCCGTGCGGGGCGAGCGGGACAAGGTACCCGAGCCCTATGGCCGCTTCGACCTGCTCGTGCTGCTGGCGGCGTCCGCGGGCCTATTCGCCTGGGTGACCGTCCCCTTCCACCCGGCCACGTCCATCCTCTCCATCGGCGCCGGCCTGCTGCACGTCGTCCGGCTCGTGCGCTGGCGCGGCTGGCTGCTGCGCGATTTCGACACCATTGCGCTGCATCTTGGCTATGGCTGGCTGGCGGCCGGTACCCTGCTCGTCGGCCTGGCCGCCGACCCGATCGCCCTGGTGCCGCCCGATGCCGCGCTGCACGCCTATACCGCCGGTGCGATCGGCACGATGACGCTGGCGGTGATGGCGAGGCTGGCGACCACCCGCGGCCCCGGCAAGCGGCCGCGGCGCGGCCTTTGCACGATCGGGCTGCTGCTCGTGAACCTCGGCGCTGCCCTCAGGATTGCCGCACCGCTCCTGCCCGACGCCCATGCCGTCCTGCTGATCGGGAGTGGCCTGGCCTGGTCTGGCGGCTTTGCCGCATTCGTATTGTCCGCCCTGCTGCCGGCTCCGCAGCCACCAGCGCGGCCAAGCCGGGTTCCGCGAGGAGCTACGTGGGAGCGTAGTTGGCTGCCGGCGGGATAACTCCCGGCCGCCTGAGCATCCCACAACGCCGAATGGCGTCGGTTCGGCGGCGACGGTCCGCTTTTCCGAGGCGGAATGTTCATTGCATCCTGCTCGTCGTTGCCCGGATGCCATTCCGATCGAAGCGCCACGATCCCCCGATGAAGCGCCACAGCGATCCGGCGGCTCATCGTAACCAGCAGCTCGTCCCGGATCCTGGCATAGCCCGCCTCGTCCAGCCCCAGCGCTTCCCGCAGACGCCCGTTGCTCACGGGAGCCGCCCAGCCGCTCCAGCACCACCAGGAAGCGTTCGCCCTCTTGTCGTTTCGCCTTGCCACCCTCTGGACCATCGGCTTCCACACGTACTGCCGATCGGTCGCGCACTGCCCGTTTTCGATGCGTAACGCTCAGCGAGCGGGCGGGTCGACCGACCCACAACAGTCGGGATGTCGACGAGCAGCAGGCGCGTCACGCTCTTGCCGCACCGTCGCCTTCTCGCCCATTCGGTGGAGCGGCGACTCGTCCGTCGAGGGGACGCCATCGTTCACGAAGGATGGAATGGCGGCGGACCAGGAACCCGGTGCCAAATGCTTCCAGTATGCTACCTGAGCTGCCGTCTTCAGGAAGCAGGGTCGCCCGTGACCCTCAAACGCTTGGTCGGAGCGGGGAGATTTGAACTCCCGACCCCCAGTCCCCCAGACTGGTGCGCTAACCGGGCTGCGCCACGCTCCGTTCGGGGGGCTCGATAGCACCGTCTTCGGGTTCCGACAATGTCGGCTTGAGGTGATCAGCGATGCGATCGGCCAACCTGGCCAGCGCCAGCAGCTCCGTATGCAGCTCGGCCAGCGCCCGGCGCCGTGCGGCCGCATCGGGGTCGGCAGGCTCGCCACCATCGGGAAGGTCGCTGCCTTCGTCGTCTGCCGGCGGAAAAAGCGGCGTGGGCCCGGGCGGCTGTAACGCGCCGGGCGGTCGCCCGGCCGGCATGGCCTGCGGGCTCGGCTCGATCGCGGGTGGGATGTTGTCGCCGGCATTGCTGCGCCTCCGCACCCGCAAGAGCTTCTGAACGCCCTTGATCGTGTAGCCTTCGTCGTAGAGCAGGCTGCGGATCCGCCGCAGGAGATCGATGTCTTCCGGCCGGTAGTAGCGGCGCCCGCCGCCGCGCTTGAGCGGGCGGACCTGCGGGAACTTGCTTTCCCAAAAGCGCAGCACGTGCTGCGCCACGTCCAGCTCGTCCGCCACCTCGCTGATCGTGCGGAACGCGCTGGCGGCCTTGGCCGCGCGCGCCGAGCGGTCGGCGGTCCCGCCTGCCCCGACCAGCGTGTCGGTCATGCGTCGACGTCCGCCTCGGCCAGCGGCTCTTCGCCGTTCAGGCGGGCTTTCAGCACCTGGGACGGCCGGAACACCAGGACGCGCCGAGGAAGGATCGGCACCTCCTCGCCGGTCTTGGGGTTGCGCCCCAGGCGCTCGCCCTTCTGGCGGACCGCGAAGGTGCCGAACGAGGAGATCTTGACCGTACCGTCGAGCACCAGCGCATCCGCCACCCGGTCCAGCACCTCGTCGACCAGGGCCGCCGATTCACTCCGCGACAGCCCAACCTCCTGGAAGACCGCCTCGGCCAGATGCGCTCGGGTGACCGTCCGGTCGGCCATGCTGGATCTCGTCCCTCTCGGCAGAACCACTTGCCAAGTCACGGTAAATCAACGCGATCCTGATGCGCAAGAGAAGAGCGCCGGACTGTTCGCGCAGAACGCGATAGTGTTGGTCCCGACCGGCTTCCTGTGTCTTGAGAAACCTGTCCGGCTACCAGCGCAACAGCGCCGCCCCCCAGGTGAAGCCGCCGCCCATGGCGTTCAGCACGAGAAGGTCGCCCTTGCCGATCCGGCCGTCCTTGACCGCGACATCGAGCGCCAGGGGGATCGAGGCCGCCGAGGTGTTGGCGTGCTGGTCGACCGTCACCACGACATGATCGGCGGGCAGGTCCAGCCGCTTGCCGACCGCGTCGATGATCCGCCGGTTGGCTTGGTGGGGGATCAGGAAATCCACGTCCGCGATCCGCAGCCCGGCCTTGGCCACCACCTCGATGGCGGCCTCCGAGAGCCGCTGCACGGCATGGCGGAACACCTCGCGGCCATTCATCCGCAAAACGCCCACCGTCCTGGTCGTCGATACCCCGCCATCGACATAGAGATGCTCGTATTGCCGCCCATCCGCGCCCAGGGCCGTGGCGAGCACGCCGCGGTCGGTGACGCGGCCGGACTGCTCGGTCGCGGCCATCACCACCGCACCGGCACCGTCGCCGAACAGGACACAGGTGCTGCGGTCGGAAAAGTCCAGGATGCGCGAGAACGTCTCGGCCCCGATCACCAGTGCCCGGCGGGCGCGGCCCGTGACGAGCATCGCGTCCGCCACCGACAGGGCATAGGTGAAGCCGGCGCACACCGCCTGCACGTCGAACGCGATCCCGACCGGAAGGCCGAGCTTGCGCTGCACGGCGGTGGCGGTGGCCGGAAAAGTGTTGTCGGGCGTCGACGTCGCCACCAGCACCAGGTCGATCGAGCTTCGCTCGATGCCGGCATCCTCGATGGCGCGGTTCGAGGCCGCGACCGCGAGATCGGAGGTGGTCTCGCCGTCCGCCGCGAAATAGCGGCGCGTGATCCCGGTCCGCTCCCGGATCCACTCGTCGGACGTATCCACCGTTTGGGCGAGATCATCGTTGGTGACCACCCGCGCAGGCAGATGGGAGCCGATGCCGAGCACGATCGAGCGCAACATGACAGACCTTCAGCCGACCGCAGCGGCAGGCGCGCCGGTGTCCCGGCCGGCCACCGCGGTCATCTCCTCGATGATTCGCTCGTTCGCCCCGGCCCGGACCAGATCGATCGCGGCACCGATCGCATGACCGAAGCCCACGGCGTCGGTACCGCCATGGCTCTTGACCACCACGCCGTTCAGGCCCAGCAGCATCGCACCGTTGTAGCGGCGGGGATCCAGCCGCGCCCGGACCTTGTCCAGGGCCGGCTTCGCCAGCAGGTAGCCGAGCTTGGCACGCCAGCCCGAGCGGAACGCCTGACGGAGGAAGGAGCTGTACATACCCGCGGTTCCCTCGGCGATCTTGAGCGCGACGTTGCCAGTGAAGCCGTCCGTCACCACGACGTCGACGGCTCCCCGCGTCACGTCGGTCCCCTCCACGAACCCGTAGAAGTCGGCGTTCAGCGGGCTGGCGCGCAGCATCGCCGCGGCCGTCCGGATGACATCGTTGCCCTTGAGATCCTCGGTGCCGATGTTGAGCAGCCCGATCTTGGGCTCCGCGACCCCGGTCACGATCCGCGCGAACACGTGGCCCATGACGGCGAACTGGACGAGATGCTCGACGCCGCAATCCACGTTGGCGCCCAGGTCCAGCACGACTGCGGTCTTCTCGCGGGTCGGCATCGGCCCGGCGATGGCCGGCCTGTCGATCCCGGGCAGCGTCTTGAGAACGAACTTCGCCATCGCCATCAGCGCGCCGGTATTACCGGCGGAAACCGCGGCGGCGGCCTGCCCGTCCTTTACCGCGTTGATGGCAAGGCGCATCGAGGACTGGCGGCCCTGCCGCAGGGCCAATGACGGCTTGGCGTCGCCCGCGACGAAGTCGGCGGTGTGGACGAGCGGCATGGCGGCGATGTCGGGATGGCGCGCCAGATGGGGCCGCACCTTGGCCTCGTCGCCGAACAGCAGGAAGCTGACGTCGGGTGTCCGTTTGCGCGCAAGCGCGGCACCGTCGATCACGACCTCGGGCGCGTTGTCGCCACCCATGAGATCGAGCGCGATGGTCAGGGTCATGATCGGCGAAGCGCCGCTAGGGCCTGGAACGGGCTGGGCCGCTCCTCAGCTTCGTCCTGCTCCAGTTCGACGCCAGGCAGGCGTGGATGGGGGTCCAGCGCCAGGGACAGTTCCTCCACCACCGGCTCGCCCAGGTCGATCGTGTCGCCCTCGAGCGGCTCGATGTCGGGCGCCTCGGCGTCGATGGTCTCCTCGCTGCCCGTTACGGAAGGGGTCCAGCCGGGCACGTAGTAGCGCTCGAACGTGGCGGAAATCTCGACCGGAATGGGCTCCAGAGTGACGACGCAGGTCTGCGTGACACGGGCCTTCAGCTTGGCCTGCAGCCGCACGCCCTCGCCATGCGGCACACGATCCAGCTGGCAATCGGCTTCGAGCGAGGCAACTTCCTGAAGCTCCAGGCGCCGGGCGATCGCCGCCAGCTCCCCTGGCTCCGCCGCGATATGCACCGTCACCGGCTGCTCCGTGATCCGGTCCACCTTCTGGCGACGTTGGAATTCCACCGACCCGTCCACGCACATCCCCCGCGACGCCACCGTCCGCGCCACCTCAGCACCATATGATGGATACCAGCGATGAAACGACAAGGCCGTCACGGCCGAGTCCTTCGCCCGGCCCTGGTTTCATGGCTGCCCATGATTGGGCGCGGAAGGTAGGGCGGGGCCATGGGGGGGTCAAGGTGCCGGCGGCAGCCGATCCGATTCGCCGGCGCTGCGGCGTTGCTCCAGCATGGCCATGATGTCCCGCGCCAAGCCTGCGCCATCCACCGGAGGCCCGCCATCGTCGCCCGCGGCGTTCTTCTGCAGGAAGGCCGCCAGCTCGGCCATCTGCTCAGGCGCGGCCGCGGCGCCCGGTGGCGGGAAGACGCGCTCCGCCAGCTCGATCCTGGCCTGCCAAGCTTCGCCCAGCTTGCGCATCTCGCGCCCGACCGAAAGGTCGCCCACCCCCAGTTCCCGCAAGGACCGGTCCATGTCGACGAACATCCGGTCGACCAGCTCCTGGGCAAGCCGCCGCCCGGCAGGTCCCTGGCCGTTCAGCGCGGCGAGCTCGACGAGAACCTGCCATGCGACCATCTCGAAGCGACCGGCCGGCGTGTCCGGGACATGGAGGTCTCCATAAAGCTCCGGCCGGCGCGCGCGCGCCACTGCCCGGACATAATGTGTCGTCGCCGCGCGCTCGTCCTTGTTCCCGGCGAACAGCCGGGCCAGGCGCCCGGCAATCCCGCCTTGTTGCGGAGAGTTCATAAGGCTAGGTATCCGTGACGCTGGTGGAGGGCCGGCATTTTGCCTGCTGCAGGACCAAGGAACGAGTAGTCCCAATGATGTCGCGCCGCACGCTTAAGCTCACGCTTCCCGCGCTGGCCCTTCTGGGGCTCGGAGCATGCACGCCCACGATCGACAACCACGGGCACCGGTTCGATGCCGACATGGCGGGAGCCATCATTCCCGGGGTCACGTCCAAGCAGGAGGTGGCGCAGCTGATGGGCTCGCCCTCCGCGCTGGCGACCTTCGAGGACGACCAGTGGTACTACGTGGCGCAAAAGACCGAGCGCAATTCCTTCTATCAGGCGCAGATTACCGACCAGCAGGTCCTTGCGGTCACGTTCGGCGACGACGGGCTGGTCAGCAATGTCGAGCGCGCCGACTTGGCCCAGGCCGAGGACATCACGCCGGTGACCGACGTCACCCCCACCTCGGGCAACGAGCTCAGCCTTGCCCAGCAATTGCTGGGCAATATCGGCCGCTTCAACTCGGACAGCAAGCCACGCGACCGCGCCCCGCCGTTCTGGAACCAGCGCGGCGGCCGTCGCGGCGGCGTCTGACCCAAGCTTCCAAAGAAGCGAAGCCCGGTCGGCTGGTGCCGACCGGGCTTCTTTCATGTCGGACGCGGCGGGAACGCCGTCGTCATCCGGTCATGTGGGCGTCATGCCTCCAAGGGCCGCCAGGATCAGGAGGGCGACAATGTTGATGATCTTGATCATCGGGTTGATCGCCGGGCCGGCCGTATCCTTGTAGGGATCACCGACCGTGTCGCCGGTCACCGCCGCCTTGTGGGCGTCGGATCCCTTGCCACCATGATGGCCTTCCTCGATCAGCTTCTTCGCGTTGTCCCAGGCGCCGCCGCCGGTGGTCATCGAGATCGCGACGAAGATGCCGGTGACGATCGTACCGAGCAGCATGGCGCCAAGTGCGATGAAAGCCTTCGCCTGGCTGTCCACGGCGGCGATGACCAGGTAGAGGACGATGGGCGCCAGGACCGGCAGCAGCGAAGGCAGGATCATTTCCTTGATGGCGGCCTTGGTCAGCATGTCGACCGCCCGGCTGTAGTCGGGCTTCGACGTGCCCGCCATGATCCCGGCATTCTCGCGGAACTGGCGGCGCACCTCCTCGACGATCGCGCCGGCCGAGCGGCCGACCGCCTTCATGCCCATGGAGCCGAACAGGTAGGGCAAGAGGCCGCCTACGAACAATCCGATCACCACGTAGGGGTCGGACAGGTTGAAGGACAGATCCACATATTGCGGGAAGTAGTGCCCGAGATCCTGCACGTAGGCGGCGAAGAGCACGACCGCGGCCAGGCCCGCCGAGCCGATCGCATAGCCCTTGGTGACCGCCTTGGTGGTGTTGCCCACCGCGTCCAGCGCATCGGTGGTGACGCGGACCTCCTTCGGCAGGTCGGCCATCTCGGCGATGCCGCCGGCATTGTCGGTGACCGGGCCGTAGGCATCGAGGCCGACCACCACGCCGGTCAGCGCCAGCATGGTCGTGGCGGCCACGGCGATCCCGTAGATGCCGGCCAGCAGGTAGCTGACGAGGATGCCGGCGCAGATCACCAGGACCGGCATGGCCGTGCCTTCCATGGAGACGGCCAGGCCCTGGATCACGTTGGTGCCGTGTCCCGTCTCGCTCGCCCGCGCGATCGAACGGACCGGACCGTGCGCGGTAGAGGTGTAGTAATCGGTGATCCACATCAGGAGGCCGGTGACGGCCAGGCCCACCAGCGTGCAGCCGAACACGCTTCCCCAGCCGAAGGCCTTGCCGACGCTGGGCGTGAAGGACGTGCTGCCCAGCATGACCAGGCAGAGCAGCAGGAGCAGCAAGGCGGAAATGCCTGCCGCCACGATGAAGCCCTTGTACAGGGCTGCCATGATGTTGTTGCTGGCCCCGAGCTTGACGAAGTAGGTGCCCACGATCGAGGCGATCAGGCAGGCGCCGCCGACCACCAGCGGGAACAGCATCAGCGTGGCCTGCTGAACGCCGTCGAAGAAGATGGCGCCCAGCAGCATGGTGGCGACCATCGTCACCGCATAGGTCTCGAACAGGTCGGCGGCCATGCCGGCGCAGTCGCCGACATTGTCGCCGACATTGTCGGCGATCACCGCCGGGTTGCGCGGGTCATCCTCCGGGATCCCGGCCTCGACCTTGCCGACCAGGTCCGCGCCCACGTCGGCACCCTTGGTGAAGATGCCGCCGCCGAGCCTGGCGAAGATCGAGATCAGAGAAGCCCCGAAGGACAGGCCGACCAGCGCTTCCAGGATCCGCCGCTCCTCCACGCCGAGGAGCAGCAGCAGGCCGAAATAGAGGGTTACCCCCAGCAGACCCAGCGCCACCACCAGCATGCCGGTGACGGCACCTGCCTTGAAGGAAACGTCCAGGCCGCGGGCGAGGCCCTGCCGTGCCGCCTCGGCGGTCCGGACATTGGCGCGCACCGAGACGTTCATCCCGATGAACCCGGCGGCACCGGACAAGAGCGCGCCGATCGCGAAGCCGATGGCCGGGTATAGGCCCAGCAGCACGGCGAGGATCACCAGGATCACCACGCCCACGATCGCGATCGTCGTGTACTGCCGGTTCAGGTAGGCGCCAGCACCTTCCTGGATGGCGCCGGCGATCTGCTGCATGCGTTCATTGCCTGCGGGGAGTGCCAGGACCTGGGCACGCGTCATCACGCCGTAGCCAAGTCCGGCAACCCCGCAGGCGATCACCACGAAGTAGAGAAAGATCTCGAAGCCCGTCATCTTCTGCCCCCCTAGGCGACAAGGGAGCGCGCCCGGCCTTGAGAGGTCGGGCGGTCGCCCGTGCCACATGGCCGGCCGAGCGACGGGCTAGCGTCCTCGGCCGGAGATGGCAGAAGTTCTAAGGGGCGGGATCGGCTACTGTCCACTTCCCGCCGCGTCGCTGTCGATCGCCGGCAGCGGCTCGATGCGGTCGCGGACCTGCTGGGCCGTCGGCTCGAACCCTACCAGGACCGACCAGATGGCCGGCTGGTCCTGGTAGCTCACCGGCAGGCGCTGGCGCAGCGTCTCCCGGCGCAGGGCCCGGCGCTCGTTGCGCCCGGGCTGCATCACCACCGGGAAGATCTGCTTGTCGACCACCTCGCCGGTGTCGGTCACCACGGCGACGAAATAGGTGAGCTGGACCGGGGCGCCATCGAAGGCAGGGCCGGTTTCCAGGTCGATCGTCACGTCCATGTCGACCAGGTAGTCGAACTCGCGCGGCTCGCAGCTCGCGGCGATGCCGCCCAGCCGCGCCGTCCAGGCCTCCCGGCCGTCCTCGGCCGCGTGCCGGGTGGACTGCAGGTCAGCCACAAGGGAAGGCCTCGGGCAGTAGGGCTCGCTGCTGACCGATGGCGGCTCGTCACTGGAACAGGCCGACAGGCCCATCACCAGGGCCGCCGCGGAGAGTGCTCGGATCGTGCTCATCTTCACCCGGAATTCGGCAATCTGCCGGCTGGCGGAGCTTCGACGGAATGGAGGCATGCCAGCCATGGCTGCTGTGTCCGCCGACCGGGATTGCCGGTAGCAGGGACGGTGCCTGTCTCGCAAGCTGGCCGGACAGGGCCGCGCCCTGCGGCGGCCAGCCCTGCACCAGCGTACATTGCGCAAGCGGCGAACGCGGCTCTATGATCGTTCCATGTTAGCCGGGGACGAGCAGGACCTTCTCGAGCCGAATGAGCCGAACGCCGAGGCAGCGCCGGTACTGGCGGCGCTTGATCTCGGCACGAACAATTGCCGGCTGCTCGTCGCCAGGGAAGCCGATGGCGGCTTCGAGGTCGTCGACAGCTTCTCGCGCATCGTCCGGCTGGGTGAAGGACTGGCCTATACCGGCCGACTGTCCGACGGCGCCATGGCCCGCACGATCGCGGCGATCCGTGTCTGCCGCAGCATCATGGCCAAGCGTGGCGTGACCAGGGCCCGCTGCGTCACCACCGAAGCGTGCCGCCGCGCCGAGAACGGCGCCGCCTTCGTGGAGCGGGTGCACCGGCAGACCGGCATCCGCCTGGAAGTGCTCGGTCAGGAAGAGGAGGCGTCGCTGGCGCTGCTTGGCTGCCTGCCCCTGGTCGACCGCGACGCCCGCCACCTCCTGATGATCGACATTGGCGGCGGCTCGACCGAGCTGATGTGGTTCGACCGTTCGCGTTCCCCGGAGGACGGCGGAGCATCATCCCTGTCGCTGCCGCTCGGGGTGGTCACCTTGTCGGAAAGCTTCGGCTCGGAGCCCGACCCGGAACGCTACGACCGGATGGTGGGCTTCGTGGCCAAGCGCCTCACCTCCTACGAGCAGATCCAGCGTCTCGCCAAGCTCGGGGCGCAGGGCCCGACCCAGGTGCTCGGCACGTCCGGCACGGTGACGACCATGGCTGCCATCCACCTGGGCCTGCGCCGCTATGACCGCCGGCGGGTCGACGGCGCCCTGCTGGATTACGTCGTCCTGGATGCGGTCGGGCGGCAGTTGCGCAACCTCACCAACGCCGAGCGCGCCGCGCATCCCTGCATCGGCAAGGGACGCGCCGATCTGGTGGTGGCGGGCTGCGCGATCCTGGAGGCCGTCTGCCGCGTCTGGCCGATCGAGCGCCTGCATGTCGCCGACCGGGGTGTGCGCGAGGGCATCCTCAACGGGCTGCTCGGCAAGAATCTGCACCAACTCCTGGCGCCTGTCGGAGCCTTTGCATGAGTTCTGACGCCTCCCGCACCCGGGTCCGCCTGAAGGATGCGCGCGCCCACTCCGCATCGTCGCAGCGCTGGCTGAGCCGGCAGCTCAACGATCCCTATGTCCAGCGTGCGAAGTCGATGGGCTACCGCGCGCGTTCGGTGTTCAAGCTCGAGGAAATCGACCGTCGCTTCGGCCTGCTCCGGCCGGGGCGAACCGTCGTCGATCTCGGCGCGGCCCCGGGCTCCTGGAGCCAGTACGCCGTCAAGAAGGGCGCCAGCGTGGTGGCGGTCGATCTCCAGCCAATGGCGGGGATCGCGGGCGTGACGATCATCGAGGGCGATTTCCTCAGCGAGGAAACCGAGGCCGCCTTGTCCAAGGCTGCCGGCGGCAATGTCGATCTCGTCCTGAGCGACATGGCGGCCTCCTCGACGGGCCGCAAGCTGGTCGACCGGCTGCGCGCCGAACAGCTGGGCGAGGCGGTGCTCGCGTTCGCCGAAACGCACGTGGCCACGGGTGGAGCCATCCTGATCAAGCTGGTCCGCGGCGCGGAAGCGGTGCTCCAGCAGCAGGCGAAGGGGATATTCCGGAGCGTCCGCATCCTCCGCCCCGACGCCACCCGCAGCGACAGCTCCGAATGCTTCCTCCTGGGCCTGGACCGGCTGTCGGCCGCAGCGCCGTCCTCCGGGGATCCCCCGGCCTGACCGGCCTCACCCCCGCATGTCGATCAGCCGGCCGCGCAACATCTCGTCCCGCACCCGGCGGCGTTCCCGCCGATCGGAAGGCGCGGCTCCCTCCACCTGGCCGGCAGAGCGCCGATATGTGGGCTGCAGCCGATCGGGCGAGCGCCGCTCGACGGGAACATGGCTGCCGTCCGGCCGGATGATCTCCCCCCGGCAGTCCTCCGCCATGCGGTACCTCCTTGGTGAAGCTTCATCTGCTCGCAACGTGACATATATCGCAAGGCGAGTATGTGGTCGACCGGCATGCCGGGCAGGACATACCCCGGTGTTTTCCGGCGTCGCACTGGATGCCGCATCGCTTGCACCACGCCACGCCGAATGGCTTCGGGATGGCGACCCGGCAGGTGACCGATGTCACTGTGACCGGAGTGCTGCGGTGCCACATCGCCCGCAGGGTTGATGCGCAACTCTAATGGACTTGCGGCGTGGGGAGCGGCAATTGGACGATCACACCGCGACGCGGATGAAAGGCGGAGGTGTTATGGAACGGCGGTTGTTCGGAACGGATGGGGTGCGCGGCACCGCGAACGCTTGGCCGATGACCGCCGAGTTGGCCTTGCGCCTGGGCCAGGCCGCCGGGCGGGTGTTCGTCCGGGGCGATCACCGCCATCGTGTCGTCATCGCCAAGGACACCCGGCTGTCCGGCTACATGATCGAGCCTGCCCTGACCGCGGGCTTCGTGTCGGCCGGCATGGACGTGATGCTGGCAGGGCCGCTTCCCACGCCGGCCGCCGCCTTCCTCACCCGCACCCTGCGCGCCGACCTGGGCGTCGTCATCTCCGCCTCGCACAATCCCTACCAGGATAATGGCATCAAGCTGTTCGGGCCCGATGGCTACAAGCTCTCGGACGCGATCGAGCTCGAGATCGAGCGGGCGATCCTGTCCGAAACCGCGCAGAGCCTGGCCGGGCCGGCGGAACTCGGCCGGGCACTGCGCATCGACGACGCCCACGGGCGCTACATCGAGTACCTGAAGAGCAGCTTCCCGCGGGGCATGACCCTGTCCGGGCTGAAGATCGCCGTCGACTGCGCCAATGGCGCCGCGTACCACATCGCCCCGGACCTGTTCTGGGAGCTGGGCGCCGAGGTGGTGCGCGTCGGCACCTCGCCGAACGGCTTCAACATCAACCATGAGTGCGGCTCCACCCACCCGGAGAGTGTGGCCCGCGCCGTTCAGGCCCATGGCGCCGATCTCGGCATCGCGCTCGATGGCGATGCGGATCGCGTCGTGCTGGTCGACGAGCACGGCCAGGTCATCGACGGCGACCAGGTCCTCGCGCTGATCGCTTCCCAGTGGCAGGACGAGGACAGGCTGCAGGGGCCTGGCGTCGTGGCGACTCTGATGTCGAACCTGGGTCTGGAGACCTACCTGGCCGACCGCGGCCTGGCGCTGTACCGGACCAATGTCGGCGACCGCTATGTCGTGGAGAAGATGCGCGCCGACGGCTTCAATCTCGGCGGGGAGCAGTCCGGCCACATCATCATGACCGACTTCGGCACGACCGGCGACGGGCTGCTGGCGGCGCTGCAGGTCCTGGCCGTCCTGCTCAAGAAGAACCGCCCGGTCAGCGAGGTCGCCCGCCCGTTCGTCCCGCTTCCGCAGCGCCTTTCGAACGTCCGGATCAAGCAGCGCATCGACCTGGGCGCGCCGACGATCGAGCGGCTGATCAAGGAGAGCCAGGCCCGCCTCGGCCGCAAGGGCCGGCTCCTGGTGCGCGCCTCCGGAACCGAGCCCCTGATCCGGGTGATGGTGGAGGCCGAGGACGAGGCCCTGCTCACCGACATCCTCGGCTCGGTCAGCGGCGCCATCGAGAGCTATGCCGCGGCCGGAGCCCATTGAGCGCGCCCATCGTGCGGCGCTTGCCGTTTTGCATCAGCTTCGCTTCGGCGGCAGGACCAGCCACCGTTCCGCCGTAGCCGGACGCGGCTTTGCTTGGCGTTAGCCGCTTAAGTCCTTCGCCCGGACGCCGACATCGCCCCGTCCCTGCTGACGAAGATCCCGGCGCGTCGCCACCGCCAGCGCGCGCGCTTCCTTGGCGTCCTTGGGTCAGAAATAGCGCACTTCCCGCACCTGGATCGACACCCGCTCCGCCGGGGGCAGACGTAGTCGCTCCTGCGCAGCGTGGGGCGTCAGTTGGTCGATCGCCGCCTGGTCACTGGCGCAGCCATATTGCGGGATCTCCACCGCCATGAGCCCGGTTGCCCAGGCCGGTGCTGCTTTCGGCACCGATCCTTGATGCCTCGGTCATCACCGCGCCGGTGTTGGCGGTGATGACCCGCGCCAGCAGGCCAGTGGCAGCGGCCAGGACGGCAACGTCCTGCTGGACCATGCCCAGCCGCCCGCTGATGAGCCGCCGATTGAGCTTGAGTTCGGCCGCGAGTTTGCGCCGTCGCACAACGACGGTACCGAATTGGGTCCTGCAGGTCGGCCAGCGTGCTGTCGAACAGGCCCTGGGTCTCGGCGACCCTGAGAGAAAGGGCTCCCAGGCGCATCTGCAGTTCCATGATCCCGGTGGTGCCGGGCATGGAAGACCGTCTTTCGGCAATCAAGGGTGATGGCGTGCTCATGCTCAGCCGGCCGCCGCCTGTCCTGCCACCGAAGGTCGCGACCGTTCCGGTAAGGTTCCGTTAACCAGGATCTGCGATGATCCGGTTGTCGCACCAGGTGGAGTTCGCGCAGATGACGTCGGTCCTAACGCTCTGGAAGCGGTTCCGCCGGGCCGGTGCGCTGCGCGCCCGGTCGACCGCCCGCCCCGGCTGGCTGTGGAGCGCCTGAATGGACCTCACCGGCTATCTTGGGCTCGGTCGCGGGCTGGGCCTGCAGCGGGCGATGGAGGTCCTCGCGAACAATGTGGCCAACGTCGACACCACCGGCTTTCGTCGGCAGGACCTCGTCTTCGCCGAGACGCTTCGACGCTCCGGGGAGCCTGGCGACGTGGCGTTCGCAGAGGATCGGGGCACGGCAGTCGACCGACGCGAAGGTCCGCTCCGGTCGACCGGCAGCATGCTCGACCTGGCGCTGGTTGGCGATGGCTGGTTCCGCGTGGAAACGGCGCAGGGCGAGCGGCTGACGCGCGCCGGCCGGTTCTCGACCGATGCCGAGGGGCGGCTCGTGGACGCGACGGCGGCGGCGGTCCTGGATGATGGCGGCGGCCCGCTGGTCCTGCCCCCGGATGCCCGGACGATCTCGGTCGCCGCGGACGGAACGATCACGGCCGACGCGGCGATCGTGGGCCGGCTGGGCGTGGTCGAGCCCGCCCCTGGCGCCGCTATGATTCCGGAAGGCGATGGCCATTACCGGACCAGCGCCCCCCCGGCCCCGGCCATGGACGTGCGCATTGTCCAGGGCTCGCTGGAGGGATCGAACGTCCAGCCCGTCGTGGAGATGACCCGCCTGATCGAGGTGACGCGCGCGTTCGAGAGCACCCAGAAGCTCCTGGAAACCCACCACGACCTGGCCCGGCGCGCGGTCGACCGGATGCTGAGCCCAACCGGCTGATCGCCCGGCCCTCACGCTGAACGGAACCTCCGATGCGATCCTTGAACATCGCTGCCACCGGCATGTCGGCGCAGCAGCTCAACGTCGACGTGATCTCCAACAACATCGCCAACATGACGACGACCGGCTTCAAGCGGGCCCGGCCGGAGTTCCAGGACCTGCTCTACCAGAGCCAGCGCCGGGGCGGCTCCGCGTCGTCGGAGAACGGAACCCTGGTGCCGGCGGGCGTGGAGGTGGGCCTGGGCGTCAAGACGGCCGCGGTCTACCGCGTGCTGGAGCAAGGTCCGCTGGTCGGCACCTCCAACGACCTGGACCTTGCCATCCAGGGCCGCGGCTACCTCACCGTCGAGCTGCCGTCGGGCGAACTCGCCTACACGCGCTCCGGCAACCTGCAGCTGGATCCCGAAGGGCAGCTGGTCACGGCGGACGGCTACCCGGTGATGCCCGGCATCACCGTGCCGGGCAATGCGATGGAGGTGACCATCAATCCCGAAGGCGGCGTGAGCGCCCGGATCCCGGGCCAGGTCGAGATGCAGGATCTGGGGCAGCTCGAGCTGGCGAGCTTCGTCAACGAGGTCGGCCTGGAGCCGCTCGGCAACAATCTCTACGCCGAGACCACCGCATCGGGCCCCGCCAGCCCCGGCCTGCCCGGCTCCGAGGGATTCGGCACGCTGCTCCAGCGCTACCTGGAGAATTCCAACGTCAACCCGGTGGCGGAGATCACCAGCCTCATCACCGCCCAGCGCGCCTATGAGCTGAACTCCCGGGTCATCTCGGCCGCTGATTCGATGATGGGCACCGTCACCCAGCTGCGTGGCTGAGGCGCTGCACGATGCGCCGACATCCCAGCCGGTCGTCCTGGAGCCGGTTCGCCTCGCCGGCATGCGCCGGCATCATCCTGGCCGCTGCCCTTGGCTGCGCACCGGCTGCGGGCAGCGAGGCGGTGCTGGTGGCGCCGGGCGCCTCGCTCGATGCCGCTTCGGTGCTGGCGATGATCCGCCAGGATCTGCCGCCGCCCGAGGAAGGAGCCTGGGACATCCGCATCCTGCAGCCGACCCTGCCGCTCGCCAATCCCGCGGCCGAACCCTTGTCGGTCGCCCTGGCGCCGGATGGCGGCGCGGGCCCGGACCCGTCGGCGGCGGTGGCGCGGACGGGGGGTATCTTGCTGGTCACGGATGGCAGCGGCCGGACTGCCCGGCTTCCTTTCAGCGCGGAGCTGCGGGCCATGGTGATGGTTCCGGTGCCGCTGCGGACCCTGGCGGCCGGCACGGCGCCCGAGGCGGAGATGTTCGGCGAGGCGGCATGGCCGCGGCAGCGGGTCGACGACCAGCTGGTGCGTTCCCTGGACGAGATTGTCGGCACCCGGCTGGCGCGCCGCCTGCCGCCCGGCCGGCCGGTCTCGCGCTCGGCCCTGCAGGCACCCTGGGCGGTGCACCGCGACGAGCCGGTGCGGATCAGCTTCGTCCGGGGCGGCCTGCGCCTCACGGTGACCGGCTATGCCCAGGAGGATGCGGCGGTGGGCGAGCTCGTGCGCGCGCTCAACGCAGCGAGCGAGCGGCAGGTCCGGGGCCGGGTGACCGCCCCTGGCGAGATCACGATCGGAGATCCGGCACGATGACACGCGCAGCACGGCCGATCCGGCCCGGCCCGGGTCCGCAGGGGCGCCGCAAGCGCCTGCAGGCTTCTCCGCTTTCCCGCCGCTTCCTGACCCTGGCGCTGTCCCTGGTGCTGCCCGGCTGCGGGATCGGTGACCGCCTGGAGATGATCGGCAAGACGCCGCCGCTCACCCCGATCGAGAATCCGGTCGCCGCTCCGGGCTACCAGCCGGTTTCCCTGCCGATGCCGGCCGTCGAACCGGCGCCGAGTGCTGGTGCCAACTCCTTGTGGCGCAGCGGTGCCCGCGCCTTCTTCAAGGACCAGCGCGCCCGGGACGTGGGCGACGTGGTGACGGTGAAGGTGACGATGGCGGACCGCGCCCAGCTCAGCAACGAGAGCACCCGGCTGCGCCAGGGCAGCGAGGACCCCGGGGTCGACAACATGTTCGGGATACCTGGCAAGATCCAGGACATGATCTCGGACGATTCCGACGACGGCGACTTCGTCGGCCTGAACAGCAGGTCGTCCAACCGTGGGCGCGGCACGGTGAGCCGGGACGAGGATATCCGGCTGGCGGTGGCGGCGGTCGTCACCCAGGTCCTGCCGAACGGCAACCTGGTCATCCGTGGCCGCCAGGAGATCCGGGTCAACTTCGAGGTGCGCGAGCTGGTGCTGGCGGGCGTGGTCCGCCCGCAGGACATCACCTCGGACAACACGATCCCCCACGAGAAGATCGCGGAGCTCCGGGTCGCCTATGGCGGCCGCGGCCAGATCACCGACGTACAGCAGCCCCGCTATGGCCAGCAGGCGCTCGACATCCTGCTGCCGTTCTGAGCGCCACGCCAAAGGAACCGCCGGCGCTCAGAACGGCGGCCGGGCAGCGTCCCGGAGCGGCCCCGGCGCCTGCTAGGTGCAGCGCCCGCGGATGCGGCGGCGTGGCGCTCGCCGCGAACCGGAACTGCCCGAGGGCGCCGGCCTCAGCCGGTCTCGGCCAGGCCGCCTTCGCTCAGCACGCCGTGCTTGAGGTCGAGCGAGTAGCCCTCGGCGCGGACGGTGCGCAGGAGATCATCCTCGCCGTTCTGGTTCAGGGACCGGCGCAGGCGGCGGACGGTGGCATCCACCGTGCGCAGCTCGATCTCCAGGTCGGTTCCCCAAACCCGGTCGAGGAGCTGGGCGCGGCTGAAGACCCGGCCGGGATTTTCCAGGAGGTAGCGGAGCAGGCGGAACTCGGTGGGGGACAGGTGGACCTCGCGGCCCTTGCGGAAGACCCGGTGCGCGGTCAGGTCCATGCGCAGGTCGTGGAAGCTCAGCGCCTGCTCGGAGAAGGCCGGGCGGACCCGGCGCAGCACGGCGCGGATGCGGGCGATCAGCTCGGCCGGCGAGAACGGCTTGGTCACGTAGTCGTCGGCACCGGTTTCCAGGCCGCGCAGGCGGTCGTGCTCCTCGGTGCGGGCGGTGAGCATGATGATCGGCACCCGCGCGGTATCGCTGCGGCGGCGCAGCCGCCGGCACAGCTCGACGCCCGACACTTCCGGCAGCATCCAGTCGAGCAGGACCAGGTCGGGCACGCTCTCGTCGATCAGCTGGAGCGCCTCTTCGCCATCATAGGCCTGCGCCACCTCGAAGCCGGCCGCCTTCAGGTTGTAGCCGAGGAGCTGCTGGAGCGGCGGCTCGTCCTCGACGACCAGGATGACCGGCTTCATCGCTCCTCGTCCCGGCTGCGGTTGATCTCGTCGCCATGGATCAT
>VFQN01004520.1_pt1 | contig 18284 bp, 17 predicted proteins | sample 3512371 | NCBI WGS metagenome assembly VFQN01 (sample SAMN10412370, study PRJNA504923) | tailings metagenome | isolation source: Replicate 2 from Balatoc abandoned mine | place: Philippines: Itogon, Benguet | collected 2017-08-28 | reverse complement strand
CAGCTCGACCACCGCGTCGTCGTGAGCGGCCGCGACGAGGTGGCGGCCGTGGCGGCGAGCTTCAACCATGCGGCGGCCCGCGTCGAGGCGCTGGTGCAGTCGAACAAGTCGCTGCTGGCCAATGCCAGCCACGAGCTGAGATCGCCGCTGGCGCGCATGAAGATGGCGGTGTCGATGCTCGACGAGGTCTCGCCGGCCCAGCGCGAGCAGCTCAAGCGCGAGATCGAGACCAACGTCGCCGAGCTCGATGCGCTGGTGGAAGAGGTGCTGCTGGCCAGCCGGCTCGACGCATCGGAAACGCTGGACCGCCGAGACCCGGTCGACCTGCTCGGCCTGGCCGCCGAGGAAGCCGCGCGCGTCGATGCCGAGGTCGACGGTCCGGCCGTGCAGGTGCGTGGCGACGAGCGCCTGCTGCGTCGCGCCTTGCGCAACCTGCTGGAAAACGCGCGCCGCTACGGCGGCGACGAGGTGAAGGTGGAACTCGCGCGCACGTCGGCCGGTGCCGAAGCGCGTGTGTGCGACCGTGGTCCCGGCGTCCCGGAGACCTTGCGCGAGCGCATCTTCGAGCCGTTCTACCGACTGCCTGGACACGCCGAGCAGGCCGGTGGCGTGGGCCTCGGCCTGAGCCTGGTGCGGCAGATCGCGCAGCGCCATGGCGGCAGCGTGCGCTGCGAGGCACGGCCGGGCGGCGGCAGCGTCTTCGTCCTCGCCTTGCCGACGGTCTGACACCCGGGCTGCACCCGGGCGGCGCTCGCCGCGTGCGGGTGCAGAATGGCGACCCGTCGCACCCATCTCGCCCGATTCCCATGCAGGGTCTGCTCCCGCTTCTCGCCGCGCTGGCGGCCTACCTGATCGGCTCGCTGTCGTTCGCGGTGATCATCAGCCGGCTGATGGGGCTGTCCGATCCGCGCACCTACGGCTCGGGCAACCCCGGCGCCACCAACGTGCTGCGCTCGGGCAACAAGGCGGCGGCCATCCTGACGCTGGTGTTCGACGCCCTCAAGGGCTACGTGCCGGTGCTGCTGGTGGCGATCTACGGGCCCCGCCACAGCCTGGGCGAGGGGACCGCGGCCCTGGTCGGCCTGGCGGCCTTCCTCGGCCACCTTTGGCCGGTGTTCTTCAGGTTCCAGGGCGGCAAGGGCGTGGCCACGGCCGCGGGCGTGCTGCTCGCGCTCAATCCCTGGCTGGGTGCGGCCACGCTGCTGACCTGGATCATCATCGCCGCCTTCTTCCGCTACTCGTCGCTGGCGGCCATCGTGTCGGCGGCCTTCGCGCCGTTCTACCAGCTGCTCATCTGGGGTGGCGGGCCGACGGCGATCGCGGTCGCCGTGATGGGCCTGCTGCTGATCTGGCGCCACAGCGCCAACATCCAGAAGCTGCTCAAGGGCACCGAGAGCAAACTGGGCCAGAAGGCCAAGCCCCACGGAGCGAAGCCATGAACCTCGAGCACGGCCTGCACCGCTTCCACGTCGGCGACCGCCTGTCGGAGATGGCGGTGCACAACGGCACCGTCTACCTCGCAGGGCAGGTGCCCGACGACGCCACGCAGGACATCCGCGGCCAGACCGCGCAGGTGCTGGCGATGGTCGACAAGCTGCTGACCGAAGCCGGCACCGACCGCGCACGCATCCTGATGGCGCAGATCTACCTCGCCGACATGGCCGACTTCGACGGCATGAACGCCGTCTGGGACGACTGGGTGCCTCCAGGCGATGCGCCGCCGCGGGCCACCGTGCAGGCGAAACTGGCTCGGCCCGAGTGGAAGATCGAGATCGTCGTCACGGCGGCCATCTGATCCCGGTGCTGTGGCGGCCCGGTGACAATAGCGGGTTATGACGACCCGAGTTCTCACCGGCATCACCACCACCGGCACACCCCACCTGGGCAACTACGTCGGCGCCATCCGCCCGGCGATTGCCGCCAGCCGCCAGAGCGGCGTGGAGAGCTTCTTCTTCCTCGCCGACTACCACGCGCTGATCAAGTGCGACGAGCCGGCGCGCATCGAACGTTCGCGGCTGGAGATCGCCGCCACCTGGCTGGCCGCCGGGCTCGACACCGAGCGCGTCTACTTCTACCGGCAAAGCGACATCCCCGAGATTCCCGAGCTGACCTGGCTGCTGACCTGCGTCACGCCCAAGGGGCTGATGAACCGGGCGCATGCCTACAAGGCCTCGGCCGACGCCAACCTCGAGGCCGGTGAAGACGTCGATTCGGGCGTGACCATGGGCCTGTTCAGCTACCCGATCCTGATGGCGGCGGACATCCTGATGTTCAACGCCCACCAGGTGCCGGTGGGCCGCGACCAGGTGCAGCACCTGGAGATGGCCCGCGACATCGCGCAGCGCTTCAACCACCTGTTCGGCCAGGGCCGCGAGCACTTCGTGCTGCCCGAGGTGGTGGTCGACGAGCAGGTGGCCACGCTGCCGGGGCTCGACGGGCGCAAGATGTCCAAGAGCTACGACAACACCATTCCGCTGTTCGAGGGTGGCGCCAAGGGGTTGCAGGCGGCGCTGGCGCGCGTGGTCACCGATTCGAAGCTGCCCGGCGAGCCGAAGGACCCGGACAGCGCGCACCTGGTGACGATCTACGAGGCTTTTGCCAGCGCCGAGGAGCGCGCGCAGTTCCGCGCCGATCTGAAGGCCGGCCTTGGCTGGGGCGAGGCCAAGCAGCGCGTCTATGACAGGCTGGAGCGTGACATCGCGCCGATGCGCGAGCGCTACGAGTCGCTGATCGCCCACCCGGCGCGCATCGAGGAGGCGCTGATGGAAGGCGCGCGCAAGGCCCGCGCCATCGCCGCGCCGTTCCTCGTGCAGCTGCGCGAGGCGGTGGGGCTGCGGCGCATGACGGCGGCGCTGTCGACGTCGGGCGACAAGCGCGTGCAGAGCAAGCCGAAGCAGCCCGAATTCAAGCAGTACCGCGAGGCCGATGGCCGCTTCTATTTCAAGCTGCTCTCGGGCGACGGCCGGCTGCTGCTGCAAAGCGAAGGGTTTGCGTCCGGCAAGGACGCCGGCCAGTGCGTGGCCCGCCTGAAGCGAGAGGGCGCCGCGGCACTGGCAGGCGTGCCGGCCGTGCGGGCCGACGGCATCGGCGAGGCCGAGGTCGCCGCCGCGCTGGCCCAGCTGATGGCCGAGGAATGAAGAACATCGTCGTCCTGATCTCGGGACGCGGCTCCAACATGGAGGCCATCGTGCAGGCCTGCGCCACCGAAGGCTGGAATGCGCGCATCGCGGCCGTGGTGAGCAACCAGCCCGAGGCGAGCGGCCTGGCCTTCGCGCGTGCGCGCGGCATCGCCACGGCGGTGGTCGATCATCGCGCGCACGCCTCGCGCGAGGGCTTCGATGCGGCGCTGCGCGACGCCATCGACGCCTTCGCGCCCGACCTGCTGGTGCTGGCGGGCTTCATGCGCATCCTCACGCACGGCTTCGTGTCGCATTACGCCGGGCGCATGGTCAACGTGCATCCTTCGCTGTTGCCCGCCTTCACCGGTCTGCAGACGCACCGGCGCGCCATCGAGGCCGGCTGCAAGGCGGCCGGCGCCACGGTGCACTTCGTCACGGCCGAACTCGACCACGGGCCGATCATCGCGCAGGCCGTGGTGCCGGTGCTGCCCGGCGACACCGAGGACACGCTCGCCGCCCGCGTGCTGGCCCGCGAACACGTGCTCTACCCGCGGGCGGTGCGCTGGCTGGTCGACGGGCTGTTGCGTGTCGAAGGCACCACCGTGCGCCACCTGCGCGGCGAACCCCAGCTCCTCGTCTGATGAAGCCCCCAAGCTCGCTTTCGCTCGCAGCCCCCCGAGGGGGCGCTCAGTGGCTTCGGGCGGCCGGGCGCCACTGAGATGCATCCGAACGCCCTGCTCGAACTCGCCACCGAACTGCTGCACCGCGTGCTGCAGTTCAAGCATCCGGCCGACGGCGTGGTGTCGGACTTCTTCCGCCAGCACCGCGCACTGGGCAGCCGCGAGCGCCACACGCTGGCCGAGACCACCTACAACGTGCTGCGCCAGCGCCTGCTCTTTCAGCACCTGGCCCAGTCGGGCAAGGGCGAGATGGAGCGGCGCCTGGCCCTCCTCGGCTGGCAGGGCAACGAAGGCTTCCTGCGCGCGGCGTTGTCCGAGGCCGAGCAGCAGTGGCTCGCCCAGGTGCAGGCCATCGACCGCTCGACGCTGCCCGAGAAGCTGCGCCACAACCTGCCCGACTGGCTGGCCGAAGCGCTGCAGCGCGAACTCGGCGACGACTTCTGGCCGTTCGTCGACAGCATGAGCGCGGGTGCGCCGCTGGACCTGCGGGTCAACACCTTCAAGGCCAGGCGCGACGAGGTGAAGGCGGCGCTCGCCCAGGCCGGCGTCGAGGCCGAGGAGACGCCCTTCTCGCCGCTCGGCCTGCGGGTGCACGGCAAGCCGGCGCTGAACAAGCTCGATGTCTTCACCCGCGGCGAAGTCGAGGTGCAGGACGAAGGCAGCCAACTGCTGGCGCTGCTGCTCGATGCCAAGCGCGGCGAGATGGTGGTGGACTTCTGCGCCGGTGCCGGCGGCAAGACGCTGGCGCTGGGCGCGGCCATGCGCAACACCGGCCGGCTGTACGCCTTCGACACCTCGGGTCATCGGCTGGCGGCACTCAAGCCGCGGCTGGCGCGCAGCGGGCTGTCCAACGTCTACCCGGCGCAGATCGCCCACGAGCGCGACGAGCGCATCAAGCGCCTGGCCGGCAAGATCGACCGCGTGCTGGTCGATGCGCCCTGCTCGGGCCTGGGCACGCTGCGCCGCAATCCGGACCTGAAATGGCGCCAGACGCCCCAGGCCATCGAGGAACTGCGCGCCAAGCAGGCGGCCATCCTGACCAGCGCGGCACGTCTGCTGAAGCCGGGCGGACGCCTGGTCTACGCCACCTGCAGCCTGCTCAGGGAAGAGAACGAAGCCATCGCCGAAGCCTTTACCGCAGCCAGCCAGGGTGGCTTCACCCCGGTTCCGGCCCAGGAGGCGCTGGCCGCCGCCCATGTGGCAAGGGGTTCCGAACTGGTGCGCGAGGACTGCCTGCGGCTGTGGCCGCACCGGCATGCCACCGACGGTTTTTTCGCGGCGGTGTGGCAAAGGGCTTGATCGGCCGCAAAAAGCCGCCATCTGTCGTCAATTGGCAGAGTCGGACCCAGTAGTTTCCGCGTTCCATCCGGGAGCCTGCCACTTACAATGAAGGGCCGTTGTTTTTGACGGCGATTTGGGCGGGTTCATGGAAATTCTTTCGTCGGTTTGGGGCGGCATCGTGTCGTGGCTGTCCAATGGTTTGATCGAGACCACCTGGTGGCAGGTGCTGGCCTTCACGCTGGTGGCCACGCACATCACCATCGCGGCGGTGACGATCTTCCTGCACCGCTCCCAGGCACACCGCGCGCTGGACCTCGGGCCCGTCCCTTCGCACTTCTTCCGCTTCTGGCTGTGGCTGACCACCGGCATGGTCACCAAGGAGTGGGTCGCCATCCACCGCAAGCACCACGCCAAGTGCGAGACGGTCGACGACCCGCACAGCCCGCAGACGCGCGGCATCCGCAAGGTGCTGCTCGAGGGCAGCGAGCTGTACCGGGCCGAGGCCAAGGTGCAGGAGACGCTGAGCAAGTACGGCCACGGCACGCCGGACGACTGGCTCGAGCGCAATCTCTACACCCGCTACAGCTGGCAGGGCGTCGGCCTGATGCTGATCATCGACCTGATGCTGTTCGGCGCCATCGGCGCCACGGTGTGGGCGGTGCAGATGCTGTGGATCCCGATCACCGCCGCCGGCATCATCAACGGCATCGGCCACTGGTGGGGCTACCGCAACTTCGAGGCGCAGGACGCCTCCACGAATGTCTCGCCCTGGGGCATCGTGATCGGCGGCGAGGAACTGCACAACAACCACCACACCTATCCGACCTCGGCCAAGCTGTCGGTCAAGCCCTACGAGTTCGACATCGGCTGGCTGTACATCCGCGTGCTCGAGACGCTGGGCTGGGCCAAGGTGCGCAAGACGCCGCCGATGCTCAAGCTCGGCGAGGTCAAGCCGGTGGCCGATGGCAAGACGCTGGAGGCCATCATCGCCAACCGCTACGAGGTGATGGCCAAGTACGCCACCGAGATGCGTGCCGCCTGCGGCGCCGAACTCGAGCGCCTGAAGGCGCAGGGCGGCGAGAACACCGCCCGCGTCAAGCAGATGCTGCTGGCGCAGCGCTGGCTGCACCGCGACGAGGAGAAGATCCCGGCCGAGCTGCGCGCCACGGTGGCCCAGGCGGCGGCCAGCTCCGACTCGCTGGCCAAGCTGGTGGCGATGCGCGAAGAACTGCGCCAGCTGTGGACCCGCACCAATGTGTCGGCCGAACAGCTGGTGGCCGATCTGCAGGCCTGGTGCCGCAAGGCCGAAGACAGCGGGATTGCCGCGCTGCGCGAGTTCTCGCTGAAGCTGCGCGCCGCCCACGCCTGAGGGCGTTGACCGCAAAAGCAAAGGGCCGCGAAAGCGGCCCTTTGTCTTTGGAAGCGGCTGAAGCGCTTACTTCAGCTTGGTTTCCTTGTACTTCACGTGCTTGCGCGCCTTCGGATCGAACTTCATGATCTCGATCTTCTCGGGCGTGGTCTTCTTGTTCTTGTCGGTCGTGTAGAAGTGACCGGTGCCGGCCGACGATTCCAGCTTGATCTTTTCGCGTCCACCTTTGGCCATGTCGTGCTCCTAGATCAGAGTTCGCCCTTGGCGCGAAGATCGGCAACCACCTGGTCGATGCCGACCTTGTCGATCAGGCGCAGCGCGGCGTTGCTGACGCGCAGACGCACCCAGCGGTTTTCGGTTTCCAGCCAGAAGCGGCGGTACTGCAGGTTCGGCAGGAAACGGCGCTTCGTTTTGTTGTTGGCGTGGGAGACGTTGTTCCCCACCATCGGGCGCTTGCCCGTGACTTGACAGACGCGTGCCATCGCTCGCTACCTCGCTTCAGGTCTATCCAATGGATTTCGTGCCGACGGATTTCGGCAAAGACCGCGAGTATAGCCGATTTCCGGCCGGCTTCACTGCTCCAGGAAGCGCTGGGCGTCCAGCGCGGCCATGCAGCCGGTGCCCGCGCTGGTGATCGCCTGGCGGTAGACGTGGTCCTGCACGTCGCCGGCGGCGAACACGCCGTTCACGCTGGTCATGGTGGCCATGCCGTTCAGGCCGCCACGGGTGATGATGTAGCCGTCCTTCATCTCCAGCTGGCCCTTGAAGATGTCGGTGTTGGGCTGGTGGCCGATGGCAATGAAGCAGCCCTTGAGCGCGATCTCGGTGGTCGCGCCGCTCTGTGTGCTCTTGATGCGCACGCCCGTCACGCCGGAGGCATCACCCAGCACCTCGTCGAGCGTGTGCCACAGGTGCAGCTGCATCGTGCCCGCCTTCACCTTGTCCATCAGCTTGTCGACCAGGATCGGCTCGGCGCGGAACTTGTCGCGGCGGTGGATCAGGTGCACCTTGCTGGCGATGTTCGACAGGTACAGCGCTTCCTCCACGGCCGTGTTGCCGCCGCCGACCACGCAGACCTCCTGCCCGCGGTAGAAGAAGCCGTCGCAGGTGGCGCAGCCGCTGACGCCGCGGCCCATGAACGCTTCTTCCGAGGGCAGGCCGAGATACTTGGCGCTGGCGCCGGTGGCGATGATCAGCGCATCGCAGGTGTAGCTGCCGGAGTCGCCGGTGAGCGTGAACGGGCGCTTGCCCAGGTCGACCTGGTTGATGTGGTCGAAGACGATCTGCGTGTTGAAGCGCTCGGCGTGGCGCTGGAAGCGCGACATCAGCTCGGGGCCCATCACGCCGTCGACGTCGGCCGGCCAGTTGTCGACCTCGGTGGTGGTCATCAGCTGCCCGCCCTGGGCGATGCCGGTGATCAGCACCGGTTTCAGGTTGGCTCGCGCGGCGTAGACGGCGGCGGTGTAGCCGGCCGGGCCGGAGCCGAGGATCAGGACTTGGGCGTGCAGGGTGGGGGTGCTCATGGGGAAAACGCCTCGGATTCAGTGGAACTGTCGTCAATGACACCACAACTCAGGGCCGCGAGTCTGGCACGGGGCCGTAACCCATTGGCGTCATTTCTGGTAATGGCGACAATAGTGCTCAGCGGTGAAATGTGGCATTTTCACGCGCACCGGCGCAACCCGGCGCCTGCAGCCAGGGCCCGAGCCGGGCCACCGAGATCGAAACAGAACGAAGGGAAAACGTATGGCGATGCTCTCCAACCTGGACCTGATCCGGCGTGTGCCGCTCTTTTCGATGCTCACCAACGATCAGGCGCAGAGCATCGCCGACAGCGTCGTCAAGCGGCGCTTCCGGCGCGGCGAGATCATCGTCGAGCATGGCAAGAAGTCCAACGCGCTGTTCATCCTGCTCACCGGCCGCGCCCGGGTGCTGACCTCCGACTCGCGCGGCCGCGAGGTCATCCTCGCCGTGCTGCAGCCCGGCGACTACGTCGGCGAGATGAGCCTGATCGACAACGAGCCGCACTCGGCCACCGTGCGTGCCGAAGTGCAGACCGACATGCTGATCCTCGGCCGCGCCGAGTTCGCCCGCTGCCTGCCGGAGAACTCCAGCCTGTCGTACGCGATCATGCGCGGCCTGGTGCAGCGCCTGCGCAGCGCCGACCGGCAGATCGAATCGCTGGCGCTGCTCGACGTCTACGGCCGCGTGGCCCGCGCCCTGCTCGACATGGCCGAGATGGATGGCGACCAGAAGATCATCCGCAACAAGGTCTCGCGCCAGGACCTGGCCAAGATCGTCGGCGCCTCGCGCGAGATGGTCAGCCGCGTCATGAAGGACCTGGAGGAGCGCGGCATGGTCCACACCCAGGAGAACGGCTCGGTGATCATCAAGGAACAGCTCACCGGCTGACCCCGCCTCGGCGAGGGTCGGGCGCCGCGGCGACAATCTCGCCCGTGACTGCCGCCACCCTCGCCCCCCCGCGCGCCCGCGCGCTGACCAGCTACAAGCCGTACTGGGCCCGGCGCTTCGGGCCGGCGCCCTTCCTGCCGATGAGCCGCGCCGAGATGGACGCGCTCGGCTGGGATTCGTGCGACGTGATCGTCGTCACGGGCGACGCCTACGTCGACCACCCCAGCTTCGGCATGGCGGTGATCGGCCGCACGCTGGAAGCCCAGGGCTTTCGCGTCGGCATCATCGCGCAGCCCGACTGGCAGTCGGCCGAGCCCTTCAAGGCGCTGGGCAAGCCCAACCTGTTCTTCGGCGTGACCGCCGGCAACATGGATTCGATGATCAACCGGTATACCGCCGACCGGAAGATCCGCAGCGACGACGCCTACACGCCTGGCGGCGAGGGCGGCAAGCGCCCCGACCGCAGCTCGCTGGTCTACGCGCAGCGCTGCAAGGAGGCCTTCAATGACGTGCCGATCGTGCTTGGCGGCATCGAGGCCAGCCTGCGCCGCATCGCGCACTACGACTACTGGCAGGACAAGGTGCGCCGCTCGATCCTGGTCGACAGCAAGGCCGACCTGCTGCTGTACGGCAATGCCGAGCGGGCGATCATCGAGATCGCGCACCGCCTGGCGCGCAAGGAGGCGGTGGAGGCCATCACCGACGTGCGCGGCACCGCCTTCATGCGCCGCACCGACGACCCGACGGCCGAAGGCTGGTTCGAGATCGACTCCACCGAGGTCGACCGGCCGGGCCGCATCGACGCGCACATCAACCCCTACCTGACGACGAGCGAGGCGGCGGCCTCGCAGGGCGCGACCTGCGCGAAGGACGAGGGGGCGAAGCCTGACGTGGTCAAGCCGATCACCTTCGTGCCCAAGGCCACCGGCCGCATCGCGATGCCTCCGCGCGAGCGCACCGTGATCCGCCTGCCGAGCTACGAGCAGGTGAAGAGCGATCCGGTGCTCTATGCCCACGCCAACCGCGTGCTGCACCTCGAGACGAATCCGGGCAACGCGCGGGCGCTCGTGCAGCGTCATGCCGATCGAGACGTCTGGATCAACCCGCCACCCATCCCGCTGAGCACCGCGGAGATGGACCACGTGTTCGACCTGCCCTACGCCCGCAGCCCGCATCCGCGCTATGCGGACGAGACCGGCGGCCACGACGGGCCGACCAAGATCCCGGCCTGGGAGATGATCCGCTTCAGCGTGAACATCATGCGCGGCTGCTTCGGCGGCTGCACCTTCTGCTCGATCACCGAGCACGAGGGCCGCATCATCCAGAGCCGCAGCGAGGACTCGGTGATCCGCGAGATCGAGGAGATCCGCGACAAGGTCAAGGGCTTCACCGGCGTGATCAGCGATCTCGGCGGGCCGACGGCCAACATGTACCGCATCGGCTGCAAGAGCCCGGAGATCGAGGCCGCCTGCCGCAAGCCGAGCTGCGTCTACCCCGGCATCTGCCCGAACCTGAACACCGACCACGGCCCGCTGATCCACATGTACCGCCGCGCGCGGGCGCTGCGCGGCATCAAGAAGATCCTGATCGGCTCGGGGCTGCGCTACGACCTGGCGGTGCGCTCGCCCGAGTACGTGAAGGAGCTGGTCACGCACCACGTCGGCGGCTACCTGAAGATCGCGCCCGAGCACACCGAGGAAGGGCCGCTGACCAAGATGATGAAGCCCGGCATCGGCAGCTACGACCGCTTCAAGCAGATGTTCGAGAAGTTCAGCGCCGAAGCGGGCAAGAAGCAGTTCCTGATCCCGTACTTCATCGCCGCGCACCCCGGCACGCGCGACGAGGACATGATGAACCTCGCGCTGTGGCTGAAGCGGAGCGGCTTCCGTGCCGACCAGGTGCAGACCTTCTACCCGAGCCCGATGGCCACCGCCACGGCGATGTACCACTCGGGGCTCAACCCGCTGAAGGGCATCAGCCGCGACGAGGCACGCGCCGAGCGCGTGGACATCGTGCGAGGCGAGAAGCGCCGCCGCCTGCACAAGGCTTTCCTGCGCTACCACGACCCCAACAACTGGCCGCTGCTGCGCGAGGCGCTCAAGGCCATGGGCCGCGCCGACCTGATCGGCAACGGCAAGCACCACCTGGTGCCGACCTTCCAGCCGGCCACCGACGGCAGCTACCAGAGTGCGCGGCGCAAGAACTCCACGCCCAGCGGCGCGCGGACCTCACCGGTGACCAAGGGCCGCGTGCTGACGCAGCACACCGGGCTGCCGCCGCGCAAGACGAAGTAGCGAAGTTGTCCGGCGCCGGGCCGCCCCAAGCCGGACGGCGTCCCTTGGGGGCAGGAGCGAAGCGACTGGGGGGCTCTATTCCTTCGGCAGCTTGCGGGGCTGGCCCTGCATGTCGATCGCCACGTAGGTCAGATTCGCCTCGGTCACCTTCACCACCTGCAGGTTGGCCGGATTGCGCTCGGCGTAGACCTCCACGTGCACGGTGATCGAGGTCGTGCCGATGCGCTCGACCTTGGCGTAGAAGCTCAGCAGATCGCCCACCGAAACCGGCTGCTTGAAGACGAACTGGTTGACCGCCACGGTGGCGATGCGCCCCTTGGCGATGCGCGCCGGCAGCACGGCGCCGGCGAGGTCGACCTGCGCCATGATCCAGCCGCCGAAGATGTCGCCGTTGCCGTTGGCATCGGCCGGCATCGGCATCACGCGCAGCACCAGCTGGCGATCGCCCGGCAGCGTCACCGGAGAGAGGTGCTGCGGATCGGCGCTCGGAAGGCCGGGGGTGGGGCTTGAAGTCTCGGGCATGATCCTGCACCTGCGGTGGCTGTCGCCGCATTCTTCCACGCCCGAACCCTTCGCCCCTTCATGCGCCGCCACAGCCTGCCCGCCCCGACCGCCCAGGCTGAAGCCCCCGCGGCCCCCCGCTCCGACTGGCGGGCGCTGAGGAAGCTGGCACCCTATGTGTGGCAGTGGCGCTGGCGCGTGGGCGTGGCGCTGGGCTTCCTGGTGGCGGCCAAGCTGGCCAACGTCGGCGTGCCGCTGGTGCTCAAGCAGATCGTCGATGCGCTGGACCTTCAGCCCGGCGACCCGCGCAGCGCGCTGGTGGTGCCGGTGGCGCTGCTGCTGGCCTACGGCGCCCTGCGCGTGTCGGTCACGCTGTTCACCGAGCTGCGCGAGTTCCTCTTCTACCCGGTGGCGGCGCGCATCGCGCGACGGGTGTCGCTGGAGACCTTCGACCACCTGCTGTCGCTGAGCCTGCGCTTCCATCTCGAGCGTCAGACCGGGGGCGTCTCGCGCGACATCGAGCGCGGCTCGCGGGCCATCCACTCGCTGCTGAACTACACGATCTACAACATCCTGCCCACGCTGGTGGAGATGGTGCTGGTGATCTCGCTGCTGTCGGCCAAGTTCGACGGCTGGTTTGCCGCCATCACGCTGTCGGCGCTGGCTCTGTACATCCTGTTCACGGTCACGGTGACCGAATGGCGCACGCACTTCCGCCGCGCGATGAACGAGCAGGACAGCAAGGCCAACACCAAGGCGGTCGATGCGCTAATCAACTACGAGACGGTCAAGTACTTCTCCAACGAAGGCTTCGAGCAGGCGCGCTACGACGAGAACCTGCAGCGGCTGGAGAACGCCTCGGTGAAGTCGCAGACGTCTCTCTCGCTGCTCAACCTCGGCCAGAGCCTGATCATCTCGGCGGCGGTGGTGCTGCTGGTCTGGCGTGCCACCGTCGGCGTGGTCGACGGCTCGATGACGCTGGGCGACCTGGTGCTCGTCAACGCGCTGATGATCCAGCTGTACATCCCGCTGAACTTCCTCGGCGTGATCTACCGCGAGATCAAGCAGTCGACCATCGACATGGAGAAGATGTTCGCGCTGCTCGGCCAGCACCGCGAGGTGGCCGATGCGCCCGATGCCCGGCCGCTGAGGACGCATGGCGGCACGGTGCGCTTCGAGGACGTGCGCTTCGGCTACGACCGCGACCGCGAGATCCTGCACGGCGTGAGCTTCGAGATCCCGGCGGGCAAGACAGTGGCGGTGGTCGGGCCCTCGGGTTCCGGCAAGAGCACGCTGGCGCGGCTGATGTTCCGCTTCTACGACGTCGGCGAGGGCCGCATCAGCATCGACGGGCAGGATATCCGCGCGGTCACGCAGAAGAGCCTGCGCCAGGCCATCGGCATCGTGCCGCAGGACACCGTGCTGTTCAACGACACGGTGGAATACAACATCGCCTACGGCCGCCCCGGCGCCAGCCGTGCCGACGTGGAAGAGGCGGCCCGCGCGGCGCACATCCACGCCTTCATCACGTCCACGCCGAAGGGCTACGACACGATGGTCGGCGAGCGCGGGTTGAAGCTGTCCGGCGGCGAGAAGCAGCGCGTGGCGATCGCCCGCACGCTGCTGAAGAATCCGCCGGTGCTGATCTTCGACGAAGCCACCTCGGCGCTGGACTCGGCCAACGAGCGCGCCATCCAGGAGGAGCTGAAGAGCGCGGCGCGCAACAAGTCGGCGCTGGTGATCGCACACCGGTTGTCCACCGTGGCCGATGCGCACCAGATCCTGGTGATGGAGCACGGCCGCATCGTCGAGCGCGGCACGCACGCGGAACTGCTGGCGATGGACGGGCGCTACGCCGAGATGTGGCGGCTGCAGCAGGCCGGCGAGGACATCGAGGCCTGATCAGCCGCGCAGCCGGCGTGCCAGCAGCGCGGCCAGCAGCACGCCGATCAGTGAGGCGGCGCCGGTGGCCCAGCCGGTCCAGTGCCAGCCGCCCGCGCGCGCGGCGAGCCAGGCGGCGATCGGCGGGCCGGCGAATTGGCCGAAGGCCGACCATTGCTGCATCCAGCCCACCGTGGTCGAGACGGTGTCCTCACCCGGCGCCACCCGCATCGCCACGGCGAACAGCGTCGCCGGCACCATGCCGCCGGTCATCGAGAAGGCCAGCACGGCGAGGTAGCGCAGCGTCGGCGGCAGGCCGCCACCCTCGCTGCCGGCGAAGGCCATGGCGGCCGCCAGCGCCATCACCACGAAGCCGGTGGCGAGCAGGCGTGGCGGCGCCGCGCCGCGCTGCAGCAGCCGGCCCGCGCCGAGGTTGCCGATCATGTTCACCGCGGCGGCCGCAGCCGTGAGCACTGCCGTCGTGCCGGCGCCGAGGCCAGCGCCGGCGTAGATCACCGGCAGGAAGCCGATCACCGCCAGCCACTGGCTCGAGTAGAGCGCGAAGCTGGTGGCCACCAGCCACGGGCCGGAGACGCCGAGCGTGCGCCGCAGGCGGGGCATCACGCCGCTGGCGGCCTGCGCGCCCGGCACGGGCGGCTCGGCCACGTTCCGCCAGAGCACGCAGCCCATGATGGCCGACAGCAGCCCGAGCGCCAGCCACCAGCTGCGCCAGCCGAAGGAGGCGATCCACAGCGGCCCGGCCAGCAGCCCGAGCGCCGCGCCCAGCGGCATGTAGGTGCCCCACAGGCCGAGCATGCGCGGCAGCCGCTGCGCCTGGACGAGCCGGCGGATCAGCCCTGGCGCCGGCAGCACCACCATCAGGAAGCCGAAGCCCTCGGCCGCGCGCAGCACCAGCAGCATCGGCACGCCCGGCGCCATGGCCCCCAGCGCGCTCGAGGCCGCCAGCAGCGCCAGGCCCACCAGCATGCTGCGTCGCAGGCCCATGGCGTCGGCCAGCACGCCGAAGGCGATGCCGGCGGCCATGCCGGCGGCCTGCACCAGCGAGAGAAGGAAGCCGGCCTCCACCAGCGTCATGCCCAGCGCCTCGCGCAGCGTGGCGATCGCCGGCGGGAGCTTGCCCACGTGCAGGGCGGCGCACACGCCGGCGGCGAAGACGAGCCGGGCGGCGCGCTCGGGGTGGGAAGGCGGCGAGGACATCGGGGCGGCAGTGTGCCCGTTATCCCGTAGATGTGCGCTTCGCGCCGCTGGCTACACTTGCCGGCCGTGGAAACGAAGTGGCTCGAGGATTTCATCAGCCTGGCCGAGACGCGCAGCTTCTCGCGCTCGGCGCAGCTGCGCCACGTCACCCAGCCGGCCTTCTCGCGGCGCATCCAGGCGCTCGAGGCCTGGGCGGGCATCGACCTGGTCGATCGCTCCTCCTACCCGACACGGCTCACGCCGGCCGGCGAGACCTTCCACTCGCAGGCGCTGGAGATCCTCGGCGCGCTGCAGGCCACGCGCAACATGATGCGCGGCCACCAGAGCGGCGCGCAGGACATGATCGAGTTCGCCGTGCCGCACTCGCTGGCCTTCACCTTCTTCCCGCACTGGGTGATGGACCTGCGCAGCCGCTTCGGTGCCCTGAAGAGCCGCCTGATCACGCTGAACGTGCACGACGCGGTGATGCAGCTCACCGAGGGCAGCTGCGACCTGCTGATCGCCTACCACCACCCGAGCCAGCCGCTGCAGCTCGCCCCCGAGCGCTACGAGATGCTCAGCCTCGGCCACGAGACGCTGGCGCCCTATGCGCGTGGGGACGATGCCGGCCAGCCGCTGTTCCGCCTGCCGGGCAGCACGGCGCACAAGGTGCCCTACCTCGGCTACGGCGAAGGCGCCTACCTCGGCCGTCTGGTCGAGGTGATCGTCAAGCAGGCGGCGGTGCCGCCGCGGCTCGACGCCATCTACGAGACCGACATGGCCGAGGGTCTCAAGGCCATGGCGCTCGAGGGCCACGGCCTGGCCTTCCTGCCGGCCAGCTCGGTGAAGAAGGAACTCAAGAGCAGGCGCCTCGTGCGCGCGGCGGAGGCCGGCCAGTACGAGATCACGATGGAAGTGCGCATCTACCGCGAACGCCCCGAGCTGGCGCGCCACAACAAGGCCGGTGCGCTGGCGCTGTGGGAGTTCCTGCGCGGCGATGCCCGCAAGGCCACTACGGGTTGACCCTGGGGCCGCATGCGCGGCGCGCATCGGTGGCTGCCGCAACGGCATTGGCGCGGAGAGCCGCGCCGGCCCTACAGTCCGCGCCCAAGCCAGGGGCGGTGGCACGGAGGTTGCGATCCATGCCCGTCGCCACCGCACCGCGAACGCGGGGAACTACGTGCCGTCGTGCTCCCCGTGCTCCCTAGAATCCCGGTTCTCTCCCTCTCAACCCTCTCACTAGCAGGAGCCCTCATGAAGAAGACGATGCTCGTTCAGGCCATCGCCCTGGCTGCGGCCTCGGTCGCGTTCGGCGCCCATGCCGACACGCTGAAGAAGATCAAGGACAGCGGCAGCGTCACGATGGGCGTGCGCGAGTCCTCCGGCGCGCTGAGCTTCACCCTGGGCGACGGCAAGTACGCCGGTTTCCACGTCGAGATCTGCAGCCGCGTGCTCGGCGACATCCAGAAGCAGCTCGGCCTGGCCAAGCTCGACGTGAAGTATCAGCCGGTCACTTCGCAGAACCGCATCCCGCTGGTGCAGAACGGCACCGTCGACATCGAGTGCGGCTCCACCACCAACAACGCCACGCGCCAGAAGGACGTGTCCTTCGCCGTCACCACCTACGTCGAGGAAGTGCGCATCGCCGTGAAGGCCAACTCGGGCATCACCTCGATCGCCCAGCTCAACGGCAAGAAGGTCGCCACCACCACCGGCACCACCAGCGTGCAGCTGCTGCGCAAGCACGAGCGCGCCGGCGGCGTGAGCTTCGACGAGGTGTTCGGCAAGGATCACGCCGACAGCTTCCTGTTGCTGGAGAGCGGCCGCGCCGATGCCTTCGTGATGGATGGCCAGATCCTGGCCGGCAACATCGCCAAGTCGAAGAACCCGGCCGACTTCAAGATCGTCGGCGAGGTGCTGTCGGTCGAGCCGATCGCCATCATGATCCGCAAGGACGACCCGGCCTTCAAGAAGGCGGTGGACGACAGCATCGTGGCGATGATGAAGTCCGGCGAGATCGCCAAGATCTACGACAAGTGGTTCATGCAGCCGATCCCGCCGGCCAACACCAAGGTGGGCCTGCCGGTCAGCGAGGCCACCAAGGCCGCCTGGGCCAACCCCAACGACAAGCCGATGGAAGACTACGCCAAGAAGTAAGCCGGCATCACGTAAGCCCTGAGCCTGCGGGCGCGGGGCTTGCTTATGCTGCGCGAGCGCGGCGACGGTGATCCCGCGTCGCGCTTCTTTTTTGGCTGCGCACTCGAACAAGATCAGGAGGCGGCGGATGACTTGGGACTGGCAGGTCTTCCTGCAGGACACGGGAGGCGGCGAGACCTACCTCCAATGGATGCTCTCGGCCTGGGGCTGGACGCTCTCGGTGGCCGGCTGCTCGCTGGTGGTGGCGCTGGCCGTGGGCTCGCTGATGGGCATCCTGCGCACCACGCCGAACAAGGCGCTGGTGTTCCTCGGCAACGCCTGGACGGAGCTGTTCCGCAACATCCCGCTGCTGGTGCAGATCTTCCTCTGGTACCACGTGATCCCGTCGCTGTTCACCAGCCTGCGCTCGGTGCCGAGCTTCGTGCTGGTGGTCTTCGCGCTGGGCTTCTTCACCTCGGCGCGCATCGCCGAGCAGGTCAAGGCCGGCATCCAGGCGTTGCCCAAGGGCCAGCGCTACGCCGGCCTGGCGATGGGCCTGACGCTGCCGCAGACCTACCGCTACGTGCTGCTGCCGATGGCCTTCCGCATCGTCATCCCGCCGCTGACCAGCGAGTCGATGAACATCATCAAGAACTCCTCGGTGGCCTTCGCGGTCAGCATTGCCGAGCTGACCATGTTCGCGATGCAGGCGCAGGAAGAGACTTCGCGCGGCATCGAGATCTACCTCGCCGTGACGGCGCTGTACTTCGTTTCCGCCTTCGCGGTCAATCGCATCGCCCTGTTCATCGAGAACCGCGTGCAGGTGCCCGGCATGATCGGAGGCGGCAAATGATGGGCGCCCTCGACTTCAGCTTCCTGAACTGGAGCGTCGTCACCGGCTTCGTCCTCAAGGGCCTGGTGTTCTCGGTGCAGCTCACGCTGATCGCGATGGTCGGCGGCATCCTGCTGGGCACGCTGCTGGCGCTGATGCGGCTGTCGGGCAAGAAGTGGCTGGTGATCCCGGCGGCGTTCTACGTCAACACGCTGCGCTCCATCCCGCTGGTGATGGTGATCCTGTGGTTCTTCCTGCTCATCCCGCTGGTGATCGGCCGGCCGATGGGCGCAGAGCTGTCGGCCATCATCACCTTCACGGTCTTCGAGGCGGCGTACTACTCGGAGATCATGCGCGCCGGCATCCAGAGCGTGCCCAAGGGCCAGGTCTATGCGGGCTATGCGATGGGCATGACCTACCGGCAGACGATGCAGCTGGTGGTGTTGCCGCAGGCCTTCCGCAACATGTTGCCGGTGCTGCTGACGCAGACCATCATCCTCTTCCAGGACACCTCGCTGGTCTACGCGATCGGCGCCTACGACCTGCTCAAGGGCTTCGAGGTGGCCGGCAAGAACTTCAACC
>VFQN01004519.1_pt1 | contig 18293 bp, 27 predicted proteins | sample 3512371 | NCBI WGS metagenome assembly VFQN01 (sample SAMN10412370, study PRJNA504923) | tailings metagenome | isolation source: Replicate 2 from Balatoc abandoned mine | place: Philippines: Itogon, Benguet | collected 2017-08-28 | reverse complement strand
AAATTCACAAAATTCTCCCAGGCCCAGTGAAAATGTAAGGCAGTGAAAATATATTAAAAAGGGTTCGTCTTCCAGTGAAAACTTTACGGGTGAAAAGTCACAAGTCAGTACGGTAACCGCGACAGCAGCAGCAGCAGCAGCAACACAGCGTGACGGACAGAGTGGTTGAGCATACGGTAGCACGCCGCAGCTCGGCAATAACGCACAAGCTTCAACAAGACGGTAAACGCTGCCTGCCGTGCTGTTCTGGGCGGGTTCTATGGCTTTCTAACCAACGCGTCTAACACCTAGAGCCCGTGCACACCTCATGCGAAACCCAGCGAGTGTGCTGCCTGTGCCGGCCCCACCTGTCCCACAGGGTAATACTCGTCGAAGGAGTACGAGCTGACACGTTCGGCGCTTGCGAAGCCTGGGGCGTTGGAGCCAAGAAGACGGTGGTACCAACACCACAATGGGCAAAGATCCAAAACGCAAACTGGCTACGGTAGGCTGGGCCAAGCAGGCCGGGGCTTGAATCCACGCCTCAACTGGCTTGTGTTATGATCTGGGGTGGACTCGCGGGTCCTGCACGCCAGGTTACGGTTGCAGTGCACCGCAAAAACCAAGTGCACACAGGCAGGCCCGCAATGACCTTGCCCTTCAAGGGCACCGCAGCGGGCAGCCCACACCGCCGCGCGCCCACAACATCACGCTGTCAGCCCATGCAGCATGCGCCTAAATGATCCCGCTCACCTGTGACGAAGCTGCTGCCCTGCGGCTCACACTGCAGCGCCCTGAACTGGCGGCCCGACGAGGGATGGCAGCCAATGGACACAATCGCCACCGGCTTGGCCGTGCCGTTGCCCACGTGCAGCTGGAGCTGGGGCTGGGGCTGGTCCCGGAGGCGCTGGGAGCTGGAGTGCGGCTGAGGGTGCGGTTTGTGGGGGTCCGTGGGGCTGGCGGGCCGGGGGAGCTCCCCTGGGAGGCAGGGGCGGCAGCAGATAGCCCGGCTCAGAGGCACCACACCGCTCGTGCCCATCCACGCCCCGGAGTATTCGAACTGGGTGGGTACGCGTGAAGCGCGGTGGGGGAGAGGGACATGCGGGGATGAGCCGGTGTGTGGATGGAGGAGGGCAGGTGTACGGGAGTGTGCAAAGGCGATGTGGATCGGGGCAGGGGTGCGTGGTGGTTGGGGTGAAGGCATCTGGCGGGTGGCGGGCTTTCCGGTAGCCGTTGGCACCCGCGCCGTGCCTGTCTAGGTTCGCCCGACAGCAGATAGCATTACTGAGCAAAGCGGCTATAGATGAGGCGTTGATAGCGCTGTGCGAGAGCTTCCCACCCACGTTGGATATGAACCATCCTTCCTTTTCGCACCCAAGGCCGTGCGGGAAGCCGGCCGCTGGCTCGCATTCGCACAGGTCAACAGGTACACTTGATCCTGAAGCCAAAACAGGTTTCACCCGTGTGGTAGTTGAAGTTGTGTTAGGAGTTTTGCAACTTCCAAGGTCATCGCTGTGTCGCGGGCAGCCGCAACGCACTCTCGCACCCTGTACAATGTTTTTTTGTACTTACTTGCTGCTCCGCTAATTGTAACCGCCCGTCCGGCAGCAAGCTGTGACGGCAGCGCTGAACCGAGCAGGAGCAACGCAAGCAGGCCCCTTGATTCGGCATGCATTGGGTACAAGCGACGACTTTCATAACGCAGTATTAAGCGCAAGAGGTAGAGTTGGCACCACGTTTGGCGTGCCCAGGAGCCACTTGAGGAGCCACGGCAAGGCCATAGAAGCACAAGTAGATCTCGTGAATTTTGATGACATGTTGAATGACTATCTCCCTAAAGCTATTTTGCAGCTCACAAAAGTTTCTACAGGCACCTTTGACCGACCGACTACGGGGGGAATCACATGCTTCGCCTCGGCAGGCCACATGGGCCGTACGTGCCCCCGATGCAGGGCCTGCTTTCCTCGTCATATCCTTGAATGTAAGTAGAACCGAGTGGCATTAGAGGGCGGGCACCGTCGGCCGGTGTGTATCTGGCTGCACCAAAAAGCTGCTGGACACGCGGGCACAGTGGCAGTTCCCGCCCTGGTTCCCACTTCACCGTAACGCGGCGTACCAGATATAGTATTGCCTCGCCTGCATAGTGCAGTTGTGGGTTGATGCAGATCTACCGACTGTCGGGTCCGATGGGGCCGGAATGGTAGGGTACTTGTGCTCGTTGTTGGCAAACATGTTTGGGGGCAGGGGAGGTTGATTGGGGGGACTGGGGGCACGGTGGTTTTAGCCTGTAGCCGGGGGGTAGGGTGTGCAGGGGGTAACCGCTGTGCAGTTGTTGCGTGCCGTCTGTAGTACCCAGGGGCAGAGCACAATGCAGAAGGGTGTACAGGCACCGCAGTCGCCGTTACAACATGTGCACGACAATTGTCAGTTAACGGCCCCATAATTTTGCACACCTGAGCGCTGAGGCCTGCCTCTTCTCCCCAAAAAACCTTGCAGTACAGCAAGTGCACTCCGGCACTGTACCGCCACCACTGTACAACTCCAGTAAGCTCTACGTCGCCAAATTAGGGCGCCCACACTAAGCCCACACTAAAGCTTCGCAGCCACCAGCAGCATACGGTACATGGAAGCTTTGCACATATGAGGCAGCAACGCAAGCCCCACGAGCACGCATCTGAACGCCACAGAAAGCAAACTAGCAAAGAGCCCAGGCCAGCTCAGGCACCCCATGCACCCCATGCTTACCCTGACATATGGAGTTGCATATATGTACCGGTGCGCAAACCGTACGACAACCAGGGGAGACGACAGCTATACCCCTTGGGGCCTGCGCACCTTGCTTTATACGAGCACACTTTCTCAACTTCATGGATCATGGGGCGAGGGGCGAGGTAAGACAAGTTTCAACCCGGAGGCAGGTCACCCTGCCAACGTCAAATGCGTTGGCGCAGCAGACGGGCTGCACCTCAGGCGAACAGTCTCAACTACCGTACATTTGGTTCAGTAAGCTCTCACGCTCTTCACCTACGGTACTTCACACTCGGTCTCTTTCTTTCTCCGAATTGCGACCTTCAGCGACGGGTCAGAGGCGATGTACCTTCCTCGGTCCCCAACGCCACGAAAACGCGCGGTCACAGGCTAAGCGGACGCATACGGTACTCACAGAGGCACACAGCACACTGTGCGTGTTTGGCATGGCAATCGCAGGCAGCTGACAATCGGCACTCAGGGCCTTGACCATACACTGGCTATGCCCGAAAGCAACCAGCAACTGAGCCGTCCTCACCTCCCCTGCCTAGTATCTCATATGCATAGGGCAAAAGTGCTACAGCACACACACTCTAAACCGTACGTTTTTGTACCAACAACAACAACAACAACAACAACGCATGCACACGTCTGGGCAACGCTGTTCTCCCTGCACACGTGCCAAGCCGTGCCACGCGGCATGCAGCCAAGAAACAGACGCACACCACCCGTCCTCATCCCCCACGAGCTGCTTGCGTGTCTCACGATGGCACGGCACGATAGGCAGCACAGCACCTGCGTGCGCCCACCGTCTCACCCTCCCCACGGCTTGCAGCAACACGCATTTATGCACCTCCACAGCTTCGACGCACCTTTGCCATCCCCACCAGCACAACAACCACCTCCATGATCACGTCCCCGCCCGCGCACTGGTGTCCCATGTCCAATGAGAGTCCACAGCAGCTGCCCCGCCGCCCACGTCTGTCCCAGGCGCACCGCACCGTCCCCAACGCCTGCCCCTGCGAGGTGCTCAGCAGCCTCCCTCCGCAGCTACTCCTCTGCGGCTGCCCCTGGTGTTACCGAGCGCCAAGCCGCCCCTCTGCCCCGCCGGCGCCGCTGTCGGTCAGTACCACCATTGCCACCGCGGGAGGCTCGGGCGGGGCCGCCCCAAACCCATTCGTGGAAGCGCCTCCACCTATCCGCCTTTCTCTGGCCGGCCCCGGCGAAGCATCCACGCCCGCTCCAACGCCCACTTGCCGCCCGCCGTGCTGCTCACCGGCAGGCCCCCGCCCTCCCTCCGCCGCCTCCAACTCCTCCACCTGGCCGCCCTCCCCTTCCCCACGCAATCCCTCCTGATCCTCCTCCTCCTGCTCCTCCCCTTGCTGCTGCTGCTGCCTGTGCCTGTTTGCGGAGTTCCGCAGCCGCGGCACGAACTTGCGCCAGTCCACAAGCCGGACGAGCAGGAACAGGCCGTAGATGCTGAGGCACGTGGCGCAGAAGGTGGCGAGGATGATGCCTATGGACTTGGCGATGGGAGACACCTCTCGCCGGTTGTTGACAACGTTGCGGGGAGGCGGCGGCGGCGGACTCCGGGCCTCCCGTGCCACCGTAAAGGTGTCATCGGTCTGCGCGCGCACATCTGAGCCTAGCAGCTCTGGAATTCGCAGCGGCCCGGAGAGCGAGTCCTGCTGCTGCTGTTGCAGCTGCCGCGGTTGGTTTGCGTCGAGAGTCTGTGGTGGTTGCGGTTGCGTCTGAGGTAGCTGCTGTTGTAGCAGGCGGTGCGGGAGCCTCGAGGCTGCACGGCGTGCCAAGGGGCAGGCGGGGAAGGATAAGACACCGTGAGTCTGGGTGCAGTATAACCTGAACCATATACATTACGTGTGATGCACTGGCAACACGCTGGTATGGCATTGCAAGGAACTTCAGGCGCGGGTGCTAAGCGCAGGCCGTGTTGCGTACAGGTGCCAAAGCCAGGTGCGTGGCGCGAGCCAGGATGCCCGGAGCGCAGAGACAGGATGCGACTGACCTCGCTGACACCCGAACTTGGTGTTGGTGATTCCAGCTTTACATAAATGGGCCTCAACCAGCAGAAGCGCGAAGAGCGCGGCGGCTATGGTTACCACGCGTTTTGCGCCAAGCATTGAGGTCGAAGCGTTTCGCCTACACCACACCTACATTAATGCAACATCCCCGTTATTGCTATTGTACAGTGTTAGCCTGTATTGTGTCTGTCCATGCGTGAGTGACGCAGGTGGCAAGAGCGCGCGTCCGTCATAGTGTGTGCCGGTGGGTGGATTCCGCACGCAACAAGTGTGGGTAGCGCCGACGGGCTTTCCATGCGCTACACCGCCTCCTGTGTAAGAGTCCTGTGTCGCGTCCTGGCTTGCTTTACGGAAGATTCGGTGACGGGATCGGTTGGCAGTTGACGGTTCCATGTTGGGTTTGGGCTTTGTTGGGACGCCTAGCCGTGCAGCGTGTTGGTCCTGCACAAACACAAAATAGCATGCATACTACAGGTCAGAAACTCACAGGGGCAAGCCAGGGCCGGGGAAAAGCCGCTGGTTGGTTCTTAAAATCCGACGTTCTTACGCCCTGTCACACAATAACACGTATGTCGCGTGCACAAATGCGTATGTGTTAGAGACTACCGTATGCAGTCATGCTTGTGGGTCCGTCGCGCGGCACAGATATCGGTCAACGGAGGCATCCGTGAGAGAGAAGACAGGAGAGAAGACAGGCGTGAGGAGCACCTCTGCCTGCGGCGGTCGCATGAGCCATGCACGAACACCCATGCACATAGGTGGACCAAGGGCAGAAGTGACTTGAGTCTTACGCCCGTGTACGGTACCAAGCCCATACGCACGGGGAAGACACCAAGTGGTTGACGAGCAGCCGCACCCTCCCCACATCGCTGCCGCAACCCCAAGCTCTGCCCGCCTGCCGCTTGCTACGGTAACTGCCGCACTGTGTGCCGGAGATACCATTTGTTTCTGGCATACTTGCTAAACTTGTATCGCATTTGAAAAGAAACGCACGGGGGTTGCATGGTGCCAGTGGAGTACGAGGCAGCTGCACGCGTGCACGGCAGTTGGGCGGCCCTGTTCTCGAGCAGCGCAATGAGAGAGTTCCTGCCAACACTAGGCCAGAAGTGCCTGTATCGTGGTGCACGTCCCTGAAACCTAGTTGCGTTGCGCAGATCCAAATTTGGCGCATACCAGCAGCAAAGCAGTCCGGGGCGGCGTGTTGATGTCAGCAGGGTGGCGGGAGGATCACCCCTGGTTATTCCCTTGCCCTCCTGTCCTCCGCTAGCCGACTTCGGTTGAATACAGCAGTCACATGGCAGGACACGTGCGTGCTTCAATATACTGTATGGTTGCTCTCGGCAGACGGGGCACCCCCAAACGGTGAGAGTCGAGACAGGTGCCGTACTACAGGTCCCGGCTTGCGTGCTCTGACGCAGGGGATTGCGTGCTCTTACGTGCTTGTCGATCGTTCAGGTCCAGGTGCACTGGCCACGATTATCTGATGGGAGTGTTCTCTGTCGCCTCGGCGAACTGCCGACTTAGGTCGGCTGAGGGCATGGCCCCGGTCGGGGCGTGGCACTTCCCACGCAATCTGGCATGCAACGGCATCAGGTCTCCAAGAAGGTCTCCCTTGGTGCGATTAGCAGGAGCATGAGTCAAGGCTGCCAACACTTGTCGGAGCATATGCCTCACAGTTAACATAATAAAAACTTCAAACCTCAAAAGGCCGTGAACTATGGCGTCCACCGCAGCGGCAGCGCCAACGCCCGATGTGTCCTCGACTTCAGCGCCCGCACCCTCGGTGGCACCTCCACAACCTACTAGAAGGAGATATGAGTACTATAAAGAGGAATCGTTTGGAGACATCGACCTCACGCGGACAGTGCACCTTGGCTGGGGAGCGATGGGAGGTGCGGATTCCAGCGTGGCGCACGATGGCCTTTAGTTGCCATGCACTCAGAGTCTATAGTTCATGCCAATTCGGCGGAATACTTTGGCGAGCGGCGCTACTGTCATACTGGGGTTAGCCGGGTTACGTACCTTGACAACACAGGTCACTGGGCTAATCGGCAGCAGGCCGGTGTTGCGGGTGACATTGCAGCGGGACCCCTTCCGCTTTCGCGTCGCTATCAGGCTTTGCTGTAATGAATCTAGCGGGACGCGCCTTGACAGCAGGAGGTATAGACATCACGAACCTGCCACACTGACGCCCTACCCCCAGCGTGGCACGAGTTTGTTTCACCTCTGGCCACGAGGCGCATGTGTCACCTGCACGCATGCCAAATCCACCTCAAACGCCGTATTAAGTGCTAGCAACCACACAGCTGCCGTACCGCCATGCAGGTGCCGCCGTCATTTTCTTCTGCGTGGGCATGTCGGCAGCGACGCAGGTGGGGGCAGCGGCATGCACTCGTCACGACCCACATACTGTATACTTTTAGGGTTCTCCTCAACGAGCGTTCAGCTGCCGTAGCGTGGAGACCGTGGCAGCTCCAGGATGCACATGGGCCAAGGGCCCATGGGCGGGTGGTGTCAGGGGCCCAGGTCGAGGCCCGCGCAGCAACCCTGTGCACTTGATGCATGCTGGCGCAAGCGCCCAAGGTTGCATCGGCTTGGGACCGCAGTTTTCCGTGGCCCGCATCCTCCTTTTTTGCTGCGGTTTCCATCCACGGTGACACTGGGGCGGACCAGCAGCTGCCGTAGCTCCGCCGTGCAATTGAAGGCAGGCTGGCCTCAGAGTTAATTGAGAGATCACACGTAAATGGCACGTGAGGTTCTGTACGTCACAGGGCGTTGGTCGGGAGTTGACGCCTCCTTCCGATGGCGCCTTATCGATCGTACGGTACCCCTTTGCCCTACCGCGTTGCACAGCCTCACTGTCCCGTACCTGCCCTGCCCCTGCCTCCACTCTGCCCCTGCCCCCCCTCTGCCCCTGCAGTCCCGCAGCTGGAACGTGAGCTTCAGGTGGCTGCAGCGGCGTGTGGGGGCGCAGGTGGGTTGGAAGGTGGCAGAGGAGGCGCGTGGCAGGCACGTGGGGCTGCGGCTGTGGCATGCAGCTGCTGGGGCGGGCGGCAGCTGCTGCTGCGCGTGAGGTCGCAGTGGGTTGGATGCATGTGAGAGGCAGACGCACTTCTGGCATGCGGCAGGCCGGGGGTGCTGCAGTGATGTTGGGCGGCACCAGGCGGGCTGGCTGAACAAGGGAGGCGCGTGGGGGTGCTGCTGCAGGTTGCTGTTGGCTGCGTGTCAACGGGTTAGCCCTAGTAGATGACGCGAACGGGTTGGGAACGTGCAGGGCAAGGGGCATACCGCTTGGTGCCAGGGGTCCAGCGTTGTTGCTTCACTTGTTTTGACCGCATACCGTGTCTGGGTGCCACCGTTGCTGGGCTGATGCGTTGTACCGTTGTTACCCATACAAGCACATTATGACAGAGCAACGCCGCTGAGCGTTTGGCCTCCCCCCCCCTTGCCTCTTGGCTGTACCGCGGTGTGTACTGCAGTTCGGCACCATGTCGTACATCATCACCTCCAACCTCATGTACTACCACGACGGCGACAAGTGGGTCACCCGCGACTGGGCGACCATCCTGGACCGCTGGAGCAAGAAGCGGCGGGGAGTACATGATCATAAGGGGGCGAGTACATGATCATTGGGTATCATTCTGGCACGTGGGACCGGTCGGTGTTGCAAGCTGTCATCCACGTACGGTGGTACGGATCGCCGGCAGCAGTATCATCTGGCCCCTGGGTACCGCGCCCGGGCACAAGCGAGCGCCTGGCTGCGTTGGGGTCTTGGGGCAGTGGAATGCGGTGCAGACGGAGGTGTGAAACGCGAGGAACCGTGCCTAGCCGTATGAGGCGTCAGGGAGTCACAGAAACGCTGGGTGTGGGTATGGCTGCCATGGTTGTGGCGGCAGGCAGTGGAGCGCCACTGGCGGACGCGGCACTGGGCATTGAGTCGGCGGGAGCTGTGCACCCTGGGAGACAGACAGATTATGGCATACCGTAGGCAGCCAATCTCTGATACTGCACACATCACGCATCACATTGGTACACATGCATGCTTAGTAACGGTCTGTTATTCATGGTCTAGTGTAGGACTAGTTAAGTCCTACACTAGAGGACCTTACTTGTGCGTGCCACCGGGTGTGGCAGTCTGGTTGCAAGGGCTGCTTGTGGCCTCGACGGGACTGCATTTGTGTAGTGCATAGCAGGGGAGCTCCCCTGGTGCATGGTGTAAGGGCAACCAGGGGACCACACGTCTAATGGCCAGTCATGTCCAGACCTTGCTGATGGCGCTGGCCTGCTGTCGTCTGGCTCTAGGCTGGTAGGCACGGTGCACTTTTTATGCCTATGGGTTCAGCTTGCACCAGCAGCAGCATAGCAGGGGACGTGGCAAGGAAGCGCATGAGCATGGGTCCATATGTTCGTTCACAGTGCCTTTAGGCTGGTCCAGTTTGTCGCACCGAAGCCCACGCTGACGTGCTCAACGCTGAAATGCTCGTGGGGATCCCAGCTCATGACAGGTTGACGTCCAATGAGCCATGCCAGATTACAACCACGTAGGCTGAACCACGGCTAGGGGTTGCATCGCAGAGAGTCTCACGTAGGTTGAGACAACCCTGGATACACCGCTTGACCACGCAAGCGCATGTAGCCCATAGGACATGGGCACACGACGAAAGGATGCGGCGGCACCCGCTTGCCAAGGACTAAATCTCAGGACAAATATGGACCTTGGCAAGGCGTGCGCGCTAGACCGCTGCCCTGCTTCTACGACAGGTCACGAGTGCTCACCCACAATAGCATGCGCAATCCCGCGGTCTTGGGTCACGTAACAATGGCCCACTGCCGTCAAAAACTCCCGCTCACAGTGCATGGTATACACGTGAGGGTCCGAAACGATCCCCCCGGTGAGTTAGTCACGCGTGGCCAGGTGTCACACGAATGCGCATGCCGGCTAGTAATCCCCATGCACATTCTTCCACGCACGCCAGTTACTGTTATCGACTCTTCTCCCGCCCGCGCCATTAGATTCGAACATGTCTCAGTACCTCATAAGACACGCACCGCCGACCATATGCTGTACATTGTACGACTAGATGTTGTACACGTTCTCGAAGACGGCGGCCACGGTGGGCTTGCCCACGCCGCCCTTGCCCACGGTGCTCGATACGGTCACCTTGAACGGCTTGCGGTTCCACTCCAGGGCGGCGCCCTCGCTCTTCAGGTCGTACGACGCCTTGAATGAGTCCCTGCCGTGCCTCTTGGTCACGGCCACGGCGGGGCCCTTCTTCTCGAAGTTGTAGCTGGGCTCGTAGGTGAAGTCGCCGCGCGTGTAGGTGTACTTGGCCGTCAGCAGCTGCACGGCAGATCACGAGGGCGAAAGGGTGTGGGTGGTGGGTAGAAGGGCAAGGAACGTGCAAAGCGGCGATGTGGGTCATGGCCGTACGACGTGCACGACGCGCGACGGTGAACTTTGCAGTCAGCGGCTGCACAGCCGGTGGCGAGTTCGACAAAGGCGGTGGGTGGTGGGTGCGTAAGGACAAGGGCTTCGCCCTGCAGGCAAGCACATGGAGACAGGCCGATGGAGGAGCGGAAGCGCACCTTGTTCTGGTTGAAGGTGACGTTGGCCTTCTGGTCCTTGTTCACGGCCACGGTGGTCTCACCGGCGACCTTGGAGTCCTTGTTGGAGTACCACAGTTTGACGGTGCTGGCCTTGTTGGCCACGGTGCCGTCCCAGGTGGCGCCCGCCTGCCACTTCTTGGTGCCCAGGTCGTACTTGGTGTTGAGGACGGTGCCCTTGATCTTGGGCACCTTGTAGTCAACTGTGGCAACCACATCCTTGAGCGTCTGCGACAGGATGCGAAGCACACGTTGCGAGGGAAAGTTAGCCAATCCGAGAGGACGCAAGCACACGTCCCGAGAGGATGCGAAGCACACGTTGCGACGGAAAGTGTCAATCCACATTGAAAGGAAAAGAAATGGGACTGATGATGCACTACTGCGTAAGGTTATTCCTAGAAAGGTTGTTGACCAGCTGTAAAGCGCGCCGGGTGACGTGTGCGGCGCATGGCGGGTTTCCGTGTTCGGTCAAAACAGCCCCCTGCCCGAAAAGTAGGATTACTCTAGCCATCATTGCATGTTTTTTGCGAGACGAGGCAGGGGATCAGGAGAGTGACAGTCTGCTGCAGCAAGCCGCGTCGGCCGCCAGGGCACGGTGACGTGGCAAGGGCAGGGGCGCGCCGTTTAATCAGGTAGACCCTGCACCATGTTCATCTATTATCTATTGTCGTCACACACACGAATGTAATGTTCGTTACTGCCCTCACCTTGACATTCTTCACCGTCTGGTCGCTGATGGCCAGGGACGCGTTGACAGAACCGCGCTTAGCCTTGAAGGTGGCGGTACCATTGTAGCCCACGGCCGCCATGCCATCGCCGACGTCCCTCAGGGTCACGGTGCCCTTGGGGGTGACAGAGGACTCCTTCGACATGGTTGTTGACCGGAAATGCAAGGGTTCTTAAGACCAGAGGTGAGGCAAGGGCTGGAGGTATCCACAAATTTGTAAATGTGAGCCAGGCGTACATATATATGGGCGCAGTCCCCTGCACTTTCTCCTACAGTGCCGCGATCGGACGTACATGATCACATGCAAAGCGAAAGTGCGCCCTTTATCGGCTGACGGTGAAAGGCAACAACATAGCCATTATGCATGATCATTTGGGGCTGTTTGACTGCTTGTGACTCCTTTGCATTTGAAGGATAGTGGAAGCCGAAGCAAAGGCAGGAGGACCATGGCCATGCCGTATCAATAACTGCCACCCTCACCGCTATGGCATCAAATCATCTGACGAAGTCAGCCTTCCAGCTTAATGCCTTAGGTAGGAGGTTGTCGGCTGTGTTCAAGAAGTCGTATGATCACAGATTCAGAGCCGGAACAGCGATCAATGCTAGCAAGACGTCTAGTTTTCATCCCGCCAAAGCATTTATAAGATATTGGGTGAATAAGTTCTCAGAGGCAACAAGCACCGACTCCGCGGGCAACACCCTCCTGGCAGTCCTGCACAGCGCGCGCTTGTGTCAGGCCAACCCCTGCCATTTCTGCGCCGGCAGCCCATGGCCAACGCTATTCTTCTTTGCCCTGTCTCCACAGAGCCCTTCGGAGCTTTGCTATGGCAAGCTCCTGCCTTGGCAGTTGGCCGCAGCCATGCATGTGCGACGGCGTGTACCACAACCGTGGCGGACGGGGCAGGGCCCAGCCCTGACGCTTGGTGCCCCCCCAGAAACGACCAAAAGCGGCTTTGTCCAGACATGGCGTCCCACGTACAGCTGCAGCTATTGCAGTTGCAGTCAACCCCGAGGCGCTTGCAGTCGTGGATCCCCACCGGCGATCACAATGCGCACGGCCGGGCGCATCCCCACGTGTTGCCGCGGACATTCGCCGGCCCAGATGCTGCCCGGCCACCCCTGGGGCTAACCCCAAAGCTGGCGCCACCACACTGTCATCACTTGGCAGAGCATGGCCACCAGCAGTTTGCCCACCACTTGACCCACATAGCGGCGGGTGAGCTGCGCGACGGACAGGTGCCAGACTGCCACCCCGCGCCCGGGTCAGCGTCACACATAGCTGTGGGACACGCGGTCCTGGACCTGGGGGCTCAGCCGCAACACCGGCAACAGCAGCAACAGCACCATGACCATCAGCAGCTGGGCAGCTCGGCCTTGTCTGCGCCTTCGGCGCCCTGGTTCTGCGGCCAAGGGCACCATGCCTCAGCACCTGGGGGTGGGCTGGGGCTGGCTGCTCACCCCACACGCCAGACGGACGTCTGGACAGCCCTCCGGACAGGCTGGACCGTGTCGAGACGCCATGAGCTGCCTGGAGCTCCATCTGGGTCAGAACAGCGGGGTACAATGCAGTCGGCGACGGGGCCGGGCCCATCTGGGTCGGGCGCAGGGGCAGGGACAGATACCCCGGGGACTGGACCAGTGTCCGGGGGATCAGCCACGGAGGTCGGGAGCAGCACAGGGACGGGCACGGACGCGGGCTCAGGTTCAGGTGCAGGCGGTTCGGGGTCGGATGACGAGGCGGAGCCGCCCCCGGTGCCCCTGGACCCGGATGTCAAGCCTCCGGGGCTGCTGTTTGTGACGGGGGGAGCGGCGGCTAGCGGTAGGTGGGGGACGGCGGGGAAGGAGGGTGTGCACAGTGAAGGAGGGGTGGGGGACATGCGGGAGGGCAGGGCGGTGTCGAGCACACGGGAGCGGCCAGACAGCCTTGCTTCCCTGATTAGCGTCCAGGCATTTGCGTTGGTAGCTTGGTCGCAACTTACACCCGCCTCGCACCTGGTGTGTCTTGGTGCGTGTGGCATCTGCTGTATGGGCCCTCTCACGACTGCGTGTTGCCTCCTCGTCGCACCGCTGGTTGTCCCAGACACTGCCACACACTGGTACTACTGATGCTACTACTTTTTCGCGTTACCAGTACTTTGCCCTCCTGTGCATGCAGCCCTGCTGGCGGTGACGGTGGCCGCGCTGGGCATACTGGGCACCTTCTACGCTGGTTGGGCCATCAGCAGCATGGCCAAGGAGCTGCGGAGGCAGCAGCACGGCGAGGAGGGGAGGCAGCAGGAGCAGCAGCAGCAGCAGCAGCAGCGGAAGGAGCAGCCCCAGGAGCAGGCGAAGCAGGTGGGTGGCGTTTTGAGGTGCTGTTGAGAACAGCTGCACTAGGGGCTCCCCCACGCGGCAAGACCGGGTACTGGTGTTCCTAGCATGTTCCTACCCTGAGGCCGGTGCAGCGGCGCTGCTCTGTGCCTTGCCGAAATGGCAACGGAGCTTGGTTCGGTGCTGGTGCTGACGTGTAACTCCATTCTGTGGTGCTTGCAGGCAGCAACGGCTACTGCGGCTACTGAAGGGCAGCGCAAGGAACAGCAACAGCAGTCAACGGGGCCAGTGGCACAGCAAGAGGCGGGCCCACAGCAAGCAGGGGGGACAGGCGGCACGGCACGTGGCGGTCCGGGTTGGTCGTGGTGGGTCGGCAGGGGGTGGCTGTGGGGCCGGGGCCCCAGGACGCAGCAGCCACGAGCAGCCGATGGGTCGGTGGGCGAGGGGGCAGGCGAGGGGGCAGCGGGGCCAGCGGGTAGCGGCTAGGCGTGAGGGCTCATTTAGCACTTTGTTCGTTGGTTCGCGGGTCGGTGAGGCGTGAGGGCGATGTCGAGGATCGAGCTGTGGCCCGCGTGCCCGGGGACGGCTGTAGGTAGGATGCTGTGCTGTGTGCTGCGGCAGCCGGAGTGTGCGCTTATACGGTCATGTACAAGCAATGCTGCTGGGCTTAGCTGCTGTTGGTATGCGCGGCTGATTTGGTTGTAAGGCTAGGAGCGGGGTAGGGTGCATGCCTGAAGCAAAACCGGCCTCTAGGTTACTGTTGCCGTCCGGACACGTTGACATGGCAATGTGCATTCCCCCTGGTGGCAACTTGCTGATGATGTTGCAACTTATATCTTGCTCGCTACTGCTTTATGTCTTCGCTTGGTGGTGGTAGGGTTTGCGGTGGAGCAACGGCGTTTCTTGTACTGCAAAGGTGACGGCGAGACGGCCTGATGCTCAAAAGTGCACTGGCGTGATCGCTGGTCCGCTGGCTGACGCGCCCAACGGCGTGCTTTGAAGCAGGCTGCTTATCAAGCGGATTCCAAGCCCAGCAGGTTGTGTGTGTTACATGCGTAGAATGGGCTTCACTCCCTTCCGTAAGGTGCGACTACTACCCGCAGACAGTGTCCTCCAACGCACACCAGCATGGCTTGCGTATACCAGGATGTCTAGAGTCTGGCGCGGGACGCTGCCTTGCCATCCGCAGCATCCTTGCAACCACACCAGCGCGCAACAGCTATCTGCGGACGGTGTTGGCAGGTGTTGGTGGGGCCCCCTGGAGTGCACTGCAGCCAGGGGACAAGAACACGGCTCCGGACCTCTTAACCCCGCATCCCCGTCCATCAGCCATTCAGCCAACCCTTGTGCCTGGCCGCCATGCTGCAAATCGCGAACAATCAGCAACCAGTCCGCAACGCACTCTGAACCTTTTGCCACACGCACTCCCTACGGAGCCCTCCAGTCCTCCTCTTCCTCACCCTCCGGCTCAAAGCCATACCCCAGGGCCACCTCACCGCCATTCCTTCCCAGCCCACCGCCGCCATCCTCGTTAACCCACACGTCCGCACCACCCCCCTGCGCGGTCCCAGGCCTGCTGGCCTGCAGCTCTCCACCCCATGCCCCCGCTCCCGCCCCCGTACCGCCCCTGCTCCCAACCCTAGTCCCCGGCCGGCTGTGCCCCCCTTCACCCGCCCCCGTCCCGACCCTGCTTCCAGCCCCGCCTCCACCAAGCCCAGCCCCGGGCCGCGACCCCACACCCGTACCCGGCCTGCTGCCTAGCCCTCCCTCCCCTGCTCCCATAGCGGACCCGACACCAGGGCCAGTCCCTTGCCTGCTGCCCGATCCCCGCGCTCCCTCTCCGTCCCCCGTCCCCGTTCCCGGCCTCCTGTCTCCACTGCCGATCGCAGTCCCTGGCCTGCCGCCGGCAGCGGCCCCCCGCCCGCTGTGCCCCGCCCCCGCCCCCGTCCCACCCTCCCCTACCCCTGCTTCCTCACCAGTCCTTGATCTGCTCACCGCCTCCCCTCCCCTGCCATCTGCCCCTCCGAGGCCTCCACTTGCACCCTGTTGCTGCTGCTGCATCCCCCGCTGCGCCTCCTGCTGCTGCAACCCCTGCTGCTGCACCGCCTGCTGCTGCAACCCCTGCTGCTGCCCCCCCTGCTGCTCCATCCTCTGCTGCTGCACCCCCTGCTGCCGCATCCCCTGTTGCACCCCCTGTTCCCCCTGCTCCAGCTCCCCCTCCACCAGCGCCCCCGCATCCACATAGTCCTGCACGCTGATGGCGTCGTCAGGGAGCAGCAGCCGCTGCCGGGCCATGGAGGTCAGGGCCTGGGGGAGGGGTAGGAGTGGGGGAGAGGGCGGGCGGGATGAGGGTGAGGGGGGTGAAAATGATGCGGCTGGGCGGGGACATGAGCGGGGGGGCATGGTGGGGCATTAGCGAAGAACGACCGACAGCGGATAAGCGGGACCGAGTTATGCTCTGCCCTGTTCCAAGGACATGCAACGACCTCCAAAGCTACACACACATACACAAGGGCCGACACAGCGTACGCGTGAGTGGCAAGCCCGCACCTCTGCCGTTTCCCGCTTGTTGGCCAGGTAGGCCAGGGTGCACCAATGGACCCACAGCACAGGCTACAAACGCGCACGGGAGCCTGTCTAGGTGTGGCGTATCCCTGGCGTATCCCTGGCGTACCCAAATGCCAACGCACCTCTGCCGTGTGCCGCTTGTTGGCCAGGTAGGCCAGGCGGCGCGGCACGCGGCCGTGGGTGTCTGCCGCCAGCAGGGAGGCCCCGCGCGCCACCAGGTGCCTGCACAGGGGAGTGTCCCCCAGGGCCGCGGCCACGCCCAGGGGCGTCCGGCCGCTGGCAAGGGGAGGGGCGGGTGGGCAGCTCATTCAGTCGGTGTGGCGGGGAGTGTTCCGGTACAAGGGCTGGTGACTTGTCCTGCGTCGGGACTTGCTGTTTTGGGGCCTTGGCGTCGCAACGCGAACCTTACGGCTGCATGCGGCTCCGGCACTCCGCATGGCATGCCCTTCCCCCGGTCCCCGCCAGCCCAGCTCTGTGCATTCTACACATCGGGAAACCACGCGGTCTGCCAGGTGCCAGGTACGGCACGCCGTACAGAACGGTTGCTTACTCACCGGCTGTCCCGTGGGTCGATCCGCGCGCCGTGGGCCAGCAGCACGTCCACCACGGCGCCGCCGCCGCTGCCGCTGCCGCAGCGTACGGCAGCGAACATAGGGTTGGAGTCGCCGTCTTCCATGACGGCTTGGAGGCCTGGCGGGTTCAGGTGAGGGTGAGGGCGGCAGCACATAGTGTGCGGGGAGTAGATCATGGGCCGAGTAGAGGGCGAATAGTAAGCCATGCGCCGTGCGGTTGGCATCACTGTCATGTCCTATTATGGCTTGGGGAGGGGGGAAGGTTGGAGGGAGAGGAGGCATCGTACAGCGGGTGGGTTGGACAATGGGCTGAGGGGTAAGGAATGGGCTGCACTGCGCTCTACAAGCCGTGTTGGTGGGCCTAGACTGTACAAGCTAGGCAGCAGTGAAGTTGTATCGAGCCCGGCAGGATTGGCCATGGTCATACAGGGTAAGTGGCCTGGCGCCTGGAGCCGTCTGATGCAATGCCCCCGATGGCCTGTGAAGACTCACGCGATATGTGATGAGTCCCTATGACATCCCGGAGGGTTGCAGTCCAAAGCTACAGCGCTGCAACCTTGCGTGCGGCGTGTGGCGCCAACGAAGTCTATATGTACCAGTCTAAGGAAGTCTATATGTATTTTTGCCTGGGTAATCCCTCTCACCCACGCCGCCCTGCAGCATCCACTGCACCACCCCGGCGTGTCCGCTGCGGCACGCCAGCTTGAGGAGGTCCAGGGAGGAGGGGGCGTGGGGGTCCAGGACCAGGCCGGCGCGGGTCAGGGCCTGGGGCAGGGGACGGGGGATTGGGGGCGGGGGCGGCGATGATTGACTGCGTCATAGTGACTGGCACTGGGTGGAGGAGGACGTCAGGCTAGGGGCGAGGACAGCCCGGATGAGACGCGCGAGTGGTTGGAATCTTCACAGGTCGCAGGACGTGCGTGCCGTGGAAAAAACCTAGCGGGGTAGGTGCCGGCCTTGCTGTTGAGCGGGCGATGACAGAAATGGCACACAGCAGCACTCCGTTATCACCGCGGCCGGTCACAGGTTCCCAGGCCAGCAGCCCAATCGCACTTGTCAAGAAGTTGGGGACCCAGCCAGCCACACACCCACACACACACACCCGCCGTCCCCAACGCACCTCCACCACCTGCACGCTGCCCCCCACACACGCGTGGTGCAGAGGGCCGTAGCCCACGTGGTCCACGCCAGCTAACACACCCAGCTCGGGAGCAGGTGGGGGCGGGCGGGGCAGCGACAGCAGCAGCTCCACAGCCTGCGGGCGGGGCAGGGGGGCGAACGGTGGGATGACAGTTGTTTGGTCGTGTCTTGCGTAAGGGCAAGGGGTTAGGGTGTGCTGGAGACCACAGCTTGATACGCATTATGGTGGTACGCCCGTAAAACGCGAGTATGGTGGTGTGTAGGTGCGAAGGCTGGGCTGGTTGTGGTGCAACTACGTGGCTGTCATGTCCTGCATGACCCCTAACCGTCGTCTTCAGCCGTACTGGGTTGCGGTTACACATGCCTGCTCGTGTGCTTTTCCTCTTCCTCTTGCCGCTTAGCTTTAGGTTTAGGCACGTTGCATTTGCTTGCCCTGTTCGTTCCGCCTTTTCACCACCGCAGCTCACCATCCCTTTCTTTCCCTTTTGTCCCGTATGCCTCCTTCCGCTCTGGCTTGCCTCAGGTGCGTTGCACTCTGTTTTACTGTCGCTTTTGCGGGGGGTCGGTAGGCACAACTTAGGAGCATTTCGCGGCGTCAAACCG
>VFQN01004517.1_pt1 | contig 18301 bp, 32 predicted proteins | sample 3512371 | NCBI WGS metagenome assembly VFQN01 (sample SAMN10412370, study PRJNA504923) | tailings metagenome | isolation source: Replicate 2 from Balatoc abandoned mine | place: Philippines: Itogon, Benguet | collected 2017-08-28 | reverse complement strand
CACGTAAGCCACCACCCCCTTGGCCGCTCCCCACAGCCCCCCCACAACGCCCCCCGCCATCCTCCGCGCCGCACCCGCCACCTCCGCCACCACCCCTCCCTCCTGCCCCTCCCCCTCCCCCTGCCCTTGCCCCTCCGCCCCCTGCAGCCTCCGCCTCATGAGCACAGTCCCACGGCCCCCCGACGGGAACCCGGGGAGCTCCCTCGCCCACGCCCGGGCCTGTCGAGGGGGAAGCTGCTTGAATCCACGCCGCGCCCACACCCGCTTCAGGGTGGCGCCCTCGCGCCCCTCCCCTGACACGACCACCACCACGTTATGTGTGCCGGCCTCGGTTAGCCACGACTCCAGGGAGTCAACTAGCAGCCTGCGCGCCGGAGATAGGAAGGGAGCACAGGGAGGCGTCAAAGAATGCTCTGCCGGTAACATGCTCATCGCCGAAGGAACACGATTTCAATTCAAATTACAAAAAGTGCTGTTTGCTGAACGCAGTCATCGCGAGGCTGCAGCGAGCGGTGCTCAGCAGGTTGCGCAGCAAGCCCTTATGTGTTACAGCGAACGGCGGAGGCTGTTCTGGCCCAATCCTGCAGCTGCTGACAATGCCACACCTTCCCCAAAAGCACGGGCAAGGGCCAACCGCCCAAGCTGGGAAACACGGAACCTCCCGAACCAGCGCCCGCAACTCTCCCCCACCGCCGCCACAGCCCCACCTGCCGTGCCCCCGCTCCCACCGCCGCGCCTCCTCCTCCGCGCCGCCGCCCAGCCCCCCCGGAGCCTCAGGCCGCAGAGGCGCCGCCGTCGCCATCAGGTCCATCAGCACCACCTCCCTGGCGGCAGGGCAACAGGGGGCAAATACACGCAGTGCGTCAGTGCAACAGTGACCACATGGCAAGTAAGGCAGCGTGTGTGAGCGCGGGGCTATCAGGTCCACAAGCGCCACCTCCCTGGGTAACGTAATGGCAGCAGGGAAACAAAATGCATTTGTTTCATAACACAGTTGTGCAAGGCTGCTGATCCACATATATAGCCATCAGGTCCACCAGCGCCACCTCCCTGACGGAACGACAGCAGTGATGAAGGCACGCTTATGCTGTACTTTACGACCAAGGGGCACCAGACAAGAGCTTTGTGGTAACACGTACGGCTGCCTGGCAACGCCGTCAATGGCACATGGCACACAGGAGTGGGCTAGCCCAGCGCCAAGCACGCTTCTGTTCCGCCCAGGAAATGCTACAGCCAAACAAAGCTCACGGAACAGCGGTGCTTGGATTGGTGCAACGAGCATTCACACTGAGGGACCCCGCAGTGGTCCCCAGGGTACACGGTTTCTCGCGTTTTACGCGTACCCCAGGATACCGGCATGCAGGCCTGCCGTGGACAGCCGGCCCGGACGGCACGCAAAGGCTGCGCAGGATGAGCATCCCCAGCACTGCCCAGGGGCGCCCCGGCGGCGCCCACCTGCCGTACGCATGTCCAGCGCCGCCACCGCTTAGCCCCCTACGCCCTGCGGTCAGCCAACCTAAGCCCCCAGTCCCCCTGCCCCAGTTCATGCCTAGCTCCGTAGCCCCACCTGCCGTACACAGCCAGGGGAGTCTCCCCTGTACACAGCCAATTCCGGCCACCGCAACCGCACCTGCCGTACACGTCCAGCGCCGCCGCCGCCGCCGCGCCGCCCTTCGGGTCCCGGAGCAGCGCCGCCCAGTCGCTGTCCAGGAGGGCGTCCACGGCGTGGGGGCCGAACTCGGAGGCAAGCAGGCCGGCGGCCTAGGGGAGACGGCGGGGGTGGTGGGGTCAGGGTCAGTGGGTGGGCTAATACACACCATGCCGGCAGCTTCAAAGCGGGTATCATATCCAATGACAAGTTCGGCCCCCTCCCACCTGCTGCACTCATCAGCAAATTACTTCACTCCGTCACTCCACACCCACCTGTTGCAACCCCTCCGCTGCGTCCCGCCGCCTCGCCCCCCGCAGCACCAGCTCCCGCCCCGCCGCCCCCTGCTCATCCCCGCCCTCTCCGCCGGCCCCCTGCCCCTGCTGCCGGCCCCCTTGCTCCGGCCCCAGCTGCGTAGGCAGCAGCAGCAGCGTGCAGCCGTTGCCGGCCGGCACGGGCCCCGCCGCCGCGCGTCGCCACCACACCGCCCGGCTCTCCGCACAGCCCTGGACAACACAACAAGGCAGGCAGACAACATGGCAAATATACACCTGACAACTGAGCCAGAGGCAGCTAGAGCCAGAGCCATGTGCAGCCCTGGACACCAGCCAAACAGCAACAACACCAGCCAAGCCAATAACCAGCAAAAATCCATGGCAGTTGCAGGCAGCGGTATAGCCACGAGGGAAAAGCGTGCATTCAGGTGGAGCAAGCAACATGGCAGCACACAGCAGAGTAATCTGCCCTCGGAGCTCGAACCGGTACCATTCCGGACCACCCACCCCGCTGTGGTGCCAGGAACCGTCCTCTGCCCGTCCCGCGACGTAGGGCCCCTGCCCGCTGTCCGCACGCGCGGGCCTGGCCCCCAGCCCTATGCCGCGGTAGGCGCAGCAGGCGCCGTGAAAGGGGCGGTGGCAGCCGTCGCACAGCACCACGCCGCCGGCAGCGCGGCGGCCCAGGCGGCGGCGGCAGAAGCCGCAGTGCAGCCTGGTGTGACGTCCGCACAGAGGCGACGTGAATGTCAGTGGTTCGTGTCCTTGAGTGTTTTTGTTACGTGAGTTTGCCATACTGACACCAGTTACAGTAAACAACATGTTTGCAGTCAAAATGTCGAACTGCAGAGTCCAACCAGCTCCAAAAAAACCAACAGAAAACCAAGTACCAAATACATCCATACTAACAGCGGAGTCAAATCAAGGGGGTGCGCTTGGGAGAGCGGCGCTGTGGTGTGACCGGTGACGCCCTGACGGTGCAACATGCAAGGTGACATGTCGGGGGTACGCTGAGAGTCCGCGTTCAGCTCCACAGGCACCTGCCCTGGGGCGTACCTTGGCCCGCTGTTGCCCGCGCCCACCCCACGCCTGGACTGCATACGCCAAATCCCCACGACTCCACGCCTGCAGATGCACGCCCTGCCACCCACCCCACCTGGCCTTTACCACTCCGCGGTTACCCACCTGGCCAGCTCCGCCTCCTGCTGCTCGCTGTCCGGCTCGCCGTACTCCTCCTCCCCCGCCCCCATCAGCGCCCCCTGCAGCATGCGCTCCAGGTCCTCCCCTGGGGGCAGCAGGCCGCTGCGGGACAGGTCGTCCTCTAACCCACCACCACCAGCTACTGCAGCTGCTGCAGCACCCCGGCCGCCTCGGGAGGGTGGAGCCTCCGCCAGACTGAACAGCAGCTGTGGCTGCTGGCTTTGACACGTGTCACGTGTAAGGGGCGCACTGTGGCTTAAGCTGTGGCTGTGGCCGTGGCTTAGGGCCTCTTGTGAATGTTGGTTGTGAGGGAGGGTGTCATTATTTTGGTGCAAGGGCAGGGCATCGCCGGAGCGCGGCGGGAGGAGCCCTGGGCTGAGGCTAGAGAGGGTGACGGAGGCGAAGGCGCTGTGTAGGGCTCTGAGGGCGGAGTTGGCGGGGGTGTTGGAGGTGGAGGTGCAGGAGGAGGTGGGGTTGTTGCTGTGAAAGTTGCTGCTGCTGCTGCTGCATGCGAGCTCGGTGGCGACACCCCAGCGGCGGCACCCGACACCAGCGCTGGGCTGGCCCCAGTGCTGCACCTCCCGAACGCTACTGCCACTGCTGCTAAAGATACTGCTGCTGCTAGAGCCGCTGCCATCGTCGACTGGCTCAAGTTTTGCGGAGGGTTCGGTTGGCCATGGAAGGGAAGGTCCGACGACCAGGACGACGCGTTGTGATGCAGCGCGCATTCTTAAAGACCATATCCCTATGAATAGTACAGTGCCTGTAATGCGCGCGGCACTGACTGATGACAACGGAATAGCGCCGCCTGGTTCGGGTAATGTCGTTAGCATGTATGGTTCTGACTTCTGAGCGGGTTCCACTAGGCAGCGATACTACCCTCTGTTAAAGTAACAAGCCTGCAACGCAGCTTAGCTTATACGTATGCTATTTAGGATGGGAGGACTGAGGGTAGAGCCTTGGAGTCGTGTGTGACCGTGAACGTGTTTCCAACTTTGACGCCTAGCTGCGTATAATTGGTTGTTAACCGCTGTGTACATTGATTGGTTGCACCTACCCAAACCACCCGCGCGTCTGGGCCCCACACAACATCCCAGTGCGCTCCGATGGTTTTCCTCAGCGAGCTTTCATTGGGAGACAGCTTTGAGGATCTACTCATAGAAGTAAGACAGCGTGGGTATGCAGCGCGCGAGTGACTTCTCATGTGGTTCGTCTGTCGTCACGACTGCCGGCGACTCAACTTCCCAGCACCGGCGGCGGATAACTGCCTTTGACCAGCTTCAATTGCCTAATAAAAGCAATTGTATCTTGTAGGTATGGCACCTGGAAGGCGTGGACCCCACCAGCAAACCCAAAGACCCGGTATACAGCGCCATCGTGCGTGACCCCTCGGGCTACTGCCGCCTCATCTACCGTGCCAACAACAACTGCCGGCCCAGCAATGTTAAGAAGGGCAAATTCTACCGCATATCGGGTGAGGAGGCGGTGAGGGGTGTGTTGAAGCAGGTGGGAGTAAAGCACAGAACCATGGCTCTCAAGGCGCCGCAGCTGGTTCTGGGGCGCACACTGCTGGGGTTCCTTTCCTTTTCAATCCGCTAGCCGTTCCTTGCTACACCCTTCGAGTAGGCTAACCCTCGCATTCTACTACGCACAGAGGCAAGGGATTCCCCTAGTGCAACGCGCTCACGCCGCATGTCCCCCCCCCCCCCGTTGCCGTACACACGTGCAGGCCAGGTCAGCTCGTACGGCGGGCGCATGCAGGTGCAGATCGGCAGCTCCTGGGGGCGGCTGGAGAAGGTCAATGGCGAGGAGGTGCGTAAGGAGGGCCCGGGGGGCGGGGAGCTGCTGGCTGGGCCAGGCACGTGGCACAGCCCAGCTCGACGCAGATGCGTCCTATTGCAGTTAAGCCACATCCATGGGGGCATTGGTTGCCGTACTCTTGCCGCACGACAGCCATTAGCATACCGTATACACATTGTCACGCACCAAGCAGCAGCTGTGTCGCCATTCACGATGCCGTCATGACCCGCCGGGCCCGACCCTGCACCCCAACACTCCCCGGGCCCCCGCCCCTCCCACACCCCGCACAGTTCAACTGCAGCCTGACGTACAGCCCCGCCACCGACCTCTCGGCGGTTGACCGTTGGTACGGCACGGTTGTGATCCGCGCCACGGCAGCGGGCCAGCTGCTTGCCTTCCTCCTGCCGCCCTCGCACGCCACTGCATCCTCCCAGGGGGCAGGCGCGGGGGCGGGGGCACGGGCGGGGCAGGGGGCTGGGGGCGGCCAGGGCCAGGGCCAGGGGCAGGGCACGGCCAAGGCTGCCCTGCCGCTGCCGCCCTGCCCTGTGCCTGCCGTGACTGCGGCCTTCGTGGAGACGGAGCGGGCGGCGGCGCACAGGTAGGCGGGGAAACGGGACGGATGCATGGGGCGGGGTACGCGGTCGTGTCGGCTGCATGGCATACCGTAGCTGGTTGGGTCCGCGGTAGCTTGGGGCTGGAGCGTTCACGGTAAGGGACCGTTCTGCTTTCACGTTCCTGGACGAGCACGCTTCTTGCGACCCGCATACGGAACAAGTGTTCTTGCTGGTGCTGCCCCGAACCAAGCGCTGGTTCCTCCTTCCCCGCGCCACCTGCCGCCCCCTTCCTTGCCGTACACTGCAGGGCCCTGCGTGACGTGCTGCGCGTGCTGCCCCACTCGGTGCGCATCCTGTCCCTGCCCCCCGCCCTGCACCTGGAGCCGCAGCAGCAGCAGCAGCAGGGGGCCGTGCCAGCCATGTGGCACATCTTCCCCGGAGGTGGGCGACGGGTTGAGAGGCGAAGCTCTTCAGGGCAGGAGGTTTGGGTCCATAACGCTGAGGGTGTAGTAGCAAGGCTTGACGTGCGCTTGGTCCGTGTCCGGGGCTTGGTTTGCACATGATAGGATCGGCACTCGGCAGAGCACCCCCTATGAAGAGAGCCGTGCAGACTCCACTGCTTACGCCCGGGTTCCGTCCAAGAACGCCACGGCTTTGGTCTTAGGCTGGTACATACACTGACGCGCCGGCATGTGCTGCCCCCCACGCTGCCCCCCACGCTGCATTACTGGAACTTCGTTTCCTCCCCGTCTGCCCTCCGCAGTGCTCCAGGGCGTGTCCGACGCCGACCTCAAGTTCGTGTTCGGGGAGACACGTGGCGGCGCGTGGGTGGACCTGGACCTGCTGCTGGGCGCCGGCACGGGGGCCCCGGGCACGGCGCGGCAGGAGGGGCGGGCGGTGTGGGAGGCGGTGCCCGACACGTGGCGGCCGGCGCTGCGGCACGTGGCGGCCACGGTGCGGGCGGCGCACGCGGCGGGGCTGGTGGACCTGGGGGTGGACCCGCGGGTCGTGGCGGCGGCGGCGGCGGCGCAACGTAGTGCTGATGAAATGGCTGAGACAGCGGCGGGGCTGGCGGCGGCAGGGGCTGCGGCAGCGGCGGAGGCGGCACCGTCGGCAGCGGCGGCGGGGGCGGCGGGTCCGGCGGGGGTGGCACAGAGGGACGTCCCCGCGGCGCGGGGGGCCACTGGCGCGGTAGAGCGCAGCGAGGCTCAAGCGGTGTCACAATGCCGGGAGGTGGAGGCTGCGAAGGCGGAGGCGCAGGTGGCCAGGCCAGCGACCACCACTGCGTCCAGTGCAGCTGCGTCCAGCTCCACTAGCGTCCCGGAGGCACGTGCCAGTGCTGCCGCGTCGCCGGCGGAGGACCGGCGGCTGCCCGTCACGCTGCTGTCCGGCTTCCTGGGCGCCGGCAAGACCACCCTGCTAAGACACATCCTGCACAACCGAGAGCCGGGGTTGCGCTGCGCGGTGGTGGTCAACGACATGGCCGAGCTCAACATTGACGCGGCGCTGGTGGCCCATGGGTCGCTGCCCGGGGCCCGCCAGCCGCCGCCGGTGGCGGGCAGCGGCGCCACCGCCGGCGCGGGGCGTGTCAAGGGAGTCCCCGTGGGCGGTGGCGCAAACCGTGCAGGGGAGGCCCCCGAGAAGATGGTGGAGATGCACAACGGCTGCATCTGCTGCACGCTGCGGGGGGACCTGGTGGCGCAGATTGCGGAGATCGCGGCGGAGGGGCGGTTCGATTACTGCGTGGTGGAGAGCACCGGCATCGGGGAGCCCATGCAGGTGGGAGTGGACGCCGGGAGGGGAGTGGGGGCGTTCAGTGATGGGTGTACGCCCGCGGTATGGGTGTGCCGTACGTGCGCGGTGTGGGTGCAGGGACTTGGCGACATGAGTGTGACGGTGGTGGCGCTTGTGTGGGTTAGGGGTGCTGCTGTCGAGCCCAACCCATTACCCGTAAGCAGACCGATCATGACTCATGAGTGTGACTCACGCGGTGATGTCGGGGCGGGGAGTACCAGCGCACATGGGTGATGGGTGGCGTAGTGGCCAACGCCTGCGTAGGAAGGGCAGGAGCACAAGGAGCACACGGAATCGGGGAGCCCGTGCAGGTGGGAGGGTGGGGAGCGGACCGCGGAGGTCGGGAGCCACAGGGACGAAGTGATGGGTGTGGGGGTGTGATAGGTAGGCGGGCGCAGCACGTAGATCGACGTGATTGAGCCCGAAACCAGCCCATCCCCAGGCCAGCCAGTAGAGTGGGCGATGGCGTCCCATGCGAGGACAGTTCGCACGGCGGTGAAGTAGCGTGGGAAGGGCAAGGACCATGTTGGCAGGCAGGGCTAGGGGGACCGGCGTTGGGGGCAGAATGCAGGTTGGAGGGCGGGAAGCGAACAGCGGAGGCCCGGAGGGAGGGAGAGCCACAGGGACTCGATGGGAGGGGCAAATGGCCGTGGTGAGCAAGTGGGCAGGGGGTGCGTTGCGGGACCTCGCGCACAAATGCAGGTTCAGGGGGAGGATGTAGCCCGTTGCAACCAGCACCCCTGGCACCCCACTGACCGTAACAGCACGCTCTCATCGCCTCATTCCAGGCCCCTTTTTTGCCTCTGCCGCTTTCGCCTTGCCGTATTGATATGATAGGTCGCCGAGACGTTCGAGTTCCCGCTCGACGGGTCAGACCCTGCGGCGGCCCTGGCGCTCGACGCGGCGGCGGCGGCGATGGCGGCGGCCGGCGACAAGGCGCCCACCGCCGCCGCTGGTACGGCACCTGTACGGCGGCTTGCTGACGTGGCGCGGCTGGACACGTGTGTGACGGTTGTGGACGCGTCCAACCTGCTGGACAACCTGCACAGCCTGCAGACGCTGAGGGTGGGTGGGCGGAAGGCAACGGGATGGCGGCAAGGGATAATCAAGGGTGCGTGCGGATTGCTTGATGGTAGCAAGCAAAGCGAGTACCTTCGAAGTGGGGCAAGCGGCATGACAGGCGTGCACGAGGGATGTACCTGTGCTTAAGTTCGGTACGCTGAATGAGGAACGGGGGACTGGGTTTGGGCTGTGGGGAGGGGAGGTGTGCGGCGGCAGCTGTGGAGCTGTAAAGGTGTAATGGGGCCCAGGGTTTTGATTGCTGCTGACCTGGCGCAGTGTGCACGAGCGAGCACGCACTTCGGTACGTTGCGTTCTCACGTCTGCGGGGGATGGAGCACAGAATGGCAGGTAGCGTCGCCTGTTGCATTGCTTGGGTTGCTGGGTCGCTGGCGGCCGGCGCAGTGCATGAGAGTGCCCAGTGACCGTCCTTCGCTACCCTGCACGCCTGCAATGCCGTGGTGAAGGAACACAGAAGGTTAACAAACGGCGTTATCTGTGGGCCCCCAGGAGAAGGAGCAGGCCGGCGGGCGCGCCCCTGCCCACGGGGCCCACGGAGCAAAGCAGCACAAGGACCACCACCACCATCACGACCACCATGATGGCGAGGCGTGTGACCACGACCACCACGACCACGACCATGAGGAGCATGGCGACGAGGATCATGATGAGGAGGATGAGGAGCTGGAGCGCAACGTGGCTGACCTGCTGCTGGACCAGCTGGAGTTCGCGGACGTCATCCTGCTCAACAAGGTGCGTGTGTTTTTGTGTGCATGGCTGTGTGTTAGCAGGTGCCACTCGCGCGTGTTGATGCACGGCGCGTGCTGTAAGGACAGGAACCCTTTAGTCGGTGTGCGCCACAGCGCAAGCGACTGATAAATTTGAGTTTTGTGCTGTATACTCGTTAATACGCCGTTGCACTGCCGGATCGTCCGTCATGCCACTTTAAACTAGCCTTTTGCGGACCTCTCGCTGCTCATCCCTGGCCCCTACCAGCGTCCTATTTGCACTTACAAGGGTACTCCAATTCCTGAGGATGAGCACACAGTTGGACTTCCCAGTATTGCCAGCACGCGCCCTTACCGTCATATACCGTACGCTATGCCAGTATACTACACCCCCCTCCCTCCCCCAGGTTGACACGGTGTCCCCCGCCGACCTCCCGCGGCTGCTGGCGCTGGCACCCACCCATACTCTTACCAACCTCCAGCCCCTCCCTGCCCTTTTCCCCTCTCCCCCATCACAATAGGTGGACACGGTGTCCCCCGCCGACCTGCCCCGGCTGCTGGCGCTGGTGGGCGCCATCAACCCCACGGCCCGCGTGCTGCCCACCACGCAGTCGGCGGTGGACCTAAAGGAGGTGCTCAACACGGGGCGCTTCTCGCTGGAGCGGGCACGGCAGGGAGCGGGCTGGCTGCAGGTGGGTCACCAAGCGGGCTGGAAAGGGGTAGGAGGAAGGAGAGGCAGGCGGAGGGGAGGCGGTGGGAACTTGCCTACCAGCAGGGCGGAAGCGCTTAGGGGCCCGGCCGGCTGTTATTGGGTAATAGCCGGGTAACAGCGTGACCGGGAAGGGGCTTCCTTTGAAGGAGCGGTGGGGGAGGGGAGCAATGGACCTGCGGGAGGTGCTCAACACGGGGCGCTTCTCGCTGGAGCGGGCACGGCAGGGGGCGGGCTGGCTGCAGGTGGGCGAGGCGCAGTGGCCAACCGGGAAGGGCGGAACAGGGGCTCACAGTAAGGGCCCGCGGCATGACTGCAGGACTGGTGGCGGCGGTGGAACGTACAGCGACGGCCTGCACCACGAACTGTCCCGGATGGCACTCCCTGCACTGCTTGGCGACACATGCGTCTGCTCACACGAGCCCCCTCCCCCCTCCCCCCTTTTACTACCGCCTCACCCCCCTCCTCCGTCTGCCTCCACCATCCCCCTGCAGGCCATTAAGGAGGGCACCGACCTGGTGCCGGAGACCGCCGAGTACGGCATCACGTCATTCGTGTACCGCGCCCGCCGCCCCTTCCACCCCGCCCGCCTGCACGCCTTCCTGGACAAGTACTTCGTACTGCAGCAGCCGGACTGGTCGCTGGCGGACGGCGGCGAAGGGTCATCGGCGGCGGCGGCGGCGGCAGGGGTGGGCGGCCAGCAGCGGCAGCAGCAGTACCAGGGGGGTCAGGGGCTGCAGGGTAGCGTCCAAGCAGCGGCGGCGGCGGCGCAGAAGGCGGCGGCGACGTTGACGGCGGCGTTCGGCGGGGCAGGGAGCGGCGGCGCCGGAGGGCTGCAGGCTGCGCTGGCGGCCGCGGCGGGGGCTGCGGCGGCCGCAGCGGCAGCAGCGGCGGCGGCGGCGACGGCGGCCGCGGCGGCGGCACAGGCGACATGCGGTGCACCGCCCGCCGCTGCCCTGCCGGCGGAGGTGACGGCGGCGAGTGCGGCGGCGTCGCCGGCTGTTGCTGTATCTGCAGAGGTGGCGGCTGCGAAGTCCGCGGCCCGCACGGCAGCGTTCGGCCAGGTGAGCGCCAAGACCAGGCTGATGGGCCCACATGACGATTCCAACTTGGAAACACCAAGGCTGCCGACTTCCACCCCACGATGCGTCGCCCCATCCCACCTAATGTGAAGCTCGCGCACACGACGTAGTCATTACCCGCAGCATGCAAGTCATTACCCGCAGCATGCAAGTCATAACCCACAGGATGCAAGTCATAACCCACAGCATGCGAGTCATGACCCACAGCATGCGAGTCATGACCCACAGCAGTGGCAACTCGCACTTGCCGGCACGCCGCACCGCCAGCAGCCCCCGCTGCAGACCTTACGTGCCCGCCCCATCGCTAGGTGCTCCTGTCTACGGGCCCGCGTCACGCCGCCTAAGCTACCTGCTTGCCACCTGCCACACGCCACACGCCACCTGCTAGTTACGCAGTCCTCAAGCGCAACGCTGGAACGCACACCCCTCATCTCCATCCCACTGCCCCTAGGTGCTGCGGTCCAAGGGCTTTGTGTGGCTGGCCGGACCCACACAGCGGCACTACTCCACATACACCCTTAACACACAGTCCCTAATACACACGCACCCCTCTCCTGCCTCTCCACCCCCAGGTGCTGCGCTCCAAGGGCTTCGTGTGGCTGGCCGGCCCCACACGGCGGCACCACTCCACACACACCCTTAACACACAGTCCCTAATACACACGCACCACCCCCAGGTGCTGCGCTCCAAGGGCTTCGTGTGGCTGGCCGGACCCACGCGTCACGACCACGTGGGCGAGTGGAGCAGTGCGGGCAACCTCCTGCGTTTCGGCACGGGGGGCCCCTGGTACGCCGTGCTGCCCAGGTGCGCGTGGGTTAAGCGGCCAGGTCCGTGTGGGTTAAGCGGCATGCGTGTTGCGTGTTTACTGCGCGTGCCTGACATTGCTGGGGTTGTAGGCACGTGGGCAGCGCCTAACACATACCGTGCTGCCAAGGTGCATCTACGTGCATGGACGGTATGACACACTGGCCATCTGCGCCCTTGTCCCGTGCGTGTTTGCATGCATAGTTCCCTAGCGGTGGCATTCCAGGACATCGGTGATTGGCACCTGATTAGTAGAGCCCAACATCATGTGGCTCATTGCTCCTACATCCATTTTCAACACCGTCCTGCAGGGAGGCGTGGCCCAGCCAGGCCGACCAGATTGCGTGTTGCATGGTTGTATGTTGTCGCTAGGGCGGGCAGCATCGGCGGGCCCTGGTACGGCGTGCGACCCATGTGTCCAGGCTCGTGCGATTGCGGCTTGGTGCATGTAGGTCGCATCCCATCCCATCCCATCCCATTATGGCGCCTGCTGTTCGTCGAGCTCACGTGTGTCATTGCCCCGATGCCTCCGCAGGGAGGCGTGGCCCAGCCAGGCCGAACAGATCGCCGACATCGAGAAAGACTTCCTGCCCGACATTGGGGACAGGTGTGTGAGGCGGTGGGGAGGGGCGGGATGGCTGAGGGTTACCTTGCAACAGGTGCGCTGGTGTACAGCAGGAGGGTGTCGGGCATGCAGGGGCCGAACAAAAAGGGACCCATGTCTGGTGTTTGGGGGTCGCCACCAGTCGCATCCTGCCGAACTCCATGCACATCGGCGGCAACCGCGCTGCGGGGGCCCGAGGTGTGCCTGCAGAGCTGCACGTGGACCCTGTCTGTGCGATGAACAAATTCACTGCTTTTATACGCCCGTGCGACAGCGCCCTCAACTTGCTAGTCAGCCACGGGCGCTGGCTGCCGGGCCAGACCCTGGCGGGCTACAACCCTCGCGCCCCTGACGCTGCCATAGCGCTTATTAGCAAAGGGAGCCTGCCGTAAGAGGTGCGTCTGCCTCGTCGGTCTGCAGTGTACGGTCCTAGCCAGCTGTGGGGTCTCCACCGCACCCCTGATCAGCTCAGTGCCGCACTCCCGCTCCGGCCAGCTCGTGCAGGGTAGTAGGGCAGCGGCTACAGTACCTAGTTGGAGCTTTGGACCGGAGGAGCGCCGCGTCTTGCGCGCAGTTTGTGACGGCAGCCTTCGCTTTCCGAAGCTGATTCCTTCGTTCGGCAGCGAATGCTGCTGTACCAAACTGCGCTTAGGACCTCTGTCGCGGTGCTCCTCCGGTCCAAAGCTCCAGCTTGGTATTGTAGCCGCTGCCCTACACTGCACGAGCTAAATAAGTGGAACTGAGCTGACCAGGGGAGCTGTAGAGACCCCAGAGCTGACAAGGACCTTACACTGCAGACCGAAGAGTCAGACACACCTTTTACGGCAGGCCCACGTTGCGAGTCCGCGCTATGGCGGCGTCAGGGGCGCGACGGGTGTCAGACGGTTCATAGGTGCAATCCCCCAGGCGCCAGGAGCTTGTGTTGATATCCATCTACACGCGGTGCGAGGCGTCGGTGGCGGCGCCATGACACGCAACAAGGATACACGGCAGTTTTATCTACTGTAATAATCTGTCGTGCACCCCTCAGGGCTCCAGGCGCTGGTGTATGATGGTATCGGCATGCATTGTGGTGCACTGGGTGCAAGTGATTTTGGTGTGTATGCATCCCCACCCCCAGGCGCCAGGAGCTGGTATTCATCGGCATCGACATGCATCTTGAGGCGGTGTGGCAGTACACGCTGTAACATGAAGCCTGTGGTGACAATTCCTCCAAAAACTTAATGTGTACGTTTTATGCAACCCCCAGGCGCCAGGAGCTAGTATTTATTGGCATCGACATGCACCGCGAGGCGCTGGTGGCGGCGCTGGACGGCTGCCTGGTGGCGGAGGGCGTGGTGGCGGGGGCCAAGGAGGTCTCAGAGCTGCAGCGGGTGGTGGCGGCGGGGCGCCGGCAGGGAGAGCAGGGGAAGCCGGGGGCGGCGCTATGGGCATGGGGGCCAGAGGAGCTGGTGCGGCCGCCGTGTGCTTTGGATCCGTTCCTGCCCTGGCCGGATATCAAGGACATTATGGACGCAGGGGGCGAGGAGGAGGAGGGGGTTGGGGAGGAGGGGGACGAGGGGGACGAGGAGGAAGACGGGGAAGAGGAGGAGTTTGAGGATGAGGAGGAGGGGGAGGAGGACAGTCCGGCTGCGCGCTGGGAGCCTGGGTCGCTGCTTGACGTGTCTGGCGGAGCAGCAGAGCTGCAGCAGCTGCTGGATGAAACGGAGGCGCCCGCGGTGGTGAGGCAAAGGGTCGGGGGCGGGAATCATGAAACAGGTGGTGAAACACTGCTAATGTTCACGATCAACACCTTGTTAACTCGCACGAGCTCTGGTTGCCATGTTGCTCGAGTCGATGACGGCCAAGCCAAGACCTCCATCCAGACCCCGCCCCAGTCAACACGGCTTTCGGTGTAGACTGGCCAGTACACGTATGTTACCAACTGATGCCAAACACACATCTTGCCTCCTGCACAGGTGGTGCTGTGGCACGCGCCCTGGGCCGCCCTCGTCTTTTATTACAATATATCATTTGTAATTGTTATTTTATTTGGGCTTTTCGCAGGTGGTGCTGTGGCACGCGCCCTGGGCGGTGGCCAGCAGGGAGGCGGAGGCGGCGCTGGCGGGGCTGGCGGCGCGGCCCGCCTTCCGGGACCTGGTCTTCGTGCGCCTGGACGTGACCGCATCGCAGGTTAGTTGGGACTGTGCCGTACCCGCTGCCGTACACGGTGCTGTATAAGCATGTCGTACAAGCCTGGCAGCACGCGAGGCCACAACCCCATGGGTTCTAATCTGTTTCACTGAGGGACCAAGGAGTCGACCGCCCTGCGGCGTGGGCCTTACCCAGTGACGCCCTCCAGAGGCGTCAGGAGCTCCATGACCCAGCACACCCTTGCCTCACTTACACGCACCTTGGCACATAGGCCGATGAGGTTACCGCGCTGCAGCGCCTCATTTCCAATCCTGCCTCCCACAAGATGTCAGCACCACCACCCAACGCGTCCCCGCCCCTTGCTAACCCACAGGCCAACGAGGCTGCCGCCCTGCAGCGCGTCATGGCCATGCCCGCCTCCCGCAAGGACAGCGCGCGGCCCTCCCTGCGCTCGGGGCACAAGTGGCCCGCCCTCACGCTGCACGTGCCGCCGGCATTGCACCACGTGGCGTACTTTGCGGACGCGGGCGCGGTGACGGAGCTCAGGTGCGCCACATACGAGCACTTGATGATGCAGCATTTTGATATGCATTTGTAGGGGCTTATTGCATGTACACCTCAGGGCAAAGGTCCGGTGGGTGCGCCACAACGAGCATGTATTTAGGTGTTAGGTCAGAGGAATGGTGCGCAGCTCTTGTCATGCGTGTTGTGTTGCGCATTCGCGGATCTCAGGTGGGTGTGGGTACCCGCGGAGCGGCAAAGTGGCAAACGGAAGCACTCGGCCTGCGGAGAGCGAGGTTAGCGCCGGCAGAAAAAGTAAACGACTTAAAAAGTACCGCCGAATTGGTACCGCCGGCTGGTGGGTGGGGGCTGAGCCTGAGCACTGAGCGGCTACACCAATTGCACTCGGTAGATAGTAGTTTACTTGTCAAGATGCGGTACTGCCAGCTCGGCAGACCCAAGGGCGGCGGTCGAAAGGACAGCCCAGCCGCTGTGGGTGCTACTAACAGCTGGTGGGTCAAGCAAATCGTTGGGGCACCAGCCACCACTGCTGTGACAACGGTTACTGTCCCCTCGTGACTCCCCGCAGGGCTGAGCTGACGCAGCGGCTGCCGGAGTGGGAGCAGGCCGCTGCAGCGGCAGCGGCGTCGGCAATCAGCTCTTCCATTGCTGCACAACTCCCTGCGGCCGCTCCCGCTCCCGCGCCTGCGGCGGCGCCTGTCGTGGTCTCGGAGCTGAAGCGCGGGGCGGCGGACCTCAAGACGCACCTGCAGGTATAGGCGAGGGAAAGCGGCTTTCGTAACTCACACAGCGGCAGGCGGACTGGTCAAGGGACTGGGGTCTGAAAGCGCTGCCCTGGCATGTCGGCGTGCTGTCAACATGCACAGGTTGGCAGGTCTAATCCCCTTGACCCGCACGACCCTTCCGCAGTCCGCACGCGACGCCGGTTGCGCGCTGCTGGTGGCGTGGGTGGACGTGCCCCCTCCAGCTTCTGGTGGCGCCGCCGCCGCAGGAAGACCGCCGTCTGACCGTGTACGGCAGGAGATTACGGCGGCAGTTGGCGGTTGCGGCGGCTGCCGTGTGCTGCTGGCGGACCCGTCCACCTCCGCCGCCAACCGGGCGCTGGCGGAGGCGTTACGGGTGGCGGGCGCGCCGCCTGTACTGCAGCTGTACCAGGACATGAAGGTACGGCAGGCGGTGGGGCAGTGCCGTGTGCTGCACTGGTACGTTGCGGTGCTGGGCGGTGGTGCATGGCGCAGCGGTACCCTGCCACCCGGAGGGCCTGCTCAGGCATCTGGGCTTGTGGAGAGGTACACCCTGCACTGGCGTGCAGGCACTCTAGTCTTGTCAGGTCGTCAAAGCGTTAGTCCAGTTCAGTCCGCGTCTGCGCCGTCTAAAACCTTTGCCTAGGTGGCTTTGCCAGACAGCAGGGACTGAGCCGACCTGCCCTTCCATCCCGTTGTCCAGATGGTCAAGTCCTTCAAGGGGCCCGATGCGACATCGAAAGCCCTGGCGGCACTGGCAGAGCTTGAACCGGCTGCGCCCGCGCCGCTGGCCGCCTCCTCCACCTCTACCTCCGCCGCTGACCCCTCCACCTCCACCTCCACCTCCAACGGGGCGACGGACGCACCCAGCAGCAGCATCTACGACCCGCCGACAGGTGGGCACAGGTGGTGCTCGGAGCACGTGACGCAGTCATGCAGACTGACGGTTGCTTGGGTTGAGTACAAATGCCTGTCTCCTTACGTGTATTTGCGCCCCCCCGCACTCACCAACCGCACGGAACCCTACCTCACCCGCGTCTTGCCCGCTCGCTGGGGCTCCATGCATTGCCACTCTCACAACTTCACATGTATGCTTTACACGACCCGCTCCACCCACGATCACACGTCCGCCACCACCACATGCAGATTCGCCATGCCCAGCACCCATTCAGTCCACCCTCACCTGCTTCACACCCCACGGACTTGCCCCTGCCCTTGCACGCATTCCCACACGCCCGCCACCCCGGCAGGCAAGTACGACAAGCCACCAATTTAAAGCCATCCACGCGCCACCTCACACCCATACCCGCACACATGCACGTGAAATACCCGCACAGGCAAGTACGACAAGCCGCCCTGTTTACCCACTCACTTTCCAACCCACCACTGCACAGCCCGGCACCTTCAAGCAGTTCGGGCTCAGCTGCTTTACATGATCCCACCCCCCGGACTTGCCCGTGCCCTTGCATGTCCTCCCACACGCCTGTCACACCCGCAGGCAAGCACAGCAAAGCTCGCCTGTAACCCCACCCACATCAACACTACACACATAAACATCATTCGCTTCACATTCAATCCGGTCAACCCCGCAGGCAAGTACGCCAAGCCCGGCACCTACAAGCAGTTCGGGCCCCGCGGCCGTGGCGTGTACTGGCCGCGCATGCCGTGCCTGCGGTGCGGCTGCCCCTGGTGGCTGGGCGAGGACTGGGACGCGGAGTGCATCAGGTGGGGTAGCGGGGTGTGGGTTAGCGGGGTGTGTGGCTTAAGTTCATGTGGGCTAGCGGCCTGCGGCAGCCCGGGGTAGCTGAGCGCGCACGGGCGTGAAGGCCGGAATGCCGGTTGTGCCGGAGCGTCGTCAACTCACCATCCCCCGTCCATTACCAAACCACCTACGCCGTGCAGCACGTGTCCTGATGTTGCCGTACTGCCGTACGTCCTGCAGGTGCGGCTGGGACTGCGAGGCGGACGGGTACGACGACGACTCCAACCCGCTGCCCGCCTTCAAGGACAAGTACGACAACTTTTCGGCGCAGCTGCGGGCGGGGCGTACGGCAGCGTGGAAGGGCAAGCACGTGGGGCCGCGGGGGTAGGGCAACACTGGTCATGGCGGGGAAGGCCAAGCCTTTGTCTAAATCGTGGTGGTGGTGGTGTCAAGACGGTGTGACTGACATGTATGACAGACACGTGGCAGGCACGTTGGGGACGGGCGTAGAGTGAAGTGTTGGCAGCACGTGGCGTGCATGAAGAAGGCGAGGGGTGTTGAACTCGCCGACCGGTGGCCCTTGATATGAAGCGTGACGGAGTGTGAGAGTTGGACGGATTGGAGCAGGCATGGAGACCCTGCATGGAGGAGAGGCGCTGTGAAGATGCGACAGCAAGGGAGTGGGAGGAAGTGGCGGGGCCTTGCCGTCACCAGGGCTGTGGACCTGTGGTACCGTATTGATGTCATTGGCATGTTGTCATCGACGTCCACGCTTTACATCAGAGGAGGAGTGGGGCCAGGTGTGGCCGGTGCCGACGGTTTTTTTTTTTTTTTTTTTTTTTCAGGGGGAGGGTTATGGGATTATCGGAGACCTATTTTTTGCGGGTAGGGCCTCAAGGTCGTCTCTTCACTTGGCTTGAAGCTGACGACGCAGGAGGCTCTGAGG
>VFQN01004516.1_pt1 | contig 18304 bp, 22 predicted proteins | sample 3512371 | NCBI WGS metagenome assembly VFQN01 (sample SAMN10412370, study PRJNA504923) | tailings metagenome | isolation source: Replicate 2 from Balatoc abandoned mine | place: Philippines: Itogon, Benguet | collected 2017-08-28 | reverse complement strand
GGGGGCGTGCCGAGATACGGCCAAGAATGATACTTAAGCCTCTGCGGCATAAAAAGGCGCAGCCTTATGCAAGGTCTTGAGCTTCAGGTGCGCCGAAGAACTCCGGCCGCCGGCGCGGCGCACTTGCACTGCTGCAGCAGCCGCCGAATGGAATGAGCGCTTGTCGCTCCAGGGAACCCGGGCGCCGGGGGGGAGCGTCAAGTTGCCCCAGCCTTCTTCCTGGCCTTGGGTGCCACCGGGGGCATCCCAGCGGCCGTCAGCCGCTCCAGTACCGACTGCAAGGTCTGAGCCTCTGTCCGGCACCGTGTCGCTTCTTGCTGGCTGGCAAGCAGCTGCTCCCGCGTTGAGCGAACCTCCCGCTCTAGGGTCTGGTGGGCCTGCTCCAGCACCTTCTGGCTGGCCTGGGCTGCATCCAGTTTCGCCTGCAGCTTCGCCACAGCTTCCGCATGCTCGAGCGCTGCCTGCCGCTCCCTCGCCTCGCCTTGAGCGAGCTGGACCCGCAGCGACTCTACGAGCTTGTCGGCCTTTGCCCTGGCCTGGCGCTCCTGCTCGATCTCCAGCAAGGCCCGCTTTTCGCCTGCGGCCGCGCGTCGGTCGGCTGTTTCAACCGCCTCCCGCGCCTTTGCCAAGTCGGCGCTGAAGCCGTCCTGCAGCCGTTGCTGCTGGACGCGTGCTTGTTCGAGCTGCGCTTGCACCTCTTGCAGCCTCGCCACCGCGCCGGCATGCGCGCGCCGCTCTGCCTCCAGCTCAGTGCGAACCTGGTTCATCGCCTCGTGCACGCCTGCCAGCTCGCCGCGCAGCTGCTCGACGGTGGCGAGTGCCTGGGCCGCGCCTTGTTGGGCTTGCTCCCGCTCCTGCCGAGCGCGTTCCTGGTCCACCTGCAATTCAACTCGCAAGGCCGCCAGCTCGCCGCGCGCCGCAGCTGTGGCTTGGCGCCAGATCTCGGCGATCGCCTCGGCCGCCACGGACTTGATGTCACCCGGCAGGTCCGGATGGTCGATCTCCACCCGGGCCTTGCTGCGCAGGTCGTCCCAGAACTTCGCGAGCGCCTCGGCGGGCGTGCTCATCGTGCCCTTGCGAACGTACTGGTAGAGCTTGTTCGTCGTGGGGGTGATGCCGTACCGAAAGAACAGCAGCGTGCAGACCTCGCGATACAGCGCCTTGGTGTCGCTGAAACGGCCCTTCAAGGCCTCGACGTCGGCGAGGAGCTCGTTTTCGGAATCCATGGGTTGATAGTACGACGTAATACGTCAAAAATCAGAGTTTTCTGGACGATCTATGGACATAAACCTTTTAATGTCCATAGACTTTGCTCTGGCCCGTTTTGCCCCCGCTCCGTGACCCAGCTCGTCCCTACCATCGACCAGCTCTTCGTGCCGGCCCACCTTGGTGGGCACGACGGACGGAACCGGGCTGCCGGCGTCGCACAGATCGCGGCGGACGACGACCGGTCGGCGGTGGTCGCTTGGCTCGCGCAGTACGCGGACTCGCCGGCTACGCTGGCCAGCTACCGCAAGGAGGCCGAACGGCTGCTGTTGTGGTGCGTCTTCCAGCACGGCAAGGCCTTGTCGGACCTCTCCCATGAAGACCTTTTTGTCTACGAGCGCTTCCTCGCCCACCCCCAGCCTGCCGAGCGATGGGTGATGGCTGCCGCGCAAAAGCCACCCCGCACCTCTCCCGCGTGGCGGCCCTTTGCCGGGCCGCTGAGCCCGGCCAGCCAGCGCCAGGCCCTGTCAATCTTGAACAGCCTTTTCAATTGGTTGGTCGAGGGTGGCTACCTGGTAGGCAACCCGCTCGCGCTGCGTCGCCGCAAGCGCACGACACGAGCACCACGTGTCAGCCGGTTCCTTCCTTTCGAGCACTGGGCCGAGGTGCGTACAACCGTCGAAACCATGCCTACGGCCACCGACCGCGAGGCCGCCCAGGCGGCGCGCTGCCGCTGGCTCTTCTCGCTGCTGTACATCGGTGGCCTGCGTGTGTCGGAGATCTGCCTGACCGCGATGGGGGCCTTTTTCAGCCGCCGCAGCGGCGACGGCAGGGAGCGCTGGTGGTTGGAGGTCACCGGCAAAGGTGGCAAGACACGTTTGGTGCCTGCGACGGATGAGCTGATGGCTGAACTCATCCGCTACCGCAAGTCGCTGAAGCTGCGCCCGCTGCCCCATGAAGGTGAGGCGACGCCTCTGCTGGTGCCGCTGATCGGTCCGATCAAGCCGATGGCGCGCAGCGCCGTGCACGAGCTCGTCAAGGAGGTCGTGCGGCGCACCGCACAGCAGCTGCGAGCCAAGGGCGCGGACTACGAGGCCGCAGCGGCGCATATCGAGAAGGCTTCGACGCATTGGATGCGCCATACCGCCGGCACGCACCAGAGCGAGCGCATCGACCTGAAGGTCGTGCGGGACAACCTGGGACACGCCAACATCGCGACGACCAGCATCTACGTCCATTCCGAGGACGACGCTCGGCACGACGCCACCACCACCGGGCACCGTGTCGGCTGGAGCGCGCCATGAGCCAGGCAGACGACGGCAATTCGCCTTCGCAAAGAGCCAAAGAAAAGCGAAACGCTCAACGGACCTTGGACGGGAACCCAGCCTGCGCAGTGGCCTTGATGAGGGCCTGCGGGTCTGTCTTGGTGCTGTCGAACTTCACGGTGGCCGTCTTCTTGTCCATGTCCACCACCGCTTCCTGGACGCCTGGCACGCCTTGAAGTGCTTTCTTCACGGCCCGGATGCAGGCGTAGCACTGCAAACCCTGAAGGTCCAGCACCACCGCACGTGATTCACCGGCCAAGGCGCTCGAGACGCAAAGAAGAACGGCGACGGAGACTCTCACGAGTGATTCCACCCTTCAATCCTTTCTCAGCGGTTCAGCCCTGAAGCACGTCTGCGGCGCCAAGCCGGCTCGCTTGTGCAGCTCATTGTGCCGACACGAAGGTCGCGACGTTGGCTCCCTCCTGGCTCGCACGGTACTTCACGGTCGCCTGGCTGTCGCGGAGTTGCGGCAGGAACACTGTCTGTCCGCCTTTCTTCAGCACCACGTCGTGGGTAACCTCGATCGGGACGCGGCCGGCCGCTCCTGCGCCCGCCGGCTCGACGACAAGGGTGCCCTCGCAAGTGCCCGGTTTTTCCGGGGTCGGCCCGCACACGGTCAGCTTGGCGTCGACGACCTTGCCCTGGATCTGCTTCTCCTCGCCAACAGGGGTGAACCGGGTTCCCGCATCCGATTTGTTGCAGCCGCTCAGCAGCGTTGCGCCAGCAGCGACCAAGGCGGCCGAGACCAGCAGTCCTGCGATCTTCATGTTCTCTTCTCCTTCGGTGGTAGTAGCCTTCGTACGGGTCGCGTTACGCACGCGCGGTGTGTGTCGGAGGCGCCTTGCCGACGCTCAGGATGGCGTCGATGAAGAGTGCCGGCCGGCCCCATAAAGAGTTGAAGAAGATCGCCGTGACGCTGACGGCCATCGCCACCATCGCCCACACCGGGTAGATCAAGCCGGTGGCGGCCAAGGGGATGCCGATGCCGTTGAACATGAACGCGAGCGACACGTTCTGCAGCATCTTCGTGTAGCTGTGCCGGCTGATCTCGCGTGCCCGCGGCAGCGCCGCGAGACGGTTCGACAGGATGATGATGTCGGCCGATTCGATGGCGATGTCAGTGCCGCCGCCCATCGCGATGCCCACGTCGGCTTGCATCAGCGCCGGCGCGTCGTTGATGCCGTCGCCCACCATCGCCACCTTGCTGGCCTTCGCCTGCAGATCGCGCACGACCTCCGCCTTGCCCTGCGGCAGCACACCGGCGTGCACCGCATCGATGCCCACCTCGCGCGCGATGCGCTGCGCCGCGCGCGCGTTGTCGCCGGTCAGCAGCACCGTCTTCAGGCCGCCCTTGCGCAATGAGGCCACCGCCTCGATGGCATCGGGCCTCAGGGTATCGCCCAGCGCAACGATGCCGAGGGCATGGCCTTCCTGCGCCACGGCAATCACGGTGCGGCCCGCTTCTTCCAGCGCATGGATGCGTTCGGCGGCTTGGCCGAGATCGATGCCCCGGCTGGTCACGAAGCCGGGGCTGCCGACCGAGACCTCGCCGAGCGCCGTCCGAGCGACCACACCCTTGCCCGGGATCGCTTCGAAGGATGTCACGTCCGGCGGTACCGCGCCGCGTTCGAAGGCCGCTTTCACGATCGCCTGCGCCAGCGGGTGTTCGGACGAAGCCTCCGCAGCGGCGGCCACGGCGAGCAGCTCGGCCTCCGTGCCGGCGAGCACCTCCACCTCGCGCACGGCCGGGCGCCCCTCGGTCAAGGTCCCGGTTTTGTCGAGCACGACCGTGTCGACCAGGCGATAGCCCTGGAAGGCTTCGCCGGTGCGCATCAGGATGCCGTTCTCGGCGGCCTCGCCGGCGCCTCGCACGATCGACAGCGGCGCGGAGATGCCCACAGCGCAGGGATAACCCATCACCAGCACGCTCAAGCCGGCGAACACCGCTCGTTGCACGTCGGCCTGCCCGGCCAGCAACCAGGAGCCGACGAGCCAGCCGACGAATGACAGCGCCGCGATGATCAGCACGGCAGGGGTGTAGGCGCGCAGCACACGGTCCACCAGGTGCAGCAGCCCCGGCTTGAGCGCGCGGGCGTCCTCCACTTCGCGGATCACCCGCTGCAGGAAGCTGCTATCGCCTACCGCGGTGACCTTGACCCGCAGCGTGCCGGTGCCGTTGATCGAGCCGCCAATGACGGGGTCGCCCTGGCGCCGCTCCACCGGCATCGGCTCGCCGGTGACGAGCGATTGATCGACCGCGGAATGGCCGTCGACCACGAGGCCGTCCACCGGCACGCGCTGTCCCGGACGGATGCGCACCGTGTCACCCAACCTGACCTGCTCGATCGGCACCTCCCGTTCCTGACCCTCGCGCAGGACCAGCGCGGTGTCGGGCTGCAGATCGAGCAGGCGCTTGACGGCCTGCGAACTGCGCGTCTTGACGATGAGCGACAGCCACTCCGAGAAGATGTGGTACGTCAGCACCATCACCGTCACCGCGAAGAACGGCGCGGTCGGATACCCGGGCCGCTCCAGCGCGAAGCCGATCGTCCCGCCGACGATGCCGGCGAACGCACCGATCTCCAGCAGCACATGCTGGTTCAGGATGCCCCGCCGCAGCGCCTGGAACGCCATGACGAGAATGTGCCGTCCGATCCCGAGCACCAGGCCGAAGGCCATCGAGGCGACGAGCCAGGGCACCGCGGCTTCGAACGACGGCTGCCCTTTGAGCGGCACCAACGCGAGCGCCACGGCCACGAGGGTGGCGCAGCCGCTGATCGCAGCGACCATCCCCCGGGCGCGCAGCACGAGGAAGACGAAGGCCAGCAGGCTGGCCAGCACCACACCGTGCAGCAACCAGGCGCCGATGCCCGTGGGGTGCGCAATCAGCGCGATCGAGACAATGCTCAAGGCGGTCGCCATCAGGAACCGCCGTCCCTCGTTGACCAGGTCGCGCTCGTCTTCCTCGAAGGGGCGCACCTTGCGCGGGTCGGAGACGGTGTAGCCGATGTCGCGCAGCGTTCCGAGCAAGTTCTCCGGCCGTGCGATCTTTGGGTCGTATTCGACAAGGGCCTGCTCGTGCGTGAGGCTGACCGCCACCTTGTCGACACCCGGCAGGCTGCCCAAGGCCTTTTCGATCGTGCCGGTGCACAGCGAGCAGTGCAGACCGCCGATGCGTGCACGGATGCGGGCCCGGTCAGGACGGCTCGCCGGTTCCTCGCTCCAGAGGTGGCCCTTGGCGTCCAGGGCGGCAGCAGCTGTCATGGCAATCTCCTTCGAGGTCACGGCGTCGCGCGATCGACGACGCGAAAACCCAGCTTCTGGACAGCGTCGACCAGGCGGGGCTCGTCGACGGCCTGCGGGTCGTACAGAACCCGCGCCTGACCCTCGTCGAACGAGACGACGGCCGTCTGCACGCCCGGTTGTGCTGCGACGGTGGAACGGATTCGTTCGGCACAGCCGTTACAGCTCATGCCTTCGACCTTCAGGGTGACGGACTTCATGGTGTACTCCTTCTCAAGGGCTGATGTGGGTAGACGCACGGGTGCTGGCCAGCGGCGCGGGCGGCGGCACCCCACTGCCGTCCAGCAGCTCACCGTCGCGTATGTGAATCACCCGGTCGGCCAGCCGCGCCAATTCCTCAGAGTGCGTGACGACCACCACGGTGCGTTCGCGGGCGATCTCGAGCAATAGCTCGTAGACGATCTGCCCCGAGCGCGAGTCGAGGTTGCCGGTGGGCTCGTCGGCAAGCACGAGCCGCGGCTCGTTCGCCACGGCGCGGGCGATCGCCACGCGCTGCATCTCACCACCCGACAGCTCGCGCGGGCGGTGCTTGAGCCGCGGGCCGAGATTGAATCGCTGCAGCAGCAGCGCAGCGCGCTCCACCCGCGCGGCCTTCGGCACGCCGTTGAACTCCATCGGCAGCGCGACGTTTTCCAGCGCGGTCAGGTTCGGAATCAGGTTGAAGGTTTGGAAGACGAAACCGACCTCCTGACGCCGAAAGATCGTCAGCTGCTGCTGCGACAGGCGATTGACGGTCTGTCCCGCGACGATGACATCGCCGGCCGTGGGCTCATCCATCCCACCCATCATGTGCAGCAATGTGGACTTCCCGCTGCCGCTGGGTCCGACGATGGCCACCATGCCGCGCTCGCCGATGTCCAGCGACACGTTGGACAGCGCGTTCACCACTTCGCCGCCCTTGCGGTACGACTTGGAGACGCCGATCAGCCGGATGGCCGGCGCCACTGCTTGCTTGCTACTCATGCTTCATTGCTTCCAGAGGAGAAAGCCGGGTCGCCTGCCACACGCCGTAGGCGCTGCCCAGGACGGCCGCGATGACGGCGGTGATGATCACCAGGCCAACGAGCGGCACGGAGATGTCGCTGCCCACCGTCAGGCTGTCGAACAGCGGCTTGTAGTGGCTCGGCAGGAACGGACCGATGCCGATGGCAAACAGTCGCCCGGTCAGCGCCTCGCCGGCGAGCTTGAACAGCGCCAGGCCGAACACACCCCCGAGCAGGGTGAGCCCGATCGCCTCGGCCAGGAACTGTGCGCTCACGCCCCGGTTGCTCGCGCCGATGGCCTTCAGCGTGCCGATTTCGCGCGAGCGTTCGCGCACCTGCATCAGGAGCACGAAGAAGACGACCACCACCATCAGCACCACCGCGAGCAGGGCCCCGACCGAGGCGAGCTGAGTCACGTTGCGGCTCGTCGTCGAGGTGAACACGGCCGCGCTCTCGGGGGCCAGCACATCGGCCATGTCGCCCACCGTTTCCTTCAGGCGCCGCGTCACCGCAGCCACGTTCGCGACGTCGTCGATGCGAACGAACAGCCAGGAAATGCCCTTGTTGATGCCGTAAATCGAACGGAAGGTGTCGATCGGCATGAACAGCTGCTGGTCGCCGAACACATAGCCGCTGGCGTACATGCCGATGATGCGCAGGTCGCGTTTGGGCCGGTCCATCGCATAGATGACCGGATGGGTGCGCGTCGGGTCGATCGTCAGCACCGCCTTGCCGACATCCTCGGGCTTGATGCCGGCCCACTTGGCGTAGGCCTGGCCGATGATGGCAACGTCCTGGTCGGCATCGGCCGGCGTGAAGTCGCGGCCGGCAATGATGCGGGGGTTGCCCGCCTCGCCATGCGACTCCAGGCGCTTCATGGCGGTCGGCGCCAGGCCGACGTGCATCACGAAGTTGGGCGGCGTGATCGGCGCCATCGCGAGCAGGTAGGGCTCGACCTGGGCGACGTGCGCGATCGTGCGGACTTTGTCCAGCACCTCCGGCGGCAGGATGCGGTCCTGGTCGGTCATGTTGACATGGCCCATTGAGCCGCGGGCGCGCAGTTGCACGACGGTGTTGACTTCGCGCGTCAGAACCTCGGTCTGCTTCTGGATCGCCTGTCCGATCGACTGCATCGCCAGCAGCAGGAAGAACGGCACGCCGATCAGGACCGCGGTCAACAAGAGTCGCGGCTTGTTGCGCATCAGATTGCGCAGGCCGAGGGACACCATGCTCATCGACGATTCCTCACGTGTTCTTCATGGCTTGGATCGGGCTCAGGCGCATGCCTCGCACGATCGGGTACAGCGAGCCGAGCGCACCGAATGCCAGGCCGCCGAGCGCGATGAGCACGAAGGTGGTGCGCCCGATCTGCAGATCGACATCCAGCGCGGACCGGAAGATCGCCGCCGACGCGGCCGAGACCACCAGCGCGCCCGCGGCACCGAGCCCGGTCAGCGTGAACACCTCCGCGAGGAACTGCTTCACCACCTCGGCGCTCGATGCGCCGATGGCCTTGAGCGTTCCGATCTCGCGGATGCGCTCCCGGGTGGACAGCACCATGATGAAGACCACCAGCACGCCGCCGATCGCGAACAGCAGCAGCGATCCGTAGACGGTGGCAGCGGAGATGCTGCCGAGGGTGGCACGCGCGGTCGCCACCTGTTCCTTGGCGGTCACCGCATCCACGCCTTTCAGGCGCTGCAGGTCTGCGGTCACGGCTTCGACGTGATCGACGCTGTCGACCGTCACGCGGATCTTCGACAGCTTGTCGCCGGGCTTGAGGACACGGCGGAAGGTCTCGATCGGCACGAAGACGTGGTTGTCGCCGAAGTCGTTGCCGGTCGCATAGACGCCGACGACCTGCAAGGGCTGGCCCTTGAGCACCAAGGTTTTTCCATCGAACGCTGCGGGCTCGGCGATTCGAAGCCGCTCGCGGGCATAGAGCTTTCCGACGATGGCCACGTCGCGCCCCTCATCGGCCGGAGTCAACGCCCGTCCCGCGACGATGCGAGCGTTTTCGTAGTCCACCTCGCCGATCGCCCGCATTGGCGCGCCAGGCCGCAGCCCGATGACCATCGCATAGGCGTTGGGCACCGACGGGTCGACTTGCGGTGCATGGATGTACTCCTCGACCTTCTTGACGTGGCGCGCGTTCGGGATGCGCTTGATCTCGTCGAGTCGAGCGATCGAGAAGTCCAGTTCGCCCACCGGCTTGTCGCCGCCGAACCCGCCGGTCCCGAAGGCACCGGCCTCGCGCAACTCGACGACCGTACGCACGCCAGCCTGCAGGCTTTCGAGCTTCTCCTTGGTGGCGAGAGCGCCCTGCACGAGCAAGGCAAACATTCCGATGACCAGCGAGAGCAGCACGACCACGACCCCGCTGCGAAAGCGGTTGCGGAAGGGATTGCGGCAGCCCCTGGCCAAGGCGCTCATGCCGACGTCTCCACCGGTTCGACCCGATAGCCCGCTTGCCGCAGCAGGACGGCCACCTGGTCCAGCCGCGCGTTCGCGTCGTCCAGCAGCAGGCGTACCGTTCCCGCTGGGAATTTCACCTCGGCGCTCCGGACCCCCGGCTCGCGTGCCAGCCGGGCTTCAATGGTGCGCGCGCATGCACCACACTGCATGCCGTCGATCCGCCAACGAACGATTTTCATACCGGCCCCACACGCCATTCATCTCGCTGTCCGTGTTCGCCCCGGCCTTGCCGGATGCGTGGGAGACAAGCGTAGGGCCTGTACCTAAGGCGAATGTCAAGGGGCGCATAGCGCGAGGCCGCAAGCTCTGATTTCTGCGGCCTCTATCGTGGAGGGAACAGCGTCAGGCGCTGACCATCTCGCGGCAGGCCGCGGCACACCGGCGGCATGCCTGCGCGCATTGCTGCATGGTCCCGACCTGGGCCTTGCCGCATTCGGCAGCACAGGCATCGCAGACTTCTGCGCAAGCCGTACAGATCGCCCTGTTCACTGGAACGCCACTGGACATGCACTTCAGGCAAAGGGCGCAGGTATCGGCGCAGAGCTGGCATAGCTTGATGCAGTTCGCCAAGTCCTTGCTCGCCTGATCCACGCACTCGTTGGCGCATTGAAGGCACAGCCGCATGCAGTCGAGCAAGGTGCTCGTCGGGTCGCTGCTGGTTTGGGAGGGGTTCGTCATGAGAAGACTCCTTCATCTGAGGTTGTCGCGCCTGTGAATGACGACGCGCCGCATTGCCTCGAGCGCAGCTCCCGTTTGCTGGCGGCCGCGAGCCATCCATTGCACGTGGGCCGGAGCCGCGCCGGCATCACGAAGGATCGGCCGTGTTCCTAGGACGAAGGTCAAGCGCGCAACCGGCGTGCCCTACCCAGTGCAAGGGCAATCCCGCGAAGGATCTCGCACGCGCTGGGCGTGCCCTGTTCCTTTAACCGGCCAGTGCCGGCACGACAAAGAAGTAGGCGTTGAGCATGTACAGGCCCATCAGGATGAGCGTGACACCGCCGGCGATGTCGAAAGCACGCTGGTAGCGCGACAGTGAGCGCAGTTGTTCCAACCAGCCCATCGCACCGGCGCCCAGGGCAATCGGCACGGCTCGGCCGAGTGCGAAGGCCAGCAATACCAGGGCTCCCCAGGCGGGCGAGCCGATGCCCGCTGCCACGCCGAGCAAGACAATCAATGCCGGCGTGCACGCCGGGCAGATCGCGATGGCGAACGGCACCCCGAGCACAAAGGCGCCCCAGGCGCCCGAAGCGCGTTTGACACGGAACGACAGACCTTGCAGGGGCAGTCGCACCCAGCCGGGCCACATCAGACCCATCAGAATGAGCCAAGGTCCGAGCAGCAGTCCCCAGTAGCGCCCGATCAGCGACTGCACCCCCTGGCCGCCCAGGCCGGCGGCTGCACCGAGCACCACGTGCGTCAGCACCATGCCGGCGATGAACATGCCGCCGAACACGAGCGCCTTGCCCGGCGCGCGAGCTTTGGTGACATAGGCCAGCGAAACCGGTATCGCTGCGAGCGCCACCGGATTGAAGCTGAAGAAGAAGCCGGTCAGGAAGCTGACGACGAGCGCCGCGGGGCCAATGTTCTGAACCGCCTGCTGAAGGCTGTCGATGTCCACGTCAGCGTTCCTGGCGGGCCCTCATGGCCGCGGTGAGTTGTGCTGGCTGGGGCAGCTTGGGAAAGACGAGCTCACCGTCGATGGCCACCGCCGGTGGCTTGAGCACACCCAGCTCGACTGCATAGTCGATGGCCTGGAGGATGTCGAGCTCGTGCCAGTCGACGGCCGGATCCACATCCATGGCCGCTTGCCGAAGCGCAGCGAGCTCTTGGCGGCACGACGCACAGCCGCCGGCGTGCAGCACTTCGATCTTCATCGCGCGGGACCCTTTAACGGCGCCGGTGGCTGTGGCTTGCCTGGCTCGGCGAGCGCAGCCAGGATCGTGCAGTCCTCGGTCGGACGGTCGCCGTTGTGGCACTCGGCGATCAGCGCATCCAGCGCCTTCGACATGGCCTTCATGGCCTTGATTCGGGCTTCGAGTTCGAGCTTCTTCTCGATCACCTTGTTGCGCACGTCGTTGCAGCAGGACGAGGCCTCGTCGCGAAGCTTCAAGAGCGTCTGGATCTCGGCCAGCGTGAAACCGCACAGCTGCGCCTGCTTGATGAAACGCAGCCGCTGCACCGCCTGCGGGTCGTACAGGCGGTAGCCGCTGTCGGTCTTGGCCGGCACCTGCATCAGGCCTTCGCGCTCGTAGAAGCGAACGGCGTTGGCCGACACGTCGGCCAATTCGGCCAGCTTTCCGATCGTCAGGTGCTTTTCCATGGTCATCGCATATGCCATTCACGCAGGATAAACCTTGGTGTGCGGACGAAGGTCAAGGGTTCCCGCAGGCTTGACCTTCTCCCTGTGGCAAGGCTTAAGGTGCCCCAGTGCTCACGATGGAGGCATCCCATGGAAATCGAGAAGGACTTGCTGTCCCTGTGCAAACGGGCGCTCGCTGAGCAGCGATGGGATGTGGCCGAGCACCTGCTGGCCGCCCTTGAGACCCTGTCCCGGACCACGCCAGCGGCGGCTCGGTCCGTGGATGAGGCATTTCTCTGTGTGAGCCAAGCGAGCGCCACAAAGCGCTTCGCCGATCGTCGACCAACGGACTGCCACCGGTGCGTCACCCGCGGCACAAGGCGCGCCAACCACCGTCCCACCCGGGAATGAAGCAGGTAGCGCATGCCCGAAGCGGGGCATGCCGCATCGCGGTGCTCTTGCATTGAAGAAATCATTCTATGATAATGGAATGATGGAAGACAAGGACGTGGTCCGCTCGCTTGCCGCGCTTGCGCAGCCTCACCGGCTGCAGATTTTCCGCGCCTTGGTCGTGTCCGGTCCCCGCGGGATGACGCCCGGCGTCATGGCGGAGGGCTCGGGCATCCCGCCGGCGACGCTGTCCTTTCACCTCAAGGAACTGATGAACGCCGGCTTGGTGACGCAGGAGCGCCAAGGCCGCAACCTCGTCTACCGGGCGTCGTTCGATCGCATGAACGCGCTGCTGGGCTACCTCACGGACAACTGCTGTCAAGGCGAGGCGTGCGTCGATGAGATGGCAGCGTCCTGCAAATGCTGAAAAAGGAACCAAGATGAAGCGTTTCCACGTCCATGTCCACGTCGAGGATCTCGCCAAGAGCGTGGCCTTCTACTCCAAGCTATTCGCGGCGGAGCCGGCTCGTCTGGAGGCGGACTACGCCAAGTGGATGCTCGACGACCCGCGCATCAACTTCGCGATCTCGACCCGCGGCAGCAAGCCCGGTGTGGACCACCTGGGTTTCCAGACCGATGACGCAGAGGAGCTGGCAGAGCTGAAGGCGCGCGCCGAGTCGGCCGACATGGCCCTGTTTGACGAAGGTGCCACCAGTTGCTGCTACGCCCAGAGCGAAAAGCACTGGGTCACCGATCCGCAAGGCATCGCCTGGGAGCACTTCCACACGCTGGCCAACATCCCGGTGTTCAGCGAGAAGGCCGCAGAACCGGCACAGGCTTCCGCCTGCAGTGCGCCGACGCCTCGCGGCAAACCGATCGGCATCGCGGTCACGGCCGCCAAGCCATCCTCGTCCTGCTGCTGAGGTCTGCATGGACGACAAGACATACAACGTGCTGTTCATCTGCACGGGCAACTCGGCACGGTCCATCCTGGCTGAGGCGCTGATGAACCATTATGGGAGGGGGCGCTTCAAGGCTTTCTCGGCGGGCAGCCACCCCACTGGCGTCGTGAACCGGTTCGCGCTCGAAGAGTTACAGAACCTCCGGTTACCGACCGATGGGTACCGCAGCAAGAGCTGGGAGGAGTTCGCACAGCCCGATTCGCCGCCCTTGGATTTCGTCTTCACCGTCTGCGACAAGGCGGCTGGCGAGGTCTGCCCGACCTGGCCAGGACAGCCGATGACCGCGCACTGGGGCCTGCCGGACCCCGCCGCCGTCGAAGGCGACGACGACCGGAAGCGCAAAGCGTTCAAGGACGCCGCGGTGCTGCTCGGCCGACGTATCCAGCTCATGCTGTCGCTGCCGATGGAATCCCTCGATGCGATGTCGCTGCAGCACCAGCTGCGCGAGATCGGCCAGCAATGACCCTTGGAAGACCCGCCGTGACCACCAACGTCCTCATCCTCTGCACCCACAACTCCGCCCGCAGCGTGCTCAGCGAAGGCATGCTCAACCACTGGGCCCAGCTGCTCGGCAAGGACGTGCGCGCGTTCAGCGCCGGCAGTTCCCCCAGCGGCCGCATCAATCCGTTCGCCTTGGAAGCGCTGCACAACGCCGGCGTCGACACCGCCGGCTACCACAGCAAGAGCTGGGACGAATTCAGCGCCGATGGCGCACCACCACTGTCCATCGTCATCACCGTGTGCGACAGCGCCGCGGCCGAACAGTGCCCCGTGTTCTTCGGTGGCACCGGCGGCCAGCCGGTCAAGGTGCACTGGGGCTACCCCGATCCTTCCAACGCCGAGGGCGGCGACGAAGGCAAGCGCCGCGCGTTCGAGCTGACGCGCCAGGCGATCGGCTACCGCATGCTGCAACTGCTGCAGCTGCCGCTGGACACCCTCAGCAAAGCCGACCTGCAGCAAGCGTTGATCGAGATCTCGAAGAACTGACCGATGGACCTGCCTCGCAAACTCGGCGGCGAAGCGCTCGGCACGGCGCTGTTGCTGGCCGTGGTGATCGGCTCAGGCATCATGGCCGAGCGCCTGGCCGGCGGCAACATCGCGATTGCGCTGCTGGCGAACACGCTGGCGACGGTGGGCGGCCTGTACATCCTGATCGAGGTCTTCGGCCCGATCAGCGGCGCGCACTTCAACCCGGCCGTGAGCGCCGTGATGGCCTGGCGTGGTGAGTTGCCCCGGTCGGCGCTGCTGCCGTACATCGCGGCCCAGTTGCTCGGCGCGATGCTGGGCGCCTGGCTCGCCCACGCGATGTTCGACCTGCCGATCCTGCAGTTCTCTACCAAGGTCCGGTCCGGCACCGGCCAATGGATCGCTGAAGCCGTGGCCACCGCCGGCCTGCTGCTGGTCATCCTGCGCGCTCCCGCGGGTCGCGCCGCGGCCATGGTGGCCAGCTACATCGGTGCGGCCTACTGGTTCACCGCGTCCACGTCTTTCGCCAACCCGGCCGCAGCCTTCGGCCGCATGTTCAGCGACAGCTTCGCCGGCATCGCGCCCGCCAGCGCGCCGGGCTTCGTGCTGGCCGAGTTGGTCGGTGCCGCCATTGGCCTGGCGATCCACAACGCATTCGAGCCCCGGCTGCGCCCGGCCGGTCATCCCAACGTGATCGAGGCGTCCGGCAGCACCGCTGACGACGCGCAAGCCGCCCGCACCGCGCCTCGCTGAACCGCCGCTCCTTCGGGAGCGGTTTCCTCCACCGCCGTCCCGCTCGGCAAGCTGCCGTGAGCCGGTGGAAGGCCTAGGACCCTTGGCCGCGCCTTCAGTCGCGGGCGGCGAGGTTCTGCAGGGTCTCCAGCGGCCGGACCCATCGCTGCAGGGTGTCGATCGCCTCCTGCACCTCGCCGAGCACGTCGCTGGCCAGATCAGGCAGGGATTCGCCCGCCGGCGCCGACAGGCCGGCGCCGTTGATGACGCTGTGCGCCATGGCGTGAAGGCGCAGCAGCTGGTCGCGCAAGCCGCCTTCTTGACGGGCGGGGATCGTGAACTGGTCCAGTTCCTCGACCATGCGCAGCAGCGCCCGCGTGTCGAAGCTTTGCTCGGCCTCCAGCAGCGAGGCGCTGTCCAAGATGCCGTAGGGCGTGGAGGTGGTGAGATCGCTCATGCGGTGGTGCCTTGTGGGGCGGCGTCGGTCGAGGTGTGGGCGGCTTGGCGGGCCTGCCGCGCGGCCTCGCGGAACAACGCTTCCTTGACCCAGGCTTCCGGCGGCCTCTTCAGGTCCAGATGGTAGTTGCCGAAGCGCTTGATGCCGCTGGTCATGTACGGGCTCAAGTAGACCAGGTCGGCCACCTGCACCGGCTCTCCCTTCTGGTACAGGTCCTGCAGCACCTTCATCATGTCGACGGCGTTCTGCAGGATGACGGCCGAGGCCACCAGGTCGATGTAGCGCAGGCGCTTCTGCTGCTCGTTGGGGTCGTTCTCCGCGATCACGTCGCCACCGAAGTCGAGCCACTTGGTGAAGCTGTGGTACGACTCGATCTTGTTGGTGGTGCCCGTGATCTCCTGGCGCATGTCCTTGCTGGAGATCCAGCGCAGTAGGTACACCGTGCGCAGCACGCGGCCGAGTTCGCGCGCCGCGGCGAACAGGCGGTTGTGGCGCCCCTCGTTGCTCAGCTTGCGCAGCAGGATCGGGCTCGAGATCCTGCCGGCCTGGATCGAGATCGCCACCTGCATCAGCTCCTGCCAATGGTCGCGGATCACCGCCCAGTTGATGGTGTCCTTGAAGAGGCGATCGATGTGCTTGAAGCGCGTGGCCTTGGCCGGCCGGTAGAACTTCAGGTCCTTCCAGTTGCGGATGCGCGGCATCAGCTGGATGCCCATCAGATGCGTGAACGCGAAGACGGTCTCCGACTGCCCGTGGGTGTCCGAGTACACCGTATCGGCCTGGGCGCTCAGGCCCGCCTTGAGCAGGCCCTCGATCACGTACACCGCCTCCAGGTAGCCGGGCGGAATGAAGTGCCGGAACACCGCGATGTAGTTGTCGGCGACGTGCCGGTACGCCACCGCGCCCATGCGTCGGTAGCGGAAGTGCAGGCCGACGAGCAGGTTCTGCTCGTAGAAGTCGTACTGCGTGCCGTCGGCCGCCACCTTCTTGCCGTCGCCCCAGAGCTTGGGCAATTCCAGCCGCAGGTACAGCTCGGCCAAGTCGCGGCACGCCTGGTCGAGCTGGTCCAGGCTCATGTGCCGGCGGTGGACGAAGGACAGCTGGTGCGGCGTCACGCCGTTGGACAGGTGGCGGGCCGCCTGGTTGGGACCGAGATTGCAGCCCATCGCGAAGACGGTCAGCAAGTACCGCTCGCGGGCGTTGCGCAGCTTGGGGTCGTTGCCGGACATCGGACCGAAGTGGCGGGTGAAGCCGGTCCAATGCTCGATGTTGGCCAGCACGTCGAGCAGGTTGCGCGGTGCGATGCGGTTCTCGATCGCGTTCTGCAAGGCGAGAGCAGAGGCGGGCACCTCTTTGGCGGTGACCCGTCGCAGCACCGGCTCGCCTTGGGGGCCGATCGACACGTCCTCCCGCAGCTCGGGAAAGGTCTTGTCCACCTCGGCAGCCGTCTCGGCCAGCAGGGTCTGCAAGGCGTCGACCAAGCCGTCCGGGCTGTCGGGAATGCCGACCCGCTCACAGTACGCGGCGAGCTGCTGCTGGCACTCCGGCCAGCTCAGCAGCCGCTTGCGATAGTCAGAGAACGACTCCGAGCCGTCGATGCACACCTCGCCGCTGCGCAGGTCGCCGCTGAGGTGGCTGAACACGCACACCTCCAGCATGCGCCGGTTGGTCGGGTCGCCGTGCCCTGGGGAGCGGCGTACCAGCTTGCGCCAGCGCTCTGACGCGAATGCGAGGTCCACCGCGTCGGCGATCCACTCGGCTTTGCGGTTTTCGTTGGCGAGCACGGTGTCCAATGCGTCGAGCAGCCGGCGGTCGCTGGTGGCCGCCTCGAAGCGCAAGGCCTTGGCCATGCGGAACATCGAGGCCCGATGGGGAATGAAGGCTTTCCACAGCAGCGGCAGGTGGTTGCCGCCGCTCCAGACCCGGATCGCCGCGCAGTCCAGCCGCAGCTGCTCCAGATCGCCGTGGGGCGCGAGCAGCTCGCGCACGCGCTGGCCGGTGGTGGCGTCGTCAAGGTTCTCGGCGAGGATTTCGAGCACCTGGTCGAGCGTGGCCACCAGCGTCTCGCTCATCTCGCGCTGGCGCCCTTGAATCTGCTGCAGCTCCTCGCGGGCGTGCTTGTGGATCACGCTGATGCGCCGGATGAACATTTCCGCGATGTCGTCGCGGGCCCGCACGCGCATCTGCCGGATCAGCGCCAGCACGTAGGCATGGCGCTTGGCAGGGCGAAAGCCCTTGAGCTCGCCGGCGTCGAGCACGGCGGCGCTGTCGGCCATGTGGCGGAGCTTCGTCTCGGGCACGCCTTCGAGCAGGGCATCGCTGTCGGGCAGCGATTCGAGCCAGGAGAGCTGGTTGAGCAGCAGGTCCAGGTGCTTGCGCGAGGCCTTCTTCGCCGAGCGCTTGATCCGGTTGTACAGGGTCTGGCGCGCCGGCAGTTCGCCTTCAAGCAGGCGGTCCAGCCACCCGCGCTGCGGCTGGGACAGGCGCTGCGCGATGCGGATGTGAAGGGCTTGCTGGGCTGCCTCGTGGACCTGCTCAGCGATGACCACCAGCGTGCTGAAGCTCGGCAGGTCGTAGCCTCGATGGATCAATTCCTCCACCAGGATGTTGATCACGTCGGTGCGGGTGTCCACCACCTGGCTGGCCTGCAGTGCGATGTCGACTGCTTCGCGGCGCGCGCCCGCGCCGGTGAAAGGCCGCACGCCGAGCAGCTTCCGGATTGCCTCGTGATGGCGGTACAGCGACCGATGCGCTTCGGGGTAGGAAATCGCATCCTGGGGCGGCATCGACAGGCAGCCGCTGACGTGCTGGACGATCTCCGCGGGGATTTGGTCGACCGGGACGAAGTGATGAAGATGCTGGAAGCACTTCAGTTGCACCAGCAGCGCCAGTCGGCGATCCGCGCCGCGCGCAAAGCCGGAGGCCCACTGCAGTTCCTCGAGTGTCGGTGTGAACGACGCCTGCAGGTCCTTCAGCGTGATGGTGCGCGGGAACCGCGGATACGCAGTCCGCTCAAGCGATGCCATTCAACCTCCCCAGGTTGGTTGGAAGGCGAGGCATTCTGCTAAGAACTGGTGACGGGGCGGTTACTGAGTGCGACCGTCAAGAAGGAGTCGGTCAACTTATTCGCGGAGGAGCGAATGACCCCTCGGTCTTAGATGCGCTGGGCTTAAGTATCAATTTCGACCGTATCTCGGCACCCCCCC